>WNGL01041320.1_pt1 | contig 10287 bp, 8 predicted proteins | sample 5400591 | NCBI WGS metagenome assembly WNGL01 (sample SAMN13153377, study PRJNA577476) | soil metagenome | isolation source: 80 cm soil or saprolite under Garry oak tree replicate 1 | place: USA:California | collected 2016-06-15 | reverse complement strand
CCCGCGGCACCGACGACCTCGCCGCGCTGGCCAACTCCTTCAACGACATGGCCGCCAGCCTGCAGGAGAAACTGCGGGAACTGGAGGAGTTGTCCAGCGTGCAGCGGCAGTTCGTCTCGGACGTCTCGCACGAGCTGCGCACCCCGCTGACCACCATCAGGATCGCGGCGGACGTGTTGTTCGGGGCCAGGGACGCCCTGGATCCCGCTGCCAAGCGGTCTGCGGAGCTGCTGCAGAGCCAGATCGAGCGGTTCGAGGCGCTGCTTTCTGACCTGCTGGAGATCAGCAGGCACGACGCGAACGTGGCGACCCTGGACGCGGAGTCCGCCGATGTCTGTGACCTGGTGCTGCGCGCGGCGGCCGACGCGGAGCAGCTTGCCGCCCGGCGGGGCACCAGGATCGAGTTCCGGCTGCCGTCCGAGCAGTGCATCGCCGAGGTGGACCGGCGGCGGATCGAGCGGGTGCTGCGGAACCTGCTCGACAACGCCGTCGAGCACGGTGAGGGCCGGGACGTGGTGGTCACCGTCGCGGCCGACCGGGACGCCGTGGCGGTCGCGGTCCGCGACCACGGGGTGGGTATCGGCCCGGGAGAGCACCAGTTCGTCTTCGACCGGTTCTGGCGCGCCGACCCGGCGCGGGCCAGGACCACCGGCGGGACCGGGCTCGGCCTGGCCATCGCGCTGGAGGACGCCCGGCTGCACTCCGGGTGGCTGCAGGCCTGGGGGAAGCGCGGGCGCGGCTCGGTGTTCCGGCTCACGCTGCCGCGGGCCGTGGGCGGCGAGCTCGCCGGGTCGCCGCTGCCGCTGTGCCCGGACGAGGCCGAGCCGGCCACCCCCGGCGAGGTCGCCGGGGTGGACTCGGTGACCTACCCGGTCGGCGACGGGGCCGGCCGGGGTAGTGCCGAGCCGGCCGGCGCCAGCCCGGGAAATGCTGGCAGGGAGGACGCCGATGGGTGACCCGCGCGGCGCCCGTCCCCGCCGTCCCGGCGGCCTGACCGGGCTGGTCACCGGGCTCCTGGCGGCGGCCGTGGTGGCCAGTGGCTGCTCGGTCATCCCGTCGGGCACCGGCCCGCAGCCAGCCTCCGCCCCGCCGCCCCCGGCGGGCGCGGGACCGTGCTGCGGCCTGCTGGTGCGGCCGCCACAGGCCGGCTGGAGCCCTACGGAGGTCGTCAAGCATTTCCTGCTGGCCAGCGCGATCGGTGCCAACGACTACGCCGCGGCCAGGCAGTACTTGACCGAGGGGGCCAGCGATGCCTGGCATCCGGGGTCAGCGGTGACGATCCTGACCAAGGAACCAACGGTTAGCGTGCCGCCAGGGCGGGTGAACGGGCTGTCCACCGAGAACATCGTGCAGGTTTCCGGCCAAGAGCAGGCCAGGCTGAACAGCGCCGGGCAGTACATCGCGGCTTCCGGCGGGGTCACGGCGCCGGCGGAGGAGTTCGCCCTGCGATACGCCAAGGGCCTCTGGAAGATCTCCCAGCTGTTCTCCACCGCTCCCGGGAAGGTATCCACCCAGCTGCTGCTCACCAGCGACCTGTTCCACCTGGAGTACACGCCGCGGAACCTCTACTACTACGGGGGGCGGGGCGGGAAGCTGGTGCCGTACCCGGTCTTCGTGCCCATCCAGGGCACCAACCCGGCGGTGACACTGATCAACGACCTCATCTCCGGCCACACGGGATGGCTGGCGGGCGCGGCCCAGTCCGCCTTCCCTCCGGGGGCTCACCTGGTGCAGCCCATCCAGGTCTTCCCCGGCCCGTCCGGTGGCCGAACCGCGGTGGTGAACATCGCCGTGCCGCCCCAGCCCACCGGCCTGAACGTACGGGCCATGGCGGCCGAGCTGGTGACCACGCTGACCAGCCCGGTCTACAGCGCGCCACTGTTCCGTGCCGTCAAACTCAAGATCAACGGGAGGCCCTGGTCGCCGGGGCGGCATACCGGAGACACGCTGAGCCTGGGCACCTATCAGCGGGACATCCCGCAGTGGACGGTCGGCGAGAACGCGTACTACCTCTCCCAGGGCGGCGGCCTCCGCAGCCTCACCGCAGAGTCGGACCATGGATCCGCGGTGCTCCGGGGCTCCGGCACCACGCCGGTGACGCTGAGCCAGATCGCCGTGTCGCTAGACGGCGGCCACCTGGCCGGCCTCGGCGGGCCGGCGAACACCGTCTACACCGGGAACCTGGTCAACCTGCCTGGGCGGCGGCAGTCGCTGGCGCAACTGCACGCCCAGTTGACCGGCATCAAGTTCACCTCGCTGAGCTGGGACAGGCTCGGTGACCTCTGGGTCACCGGGGTGACCAAGGCCGGGCCGGGGGTCTGGGTGCTCATCGGCGGGCTATGGCCCGCTGTCCCGGTAACGGTGTCTTCTGACTTCGGCCGGATCACCGATCTGCGGGTAGCACCGGACGGCAACCGGGTGGCGATGATCGCTGGCACCAGGGCGAATCCCCACCTGGTGGTCGCCGCCATCATGCACGACCGCGCCGGCTTCTTGCTGAGCACCCAGGCTCCGCTCAGGCCGATCCTGCCGCCGCTGTCCGCCCTGACCTGGTTCGACGAGGACCACCTGCTGGTGGTCACCGGGTCGGGGGAGAACAGCCAGCTCTGGGAGGTGCCGGTGGACGGGGACAATCCCAAATTGAAGTTCCGGGAGGCGGGCATCCTCACGGTCACCGCCGCGGGCCCGGATAACCCGCTGTACCTCGGGCTGGCCGGCTCGCGGCTGGAGCGGGCAATCGGGCTTAATCAGCCTCTAGGCGGCATTCCGGCTGGCCAGGCCGTCATCTATCCCGGATAACCGGCCTTGGTCTCCTGACATCCAGCCGTCCTCAAGCTACGTTCGAGGTATGGCACCCGCCCGGGTCCGTGGTTGCGCCAGGCTGGGTCACCCGCGAAGAGCAGGTGGCTCGTCCCGGCAAGCCGATGCCAGCCGCAGGCGAAACGGCCCACGTAAGGCGACTTCTCGTCGACCGATCACGGTGCGGCTTAGAGGTAAGTCCTGCCCCGCCGGGGGATCCGATATCTCCCGGGCCGGGAGAAGGGCAGTAGTGGCGACAGGCCGCGAACCCCTCGGCAGGCGGATGTGGGGTCGAAGACCAGGTCGGCCGGGCGGGTGCCGAGACCTGGGACCTTACTCGGGATGAAGGGGGTTTCCGGTATGGACATCATCTTCAAGGGTCGGCGCACCGATGTGCAGGAGCGGTTCCGCGGCTACGCGTCGGCGAAGCTCAACAAGATCACGAAGCTGGCTCACAAGGCGATCAGGGTGGATGTGGAGGTCTCCGCGGAACGCAATCCGCGCCAGTCGGGGCGCCGGGAGCGCGTGGAACTGACGATCCTGTCCCGGGGCCCGGCCATCCGCGCCGAGGCGGCGGCCGACGACCGGTTCGCCGCGCTCGACCGGGCCCTGGCCAAGCTCGAGGAACGACTGCGCCGCTCGGGAGACCGGCGCAAGGCGGCCAGGCACGGCGGGCTGCCGGCGGGCCGGATCCCGGGCCCAAGGACGCCCGGTGGCGGCCCCGGGGTTGCCGCCGCGCGGCCGGGCGACGCCGCCTATGCCGAGGCCAGCCCGTGGGACCTGGGCGCGTCCGGGCCGGGCAGTAACGGCACGGAGCCGGACCGGCCGGACTGGGCGGAGCCGGCGGGCGCCGGTGCGGACCCGCCCGAGGAGACCGGTGGCGTGGTCCCCATCCAGATGGAGGGGGACGGCCCGGTCGTGGTCCGGGAGAAGTTCCACGCTGCCGCGCCGGTCAGCGTGGACCAGGCGCTTTTCGAGATGGAACTGGTCGGGCACGACTTCTACCTGTTCCGGGACGAGCAGTGCGGCCTGCCAAGCGTCGTCTACCGCCGGCACGGCTACCAGTACGGGCTGATCCGGCTGGTGGAACAGGCACAGCCCGACGTTGCGGCCAACGGGGGCCGGATGGCCTAGCGGGGCTCACGGGGCGGGCCGGGGGACCGCTCCGTGACACCGCGACACGGTCGGAGTTTGCGCGTCAACGGCAGGTCGGCCAGAGTGTGTTCGCAAGGCACTGGCACGGGCCTGCGGCTGGGGCGGCATGCGCCGGGAGGCGCGCCGCCACAGCGGATCCCGCCGTCAGTGACCTGCGCCGCCCGGTTACGGAGGGCGGACGGAGCGGGCATGGTCAGGGAGGGATGCGATGGCCGGAGACTCCGGAGCGGCCGGCGGGGCACAAGGCGCCCCGCGGCAGCCCGAGCCGATCCGTGTGCTGATCGTCGACGATCACGCGCTCTTCCGGCGCGGGTTGCAGATGGTGCTCGCCGAAGAGGCCGGCATCGAGCTGGTGGGGGAGGCCAGCGACGGGGCCGAGGCGGTCGAGAAGGCCGGCCAGGCGCTGCCCGATGTCGTGCTCATGGATATCCGGATGCCCCGCAGCAGCGGGATCGAGGCCTGCCGGGCGATGAAGGAACTGTCGCCCAGCGCCAAGATCGTCATGCTGACGATCAGCGACGAGGAGGAGGACCTCTTCGAGGCGATCCGCGCCGGGGCCAGCGGGTACCTGCTCAAGGACATCCCCTACGACGAGGTCGCCGACGTGGTCCGGGCGGTGCACGGCGGGCAGTCCCTGATCAACCCCTCGATGGCCGCCAAGCTGCTGGGGCTCACCGAGCGCGAGATCGAGGTGCTCAAGCTGGTCGCCCGCGGCATGAACAACCGGGACATCGCCAAGGAGCTGTTCATCTCCGAGAACACCGTGAAGAACCACGTCCGGAACATCCTGGAGAAGCTGCAGATCCACTCCCGGATGGAAGCCGTCATGATCGCGGTGCGGGAGAAGCTGATCGAGTTCGGCTAGCCCCGGGCCCGGCTGGCCGGGGGCTCAGTCGTCGATGGCCTGGTAGGCGCAGGTCCAGAAGTCCCGGAATGCCTTCGGCGGCAGCGGGGAGGTCATCTCCCGCTGGGTCAGCAGGATCCCGATCAGCTCCTCGGCCGGGTCGGTATAGACCGAGGTCCCGGTGCCGCCGGTCCAGCCGAACCGGCCGGGGGTCGAGGCGAGCGTGGTCCGCCGGGTGAACACCTGGAAGCCGAGGCCCCAGCCGCTGCTGCCCCCGAAGAAGATCGTGTTCTCCGCCTTCTGCTGCTCGGTGAGCAGGTCGGTGGTCATCAGCTCGACCGTCGGCCGGGACAGCACGCGGCCCGTGCCGTGCCGGCCCTCGTTCAGCATCATCGTGCAGAAGGCGAGCAGGTCGTCGGCGGTCGAGACCAGCCCGCCGCCCGCGGACGGGAAGGCGGGCGGCCGCCCCCACAGGCTGTCTCGCGGGTCGTCGGACAGCTCCAGCCCTCCCGTCGCGGGGTCGGGGCGGTAGGCGGCCGCCAGCCGGTGCAGGCTGACGGCGGGCACATGGAACCCGGTGTCGGTCATGCCAAGCGGCCGCAGGATCCGCTCGGCCAGCACCTCCGCCAGCGGCTGCCCGGTGGCCCGGGCCATCAGCACCCCCAGCACGTCGGAGCCGGTGTGGTACATCCACTTGTCCCCCGGCTGGTAGGCCAGCGGCAGGCGGCCGAGCCGCTTCATCCACTCGTCCGGCTCGGCCCGCGGGCCCGCGGGGCCGGCCCCCAGGCCGGCCTCCTCCATGGCCCGCTGGATCGGGTACCGCCCGGGCGGCGCCATGATCGCGCCGATGCCCATCAGGAACGTGAGCAGGTCGCGCACGGTGATCGGCCGCTGCGCCGGGACCGTGTCGTCCAGTGGCCCGTCGAGCCGCGCCAGCACCTGGCGGCCGGCCAGTTCCGGCAGCAGGCCGTCCACCGGGTCGTCCAGCCGCAGCCGGCATTCCTCCACCAGGGTCATCGCCGCCGCGGCCGCGATCTGCTTGGTGACCGACGCGATCCGGAAGATCGTGTCCCGGCGCATCGGCTCGCTGCCGCCGGCCTCGGTGGTGCCGATCGCCTCCACGTGCACCTCGCCGCGCCGGGCGACCAGGGCGACCAGGCCCGGCATGTCGCCGGGCTCGACGTGCCGGGTCAGCACCTCACGCAGCCGCCGCAGCCGTACCGTGGACAGCCCCGATGCGCTCACGGGCGCTCCTCCTCGTGGTGGCCCGATGTCCCCGCCCGGGGGATGAGACGCCGCGGCGGCACGGGAGTCATCGGGCCTGGTTTTCTGCGTGCCGCGCGGCGAGCAGCGGGATGGCGGCGATCTTCTCCCCGGTCAGCTCCGCCCAGCGGATGCCGGCCTCCGGGCGCGGGCCGCGCCGGTCCCGGCAGTCGATGACCCGGTCCGGGGTGATCACCAGGTCGACCGGGACGTCGTGCCCGGCCAGCGGGATCGTCCCGGCCGGCCGCAGTTGCAGCTCGTGCACCGTGGTCACGGCCACGGTGTCCGGGCCGATCAGGCCGGCCGCCCCGGCCAGCGCGAACTCCAGGTCCGCGAAACCGCCGCCCTTGCCGAGCCGTGCCCCGTCCTCGCCCACCGCGACGCAGCCCATCACCACCAGGTCCACCGGGGCCAGTTCGGCCAGCGTGACGCGGCGGGCCGACCTGGTGGCGCCGCTGATGGAGGCGGCCTTGCGCGGCGAGTCGGCCAGGTGGCCGGGGTCCAACGCGAAGAACGGCTCCGCCCCGGCCAGCCGGGGCACGGCCATGTACACGGTCTTGCCGTCCTCCAGGGCGCGCTGGCGCACCGGGAGCTGGGCCGAGTCCGGGTTGGCCTTCAGCGTCCGGGCCCGCTGCCACTCCGGCAGGTCCCGCAGCCGCCGCGCGGCCGCCTCGGCGCCGGTGAAGTTGGGGATGCGCCCGGCCGCGCCGGGGAACCGGGCCACCCGGGCCGCGCTCATCGCGGCCCACACCTGTTCCCGGAGGGCGGCCTTGGCGGCCAGCAGTTCCGCTGGCCCGCCGGCGTCGTGATCGTGGCGCGGCGCATGACGGGGCACTCTCCCATCCTGCCCGACAGCCGTGGCCGCACGGGTTCTAGCCTGTCGTCAACGGACGGCCTGGTGCGCCGAGCAGGCCCGCCCGCGAGGGAGGCCATGAATTGAGCGCAGAAGGCCAGGCGGAGCCCCCGGCGGACTGGACACCCGAGATCGAGGAGATCCGCAGGCGGCGTGCGGCGGCCCAGGCCATGGGCGGCCCGCAGAAGGTCGCACGGCAGCGGGCCACCGGCCGGCTCACCGTCCGGGAGCGCATCGAGCGGCTGGCCGACCCGGGCAGCTTCGCCGAGATCGGTGCCCTGACCGGGTTCGCCGACTACGACGCCGAGGGCCGCCTGGTCTCGGTGCTGCCCGCCAACTTCGTGGCCGGAACCGCGCGCGTCGGCGGCCGCCCGGTGCTGATCGGCGCCGACGACTTCACCGTCCGGGGCGGCTCCGGCGACGCGGCCATCCACGCCAAGCAGGTCTTCTCCGAGCAGTACGCCAACCAGATGCGGCTGCCCGTGATCCGCCTGCTGGACGGGGCCAGCGGCGGCGGCAGCGTCAAGATGGCCCAGGACGCCGGGTACACCTACGTGCCGGTCAACCCCGCCTGGGACGCCGTGGTCGACAACCTGTCGGTCATCCCGGTAGTCGCCTTGTGCCTGGGCCCCACGGTGGGCCTTGGCGCCGGGCGGCTCGTTATGTCGCATCTGGCCGTCCTGGTCAAGGATCTCGGCCAGCTGTTCACGGCCGGGCCACCGGTAGTGCGCGGCGGCACCGGCGAGGACCTGACCAAGGAAGCGCTCGGCGGCGCGGAGGTGCACCGCCGCAACGGCACCATCGAGCGGTTCGCCGACTCCGAGGACGCCGCGTTCGCGCTGGCCCGGCGGTTCCTGTCCTATCTGCCGGGCAGCGTGCACGAGCTGCCGCCGGTGCTGGCCTGCGACGACCCGGCCGGCCGCCGGGAAGAGGCGCTCGCCGCCGCGATCCCGCGCAATCCGCGCACGCCCTACCGGCTGGACCCGATCCTGGACGCGATATTCGACCGCGGCTCGGTGCTGCGGTACGCCGAGTACGGCGGCGCGACGGTGACCGCGCTGGCCCGCCTGGACGGCCATCCGGTCGGCGTGATCGCCACCGACCCGTTCCGCGGCACCACCATGTCGGTCGAGGGAGCCCTGGCGATCACCCGGCTGGCCGACCTGTGCGAGACGTTCCACCTGCCGATCGTCAGCCTCACCGACCAGGGCGGCCTGGCCATCGGCCGGGTCGCCGAGGAGCGGGGCACGATCCGGCACGGCGCCCGGGCCATCACCGCGGTGTACCAGGCCCGGGTCCCGCAGGCCGAGCTGATCGTGCGGCGGGTCTACGGGGTGGGCGGCGCGGGCATCGTGAACCGGCACCGGGCGGGCCGGAGCTGGGCGTGGCCGTCCGGGGACTGGGGCTCCCTGCCGGTGCAGGGCGGCGTCGAGGCGGCGTTCCGCGCGCAACTGGACCAGGCCGCGGACCCGCAGGCGGAGATCGAGCGGATCCGCCGGGAGCTGGCCGCGGTCAGCTCACCGTTCCGGACCGCGGAGCGGTTCGGCGTGCAGGACATGATCGATCCCCGCGACTCCAGGCCGCTGCTGTGCGCCTGGGTCCGGGACGCCTACCGGGTGCTGCCCGAGCTGACCGGCCGCCCCTCCTTCGGCACCCGCCCCTAGCCATGCGCGCGCACCTGCTCCCGCACCGATCACGCTCGCCGGCAGCGGGCAAAGGCGCGGGCCGGCCGGTGCCGCGTCAGGCGAGGGCGGCCGCCAGGGGCGCGGCGAGGCGGGGTAACCGTGAATCCGCTTGGGCTTGGGCACGTACGCCTCGAGGGAATGCTCGAAGCCGAACATCCGCAGCGTTCGCTTGCGGTCCCAGACCAGCGAGTCGAACGGGGACAGCAGCACGGCCCGGTGCCTGCCCCGCGGGCCGGCCTGGGCCTGGGCGAGGGCGCCGGGGTCGGCCCACCCGGGCACCGCCGTCCCGCCCGGGCCGCCGATCGCCACCGGGGCGAGCCCGGCGGCCAGCGCGGATTCCTCGACCCGCTTGGCGGGCCGCGGGTCCACCGTTTTGGTGAGGTGGTTCAGCCGCTGGTAGTCGACGAGGTCCGCGCGGGTGGCCACGCCGAGAGCCCGGGCGGCCACCCCGGCGAGGTGGGCCAGGCAGTCGGAGTCCGGCGGCTCCTGGCCGAGCAGCCCGGCGGGGAGGGCCCGCTCGGGCAGGTCGTAGACCCGCCGCCAGCCTTCCCTGCGCACGCAGATCACGTCGCCGACGTCCAGCAGCCACTCCACGGCGATCTTCGTCTCCGACCAGTCCCACCAGGGGCCGCCGCCCTTGGCGCCGCCGAGCTGGGTGGCGGTCAGCGGGCCCTCACCGCGCAGCCGGGCCACCACCTCGGCGCAGGCCCGCTCGGGAACGGTGTGCCAGCGCAGGCCGCGGGATCGTATCGCGCGGCGGCGGAACGCGTAGTACGGCCATTCCTCGATGGGCAGCACGCAGGCCGCATGGGACCAGTACTCGAACGCCGTTGGCGCGCCCGGGTGCCAGTAGGCGCGCTCGATGCGGTCCCGGGGAACCGGGCCGAGCCTGGCGTAGGCGACAAGTTCGTGGGACCGGGCCAGCACGCTGATCGTGTCGAGCTGGACCGCCCCGATGCGGCGCAGCATGCCGGGCACGCCACCGCGCCGCCCCTCGGTACCGACGAAGCCCTGCGCGCGCAGCGTCATCCGCCGCGCGTCATCGGGGGACAGGACGATTTCGGGCGCAATCACCGGGGCACTGGCCACAAACCCAGGAGCCTAGCCGCGCCCTCCGACATTCCCGCCGCCGCGCTCCCGCCCAGGCACGAGGGCGCGCCGGGGCAGGAAGGCTCTAGTACCAGTCCTCGAAGATGTGGGTGGCCAGGGCCAGCAGGCCGCCGACGGCGCACATCGCGACGCCCACCCAGAACAGCCACCACAGCGGGCCCAGGATCAGGCCGAACCCGCCGACCAGGAACGCCGCCATCATGGTGCTCACCGCCACCCAGGACACCGGCCGGCCGTGGTGCGACACCGTGGCGGGCCCACCCGCGGCAGCCGGGCTGAGCTGGCCGCCTTCCGCGGCATGCCCGGCCACCATGCCCGAACCCACCTGGTCCGCCATGCGCGCTGCTCCTCTCGCGGTGCGCGGCGGCGATCCGCCACGGCGCGTAAACCTCCGGCCCCGAGTGCCCGTGGCCGTCACCTTATTGTGGCGAAGCCAGCTTAGTGGTGTGCGCCCGGCCCCGAAGGCTCGGCATCACCGGCCGAACCGCCTACCATGACTGGGAGACGCATACGCCGGGCACGATTACGTCCCGGTGCCCGTTGCCTGGGTGGCGGGCCAAGGCCAGGCGGGCCGCGAT
>WNGL01013233.1_pt1 | contig 10287 bp, 8 predicted proteins | sample 5400591 | NCBI WGS metagenome assembly WNGL01 (sample SAMN13153377, study PRJNA577476) | soil metagenome | isolation source: 80 cm soil or saprolite under Garry oak tree replicate 1 | place: USA:California | collected 2016-06-15 | reverse complement strand
AAATCGTCAAGCCAAACCGGTTGCAATGCGAAATCAAATTATGTCTTGTGTTTTCAAGCAATTGGCGACGCATCCCCGATCGCGGGGAACCATCCAATTTAGTAGGAGGAGTTTATGAAGCTGGCAAGATGGAAAGCGGCGCTCGGAATGGTTTGCCTGATCGCAGCCCTGTCTGTGCCCGCGTGGCCCGCGAACTCAGACAGACGTTCGGCAATCCCAGGAACCCTTAACTACGTGGAAGGGCAGGCGTCGATAGGGGACCAGACGCTCGATTCGAAGGCAATCGGCTCTGCGGAGTTGCAAGCCGGCCAGGTCCTCGCGACTCAAAATGGTAAGGCAGAGGTGTTGTTGACCCCAGGCGTGTTTTTGAGACTAGGCAGCAACAGTTCGGTGAAGATGATTTCGCCGGGCTTAACGAATACACAGCTGGCATTGAACCAGGGAGAGGCGATGCTCGAAGTGGATGAGATTCACTCCCAGAATGACATTCGAATCGGTCAGCCTGGGGCCGAAACCCATGTTCTAAAAACCGGCTTGTACAATTTCGACGCCTCAAATCACGAAATGCGGGTTTTCGATGGCAAGGCGGATGTTCTCGCCGGCGACCACAAGGTCACTGTGAAGGGAGGACACGATCTCGCGCTGAATACGGGCGGGAAGCTCAAGGCTCAAGGCTCAAGGCTTCGATAAGAAGGCCTTGGCAGAAAGTGATGACCTATATCGGTGGAGTAGTTTGCGCTCCGTCCGCGACATAGACACGCGCAGTGTCTACGTTTGCCTCAGACAGATACTCTGATCGTGAATCCCCCAAACCAGGGGGTACGGACCGGGCTGGTTCGGGCCGGGATGGTACTGGAACCCGTTTCTGCCGGCGGACGGATTTTTCTACAGCCCGTTCGGCTGGGGCTTTTTCTCCCCTCTGGCGTTTCTGCCGGCGGACGGATTTTTCTACAGCCCGTTCGGCTGGGGCTTTTTCTCCCCTCTGGTCGTCGAGCGCGTGCCCATCGTGGTCGGGCGCGTCCCACATCACTTTGATGGAGCGCGGCCCGCGCCTGCGCTAGGCGATGGATTTCACAACCACGCAGTCCGCTCTTTTCGAGGCAGCAGCCATATGAGCGGCTTTCGCGCCAGTCCGCTAGCGCGCCCTCCGAGGGGCTAGCTCGAAAGACACACTGCCCGGCAGCGAATCTGCGCTCCGGGCAGTTTCTTGAGTGTTTCGCCCAGTGTTTTGATTAGTATCGAAGTTGTTCAAACCGGGACCATAGAAAAAGCGTGGGTACTGTTTAATTACGAATCGTGACAAGGGACATCGGTTCACTCGCGCGTGGACGATGATCGGGCGGTGCCTAGAAGAAAATGCGCCTAACGCACCTTCGCTTCGTAGGCCGTTCAACAGTGGGTCTGTCGCGACATAGGGATAAGAAAAGAAGCCGGACTCCAAGAGAGGTTTTGCGATCAAAACCAAGAACATTTACTTGATCGGGCCCGCGATGGTAAGCCGTCCTCGTAGCTCACTCTCGATGGCAGTGGCGATCGCGCGAGCAGCGCGCGCGTTGGGATGCCGGTCCCAAGGCAGCCGCCACGACGAATCAATTTCGACCAAGACGTAAGGTATGCTCGCATTGTCGAGAATGCGGCGACGCAACATCTGTTCAGGTTGCGCTTCATGCCCAAACTGCAGCACGACGAGAAGCGGCGTCGCCCCGTGCGCTCGTGCCAGCTCGCTGGTTGCACGAAGCACCTGTTGCGTTACCGTGACACCGCGTTCGACCGTCGTGTCAGCGCGGTACGGCACGACCAACTTCGCGAGGGATGACAGGCGCGAGCGCTGTTCCGCCGGCAGCCAGACAAGACCCGGACCAAGGTGCGGTCGATCCTGATCGAGGTTCCGCCCGAAGAGTGCCGTCATGAACAGCGACACTACGGCCACCGGCCGGCGAAAATGAGGCAGTTCCGTCTGCAGCCTCAGGTACGCCTGATCGTTACCATAGCCGTGGACTGCCAGATTTGCAGTCTGTACTCCTATCATGGCACCGACTTGTGCCGGTATGCTCTCTTCATAGGTGAGTCCCTCACCAAACATGACAGACTCGCCGGTAAACAAGATCGTCGGTCGCTCAGGATCGACTGGCTCGTCAATACGGCTGACGCGATATCCTGCGGGATCGATGGAGTAGTCGATGATCCGACCGCCGATGCTCTTGTGTCCAGTCCGCTCCGGTACCCACGTCCAGCCAAGTCGCGGGTCGAGTTGACGGCGTGGTTCGTCGTCCGCCGACAGCCACTCGGCCGGACGGAGGTGCACACGATTCAGCACCAGTTCGCTCGCGCCGATCGCCAGAACGACAGCGATCACAATGCGGAGCACTCCCTCAGGCGTTCGCGCGGCGAAGCGTCCAACACGGCGACGTCCAACGAACGCTAGCCACGTGCCCAGGATTGCCATCGCCAATCGTCCGGACGTTTGGAGTACCACGTACCAATCGTGCGGCAGGAAAAAAGACGGCACGAAATGTCTGTCGAGAAACCGTTGATTCGCGATGACTGCGCACGACAAGAGCGCAATTCCAATGGATGCGACGGCTGCCTCTACTATTACTCGCACCCAGAAAGATTTCCGGCGCCCGTGATGCACCGAAGACATATCCTCCAAAGCTCACCTCGATATTTCTGTCAAACGCGTGACGGCTGATCACGCCTCAACCGAGCGCTGCGCATACAATCACTTCATCACCGGCCAATCACCTGATTCTTGAAAAGAACTGCCGTAACATCAGAGTGGTTTGAGCCCATGTTTTCTTCAACTTATGTGTAACATCTCGCGGGACGATCTTCGCCCTAGGCGACGAAAAATTTGCGAATTTAACAAAATAGTGACAAATCCAATCTGATTTCCGGACTCAAATATATCGACAGACTATGATGGATTCCGCTCGGCCCCACGAACGACCCACAGCATTTGATCGAATGCTGACCCCTGTACATCGCTGGATCTGGAGCGATACCGATCGGCGTGTTCAGAAACTGCTCCGCTTCAGCGAAACCGAAACTGACGGGGGGCGCGATATATTGCGCGCAGCCGAGGTTACTTCAGACCCTCTCTTACGACGCCTTTATCTAGAGCACGCGATTGACGAGTTCCGTCACGGTGTTCTGTTCCGTCATCGGGCAGCAGAACTTTTGAAAGTCTCCGCGTCCCGTTCCAGTCCCGGGTTCCACGGTGACTGGCTTGCGCCAGGTGGCCACGGTCTCGATGATCTACAGGTTGACGGTGAATCAGACAGAAATATGCTGGCTTTCCTTCATTTATCGGAAAAGGCTGCTGCCAGCCGCTTCACCGTTTATCGCGATGTGATGCAGCACGATCCGCCGACGCGCGCCGTTTTTGAGGAAATTCTGCACGACGAAACCTTTCACATGAACTACACACTCATGCAACTCGCCCGCGTTGAACCCAAGCGGCACAGGCGTCATTTGTGGCGTGCGCGTCTTAGCCGGCTCTGGAAAGCTTACTTGCGGCTGGCAACGGGCCTAGCGGGCATACTGGGTTCAATGCTGCTGACAATTCAGTACTTCACCTTATTGCCGCCATTCGCTTGGCTGGCCAAGCGTGCCGCGCACCGAGAACGTTCCGGATGGACGATGGTCTCACCCGGACACAGTGACTCACTCGACAGGCAATATTGAGATGAACATCCTCGGCATTTCGGCGCATTATCACGATTCCGCTGCGGCCCTCGTTGTTGACGGCGTGCCCGTCTGCGCTATCCAGGAGGAGCGCCTATCACGGCACAAAGGCGATGCTGCCTTTCCGCTGTTGGCGATCGAATCGTGTCTTCAGCATGCAGGGATCGAGCCGGATGAACTAGACGCCGTAGTTTTCTACGAACGCCCGATGCTGAAGTTCGATCGGATACTCACGTGCGCGTTACGCGCGTTCCCACGGTCGTGGCGGGCATTTCCCAAGGCAATGAAGAATTCGCTCGGCGAAAAAGTGTGGATGCGTGGGATTATCTCATCGCACTTAGGCGTGCCCGGACGCAAGGTCCTGTTTACCGAGCACCATCAGTCTCACGCTGCAGCCGCGTTTCTCACCGCGCCAACGTGCCGCGCCGCAATTATGACGGCAGACGCGGTGGGCGAGTGGACCACACTTTCAGTCGGCGAGGGCGAGCGAGTGGCAAACGGTCCGACAACAATCAGGCGCTTTCGTGAAATCAGGTTTCCGCATTCTCTGGGGATGCTGTATTCGACATTTACCGCATATCTCGGCTTCAAAGTGAATGAAGACGAATACAAGGTCATGGGCCTCGCTGGCTACGGCCAGCCCACGCTGGTCGAGCAAGTCCGTAAGTTGATACGCCGCATACCCGATGGCGCGTTCACGCTTGATCTGAATTACTTCGAATTTCACACCACTGCAAAACGTTCTTATTCATCGCGTTTCATCGAGCTCTTTGGTCCGCCGCGAAATCCGTACGAACCGATTGATCTGGACACCGCGGAAGGTCAGCGGTTCGCTGATTGCGCTGCCAGCGTCCAGCGGGTCCTGGAGGAGACACTCGTGGAGGTGGCCCGAGCACTTCATCAGGAAACCGATTTGCCGGATCTATGCTTCGGAGGAGGTTTGGCCCTAAACGGCGTAGCTAACGCACGTATCCTTGCAGAATCAGGCTTTGAGCGCGTGTTCGTTCCGCCTGCGCCGGGCGATGCCGGATGCGCAATTGGCGCGGCACTTTATTGCGACCGCATTCATTTTGGAAATCCAGACCGCGATCTACCCGATCATCCTTTTTGGGGACCTTCGGTTGATGGATCTGAGCTGGCACGGCTCGCACGAGAAGACGGTCACTTTGCCGCGGAATTCCAGGACGGCACGCTCATCAATCAGATTGCTGACGATCTAGCAGCCGGCCGCATCGTCGGATGGATGGAGGGGGCCCTTGAGTTCGGACCACGGGCGCTTGGCCATCGCAGTATCCTTGCGGCGCCTCATACGACTGAGATGCGCGATCGCCTCAACCGCGAAATCAAATACCGCGAGCCGTTTCGCCCTTTCGCACCTGTCGTTCCCATCGAAGTGGCAGCACGGTATTTCGATATTCCGCCTGGCGGCACGCGGTTGGCACGTTTCATGTCGGGCGTCTTTCCCGTTCGGCGCGAATGGCGCTCGCGGCTACAGGCAATCACACATGTCGATGGAACCGCTCGAGTCCAGGTGCTGGAGCCAGCGATGTCGCCACGCTTGCATGCACTACTAGTGGCATACGGCCAACGCACCGCGATACCGGTGCTGCTCAACACATCGTTCAATCTGGCGGGAGAACCGATTGTCAATCGGGAGGTTGAAGGGTATTCGACATTCCTGCGCTGCAAGATCGATGTTCTGGTCGCCGGAGGGACTCGAGTGACGAAGCGCACCTCGGCAATGGCAAAAACTCAACTAGACAAAATAAAGGAGGAGGTTGCGTGATTAAAACGCGTGGCAGGACCCGACGCGGACTAATCGTGTTTGGTAGCACATTCGGATCGATGGCACAGTTGGCGCGCGGATTATGGCAAAGCGATTCTGACAAGCGCTGGCTCACGCCGCTAGCCGTCTTTCTGTGTATAACGGGGCTGCTGCTCACATTGGCAACAGCGGTTGAAGCACTAGCTCCGTTCATCTACTCAATCTGGTAAATCCGTGGACGCTCTCCTGGAGTTATTAGCCTGCCCATCGTGTGCGGGCCCGCTCAGAACCGATTGGTCCTGTCTCGACTGCGGTATCCACTACGAAGCGCCCGATGGCATCCCTAACCTACGACTGCTGGGCGATACGCGAACCGAAATTGTGCGCCGCTTTTATGAGCGGGCACCTTTCCCCGACTTTCCGCCACGCGCCACCCTGAGTTGGCTGCGAGCACGCGCCGAGCGGAGTGAATTCGCGCGCTTGATCGACCGAGCGATTCCCGGCAATGCGCGCGTCGTAGAGATTGGGTGTGGCACCGGCCAGATGAGCTTGTATTTGGCGCGTGCTGATAGGGTTGTAATTGGCGCGGATCTCACACGCGAATCGCTCAGGCTAGGTGTTGAGGCGGCCCGACGTTTTGACCTCGATCAGATACAGTTCATCGAAACCGACTTGCACCACCCCGGCTTGCGAGCGGGTGCTTTCGATGTGGTCTACTCGTCAGGGGTTTTGCACCACACTCCAGACCCGAGTGCGGCATTCGCGCGCATGGTGCGCCTTGCACGCCCGGGCGGGATCATTGTTCTTGGCGTATACAACGCATTCGCACGCATTCCCCTCCGGGCCCGGCGCTTCGTCGCTCGGCTGTCTGGATACCGATTCATCCCGTGTGATCCGGTGCTGCGCGACCGAGAGAGCGAGCCAGCGCGGCGCGAGGCATGGGTACGGGACCAATATCGACATCCCGAGGAGCACCGTCACACCTTGGCCGAGGTCCAAGGCTGGTTTGCCGAAAATGGCGTCGAATACCTGCGCGCGTATCCAAGCGCAATGCTGTGTGAGGACTCGGAGGAGTTGTTCACTCCTGCCGAAGACAACTGGTACCTTGAGGGCTGGTTGGCACAGCTTGGATGGATTGGTGCTCTTGCGCACGAGGGTGGCCTTTTCGTTACCGTCGGTCGGCGCACTTGACCGGGGGAGCGGTTCCGCAAGATATCCGTCTCCGGCCTAGGTTTTCAAAACTCCTCGTGCATCTCTTCGTCCGTCCGCTGGAGGTTACCATGCTGAATAAACTCGTTTTTGAGAACCTACGCCAGCGGCCGGTCCGAACATGTTTGAGCGTGCTCGCAATCGGCGTTGAGGTCACGATGATTCTCACGCTCGTTGGGATCAGTTACGGAACGCTCGACGAAACAGCTCGTCGTGCCCGCGGAGTCGGGGCGGATATTGTAGTCCGGCCGCCTGCGAGTTCCATCATTAGCCTTAGTTCCTCTCCAATGAGCGAAAAGCTAGTGCCATTCTTAATGAAGCAGCCCCATGTCACATTTGCCACAGGCACGATGGGTCAACCTCTGGGTGGTTTTGACGTTCTAACGGGGATCGACCTCGCTCAATTTAACCGACTGAGCGGCGGCTTCCGCTTTGTCAGGGGTGGCCCGTTTAAGAACGACGATGATGTCATTGTCGATGAATACTATGCGAGGGAGAAGAAGCTGGACATTGGAAGCACAATCACACTGGCAAATCACGCCTGGCGAGTGTCGGGAATCTTCGAGTCTGGCAAGCTCTCCCACATCTGTGCGCGGCTGATTTTCCTTCAGGCGCTCACCGGAAATCCAGGGAGGCTCAGCCAGATTTACCTGAAAGTGGATGACGCAGCTCGTGCGCAGCTTGTCGTTGACCAGTTGCGGGGCAAAATGCCAGGCTATTTCATCTACACGATGGAGGAGTTTACTTCACTGTTGACGATCAATAGTGTTGGGCTATTGCGAGACTTTATCGGCGTTGTTATCGGCATAGCCTTAGTTGTAGGTTTTATAGTCGTGACCATGGCCATGTACACCGCCGTGCTGGAAAGAACGCGAGAGATCGGAATACTGAAGGCTCTCGGGGCTTCGTCCGCCTACATTCTGAATCTGCTTTTTCGGGAGACGCTGCTGATCGCGATACTTGGCAGCGTTTTAGGAATTGTAATGACGGATGGAAGCAAATGGCTGATGATGCATGCAGCTCCGGCCAGCTTGACCCAAGAGATCGTATACAGTTGGTGGCCTATAGCGTCAGGCATTTCAGTCATCGGGGCTTTGTTGGGAGCCATCCTCCCTGCGTGGAAAGCAGTGAAGCAGGATGTTATCCAAGCATTAGCCTATGAATAAAGTCAGCCTATCCTGAATACTCTCTCAGAGCGAATTGAATTTGATTCTGCTTGGCGGAGCACGACAAGGGCCGACTGTCAAGAGTGTGTTTGGCTCAAGTCGCAAACACTTGTAATCCTTTCACGGCGTGGTGTGTTTAACGTACAACATGAACAGCTTAAACGCAGCTTCTTGATGTTCAATTCTGGGGACGTTAAGGGGATGATAAGAAGTGCCGTACGCCTCCCTTGCACATCAACCGACGTCCGCCGACACCGTTTGATATCAATCAGTTACATCTCATTGTTGCCTTGTCACGGCAGAGGCCGCGGGCTCGAGTCCCGTCGTCCCCGCCATTCCTTCCAAAACACTTGGAAAAGATTGGACTGAAAACTTCAACTCACAACTCAACCCACAAAGCTAGTGCACGGTTGCATTCATCCCCACAGCGGTCAGGAATTCACCTTGCGCTGCCCGAGTTTCGTCACTGTCTTCCTGCGTGTAGAGATCCAAAGTTGTCTGGATTTTCGCGTGACGCAGGATGCTTTGGACGGTCTTCGGTTCTGCTGAATCCACCGAAGCTCTTCGCCATCCCTGCTCGCGTCGTGTCCACTTCAAAATCACAATAATCGTATTCGCCGCGGACGTGCCAGCCCTTAAGTCTTATCCACCTGAACAGTGACGAGGGTTTTTTTCATGGGCTTGACTGGCGGACCTCGTCCCGAGTTTGAAACTCTTGAAGCACCTATTAGCACAATGAAAATCAATTGAGTGTGCATGAAATGCGTTTAGGCTGAAAGTGGCACGGGCAGACATTTTCCGGGTGCAGGGGATCCTCCGTCTATGGTAGAAACCTGGGAACATCTGCACAATGCTCCAATGTTTTCCCACCTCAGGAGGAACCCCATGGACGCGCTCGATGTCGAGATGAGTATAGCGGAAGGAGAGCAGGCTCTCCAGGCGCTTCTGCAGTTTGCCCAGGAACAGGCTGGCACGCTCGAGGCGCACGAAGCGGAGAAGGGCATCTTCAAGCGGTTGTTGCCCATTGGATTGGCGGCGATGAAGCTGTACTTCGCCCAGCGCGGGACAGGCGAGGTGGGACCGGCCGTCACGCGTGCCGACGGCATGATCCTGCCGCGGGAGAAGCCGCTGCGGGGGCGGGACTACTTCTCGCTCTTCGGCAAGTTCGCGGTGGCCCGGACGTGCTACCGCACGCCCGGGGAGCCCGGGATTTTCCCACTCGACGCACAGGTCAACCTCCCGGAGCGGTGCTATTCGTACTTCCTGCAGGAATGGATGACCTTGTTCGAGGTCGAACACCCCTTCAAGGAGAGTTCGGGGTGGTTTGAGCAGCTCTTCGACCTCGAGGTCGCCGAGAGCGTCTTGATGGAGGTGGCGAAGGAAGCACCGCAGGATTATGAGAGCTTCTATGCGCAGCGGCCCCTGCCCCCGGAGGCAACCGAGGGCGAGCTCCTGGTAGTGAGTTTTGACGGCAAGGGCGTCCCGATGATCAAGGCGGAGGCAGTCAAGCTCAAAGCGAAGTTGGGCACGGGCGAGAAGCGGCAGAAGAAGAAGGAAGCGCTGGTGGGGGTCAGCTACACCGTCGATCCCAAGCCACGGTCGCCCGAAGCGCTCGCGGAACTTCTGGTCGATCCGGAAGCAGCGCGCGCGCGCCGGCAGCAGGAAAACGGAGCGGACGATGCCCCCAAAGCCCAGCAGGTCCGTCGGCTCGCCAGCCTGGTACGGACGAAAGAGGCAGTGATGGAACTGATCAAGGCCGAGGCGGAGCGCCGAGATCCCCAGCACCGCAAGCCCTTGGTCGTCCTGCTCGATGGCGCCCTCGGCCTGTGGCGCCTGGCGACCAAGCTCTTCAAGCCGTGGAAGCGCGTGACCTTTGTCCTGGACATCCTGCACGTCGTCGGCTACCTCTGGAGCGCGGCCAACGCCTTGTTCGGGGAAGCATCCCAGGCGGGCAAGCACTGGGTGCAGCAGAAGCTGACGGAGATTCTCCGCGGCCGGGTAGGCTACGTCATCGGCGGCCTGCGACAAATCCTCACGAAGCAGCAGCTGCGAAAGTCGGTGCGGGAGACGCTCGGGAAAGTCATCACATTCTTCCACAACCATCGGCGCTGGATGCAGTACGACGTGTCCCTGGCCGCGGGCTTGCCCGTGGGGACAGGCGTCGTGGAGTCGGCGTGCGGTTCGGTAGTCAAGCACCGGATGGAGGGCGAAGGCAAGCGGTGGAGCCTCGCAGGGGCAGAGGCCATGCTGGCGTTGCGCTCGCTCAAGAAGAGCCACGACAATGATCTCCGTGCCTACTGGCGGTTCCGTGCCCGTCAGGAGCGAGATCGCCTCTACGCTCGCAAACCGAAATACAGGCCCACGCCTCGATTGAGGCGTGTAGCCTAACTCAACTCAAAACGGTCACGCTCATGCGATTTTCCGTGACCAGATATTCGTTGCGTAGCAGCAGTTCCTGAT
>WNGL01011198.1_pt1 | contig 10287 bp, 6 predicted proteins | sample 5400591 | NCBI WGS metagenome assembly WNGL01 (sample SAMN13153377, study PRJNA577476) | soil metagenome | isolation source: 80 cm soil or saprolite under Garry oak tree replicate 1 | place: USA:California | collected 2016-06-15 | reverse complement strand
TGCTCAAACAGGGTACGCGAGCCTGCATAGTCGCCTGCCTTGCGGGCTGCCATCGCCTGGCCTTTGATTGCAAGTGCGATGCCGTGCCTGTCGTCCAGCTCTCGAAAGAGCGCCAGGCTCTCTGCATAGAATGCCGCTCCACGGGCAAGATCGCCCTGGCCCAGGGCAAGTCCTCCGGCACTATTGAGTGCTTTCCCTCGTATGCGGTTCGCTGTGCTAGCGTTGCCACTACTAGCTGCCAGGGCCTTTTCCAACCATTGGCGACCTTCACTTAAACGACCAAGCATCTCCCAGAACAGTCCCAATGCCACACAGAGCCGCAGGGCCATCTCCGGCTCTCGCTCCACCGACCAGCTCAGGGCACCACGCAGGTTATCATATTCCTGCACTAACTGTTCCAGTCCCAGGCGTTGCTGAGCACTTATGAGTTTCTGTGCTGCCTCCTCTGCCAGCGCCAGGTAATATGTAGCGTGAGCACGACGAGTGGCCTCCTCATCGCTGGTGGCCAGGCATTCCAGCGCATACTCGCGGATCGTCTCCAGCATCACCAGTCGTGGTTCGCCGTTCGCCTGTTCTATCTGCTGGACCAGGTGCTTATCGATAAGCAAACCCAACCCGTCCAATACACTCATCGCTCCGTCCTGTAGGGACATCCCCTGTGAGTACCCACACACTGCTTCAGCTGCCTCCAATGTGTAGCCACCGACGAAGACGGCGAGCCGCCTGAACAGCCTCTGCTCCTCGGCACTCAGCAGGTCATAACTCCATTTGATGGTGTTCCGCAAGGTCTGGTGTCGTTCTGGTGCGTCTCTTGCTCCACCCGTCAATACCTGCAACCGGTGGCCTAAACGCTCCAGTAACTTCTGTGGAGAGAGCAGTTTGATGCGAGCTGCCGCCAGTTCTATTGCCAGAGGTAGCCCATCCAGGCGAACACAAATCTCAGCAATTATTCTGGCATTCCCATTGGTAATGGCAAAATCCGGTTTAATAGATAATGCACGCTGCATGAACAGGGCAACTGACGGATATTCGGAGATAGACTCACTATCGGAGAGATGCTTTGGATCAGGCAGAGCCAATGATGGAACCACAAACTCGCGTTCGTAACGAACACGCAATACCTCACGGCTGGTCACCAGCAGTTTCAGTCGAGGGCATGCGGTCAGTAACTCTGAAAGCTTGGTGGCAGCGCTGATTACCTGCTCAAAGTTATCGAGCAACAATAGCAGGTGTTTCTCCTGTAGATAGGCCGTCAGGCGCTCGAATAGCGGCTGATCTCCTGCCTCCCCCAGCCCAAGGGTCTGGGCAATGGTGGGAATGACCAGGTTCGCATCGCTGATGGGGGCGAGAGGGACAAGATAGATGCCATCGACAAAGTCTTCCTCCATGTTTGTCGCTATTTGTAGCGCTAAAGAGGTTTTGCCGACCCCTCCTGGGCCGGTTAGGGTGAGCAGGCGTGTGCGTGGACGACGTAGAAGGGCACAGGCTGTCTCTACCTCTTGCTCTCGCCCGATCAGTGGTGTAAGCGGTGGAGACAAGGGGGAGGTAGATATCCTCACTATATCGGTTGTCTGCTCCGAGACGGGGATAAACGGCATCCTCTGCATAGCCATTCCCTGTTTTGGGTGAAGCTTCCGTACTATCTTTCTTTTAGTAGATAAAGGAACGGAAGCTTGAACTTTTATTAGATATTATAACGTATTCTTGTGCTGATTTGTAAATTCATTGTTTCCGCATATGAGCATGAAGAGACCGAGGCCGAACCCCCGCGGGGGTTCGGCCTCGGTCTCTTCATGCTTACATTATCTTTACGCCCCCAACAATTCCTTCACGATCACTGCCGCAGGAGGACCACCAACACCACTCTCGGCGGAGAGTACCACAATCCCCTCCTGGGGACCAGTGCCGCTCACTCCGTTCCAGACAGCACCCTGGAAGCTGGCATCAAAGCTGACGCTGGTGGAGAAGGTGGTATTGCCTTCGCCACTCGCACCTATGACGGTTGCATGACCGATGTCATTGTAGGCATGGTCCCGGATGGTCAGGCGGCCGATCACTGCCTCGAAAGCGTTGCCCGTGCCGGTGACTGTGGTTGGGCTGGTAATGCGAGCACGGCTCTGGGGTGAAGTGATGGACATACCATAGGACCCTACAGCGATTGCCTCCCAGAGGTTGTGGGTATTCCCATAGAGCCGGGAGAGCGTGACCTTGATGGTGGTAGCCACAGGGTTGGTGCTCTTCACGTTCACAACTGCATTGACATCAGCAGCACCACCACCGCTCACTATCGTCGTTTGAGCGCTGGTAGACCAGTTAAGGAGTGCAACAGCTGTGGCTTTCGCAACCTTTGCTGCATCGAGTTTCCAGGGCTGATGGCCCTCATTTACCTGGGCCTGGTCCGCTACGGCCTGGTAGCGCGTCATATCGGGATAGAAGCCAGGGAATGAGACGGGTACCAGCGTTCCTGCACCATTAGACCACTTGAACTCGCGGAAGAGGTCAGGGCTGGCATTGGCATTCGTGAGGTTCTTCTGATTGACCTCAGCTGTGATGACGGTGTTGTAGCCACTGATCTTCGCATCACCCTTGTAAAGTCCCTTCAGTGAGAAGAGTCGCGAGGGAGAACTGCTGGTGATGTTAGTGTACACATAGGCATCCAGTTTTGCACCTGTCCCACTGTAGCGCACATTCACCAGCGCCTGCAAGGATGAATTGCCCAGGATATTGGCACATGTCACACTCTCTACACGATTGACGCCTTGCTTCGTTCCAACAATCGCATCCCAGTGCGAAGGATTTTTCACCGAATTGGGACAGTGTTGCGCACCCAGCTTCGCCGATTGCTGGGCCGCCTGAGCATCGGATGCACTGTTGCTAAGGAGCGATGGTGAGCCAATAGTGCTGCCGCCACAAGCCGTGATAGCAAAGGCGAGTACAAGGGAGAAGAGTAGTACCAGTCTCGGTAATAGACGTTTTTGATGCGATACAAAAAGATTTTTCATAGAGTACCTCCGATCAGAGTTCATTCATACTTGTAAGGCATCCCCTTGCATCCTCTCCAGGAGAGAGGTAATAGCAATGTAGAGTGCCAATGAATTGGCACATCCTGAGGAGCTTCTAGCCCTGCTATAGAAACATACATACAACGCATACATAGAAACAGTTTTATACCCTACAACCTCTCACCCCTCTGTTCACAGTCTACACTGCTTTCAGCTTGAGCACCTCTGTTAAATAACCTAATTCATTACATATTTACGAGGCGTTTAGGAGAGGTAGAATGGTGTGGGTTTGTAGGTAGTTTTACCAGGGCAAAACCCCATCATCCACGATTGGCTCTAGCAGCATAAGAGAACAGCGTGATATAATACCAGGGCACCCGCAAGGGGAATCTTTGCGAGAGGAGCATGGTGAAGCCGGGCAACTCCTGGCAACTTCAAGGGTGGCCCCCTACACACTGAGGAAAATGTTTCGTAAGATTTTGATAGCGAACCGTGGTGAGATTGCCCTGCGGATCATCCGTGCCTGCCGAGAGATGGGTATCAAGAGCGTGATTGCCCATTCGGAGGCAGACCGGGATTCTCTTCCTGTGCGTTTGGCCGATGAGCATATTTGTATTGGGCCGGGAGCGAGTGGCAAGAGTTATCTCAACATCCCCAATATCATCAGTGCAGCACTAATCACCGGTGCCGATGCTATTCATCCAGGTTACGGTTTTCTTGCAGAAAATAGTAGTTTCGTCGAGATCTGCTCTGATGTTCACATCACCTTTATTGGCCCTTCGGCTTCTGTTATGATGACTATGGGAGATAAAGTGGCGGCTCGTGAGGCGATGGCTGAGGCAGGTCTACCAATGCTTCCAGGTACACCCGTCTTACGCACCCTCTCTGAAGCAATGGACGCTTGCAGGGAGGTTAGCTTTCCCTTGATGCTCAAGGCTGCTGCAGGTGGAGGTGGACGGGGTATCCGCCTGATAAAGCACCCGGATGAACTCGAACGTATTTTTACAGTGGCGCAGAACGAGGTTCGAGAGGCTTTTCGTGATGATGGGCTGTATCTCGAACGCTATTTAGCGCGTGCCAGGCATGTCGAAATCCAGGTGCTGGTGGATCATTACGGACACGGAGTCCATCTCGGCGAGCGCAACTGTTCATGTCAACGACGGAATCAGAAGGTGCTCGAAGAGTCACCCAGCCCGCTGTTGTCGCCAGAGTTACGCGAAGAAATGGGTATGAAAGCCATCCGTGCAGTACAGCAATTAGGCTACCGGAATGCTGGCACACTCGAGTTCCTGGTGGACGAGCGAAATCGCTATTATTTTATGGAGATGAATACGCGGTTGCAGGTGGAGCATCCTGTGACAGAGTTGGTAACGAGCACAGATCTCGTCAAGGAGCAGATCCGTATTGCCGCAGGTCTACCTCTGCATCTTCAACAAGAAGATATCCGGTTCCGGGGCCACGCCATCGAGTGCCGGATTACGGCGGAGGATGCCGAGCACAATTTCCAGCCGCAAACGGGCACTGTAGAGCAGTATTTACCGCCAGGTGGCCCTGGCGTGCGCGTCGATAGCCACCTCTATGCTGGCTACCAGGTGCCACCGCACTATGACTCATTGCTTGCAAAACTTATTGTCTGGGATGAAACTCGGGAGGCAGCAATTGCACGTATGCAAAGAGCCTTAGATGAATTTGTCATCGATGGCCTCGCGACAACTATTCCATTCCTGCGGCGTCTGCTTGGGCACGAAGGCTTCATTCGTGGAGAGACATATACTCGTTTCATCCAGGAAGAAGCTGCCGCTCTGGGAATATAAATTCCGTCGGGGCCCGATTGATCGCGCCCCCATTGGATAAGAAAACAGCCAACAGGGGTACGATCAATCAGGCCCCTACCGAGGAGGTAAAGTTATGTCTCGTGTTGTTGTAACTGGATTAGGGTTGATGACCTCATTAGGGAATGACCTGGCATCCTCGTGGGAAGCGCTCTGTCAGGGAAAATCTGGTGTTGGAGAGATTACTGGCTATGATACCAGTAGATATCGCGTACATTTCGGAGGTGAGATCAAGAATTTTGATCCCACCCTCTATATGGATCGCAAGGAAGTTCGCCGCAACGACCCTTTCGAGCAGTTCGCAATAGCTACTAGTAAGCAGGCACTTGCTCATTCAGGGTTGCAGATCACCGAAGAGAATGCTGATGATGTTGGGGTCTATATCGGGAGTGGCATCGGTGGTTTGTTAACAATGCATGAGCAGTTCAGGACACTCCTTGAGAAGGGACCAGAGCGCATCAGCCCATTCTTCATCAATATGATGATTGTAGACGGAGCACCTGGCATTGTCTCAATCATGACCGGAGCCAAAGGGCCAAACTGGGGGATTGTCTCTGCCTGCGCCACGAGCGGCAATACCATAGGAGAAGCTTGGGAGACCATCCGCCGGGGCGATGCCAGGGCGATGATAGCCGGTGGTGCTGAAAAGGGGATTTGTCCTATTTCCATGGCCGCCTTTGATAATATTCATGCCATCTCGCGCCGCAATGACGACCCGCAGGGAGCCAGTCGTCCTTTTGATGCCACCCGCGATGGCTTTGTGATGGGTGAAGGCGCGGCTGCGCTTATCCTGGAAGATCTCGAGTTTGCTAAAGCACGCGGAGCCACGATCCTTGCTGAACTGATCGGATACGCTTCCACAGGAGATGCCTACCATGTGACCGAGCCGGCACCAGGAGGTGAGGGCCTGGTACGAGCAATGCGTCGCGCACTGCAAAAAGCCGGGCTGCGTCCCGACCAGGTGGACTACATCAATGCCCATGGCACTTCTACCCCCTACAATGATCGGACAGAGACACAGGCTATCAAGACCTGCTTCGGAGAGCATGCCTACCACATGGCAATCAGTTCGACCAAGTCGATGACCGGGCATACCCTGGGGGCAGCAGGTGCGGTCGAAGCCGTTATCTGTGTAATGTCGATCCTGACAGGGATTATCCCGCCGACAATCAATCTGCACCATCCCGACCCTGAGTGTGACCTGGACTATGTGCCGAATGTGGCGCGAAAAGCTACGGTGAACGTGGCAATGTCAAACTCGATGGGCTTCGGTGGTCATAATGCCTGTCTGATTCTCAAGCGTTACGAAGAATAGAAATTATGAGCACAGACGAGGAGAAGATATCCTGGCTCAAGCGCGTTGAAGATTTGATCAAGGTGCTTGAGGGCAGTTCCATCGGCGAACTGGAACTGACCGAAGCCGGGACAGAGATCATCATTCGCCGCCGCCCTGCTATGATTACCGTCTCAGTGCCAACACAGCAGGTGACTATCGGACAGCCCGGTGTCTATCTTATTTCGGGTGTTGCTGGTCATGCTGCGAAGGAGGAGCAGGGTGTTGCCATCCCTGCTCCTCTGACAGGTGTCTTCTACTCAGCTCCCTCGCCCACATCGCCCCCATTTGTCACGGTTGGTGATATTGTCGAGGTCGGTCAGGTAGTAGCACTGGTTGAGGCGATGAAGGTCTTCAACGAAATTCAGTCTGAAGTATCAGGCCGTGTAATCGCAATCGTAGCAACGAATGGCAATGTTGTCCAAAAAGGCGACGTCCTGATGCGCATCGAACCTCTATGAAACACTTTGGGAAGGCCCTCGTTTCCGTAGGGGCGGGAGTGGGGAGGAGTGGGGAGGGGGCCCTCGTGGCCGCCCGTCGAGGGGATCATTCATATGATGGACCAGAATAAACATCCTGTAGCACTCATCACAGGCGGTTCGCGTGGTATTGGAGCAGCAACAGCCCTCGCCCTTGCCGATCGCGGCTACGACGTGGCTATCACTTACCGCAACAAAGAGGCACGGGCCAGCGAGGTTGCTGCTGAGGTGACACAGCGCGGTATGCGTGCCCTCACTGTGGCCTGTGATATCACACAACAGGCGGACATTGCCCATCTGTTCACTCAACTGAGGGAGTGGAGTGATCACCTTGACCTCCTGGTGCTCAACGCTGCTGGCGGACTGGAACGCGACCTTGTCGCTGCCGACCCGCAATACCCGATGCGTATCAATCGGGATGCCCAACTCGCCCTTGTGGACGCCGCACTTCCCCTTATGTCTGCAGGAGGTACGATCATCTTTGTCACCAGCCACTGGGCGCACCTGCATGGCCAGGTAGACTACCTGCCTTCCTACGCTCCCGTCGCCTCGACAAAACATGCTGGTGAACAAGCTCTACGAGCACGTCAGGAAGAGCTGACCAACCACGGTATTCGCCTGATCGTCGTCACAGGTGACCTGATCGAGGGAACGATCATGGCGAAGCTGCTTGAGCGTTCCGCTCCTGGTCTCACCGAGGAGCGACAAAAGAAAATCGGCCAGCTTCCCACAGTTGCCGACATGGGCAAGGCAATTGCGACTGCAGCAGTAGATACGACTTTGCCGAGCGGGCATACGGTTGTCGTGGGAGGGCCGCTGGACAGCTTTCACCGTAGAGAGTAGTCAATATGTCTATATTTCTCACAGAGACAGCCCCGCCCTGGGTGGGGCTGTCTCTGTGAGAAATATAGACCATTCCCCTTGCCTAATCTTGTACAGGCGTGCTATACTCTCAGTGAGGGAACCCATAAGGGTTGCCTCTATCTATGTGTCAAACCCGCAGTTGCAAAGGCCCACCAGGTCAGGTTGTAGACGAGAGAGGGATCGTCGCCACTGGTGATGGCTACAACTGGTCGGGCAAAGGAGGTGAGGGCTATGGACGCTGGCCCTAGTCATAGTAGGCTCATCGTAAATGGGAAGCGAAGCTTCACCATTGTGTGCCTGCTTGCGGGATTTTCCTGCTCCTCATCGAATCTGGTGGATATGGCAACTGGATAGCATGAATTATTGATCACCCCTGGTATCCTTCCCTCCATCACCGCCTTACTCGATGAGCGTACATCACCCCTTTGATGGAACTGATGTCGAGTAGGAACTCTCCCACCTGCCAGTAAGTCCTTCCTGGGTACCTGCCCCAAACGGGACAAAAAAGGGTACCCCCACAAGCAGCAGTCCTCTGCATACCCATTCGCATTCAGGATGTAATGCACGTTTCCGCTTCTACCGGAGTGCAAAGCTTTCTTGTGCGTATCTTCATGTAACAATTGTTACATGAAGAAGAGGTTTTCCACTTATCCACACTTGTGTGGATAAGCCTGGGGACTCTATTCCCTGATACTATGGATACTGATGGGAAAGGCGGTGATACCAATGATTTTTTTAAGCGCACTACTGCACCAGAACATTTATGATCTTGAAGGACGACGCCTGGGTATCCTGCGTGATATATGCGTGAATCTGAATGAAACGTTCCCGGTGGTGACTGCACTGATGGTTCATCCTCCACTGGGTAATGGCGACATGATTATTCCCTGGTCACAGGTACATAACCTTGAAGAACCTCAGATACATCTGACAGTTAAGCAATCACAGATCGCTACTTATACACCTGGCCCCGATGAACTGTTGCTGAGGCGTGACATTCTGGATAAGCAGATAGTTGATACACAGGGTTTTCGCGTCGTTAAGGTCAATGACCTTAAGCTGGCACAGATTAAGGGCACGGCACGTCTTATTGGTGTAGACATCAGCTTGAGCGGGCTGCTCCGACGCTTAGGCATACGAGGAGCTATCGAGTTCCTGGGACGTGTTTTGCCAATTCACCTCTCTGAACGCACAATCACCTGGAACTATGTTGAGCCAATCCAGGTCGTCACAGTTTCGACGGGCCATACAGGTCAGCTGACGCCAGCCCTGGCAGGGGCAGCTGCTGGAAGTGTGGGCACTCGCGGCATCGTACCACAGGTGCAACTCAATGTCAGCCATGCCAAGCTGGCCGATCTGCGCCCTGCTGATATCGCCGACATCCTGGAGCAACTCAATGTTGAAGAAGCCGGAGTCGTCCTGGGTCGCCTCGATACAGGGACAGCAGCAGACACCTTGAATGAAGTTGAAGCTCCACGACAATCTGAAATACTGAGTGAACTCGATCCTGAACGTGCGTCTGACTTGCTCGAAAGATTGGCACCCGACGATGCTGCCGATATCCTGGCAGAGATGCCACATGCTGAAGCGGAGCGCCTCTTGAACCTGATGCCTGCCAACGAGTCGCAGCCTATTCGCGATCTGCTGCGTTATGGTGCTGAGACAGCAGGTGGCATCATGACCAACGAGGTGCTTTCGCTCTCACAAGAAATGACTGTCGAGGAGACACTCGCGTACCTGCGCCAGCACTCCGAGCACCTGGAGATGATCTACTATCTCTACATTGTGGACGATGAACAGCGCCTGGTCGGTGTTCTCTCACTGCGAGAACTCGTGGTCGCAGATCCAACAAGTCGCCTGAAAGACCTGATGGATCGGGATGTCATCAAAGTCAACGTCGATACGGACCAGGAAGAAGTTGCGCGTGTAATCGCCAAGTATGACCTGCTGGGTGTGCCAGTGGTAGACAATGACGATCACCTCGTCGGACTGGTCACGGTGGATGACGTGATCGACGTTCTTCACGAGGAGCAGGCAGAAGATTTTTCTGAGATCGCGGGTACCAATGTTGAAGAGTTCGAGGAAGAAGAGCATTTTTCCTGGAAGGCTGCTCTGAGTCGCGTGGCATGGTTAGGCGTAAATGTCATAGTGGGTCTTGCACTTGCCCTGGTGCTCAAAGCATTGCTTGGCCCGGTGCTGGCTGTAAACTCTGTTCATGTTTCTGGTTTGATCAGTGCTTTGCACTCGCCTGTTGTACTCAATGGCTTCATCTGTTTTCTGCCTATGCTATTGCTCTCCAGTGGCAGTGTTGGTTCACAAGCGCTTGGCATAGCAGGCTGGCAGTTGCGTTCCACCAGGGGCAGTGATTTCTGGCGCGGCATCTTCCGAGAACTCCGCCTGGGCACTCTCGGTGGTGTCCTGGCAAGCATTGCAGTGTGCCTGCTGACATGGTTGCTCTTCGGCTCGTTGCTGCTCGGTATTGCCATTGGTCTGGGTTTCGGTTTCACACTGCTGGTTGCTGCTATCTGCGGCCTGGTTTTGCCAACCCTCTTCCAGCAGCTGCACCTGCGTGGAAGCCTGGTGAGTGCACCATTGCTTGACCCGATCATTGCCTTTATATGTCTGAACATCTTCCTGGTGATCACCCTCTGGTTGGTTGCCCAGTTGCATGTGTAGAGCAGGGTAGGATGAGATCTATGACACAGTTGGCGAATGGTCCATACAAGGCGAGCGAAGCGATGCCGACTCCGTAGGGGCCGATTATGCAGATGAACTTT
>WNGL01011670.1_pt1 | contig 10289 bp, 17 predicted proteins | sample 5400591 | NCBI WGS metagenome assembly WNGL01 (sample SAMN13153377, study PRJNA577476) | soil metagenome | isolation source: 80 cm soil or saprolite under Garry oak tree replicate 1 | place: USA:California | collected 2016-06-15 | reverse complement strand
CGTAAAAAGGAACGGCGGCTGGGAGTATGTTTCGATGGTTGCACGTTGTGTTCCATGATCTTTTCTTTCTGCGCCTATTGCGCGTTGTATTCCATGATCTTCTCCTGATCGTGGTTGAGTCTATTGAGAGGCACACGGGCCAATCCATTTCAAAGAAGACGTTTTGCGAGTCAAACGAAGCCGCTTCACGAGGGTCATCCTGAGCGCGAGCTTTGGATCTCTCTGCGGCCAGAGATCCAAAGCTCGCGCTCAGGATGACAAAGCCAGATGGTCTCGTCTTTGAAATGGATTGGGCACACGGGCCCGTGTGTTCTGTGAACAACGGATGCACATTATCTGTGCTTAAGGGTGAATGCTAGGGATAATCTCATGCTCAATGTTTACATCAACAAGTTGCTTAACATTCAGGTGGATGTGAGCGTGAAGATGGAAGTTAGTCGGCTAACTTATCATGGCCGCAAAGGAGTTTGCTTCCTCATTCCCGAATCATTCATCTGCGGGCTCTCACTGTTCACAGGGGAGAGCGTCTGCTCTTCTGAACGGCTAGAAAGCTGGGTGCGCTGAGCCCGTTTCGCCTCATGGCTGGCCGCATCCCTTGCCACCACCGTGATTGCAGCAGAAGCCAGAACTATGTCCTTCAGCAGGAACTGTCCCAACAGGTTAAGGATGGGGAAGCCTGTCGCCCCTGGAGCAATCACGAAAATGGTCAGCGTCCCGGCAAACAGCACCAGGGTCAACAGACCGACATAGCGCACCCACAGACCAGCGATAAGCAGCACGCCAGCAATGACTTCAAGCGCGCCGAGCACATAGACGAACGCGCTGGAGGCCAGGAAAGGAAGCGACATAGAGAGCAATACAACGATCGATTGGGGATTTTGAAGATGCAGGGATCCAATCCAGAGCAGGACCAGGCCCAAGCTGATACGCAATAACGGCCCCGCGAGCCGCTCGGCGAAACTGAACAACGTCTTGAAACTGAACAACGTTTTCATAAGATCTCCTTTTTTTGGGTTATCTGGGAGCTACCTCGTCATGAGTGAAAAAGCAGATGATCAGCGGGAAACATGGAGAACAGGGACTGATACGCAGTCCTATCAGCGATGGAGCAAATATTCATCATGAATACGTGCATCCGCTTCATAAGTCGTTTCACATGCTTCACGTTGCTGCCTGTCCACTTCCTACGGGAACTCCAGGATTGTTTTGACACAAATAGATTCGACGGAGGTTACATCGTCTCCTTTGCTCCTCCACCTGTCAGCAGGGTTTCAGAAGAGGTAGGTAATTTTGTCTAGGCGATGCGAGGGCAATGTGAGGGGAAATTACACGCTTCTGTCGATGACTCCCTGCCTCCACTACTGCTATATGTTTTGTGACGATGAGTCGTGCAGAAGGTTTTCCGATGATGTCATGTGTTCCTTGTCGGAATGTCTCTTGCAACCAACGCAAAATCAGCCAATGGTCACACTTGACCAAGAACAGAAGGAAGAACTGTTTTATGAGGTTTTTAATGAATACGGTGACAACCCTATTCCTGAGTATTGAGTCGGTCAGAAGGAGAACACACATATGAAGAAGAAGTTGATCTTGGCAAGCTCCATCGGCGTTGTCTTGGTGATTGGTGCAGTGGTTGCCACGTTGGTCCTTTCACCCCTGCTGACGAGCGGCAACGCTGCCGCGAACGGCGCCAGTGGCTCTGGTGCCATCGTCATCGATTGGAATAAGGAGCTGCTCCACATCGTCCAAACGCCTGGGGCTCAGCCGGCCACCGTTCACCCGACGCGCAGCTACGCCATCCTGCACGCGGCGATCTACGACGCCGTCGTCTCCATCACCCAGGACGCCCCTCCCTATCTCTTCTCGGTACCCGCTCAGCGCAGTGCCCGGGCCGACGCCGCCGCCGCTGTGGCTGGTCATGACACCCTGGTGGCGCTCTACCCCAAGATGAAGGCGGCGCTCGATCAGCAGCTCACCAGCGAGCTCGCCACGATCCCGGACGGAGCGGGCAAACAGCAGGGAATGCAGGTCGGCCAAGCCGTCGCCACGCGCTTGCTCGCCATGCGCGCCAATGACGGTTCCGCCGCCACGCCCCAGCCCTTCGTGCCGGGCAACCAGCCGGACAATTACCGGCTCACACCGCCGAAGTTCGTGGCACCCGTTTTCACCAACTGGGGTAACGTGACTCCCTTTGTGCTGAACAATGCGGCGCAGTTCCGCCCTGGGCCGCCCCCCGCGTTGACCAGTCAGGTTTACGCACAGGCCCTGAACGAGGTGAAGAGTCTCGGTCAAAACACCAGCACGACGCGGACAGCCGACCAGACCGTGATCGGCAAGTTCTGGGCGGGGCCGATCTGGAACACCTGGAATGAGATCGCCGAGAACGCCGCCCTCGCTCACCACACGAACTTGGAGACCACTGCGCGCATGTTCGCGGTTCTCAACCTCTCCTTCGCCGACAGCACAATCGCCTTCTACGACGCCAAGTACCACTACCAGCTCTGGAGACCTGTCACGGCCATCCGCGAGGCCAACACGGCCGGGAATCCGGCAATAGTCGGCGACCCGAATTGGACGCCGCTCGCCGTCACCGCACTTGATCCCTCTTATCCAGCCGCCCACAGCACGATTAGCGCGGCCGGAGCGACCGTGCTGTCCGCTTTCTTTGGGAACCAGGATCAAATCCGCGTCACCTCCGACGTTCTGCCAGGCGTCATTCGGACCTTTACCAGCTACAACGACGTGGCGACCGAGGCCGGCCTGAGCCGGATCTACGCGGGACAGCACACTCGCATCGATGTCGGGGCAGGCAGCGAGCTAGGGCAAGCGGTTGCGCAATTCGTGCTCCCCCACTTCAGCGTCAAATAAGGTCAGACGAGCAGCTCGTGACGCTTGTACACCTTCTCGGGAGACACGGCTGCTGGTCAGACGCAGGGTGAAGGGATTCAAAGCTTTGGCGGCACATGGCACGTGGTCGCGCCGAACCTCTAGTGCATAATCACGCAACCTTTTCGGAAAAGGAACAAGGGGTTGCGAAATCGTCCTCTCTATTGTATTCTGGCAGAAGCCTGTCCGCTACGGGACAGGCTTTGCAGCAATTCCCTCCGAATTGCTGAGGGTTGAAACTAGGTAGTAGGAGATGAGGAGCATGACACGTAGATCTGCGGCACGTAGGCGTCCAGCGGGAGATGCGGCGCCACGAATGGATGTCGTCCAGTCGGACAAAGAGGCCCGAACGTCCGGTGGGTTCACGGCCTTGCTGGAGAGTGTGGCGCAAGAGGTCCTGGCGGTGACGTACTGGTTCGATCCTGCCCCGCATTCGGGGCCCTATCCTGTCACGGTCAGGTTTTCCGGGCGCCGCATCGATGTGAAGGAGCGGTTGCAGCCTGGCGATCAGTTCGTCCACGACGAGACGATCGAGCAAGTCGTCCCCGGGAGTGGCCCGATCTCACTCACGGCCCGTGTTCGCGGCATCAATCAGGGCTCGTGGGTCGTGACAGCACGCATGCTGGGGTCTGCTCACCATGCACATGGGCCGAGGGAGCACGGGAACGCGACCCCTGCGGCTGGCCCGCTGCGTCCAGCCGCTCGGTTTTGGCGCAGGTGGGCGCCGTCGGCGGGGTCGGCCGAACCAGTGAGAACCTGCCTGACCCCCCTCGCCCGGGTGCCGGGGATCCTTCCCGGCATTTGGGGAGTGATGGTGACCCTCGGCATCGCTGTTGCGCTGGCGATCCAGTCTCTGGTGATTGCCGGTGACCATCTTGCGGTCGGCCCAGTGTGGACGGTCTCACTGGTCGCCATCGTAGTCGGCATCGTCGGTGCGAAGGTGTGGTTCATCGTCCTTCACCGGCGCGAGCACCGCCTAGAAGGATGGTGCATCCAAGGGTTCATCGCCGGCGCCACCTTGGCAGCTGCGATCATGCTCGCGGTGCTTGGCGTGCCGACCGGAGTCTTTCTCGACGTGACGGCTCCGGGTCTGCTGTTCGGAATGGCTGTGGGCCGGGTGGGATGCTTCTTCGCTGGCTGCTGTGGAGGACCACCGACGGCGTCCCGCTGGGGAGTGTGGTCATCCGATCAACGCGTGGGGGCGCGCCGTATTCCCACACAACTGCTGGAGTCGGTGCTCGCCTTGAGCCTAGGGCTGGGTGTGCTGGTGGCGGTCTTGGGTCACGGGTCGGCGGGCGGCGCCTTCTTCGTTGCGGGGCTGGCGGCCTACACCCTGGGGCGACAAGGTCTTCTGCGTCTGCGCGCCGAGCCGCGCAAGACAAGGCTGGGAGGGCTGGCAACTTCAGCCCTGGCTGCGCTTGTGCTCATCGTAGCCGTCCTACTTCTCGCCTGGTAACCTCGAGTACGTCGAGAGACCATTCAAAAACGGGTGCCAGATATCACCTCTTTAAGATGGAGATCGGAAAAGTGGTAGGACCCGACCAGATTGATATGCTTCCAAGCGAGCGGCGAGAGGTGCTGCCAAACGCTGTCTTCCACCTGCTCACCCTGCTCAAGCAGTTTCGCCTGTGCCCGATCAAAGTGGCGTGTGTTTCAGACAACGATGGCATTGTCCGGCTTGAGCGGGCGCGGCTCTTTGCGTGGCTGCACAATCGGGGAAAGCGCGTTCCATGGGATTGCTCTGGGCGAGTTCCTGACGAACCAACCACCGGTACAGGGCACAGAGGGTCGAGTAGCGTCTCCTCCGTGTTGCAGGACTATGGTGTTCATCGCCATCGAGAAAGGTTTGGATCGCAGGTGCCGAAACGGAAGCCAGGTCCGCCGGAACCGCCTGCACAAAGTGCCTCAGGTCGTGGGAGTACGACTTGATCGTATTCGCTGGAGCCGAACGAGTACATAAGCTGGCAAGGAACAGTTCAACCGCCTCAGAGGTCGTGGTCATCGTCTCGCCTTTCTGTGTGCCGTATAAGTAGGAAAACTGCCAGCTCTTCCCAGGGGTAACACAGGACGGCAAATGGGCTACAGAAGGGCGGTGACACACGTGAGGTAGCGTAGAAAAGAGCGTTTGGTGCCGTATATGCGATCCTTATACGGCACCGTGCTCGACATCAGCAGGAACAGCACGCAGGCAGGAACCGTTTCGTTCTGCTTCCTCCTGTGCATGTGGTGCGGCTCCTGGGTGTCATGGGCTGCCTGCTCTGCGCTCGGCTGCCGCAGCTTGCCCTCACGCTCTACTGCGGGGTGATGCGCCCGATCTTGTTGCCACTGAACTCGGTGAACCAGAGGTTGCCATCGGGCCCGGCCGTGATGCCCTCAGGTTCGCTACCGCCCGTGGGGATGAGGAACTCCCCCGTGACGACGCCTGCGGGGGTGATGCGCCCGATCTTGTTCCCCTGGGACTCGGTGAACCAGAGGTTGCCATCGGGCCCGGCCGTGATGCCGAAAGGCTCGCAGCCAAGAGGAGACTCACAATGAGTTGGCAGGGGGAACTCGGTGATTTTGCCCTTGGTGGTGATGCGCCCGATGTTGTTCACGACGTTGGTCCCTTGGAACTCGGTGAACCACAGATTGCCATCCGGGCCGGCCGTGATGCCCCGAGGCTCGCTATTGGCCGTGGGAATGTGGAACTCGGTGATTTGGCCCTTGGTGGTGATGCGCCCGATGTTGTTCCCATTGAACTCCGTGAACCAGAGGTTGCCATCGGCCCGGCCGTGATGCCGAAAGGCTCGGTGACGGACGTGTGAATGCGGAACTCGGTGACGACCCCTGCGGGGGTGATGCGCCCGATGTTGTTCCCATTGAACTCCGTGAACCAGAGGTTGCCATCGGGCCCGGCCGTGATGCCGAAAGGCCTGCTATCGCCCGTGGGGATGGAGAACTCTCCTGTGACGACCCCTGCGGGGGTGATGCGCCCGATGTTGTTTGAACCGTCTTCGGTGAACCAGAGGTTGCCATCCGGGCCGGCCGCGATGCCGAAAGGGTTGAAACTGGTCGGGGGGATAGGGAACTCAGTGATGAAGCCCGCAGGGGTGATGCGCCCGATCTTGTTCCCAGAGTACTCCGTGAACCAGAGGTTGCCATCCGGGCCGGCCGTGATGCCCCGAGGGAAGGTCGAGGCCGTGGGAATGGGGAACTCGGTGATGGTGCCTGCTGCGGCCCAGGCGGGAGCAGTGCTCAGGCCCAGCAAGCCGACAGAGACAACTATGGCGGTGATAAGGGCGGTCACGCGCGACCGCCATCCAGAACGATTCATGTTTCTTGCTCCTTTGTGTATGTGTGTATGACGGAAAACGACCTACGGGGAACGAATCCTTACCGGACCGGTCAGTTGACCGTGATGCTGAACTGCTGGGAGGTATGCACGCCTATGCTGTCCGTTACTGTCTCGGTAAACGTGAAAGTCCCTGTCGCTGTGGGAGTGCCGCTGATGGTGGTCCCCCCATTTGATCCTGTGGTCAGCGCGAGGCCGGGGGCAATTGTCCCGCCGTAATCGACCAGGTGTAGGGTTGGAACCCGCCATTGGCAAAGAGGTTGGTGAAGTACGAGGTCCCGACGGTCGCTGGCGGCGGGGTTGGGCTGGTGATCACCAGTGGAGACGGCTGATCGATCGTGATGCTCAATGGCTGCGTTGCCGTTTCACCGGCGCTGTCTTGGACCTGGACGGTGAACGCGTTGGTTTGGACCGTCGTGGGCGTGCCGAACACGACGGTGGACTCGATCCCATAGGACGTCGCCATCGTCAGTCCGGCCGGAAGCGCCCCCGACACAATCGTCCATGTGTCGAGTGATGAACCTCCTCCTTTGTTCGCGGTAATGTAGGCGGTATAGGAGGCACATACGTTTCCATTCGGCAACGACGTCGTCGTGATCATGAGCGGTGTTGTGGTAGGCGTAGGGGTAGATGTTGTCGGTGTGGGCGTAGGTGTCCGATGATGGCTGTCGAGGGCAAACCTCGTCGTTGGCGTCGTCCCAGGCAGTGCTGTCACCGCGGTCAGTGCGGCTACAACGAGCAGGAGGGATGCTAGCCATACTCCTCGTCTCGTAACCTTGTTCATGGTCGCCTCATTTTCCTAAGATCCGCTCAAAACACGTGAGCAGATCTTCTCTCAAATCATTCAAGTTTCTAAAGTACCCTTCGTTGTTGTGAGAGAGGGAGCAAACTTTTCCCTAACGGCCTATACGTGAGCAAGTTACACCATTGCCTCCTCATCGAGAACGCAACGAGCCTTTCTGTCAAACGCCCCTCCCATGCGAGACAAGGCCACTTTCCACGCCGAGTAACACAACGAAAAGCCGATGAGCAGGGAGCGGTGAGGACGTGTAACCCCAATGCCCACTCGCGAGAGATCGTTCCAACGGGACTGTGTGACCATTGACTCATTAGGACAGGTCTGTGGAGATCATCTAGTGTACTTCCACGACGAGGGAGGTGAAAACGATCTTCTCTGTAACTTCAACGTGTATATATCTATAGATCGAAAGGCTCGTTCCATTACTCGTTCCCATGGAAGCAAGGGAAGAACCCATGATGCAGCACAATTTTTCCATCTCAAATGTTTCGAGGCCTGCCTGGTGCACTGTCCTCATGGTAGCAACACTTGTCCTGTTTTTGGCAGCCTGTGGGAGTAATACCAGTAGTTCAGGATCGGGAGGAACAACTCCAACCAGTAGCGGCAGCGGGTATGGCAGTGGGAGATACGGCAGCGGAGGGACGACACCGACAGCCAGCAGTACCGGCAGTCTCATCAAGACAGCGACGGCCACGGTGAATGGCACGTCGCAGACGATTCTCACGAATGCTTCGGGCTTGACCCTCTATTACCGGACCTCCGACGTGCCGCCGTCGACGGTCTGTAGCGGTGGATGCGCCGGGGCATGGCCCCCACTCGTCGCGTCCGGCTCGGGCACACCTACGAGTGCAACGTCCCTGGCAGGGACGTTGACCATCGTAGCGGACGCCAATGGCAACCAGGTCGAGTACAACGGCCACCCGCTCTACACCTATTCAGGTGATACGGGTCCTGGCCAAACGAACGGCGAAGGGGTCGCTGGTGTCTGGCATGTCTGCACACCGAGTCTGACATAGTGATACCGTTCCACAGGATGCTTGTACAGGGATGCAGAGAGCAAGGAGCAAGCCATGAGGCCCCTTTTCCTCTGCAGACACCTCCTTCCGGTCATCCGACGAGCTGGATGTTCTGCAGGACAGAAGCTGGCATGGGCCTGCTGGTTTCATCCCTTGCTTTTCTCTGTTCCCATTCCGAGGCTTTGGCCGATGTCACAACCCTCATCCTGAGAGGACCCCTCTCCTAGTTGGTGAGAAGGAAGCAGCTATGCAGACGCTGGATGAGTGGAAAACCGTGCTGGCGAAAGATTTCCTTGAGTTGAAACACCTCGCAGGACAGGATGCTTCTACCAGGATGAGGCGCTCCATGAAGGAACAGGAAATCGGCCAACACTGCTGCCAGGCAGGAGAAAGTCTCAGCGATGCCGATCTCACTTCGCTCAAAGAAGCATTGGGGCTCGATGAACAGCAATGGCACAGCTACAAGTCCAAAGTCCGACCCGAACAAGAATAAGCAGATGCGCCAACGTCAGGTTTATCCTGCATGCAAAAGCAGGCCGAGCCCCACACCGGCCAGCGTCCCCAGGGTGACGACCACGAGGAATTCGAGGCCAGCCCACACAGGACTCTGCTGGGTGTAGCGGGCTTTGATCGCTCCCAGTACCAGGGCGGTGAGCGCGGTGAGTCCATACGCCCACCATCTGGCCTGCGGCAGAGCGAACAGCACTGGCACCGTTGGGATGAGGCCACCGACCACGAAGGAGAGCCCAATCTGCACCCCTTCCAGCCACGGGTTGATGAGGGTGTCTTCGACTACTCCCAACTCGTCATGCACCATGGCCCGGTGCCAGCGTTCCCGGTCGGCAGTCAGATGCCCAACCACCCGCTCGAGCAGGGGGCCGCTCAAGCCCTTGTCCCGGTAGATAGCGCGCAGTTCTGCCCGTTCCTCTTCCGGCTCATGCTCAATTTCATAGCGTTCCGTGGCGATGCGCTGGTCCAAGATCTGCCTGGCGGTCCGTGCCGAAAGATAGCCTCCAAGAGCCATAGAGATCCCTCCAGCCAGCACCTCACCCAGCACCACCAGGAGTAGCCGTGCGGGCGCAATCTCACTCACGGCCATGATGAACACCAGGGTGGTCACCAGGCCATCATTGAGTCCAAAGACAATCTCGCGCAGCCAATCACCCCGATGAGGATGTTGTTCATTGATCTGCTCCAACGGCATCAGTTCTCCTTTTCTTCCTGTCATCTACTTGTCCTCTGAGTATAACGGAGCCGAGGCGAGAGGGCAAGCAGAACCATGCTGGCTCAACCTGCCTGTGTAACTCAGCTTCGTAGGTCTCCAAGAGAGGCAATGAGACAGACCCCAAAAACAGGCAGATTGTCCAAAGCATTGAGGAAGATCAGGCTTGCCGTCTGGGTGAACAAAAGATGGATCTCCTCCATCACCTCCTCAGGGAACTCATCTGCACTTCTCCTATCGTTGTGGATAAGAGGGTAGGGAGCTGACAGGTCCATCATGTCGCTCATTCGCTGACGCACCAGTACTAGCGTTGCGACGCGTCATTTCGATCATTGGCTCGATCAGATCAATCGGCAAGGGGAAAATGATCGTCGAGTTTTTCTCAACAGCGATTTCCGTGAGCGTTTGCAGGTAGCGCAATTGTAGAGCAGCGGGCTGTGAACCAATGACTGCTGCTGCTTGCGCCAATTGGTTGGAAGCCTGTAACTCACCCGGTTGATCTTATTGCGCTGCGCCAGCAATTCATCCAGTTCCGACTGCCCAAGTACATTGCGCAGTGTCGTTTGTCCGATTTGCGTCGTTGCCTGGAGGAAGCTCACCACGTTCGTAATAGCCGCAGCGGGATCCACAACATAGAAGTAGATCACCGCGGTGACTTTAACCGTCACGTTATCTCGTGTAATCACCTCTTGCGGCGCTATCGTGAGCGTCACAATACGCAGATCAACTTTTGTTATGCGTGAGATAAAGGGCGGTACCAGGAATATGCCTGGTCCTTTCGCCCCTATCAAACGGCCCAGGACGAAGATGACGCCGCGCTCATACTGCTGCACAACGCGAATGGCAGAAAAGAGTACCAGGAGACAAACGCCCCTGCTGAGGCTGCACGTCCGCCAGTCGGTGAAACGTAGGAGATGATGGGAACGGTACTACCCAACTCGACCTGGGTCATGGCTTTCAATGAATCGAGATCACCGCCAGGGGTGTCGATTTCGATTACAAGTACCCGCGCTCCATCGTTCTCGGCAGTGCTCA
>WNGL01014187.1_pt1 | contig 10291 bp, 9 predicted proteins | sample 5400591 | NCBI WGS metagenome assembly WNGL01 (sample SAMN13153377, study PRJNA577476) | soil metagenome | isolation source: 80 cm soil or saprolite under Garry oak tree replicate 1 | place: USA:California | collected 2016-06-15 | reverse complement strand
CTTCTCCTTTAATAGGTGCGCGGCCGCGAGGGCCGCGCCGCCGTGGACCGGAGTCACGCGGCTGCCGCCGATGCCCGGATCCTGTGGACCCTCGGTCGAGAGCCGGCGCACGCGGACGGTCGGCGGATCGACGTCCAGGGTCGCCGCGACGATCCGCTGGATAAGGGTGTGCTGCCCGCCGCCCTGGTCCCCCACGCCGGTGCGCGCCTCGATCGTTCCATCGCGGTCGAGGCGGAGCGAGATCGTCGTGCTGCCGCGACCCACGTGCCGGATCCCGATCGCGAACCCGATGCCCCGCCCCGCCGGCCGGGGTTTCTCGGCGCCGATCTCGGCGGCAGCGCGGTCGAGGAGCGCGCCGAGGTCCGGGCCGTGCCACGGTTCGCCCGCCGTGGTGGGGTCGTCCGCGCGCGCAATGTTGCGCCGCCGGAACTCGAGCGGCGCGATGCCGAGCTCGCGCGCGATGAGATCGAGGTGCGACTCGGACGCGAAGACGTTCTGCGGCTGACCCGGCGCGCGCATGTGCCCGCCAGGCACGTTGTTCGTGTAGACCGTGGCCGCCTCGTGGCGTGCCGCGGGCACCCGATATCCCTCGAGCGTCGATACGCCGCCCTCGACGAGGAGCCGGACCGTCGGTTTGCCGGCCGCGTACGCGCCGCCGTCGAAAAGCGCATGCGATTCGTGGGCGACGATTCGCCCGTCCGCGTCGACGCCCGTCCGCAGACGGATCCGCGAAGCGTGGCGCGGGTTCGTCGTCGTGAGCTCGTCGGCGTAGCGCGTGACCGTGCGAACGGGACGTCCCGTCGCCTTCGCGAGGTGATAGAGGACGAACTCGTCGGTCGAGAGGCCCTTGCCGCCGAAGTCTCCGCCGATGGTCCCGTTGTCCACGACGATGCGATCCTTCGCGAGACCGAGCGACGCGGCCATCTGGTCGCGCAGGTTGAACGGAGCCTTGTTCGTGGAGACGACGCGCACCCGATCGGCTTCGAGCCACACCACCGCGGCCCGCGGCTCGAGCGCTGCCTGATGAACGCGCGGCGTGGCGAACTCGTGCTCGAAGATTCGCGCGGCGCGCGCGAACGCAGCATCGACGTCGCCGTGCGACTCGATGACGTGGCCCTGTTGGTTCGGATGCGGCGGCGCGGGCCGCTCGCCGCGACCCTCGAGGAACCGGTACGACGCGGCGTCGGGGTGCAGGACGGGCGCATCGGGACGGAGCGCGTCGTCCATGTCGATCAGCGCGGGCAGCTCCTCGTATTCGACCGAGATCAAGCGAACGGCCTCTTCGGCGATCTCTCGCGTCTCGGCCGCGACCGCGGCGACGCGATCGCCGATAAAGAGGACGCGGTCCCAGCAGAGCACCGGCCAGTCCTGCAGCCGCCGTCCGAGGCGCTGGCCCCGGACGTCCGCGCCGGTCATGACGGCGTGCACACCTGCGAGCGCGCGGGCGCGTCCCGTCTCGACCGACACGATGCGCGCGTGCGGATACGGACTGCGGACGAAGGCCGCCTCGATGACGCGGGGCACGACCAGGTCGGCGGTGTATCTCGCGGCGCCGGTCGTCTTCTCCTCGCCGTCGATCCGGCGCTCCGGCCGGTCAAGGAGCTCGGGCCGGATCAACGCGCCGCGACCGTCGCGCGGAGGCACTCGGCGAATCCGGCGAGCACCTTGTCGGCCTGACGAGCGATGAGAGGCTGACCGAGCTCGCCGATACGCCCAAGGACGGCGACGTCGCTCGTGACCTTGAGCTCGACCGGGTTGTCACCGGAGACCGCGAGATCGACGAACGCGCGCACAGCCCCGCCAAGACGGCGATCTTCGGCGTCCGCGCGCAGCCGCGCCGTGCCGGCCGCCTCGTCGCGCGATTCGACGGCGACCGTCCCCGCGAGCGCCAGCTTCACCGGGCCGACGCGCACGTCGAGCGTCCCGCGAACTCCACTGCCCGCCGGCGCGATGTCGCGTGTCCCGGGGACGCAGCGCGCGGCGACCGGCAGATCCATCAGGACCGCCCACACCGCCGCGCGGGGAGCATCGACCGTCACGCGGTGCTCGAGCTTCACGCGACCTCGCGGAGTGCGCGCTCGGTCCAGACCTCGGCCATCGCGCGCTTGTACTCGGCGCTCCCGCGCAGGTCGTCGATCGGATCCGTCGCCCCGGCCGCGAGCGCGGCAGCCTCGCGGATCGTCGCGTCGTCGAGACGGCGCCCGGCGAGGGAACGCTCCGCGTCGCGCGCCCGCAACGGAACGGTAGCGGCGCCGCCGAGCGCGATCCGCGCGTGAGTGCACGCGCCGCTGGCATCCGTCGCGATCACCACGGCTACCGACACCGTCGCGTAGTCGTCGAGAGTGGCCGGAAGGAACTTCTTGTAGGTCGCGCGCGCACCCGCTGGAAGCGGAGGAAGCTCGACGCGAAGCAGGAGCTCGCCGGGCTCGAGCGACGTCTCAAAGAAGTCGACGAAGAGCGCATCCAGCGGGATGCGGCGCTCGCCGAACCGGGACTTTGCGACGGCCACGCCGTCGAGCGCGAGGAGCGTGACCGGCGGGTCCTGTGCCGGATCCGCGTGCGCGAGATTGCCGCCGAGGGTGCCCTGCTCGCGGATACGCACCGTCGCGACCGCCGCGAACGTCGACGCGAGCGCGGGCGCATGATCGCGAACGGCCTGCGACCGCGCGAGGGCGCCGTGTGTCGCGAGAGCTCCGAGCCCGAGAACCGCACCGGTCGCGCCGATCTCGCGGAGCTGCACGATCCGGCGGAGACCGAGCACGCGCGCCGGCCGCACGAGATCCTGCTTCATGAGGATGACGAGCGAGGTACCGCCGGCCATGACGACGGTGTCGTCGGGATCGGCGGCCAGGATCGCGAGCGCCTCGTCGAGCGTCTCGGGCTCGACGTACTCGAACGGCCTCATCGCGCGTCGCGCGCTTTGGCGATCGCGCGGACGATGCCGTAATAGCCGGTGCAGCGGCAGAGGTTTCCCATCTGCCAATCAGCGATCTCGGCGTCAGTTGCATCGGGCTTCGCGCGGAGGAGCGCGTCCGCAGCTATCAGCTGGCCAGACGTGCAGATGCCGCACTGGAACCCGCCCTCCTCGATGAACGCGTCTTGCAGCGGCGACGCGAGGCCTTCGATCGTCCGGACGGCGGCGCCGTCGACCTGCGTGGCGAGCAGCAGGCACGCCGACATCGGCGCGCCGTCGACCTGAACGGTGCAGAGGCCGCAGACCCCGACGGAGCAGCCGTCCTTCGTGCCGGTCTTGCCGAGTTCCTCACGCAGGAGGTCGACGAGCAGCCGCTCCGCGGGAACGGTCATATCGACCGGCGCGTCGTTCAGCGTGAAGCGGATCCGGTGACGGCTCACGCGGATGCGGCCTCGCGCAGTCGAAAGCGCTGGAGCTTTCCCGTCGCGGTCTTCGGCAGCTCAGCGACCGGAAGCATCCAGCGCGGGCGCTTGTGGCGCGCGAGCCGCTCGGCGCAGAGGTCGTCGAGCTCGGCCGGCGGCGTGGCGCCGCGCAGCACAACGTACGCGCACACCTTGAGGAGGCCGTCGGCGTCGGCACGACCGACGACCGCGCATTCGGCCACGCCGGGGTGCGACAGAAGCACCGACTCGACCTCGAGCGGCGAGACCCACTGGGCGCCCACGCGCAGCATGTCGTCGTCGCGCCCGAGATGGAAATAGCGCCCATCCACGACGCGGTAGCGGTCCCCCGTCACGACCCAGCCGTCGCGGAATGTCGTGGCCGACGCGTCGGGCCGGTCGTGGTAGCCAAGAGCCGTCGAGCCACCGCGCACCCAGAGGCTCCCCTCGCTGGCGTCCGCACCGTCCGCGCCGACGACACGGGCTTCGTAGCCGGGCACGACGCGGCCGGAAGAACCAGGAGTCACCTCGTCAGCGCTGTTCGAGATGGCGATGTAGCCGATCTCGGTCGATCCGATGCCATCCAGGATCGGAAGGCCGAAGCGCCGATGCCACCGCTCCGCGAGCGGCGCCGGCAGCGCCTCGCCGGCCGAAATGCAGGCGCGGAGCGAGGAGGGATCGGCGGGCGTCCCGGCCTCGGCGGCGCCGAGCAGCGCGGCATACGCCGTCGGCACCGAGTAGAGGACCGTCGGGCGCTCCGCTCCGATGAGCCGCCACGCGCGGTCGGGAGAGAACCGCTCCGGATCGAGGACGACCGAGGCCCCTGCCGCAAGCGGGATGACCATCGAGTTGTTCAGTCCGTACGAGAAGAAGAGCTTCGCGGTGCTGTACACGCGGTCGTCCGGACCGATATGCGCGATGTGCCGGCCGTGCGCCAGAGACGGAAAGAGCGCGCGCCGATGCAGATGGATCACCGCTTTCGGCGCCCCGGTCGTGCCGCTCGAGTACTGCCAGAAGCACATGTCGTCGCCGCTCGTGGGTGCGGTCTCGATCGGGCCGGGCCGGCCCGAGAGGAAGTCGGCGTCCGCGTCGGTCACGGTCATCGCCGCATCTGAGTCGCGCTCCATGAGCGCGAGCTCTTCTGGGCGCGCGAGTGTGGAGAGCGGCACCGGGATCGCGCCGATCTTCACGGCGCCGAGAAACGCGGCGATGAACAGAGGCGAATCGCGCAGGATCAGCGCGACGCGCTCGCCCGGCTCGAGGCCGCGCACGCGGAGCTCGCAAGCCGCGGCGTCCTGCAGGGCGGCGAGCTCCGCGTACGTGATCGTGTCCCCACCGAAGCGGAGGGCTGTCGCGTTCCCGTGCCCGGACGCGCAGGCCGCGTCCGCGAGAGCGCTTGCGATGTTGAACGCGGCTAGAGGTACTTCCGTCCTTCGAGCTTGTCGGGGACGCGGAGGCCGAGGGCGGCGATCTTCGGGTCCATCTCGGCGATGTAATCGTCCCGCATCTTCCCGTTCGTACGTTTCTTCAGTCCCCACTCGATGTACCGCTCATCACGCGCCGATTCCGAGCGACCGAACATGTCGAGGCCGACGACGTACCACTTGTCGATCGCGCGCTGCGCATCCATTCTGCCTTCGGGCGTGGCCATCATCTGCTGGAGCTGCTGCTCGCCGTACGCGACGTGACCCTTCTCCTCGCGGAGGATCGTCGGAAGTACGTCGTCGGTCGGTAAGAACGACGAGCCGACCATCTCGTCGAGCTGGTACTGACCCACCTTGTCGATGAGGAACCCGAACGCGGCGAAGTCGCCCCACTCGGGCATGTCCACCTTGAACGCGTCGACCTCCCGCTTTGACCGCGGCCGGAAAAGGATGTCGGAACGGTCGAGCCCGACCATCCCGAGCATTCGGAGGAACTTACGGCAGTGGTCGATCTCCTCCGACGCGATGCGGGCCACGCGCCACTGGTCGTCGACGGTCGGCGCGCGGAGGGTCCAGTGGTCCACGTAGATATGCGGCCCTCCGATCTCGCAGTCGGCCTGGATCGTGAGGAGGCGGGTCAGCAGATCGCGATATTCCTCGGGCATCTTCCCGAAATCCTGCGGTTCGATCCGGTCGGTGAACGGCGCCATTGACCCGCCTCCTTTCTTTGCTTTAGCCGCCGAGCTTCCGGTCTTGCGCGCTTTGGATGAACGACCGGTCCAGCATCTTGGCGATGTCCACGGTCTTGATCTTGTCGTTGGTCTTGCCGAGGATGTCGACGGCGTCTTTGAACTGCGTGACCTCTGGGTACAGGTACGGCACGGTCACCTCGTTCATGAAGAAGTCGTACGCGCCGTTAAGGGCATCCTGATTGTCGAGCTTGAAGTACTTCCCGAGCACGGCCACGGCGCCCGCCTTGTCTGCCTTCATCTTCACCCGAGCGATGGTCAGCGAGTCGACGTACGCCTGGACCGTCGCCTTGTTCGCGTTCAGATATGTGCGCTGCATGATCACGCCGGTGTTGGCGGCGGGAAGCTTCTGGCCCGCGAGGTCGACCAGAGCGGTGAGGCCGGCCTTGACGAGCTCGAGGTCCTCGGGCGGGTCGTCGACGCCTGCGTCGATCGAGCCCGCGAGGAGTGCGGCCGTGCGGTTGGCGTGCGATCCGACGGCGACGATCGTGACGTCCTTGTCCGGATCGAGGCCCGCCGCCTTGAGCGCGGCTCGCGTCGCGATGTCGCTGGAGCCGCCGGCGTTCGAAACGCCGACCTTCTTGCCCTTGAGTCCCTGAATGCTCGTGATGCCCTTCTGCACGTAGAGCTTGTACGGGTAGACCGGGGCGAGGTTCGCGACGATGACGAGGTCCGCACCGCCGGCGTTCGCGCTGAGGGCCTCCGACCCACCGAATTGCCCGATCTGGATCTGGTTCGCAAGGAGCGCGGCGCTCGTCTGCGCCCCGCCGTTGATCGACTGAAGGTCGACGTCGAGCCCGTTGTCCTTGAAGATCCCCTTCTCGAAGGCGTACCACGGGATCCAGTCGTCGGCGCTGATGTTGCTATAGGCGGCCGCCACCTTCGTGCAGCACGGCCGCACCGTCGGCGAAGGCGAGCCAGCCGCCGCCTGTGTCGGCGAGGTCGAAGCCGCGCCGCCCGGACCCGCGCCCCCGCCGCAGGCGGTCGCGAGCATCGCGAGAAGCGTTACGAGTACCGCGAGAGTTCTGGTCATGTCCCCACCTTTCCGCTTCGCGCGTTGTTGTCTCTCGTGAGTCATCACTTGATCTGTGGTCGCCATGCCTGGAATCGGTTCTCGATGCGCTGGAGGATTGTTGTGAGCAACATCCCGGTGCCGGCGATGAGGATCACCCCTGCCAGCATCTTGGGTGTCTGGAACGTCTGGCCCGCGATCGCGATGAGCTGGCCGACGCCGTGCCGCGCCGCGATCAGCTCGGCGACAACGACGCCGGTGAGGGCGTGGCCGATGCCGAGGCGGAAGCCGGTGAGGATGAACGGCACCGATCCCGGCAGCACCACGCGACGGAAGATGAGCGCATCTGAAGCGCCGAACGATCGCGCGACACGCAGGAGCGCTGCCTCCGTGTTCCGGACGCCCGCCATCGTGTTGATGATGATCGGGAAGAGCGCGCCGAGAAAGATGACCGCGATCTTCGACGGCATGTCGATGCCGAACCAAATGATGAACAGCGGAATCAGCACGATGCGCGGGGTGCTGTAGAAGAAGTTCACGAACGGATCCAGCGCGTACTGGAACCGCGTGTACCAGCCCATCAGCAGGCCGGTCACCAGACCGATGGCGATCGCCATGCCGTAACCGATCCCAAGCTCCGCGCCGCTCGTCCCGATGTCCAGCCAGATGTCGCCCGTCTGGAAGAGCTTTACGAACGCCTGCGCGACGTCGTTCGGACCGGGCAGGAAGAGGATCGGCATGACGCGCGCGTTCGCGACGAGCTGCCAGGCGGTGAGCGCGAGGATGACGCTGAACGTGCCGATGACGATCGGCTCGTACTGCTTGCCCCGGCTGGGCTTCACGATCGACCGGCGTTCTTGGGCCGGCGGTCTGTCCAGCGTCGTCGTCGGCGCGGCGGGCTCCCAACTCTGGATGCTCATGCGGCTGGCATTCCCGCCATGAGTCGCTCAGCCGGCACGGCGAGCTCCTCCTGGATCGACTCCCAGATCTCGTCCTCGTAAGTGAGGAACTGTGGGTCGCGTTTCACGCGCAGGTCGCGCGGGCGCGACAGCTTGATCTCGAGCTCGTTCTTCACCCGACCAGGACGGCGAGTGAAGACGATGACGCGGTCCGAGAGATAGATCGCCTCTTTGATGTCGTGCGTGATGAAGAGCGCCGTCTTGCGCGTCTGCGACCAGATCTTCAGGAGCTCGAGCTGCATCATCTCGCGCGTCTGCGCGTCGAGCGCCGCGAACGGCTCGTCGAGGAGGAGCATCTCCGGGTCGGTGAGAAGGGCTCGGGCGAGGTTCACCCGCTGCTGCATGCCGCCCGAGAGCTCGAGCGGGTACGCGTCTTCAAACCCCTTCAAGCCCACGAGCTCGATCTGCTGCTTCGCCCGTCTCTTCGCCTCGTCCTTGGTCATGCTTCCCTGCGCTTCGACGCCGAACATCACGTTGCCGAGGACCGTGCGCCACGGGAGGAGGCCGGGTTGCTGAAACACCATCGCGCGATCGGCGCCGGGCTTCGTGATCTCGCGCCCGTCGAGCGTGAGGCTCCCCTCCGCGATCGGGATGAGGCCGTCGACCGCGTTGAGGAACGTCGTCTTACCGCAGCCCGACGGGCCGACGATCGCCAGGAACTCGCCGGGGCGCACCGTGAGATCGACTCCCTGGACGGCCCTGAAGAGCGTCTTCGAACGGTGCAGCCAGTACTCGATGACGACGCCCTTCGCGGCGAGCTTCGCGGAGCGGTCGTACATCGGAGCTAGCTCAGCTTCCCGTCGGTCGGATGCGGCTCGCCCCGGAGCAGGTACCCGAACTTCTCCTTCGCCTTGCGCTTTACCTCCGCGCTCGGTGTGTTCACCGGCGGGAAGTCCGCCCGCCATTCGAACGGCCTTGTGGCGTCGATGATCGCCCGCGAGCTGTGGCCCTTGCGGTCTTTCGGGATGCGCGGGTCGAGCGGTCCGCTCCACGCGCGCTTGATGATGTCGATCGATTCGACCGGGTCTGAACGCGTGCTCATCGCCCACACCACGTCGTTCAGGTCCATCACGTCGATGTCCTCATCGACGACGATCACGTACCGGCCCAGGTATGCGCCCGCATGCACCGTCGCCGCAAGATGCCCGACCTGACGCGCGTGTCCGGCGTACCGCTGCTCGATGCTCACCGCGTTGAAGAGCCGCGAGCCGCCGACCTCGTGGCACCAGACACCCTTGATCCCCGGAACTCCGACCGCCTCGAGCTCCGAACGCAGCAGTGCCGATCGGAGGAATGCGCGGTAGAAGGACTGCTCGTCCGGGGGCTGGTTCGGCGGCGAGCCGAGCATGATCGGGTCGTTGCGGTGGTAGACGGCCTCGACCTGCATGAACGGCTCGGGACGCGCGTCGCTCGCGTAGTAGCCGGTCCACTCGCCGAAGGGACCCTCGACGATCCGCTCTTTCGGGTCCACCCAGCCCTCGATGACGATCTCGGCCTCGGCCGGGAGCGGAAGCCCGCCCTTCACGACGCGGTACGGCTCGCCGCGCACCCCGCCGGCCCAGTCGTACTCGGTCAGCCCGAACTGGACCTCGGTCGCGGCCGCGAGGAAGAGCAGCGGGTCGCCGCCGGCGACGAACGCGATCGGCATCTTCTCCCCGCGCGCGAGCCACGCGTCGCGGTGCATCCGGCCGTGCTTGCCGGGCGAGATGTAGAAGCCAAGCTTGTTCTTGTCATGGACCATCACCCGATAGCAGCCGAGGTTCACCCAGCCGTTGTCGGGGTCGCGCGTGATGTCGAAGCTGCCAGTGCCGATGTACCGGCCGCCGTCGTTCTCATGCCATTTCGGCGCGGGGAAGATCGTCATGTCGACGTCCGTGCCGCGCGCGACGTTCTCGAAGATCGGACCGTCCTTCACCTCGATCGACGGGATCGGTGTGATGCCTTCGGATACGCGCTTCTGCCACGCGCGGACGAGCTCCTCGGGAGACTTCTTCGGGTCGAGTCCGAGCGTGAGCGCGAGCCGGGGAAACCAGCCGAGGCCGTTTGAGAGCACCCGGAATCCCTTCTTGTAGCCCGGTATTTCATCGAACAGGAGCGCCGGCGTGCCGTGAACGCGGCCGGCGAGCTCGGTCGCCATGCCTATCTCGTCCTCGGAGCGGGCGCCACGAACGACCCGCAGCTCGCCGAGGTCGTCGATGCGCTTCAGCCAATCACGGAGGTCACGAAAGGTACGGGTCGGACGCTCGGCGACAGCCATGCCCATCTCCCGCCCTCGCCCGTGCCGGGCGAGGGGTCCAATTGGCAAATGGTTATACCACTGGGAGCGGGCCCGAGGCGTTGCCCTATTTCAGGAGTCCCCGGTCCAGCGCGCTCTTTACGAACGAATCGTCGACGATCTTCGCGGGATCGACCGTTTTCACTTTGTCGTTGAACTTCGCGACGACTTCCTGGATGCCTGCCAGCTGAGCGGCCGTCGGTAGGGGCGGATCCTTGAGGACGGTGCCCACGTACCAGTCGTACGCGGCCTGCATGCCCTTGTCGTCGTCGGACTTCAGATACTTCTTGAGCGCCGCGATCGTCCCGGGTCGGTCGGCGCGGGCCTTCGCGATCGCCTGGACGATCGAGTCGACGTACCGCTGCACGACCGTCTTATTGGCGTTGACGAAGGCGCGAGTGACGACGATCGTCGTCGCGGCGGTCGGCAGGTTCAGATCGGCCATCTTCGCGAGCGAGTGGAAACCCGCCGCTTCAAGCTTCAGCGTGTCGGGCGGCGATGACAGCGTCGCCGAAACG
>WNGL01038295.1_pt1 | contig 10292 bp, 11 predicted proteins | sample 5400591 | NCBI WGS metagenome assembly WNGL01 (sample SAMN13153377, study PRJNA577476) | soil metagenome | isolation source: 80 cm soil or saprolite under Garry oak tree replicate 1 | place: USA:California | collected 2016-06-15 | reverse complement strand
CTTTTGTTGCGGAGCGCGTCCTGACGGCGAATGAATTGAAACAATATGTCGATGCATTGCCGAAAACCGAACCACCAAAGGAAGGCGAAGATTATAATAAGAAGCTGCGATATCTGCTCGGACGACGCCTCGTTCGAGAGGATCGATACGCCGACGCCAAACAATATTTGCCGCCGCCGTACGACAAGGTCCTGGAAAAGTATGTAAAGGCATTGAAAGACGGAGCGAACGAAAAGTTTTCCAAGACGGAGCGCGCGCACGCATGGTTCACCGCGGCATGGCTTGCGCGCTACGATGGAATGGAACTAATGGGGACTGAAGTCGCGCCGGACGCATTCGCGGAAAGTGGCTCCTTCGAAATGCCGGACCTGGCGAAGGAGCGGCGTAGCGGCGCCTACCAGACTGTTGCCTACGATAAAGAAGGCAAGGCGTCGTACGACGAGAACGGAAATCCAAAGATGAAAAGCGTGCCGGCAGTCCTGAAAGCTTCAGCCAAGGAGATTCAACGATTGAACACGAACAAGATCACTCCCGATATTCGTTTTCACTATCGACTCATCGCGGGCGCGCTCGCGATGAAAGCGGCGGCATTGTTACCCGATAACTCGGAAGAGCTGGCCGACATCGTCAATCAAGCGGGCATGTGGGTCAAAGATCGAGACGAGAAAGTTGGTAACCGCTATTATTCAGTGATCGATCACCGCTGCGCTAAGACGAAGATCGGCCAGACGGACAGAGCGAAGCATTGGTTTGTCGATCAACAAGGCCCCTGGAGCACCGCGGAGCAGCAGGCGCACGAAGCGATGCGAAAAGAATTGAAGATGGATAGCTCCGAGTAGGGAACTTCGAATTTGCGCGTCCGACGAGTAGCTATTAGCGGGCAAGTCCTTCGTCTGACATTAATCGCGTCACTCGCGCTGCTGACCAGTTGCAAGTCTGCAACGAACCAAGTGTTGGAGGAAACATTTGAGCAATACTATGCCATTCCCCCGTCTGCCAAAATCACCATCAACAACGGAGATGGTGCAGTCATGGTTTATGGTTCAAACGTGAACGAGATTCGTGTGCGTGCCGTTAAGAAGGCGTATAGCCGCGCCCGGCTGGCGCAAATCGCGGTGAGCGTCAATCTGAAGCCAGGCTCGGTCTCCATCGCTACCAAATTCCCTCCCAAACCCAAATGGGGTTTATTCGATCGGTCAGGCACAGTTGACTACACGATTGTTGTTCCAGCGACCACAGACGTCTCGAGTCTGGATCTGGATGCAGGCGAGATTTTGCTAGATGGGATGCGCGGACGAACGACATGCGCTCGGCTAGGCGAAGGCCGCATGTTTGCTCGCAACTGCTTTACCAATCTGGATCTCGCGATCCAGCGCGGCAATCTCATCATGTCGTACGATTGGTGGGAACAGAGCGAGTTCTCCGTGGAAGCCAGTATCGCCCAGGGAAACGCATGGGCGTATCTGCCGAGCGACGCGGCTTTTCATCTCCTCGCGAAAGCAGTAGGAAAAATCTCCAGCGATTTTGAAAGTACCGCACCGGCATCTAACGCCGGCATCCAGATAGACGCGCTGGTGAACGGAGGAGGGGACGCCACAATCAAAGTTCGCGTGGCGAAAGGGAACATTAAGATTGTAGAGTCGAATCCGTAAGCAAAGTGGTTTGCTTAATCCGCAATTGGCAATCTAGAATCTGCAATCGAAAATGCCATCGTTCGACATAGTCTCAGAGGTGGACACGCAGGAGATCGATAACGCGATTAATCAGGCGCGCAAAGAGATCGCCACCCGGTTCGACTTAAAGGATGCGCAAACGGAAATCATCTCCGAAAAAGACAAGCTTGTTTTGACGGCCGACGATGCCGCGCACTTGAAAGCATTGCGCGAGATCGTCGTCGGCAGGTTGTCCAGACGTGGAGTTGATCTTCGTAATATCGAGCAAGAAGAGGCCACTATTTCTTCGGTTGGTCACGCCCGGCAGGAATTGAAAGTCAGGCAGGGCCTCGAAGGCGACAAAGCAAAAGAAATTATTCAGGCGATCAAGTCACAAGGCTTCAAGGTGCAAAGCCAGTTGCAGGACCGACAAATTCGGGTCACCGCGAAAAAGAAAGATGAACTCCAGGCTGTGATTCAATTCATGCGCAGCCGCGACTTTGGTGTGGCAACAAGCTTCAAAAATTTCAGGGATTGAACCTGTAGCCGCTTCGCTGTGCGAAGCGTGCGCGTCGCCCGCAGGGCGACGGCTACAGTTATCCACCTTGCACGGGGGGCATGATGGCGATCTCTTCGCCTGGCTTTAGCTCGTAATTGCGGTCGACAAATTCTACGCCTGCACCAATCAAAATGCTTTTATCGTGCGGGCGCAGCGCGGGTTGGTGAGCATAAACTTTCTCCAGCAAGTCACGCACGGTCGCGCCTTCGACAAGCTCGATATCGAGCTCGCGCATTCCAATCTGATCGCGCAGTTGCGCGTAAAACTGCACTCGAATCTTCATCGCATTTGTGCCTGTCCGCCTCTCCCCTTCCCAAGGGGATAGGATTGCCTGCCGCGCCGTAGCACAGCGTAGGCGGGAGGTGAGAGGAATCGAGATATTCTAATCACAAAATTCCAAACCCTTACCCCACCCTCTTCTTTGCCAAGGGAGAGGCGAGAAACATCCGGACCTTGCAGCTCATTTGTTCGATTGCTCCAGCAATTCCTTTCTCAGCACCCCAATGTAAGGCAGGTTGCGATAACGTTCCCTAAAATCGAGCCCGTAACCCACGACAAATTCGTCTTCGATTTCGAATCCGACATAATCTGTGTCGACACATCGAGCGCGTTGTTTCTTCTTGCTCAGCAACACACACACCCGCACGCTGCGCGGCTTGGCCGTTTCCAGCTTCTCACAAACTGCTGCCAGTGTGTGACCGCTATCCAGAATATCGTCCACGATCAAAATATCTCGATCGGTCACGTCCGGAAGCGCAAGCTGTTTGAAAATCACTTCGCCACTCGTTTGCGCTTTTCCATGGTAACTGACTACACTCAGGCAATCTAGCTTCAAAGGGAGGGGAATTCGCCGCAGCAGGTCCGACATGAACATCAAGCTCCCACTTAAGACCGCGATCACGGTTAATTCGCGGTCGCGATAATCCTTTGAAATTTGCGCAGCAAGTTCGTCGAGCCGCCGGTGAATTGCCGGTTCATCAAATAGCACGCGCTCGATATCGCCTTGCATTAACTCATTAGGCCACCAGCGGATGCAGAGATCAACGCGCGCTCACAACGAGTGTCATCCCAAACGAAGTGAGGGACCTCGCAAAAACATCCTGACTTTCGTCGCACGCCCGGGATAATCCGCGCTTGCTGTTCGCATTTGGGAGGTCCCTCGGTCGCCGCGGCGACCTCGGGATGACAAGCGCATGCGTTGGGGCTTTGTTCGTTCCTATGCGCATCCATCACGAAGAACTCGAACTGCGCACCAAAGGTAAAGGCTTGTACGAAATCACCGATCAGGTGCAAGCGAAGATCGATGTATGTGGAGTTCGAAGCGGGATCGTGACTGTCTTCGTCCAACACACCAGTTGCAGCATTGTCATCATGGAGAATGCCGATTCAACTGCGCGCGACGACTTGGAAGAATTCTTCAATCGACTAGTGCCCGAGGACGCCGATTACTTCACGCACGGTTCTGAAGGCAGCGATGATATGCCGTCGCACATCAGAATGGCGTTAACACGCACCAGCGAGACAATACCGATTGCCAAGGGAAGAATGCAGCTCGGCACCTGGCAGGGCATTTTTCTCTTTGAACATCGCCGCGCGCCACATCATCGAAAACTTTTCGTCACGATTATCGGCGAATAACTGTAGCGCGAACCACGCTCTTAGAGTCGATCGAGTTGGCGAGTTATTCATCTAACGAGAAAGAGATAAGCCACGGCTGGCAAAGCCGAGCTTCGCTTTTATTTCATACGTTGGCTTATGTGAGGGGTGTGGAGGCTTCTGTGTCATTAAGGAGTGAGTTGAGAGGGCGGCTCTGGTCTAATCATTTCGGTTGGCAGAGTCTTTTCGACGTTGGCCATGCCCCTTTGGGGAGCATTGGACGAAGAGCAGACCTGCCGACCAGTCTTTAACCGGCCACCCGATGAGCTTTGATCGCCTGAAACGCACCCAAAGGAGGAAGCGTTTACCTGGCCATAAGCTAAAGCCATCGCGGGCCACGTTGTTCGTTCAAAACTCAAAACCGCACCTCTCAATGAAACCAACTTACTTCCTCGGCATTGATGCCGCCAAACACAAAATGCGCGCTACCCTAAGCAATCGATCGGAACATGTGCTCTTTGAAAAAGACCTGTCCGTTGAGGCGACAGGACTGCGCCAGTTGCTGGCCGCGATTAAGCGGCAGGTAAACGATCCAGAGCAGCTGCTCGTGCTCATCGAAGCCACGGGCCTACTTCATCTCAACTGGTCGGCCGCGCTCACCAAAGCCGGTTATGCCGTAGCGGTGATCAATCCATTGATTGCGCGCCGGCTCTACACGCTCCAAAACTCCATCCGTGACAACAAGAGCGATCCCATCGATGCGCGGGGGTTGTGCACGATTGGTTTGCTTCATGGTGAGAAACTGCTGGTCCACTATCGCTTTAGTCTCAGGCCGGAGCAGTTCACACTGCAACGCGCCCAGAGCGTGCGTAAAGCGCTGCGCAGCGCTCTGACCAACCTGAAGAAGACTTATCAGAGTCTGATGGACCTAAGCTTCCCCGAGTTGGGTGGGCTGCTCCAGTTGGACGGGGTCGGTATCCGCCAGTTGCTCATCCAGGCGCCCACCCCCGCCGCCATCGCGGGCAAGCGCCTCTCCACTTTAGAGAACAACTGGATGGTGCGCCCAAAAGCGGCGGCTCTGAAAGCTCTCGCCGCTGACTCGATGGCCGATCCCGATCTGGCCGCGGCCAGTGGTCCAGCCTTGGTGGCTTTGCTCCAATCTGTTGCTGCCATGGAAGGGCGTCTGCACGCGCTCGATCAGCAGATCGCAAAGCTCGCCTGCACGAGCGTGGATCCTCAAACCAAGGCGCTCATTGAAACCATCCCCGGCTTTGGACCAGTCAACGCCGCCAAGACCCTGGCCTGGTTGCCCACCGAGATTTTGCACTCCGGAAGCAATCGCAAAGTCGCCGCACGACTCCAAGCCTTTATGGGCAACGACCCGCGCCTGCGCCAAAGCGGCCAATGGAAGGGCCACACCAAGATGAGCAAACGCGGGGTCGAGCCTTCTTCCAATCGGCCTTTAGCGCCGCTCATAACGATCCGGAGCTACGGGCCTACTACCAGTGCAAACGCGCCCAAGGCAAAACGCACGAGGTCGCTCTGAGTCATCTCATGCGCATCCTCACCCGCAGACTGGTCGCCGTCCTGCGCTCAGGCAAACCCTACCAGTCTCACTACAACCTCAAAAATGCTGCCTAGAACCCTTGACACTAGTCATAGCCTGGCTTCATCGATTGGTTAGATGAAGCTGGTCGAACTACGGACGAGGCCGCGGCGTTGGGCGAGGTCTTGGAGTCGGGCTTGGTCGTCGCGGTGGCTGAACTTCAAATGAGCCGATGTCGATGCGACCATTGAACACGCGAGAAAAACCGGGGCCGCGCTGATCGTAGTAAGGCGGCGGCGTGAAATTCGGATCGCCTGCGTCTATGGCCGGGCTACCGGGCACGAGTTCATGGGTAGAGGTTGGGCCGCCGTTATCCTGGAGTGGGCCGAGCAAGGGATCGGTGTTGATCTGGTCGCCGGGGCCGGTCAGGAAGCCGCCGCCATCATCATTACTAAGATTGTAACCGTGCGAAGTAACCGTACCGCTGCCTAAAACAAAAATGTTCGCGCCGGAATTCAGGATGGTATCGCCAAGCTGGACCGTGCCAGTGGCGCAGATACTGCTGCCGTTAATCGCCAGGTTGTCACTGATCGTGCTATTGGTGATGGTGCCAGCGCCTGAGATCCCGCCGCCACGCCCATGGCCCACAGTGGTCCTGTTGCCACTGATCGTGCAGTTGGAAATGGTGCCACCGCCATAGATGCCACCACCTTCAAAAAGGGCACTGTTACCGCTTATTGTGCAGTTGATAATTGTAGCTCCGCCAAAGATCCCCCCGCCTGTGCTTCCCGTGTTGCCTCGAATCGTACTATTGATTGCCGTCAGCGATCCAGCGTTATATACGCCACCGCCCCAACCGCTACCAGCCACAGTGTTTTCGCTAATGGTGGTGTTCTGGATCGTCAATGTCCCGCCGTCGTTGGAGATGCCGCCGCCAAAGGGCGGGAGGAACCCCACAATCAATGCCTGGTTGTTGTTCACGGTGGAATTGACGATCGTCATGGTTCCGACGTTATAAATACCGGCCCCGCTGTACTCGACGCCGTCCGCGGTAATAGAATTTCCTGAGATGGCGCAGTTACTAATCGTCAGAGTAGCGCCACTTGAGATACCGCCGCCGTTACCGACAAGGCTGCCGCCGGTGATGGTTAGTCCGTCGATTTCGGCCGTATGACTGGGCGGAATATTGAATATGCGGAAGTCAGCGGCTTGCTGAGATCTGGCAACGGTGAGCAAACCGGGTCCGGGGCCGCTGATTATTATGTTTTTATCGATTACAAGCTCGCCGCTCGTCAAACTAATGGTGCCAGTTACCGCAAAGCCGATGGTGTCACCATCATTCGCGATCGTCAGTGCCTGACGCAGCGATCCGGGACCGCTATCATTTGTATTAGTAACGGTGATCGTCGCCGCGTGCACTGGAACTGCGACTGCGTAGAGCAGCAATCCAATCGCAAAACGTGTGGCTCGCCCCATCGAGCCCTTTCTATCACTTGTCATCGCAGTGTGGAGAGAAAAATACGCAGAATTCGCGTAAAGGTATTGTGAATCTCATCTAACGAGACGGAGATAAGCCACGGCAGGGTGCCGTGACAAACACGCTGAGGTCGCAACGAAATGGGGCCAGCCTGCTCGCGAACGCTTTCGGAGTTGGCTTCATCGATTGGTTAGATGCGAGACGTGCTAGGCACCCTACGCCGAAAAAGGAAATGAAGCCCACTGGTGAGAAGCCCAAGGAAAAGCAAAATGAAAATGACATGGTAGTCCCAAGGCAAACGAGGAAACGGATCGTGAGCAGCAAACGCGCTAGAAACGCTCTGACCCACAGTGGGATCAGCAATCGCTCGATACTCGACCAGCGCGACTAAAACAGCGAGGAGAATGGCAACAATGCCAAGAACGCGCCTCATATATCAAAATGCGCCAGCATCTAACGAGAACAAGCTGAGCGACCGCTGACGATAGCGAGCGATGCTTCGCGTTTCAGTGTTGAAGTCATCGAAAGTAAGTTTTCCCGCCGGTCAGCGGTTCGCTCCAGCGTTTGGTTAGGTCCCATGGTTCAGAAAGGTTTAATAGTCGGTGAGGGAATGGAACCGTCCATGAGGACAAGAACGCGGACAAAATCGCAACTGATACAACCGGTCGAGGGCTGCTCGACAAACTGGATTACGTACGCGAAGTGCGCGCCGTCGCCGAGGTCAATAATAGAGGTCTCTTCAAGCCGCCAAGGCTCTTTCCCGCTGCCAAGTAATTCCTGCATCTTCCGACGAGCAATGTCTTGAGCCTTGCGGGCGGATAACGGAGGGAAGTCCGCGTCGGATTTCCATACGGGTGTTCGGAGGATGTCTCCCGCCGAAGCCTTAAACTCGACCTGTTTATTGTCCATTTTGCCGGACGCGAAATACCCACGGACAATATCGCTGAGTAACGGCGATGCCACGACGATCAATAATAGCAAAACGAGGCGGCGCATGGACCTAACGAGAACAAGCTCAGCCACCACCGGCGGGAGCGAGCGTTGCTGCTGAGTTTAGTGTTGATGTCATTTTAAAGCTAAGCGTCGGAGCGGCCGGTGGTTGGCTGCAGCGTTTGGTTAGACCTTTTGTTCACAAACAAATCTGAGGTGGGCGGCAGAAATGCCATAGCGATGACGACGCCCTGCACGAAGTAGCCAACTGCGAACGTCGCAAACGCCGGCGACGGAAGGACCGAAGGGGGCGCGAAGAATAACGCGAGAAAGTACAAAGCTGTAAGCACTGCGTAAGCCGAGCGAGCCCAACGGCGAAAAAGAACGAGACCGATGGTGATAGCGAGAATGATGATGCTGGTGCCCAGGGATAAGAGGAGTGCTACACCGCGATCAAGTGACTGCGGAACTAATGCTGGCCTGTCGGCTGGCTGCTGCATGAGCCACTCCAAAAGCGGATTTGGCAAACTGCGCATGGTCATGACGAGCACTACGCCCGCGACAAATGGTAAGATGAAACTGAGCAGTATCAGCAATCGGAAGAGTCGCTTCGGTGTCACGCGCGGAGGTCTAACGAGACCAAGATGAGCGACGGCGAACGGGACCGCGCGTCGCTCGGAATGGAAGTGTGAAAGTCATCCCAAAAGTGCAGTGTACAGCGGTCCGCCGTTCGCTCCATCGGTAATAATATACTTGTCTGACCGCGTTTGCGGTCTATTATCGCGCTGTGACAGGGCGGCAAGATCACTTGCCCGCTTTCGTCCTAGCCGCAGGCGTTGGCGTTTTCGCTACGCGCTTTACGAGCGTCTTAAACCGCTTTGCGGCACTAGCCCCCTTCCGCGCATCGCGCGCAAGTCGCGCAAGCGTTTCCTCGCGTGTCTCTGTTGCTTTCATTTGTTAGTCGGCTGTGCTCACACGAAGGCGTTTCCTGCTCAATCCTTTATTGGAGGACAAACAATACTTCCTGTTTTAGGGAAGGATTTCGGAACCGCGAATTTTCTTCGGATTGAGCCATTTATTGTGACTACGCACGACGACTGTAATACCTCGGCAGACTCACTTTTTAGTGGCGGTATGGAAATGACGGCTGCAACCATTTCTGTATCCAGCATTGAGGTAGAGGCATTGTTGAGATCAATCCAATATTTAAAATCTTGTGCATCAATCCAGTCACTAGATGGCCAAGCAAATGACATTGAAAAAAAGCGACCATCCAAGTTAGCTTGTGTTGCGTTCGGTTCGGCTGGTGAAGTCATTATTGGGAAGCTTTCGCACGCGACGCACCTTAGCATTACGAGAGCTATTTCCTTAGAGCACAGCGAAACATGCACGGAGGTTTTTAACATTTCATTAGGGAAAGGCCAGTCATGGAAATCACCACGGACCATAAGAAACACTTCTGCCGTGACAGACTTTATCGGGAGATTAAGCGGGTCGAGTTTCGCAAGCTCTAGGCGTGCTTCTGCCGCGTCTTTCTCTAATTTAGCCGCACGCTCATTGGTTGCCGCGATCTCACGAGATTGTCGTCTATTGACGATTGTTCCACTCACTAAGGCTATACCAGCGAGAATGACCAACAGGACCTGGCTAACCCAGTTAACGTTATCCCAAGACCAAAAAGACGCTATATTCATCGTTGTAGTGGTTTTAACATGCGGAACCATGCTAATTTGTCTGGTTATTTTGCGCCCACGCTCTACTAGACCGTCTGCCACGTCTCGGGACAGGGGCCATCACCGCCCTCAGCAGCAATGAGCTTCGCATACTTCAAACTCTTGCCGATTACACCTTGCAAGGCTTTAACAAAGCGCCCTTGGTCATCGTCTTTGCGCTCGTTGAACCTAAAGGCTTGCTCATCGCAGTAACGGAACAGATGAAAAGGCTCGACGTTCACGTAAGTCCCCTTCAACGCGCGTTTCAGAAGCGACCAAAAGTTTTCCAATCCGTTAGTATGAACTCGGCCGCGTGCATAGCTTTCCAAGTGATCAATGATTTGACGGTCATAATCCTTTTCCAGATCGTCGTAAGACATAAGCGCATCTGTGCAGACGGTCGCGCCCGCTTTTACATGCTCGCGAACATTGCCGCAAAGCTCAGGGCGGCGGGTATTCGGAACTACCTTCAAGACAACACGCGAGAGCTTATCGCCCTTCCCGCGTTCAAGGATGCCCTGAATAGGAGTTTTCTTGATTCCGGCGTCACCAACACCTGTGCGGCGATTCTTATGCATGTAGCGGGCCTTGGCACCTATGTAGGTTTCGTCCGCCTCACAAGTTCCGTCCATCTTGGAAATAGAACCGTTTTGCATTGCGAGGCGGATGCGTTGAAGCATGAACCACGCGGTTTTCTGAGTTACCCCAAGCGCGCGGTGAAGTTCGTAAGAGCTAATGCCGTTTTTGCAGTTGGAAGTAAGCCACATTGCCGGAAGCCACTTATCCAGACCGATTGGAGAATCTTCAAAGATCGTTCCTA
>WNGL01031287.1_pt1 | contig 10292 bp, 8 predicted proteins | sample 5400591 | NCBI WGS metagenome assembly WNGL01 (sample SAMN13153377, study PRJNA577476) | soil metagenome | isolation source: 80 cm soil or saprolite under Garry oak tree replicate 1 | place: USA:California | collected 2016-06-15 | reverse complement strand
GGGATGTGGAGGCCGGCACCGTGCTCGACGACAGCCTCGTCGCGATCCGTCGACCCGGCACTGGCATCCCTCCGTCGGAGTACGACGCGGTGATTGGCCGGACGCTGAAGAAGGCCTGCCGCGGTGGGCAAGTCCTCACGTGGGACTCTCTCGCGTGAAGCGAATCGCCGTCGTGAGCGTCGCGCGATCGGACTATGGGTTGTACCTGCCGCTCTTGCGCCAGATCAGCAGCCGGCCGGATCTGACGCTTCAGCTGATTGCCGCCGCCGCCCATCTGTCGCCAGATCACGGGCTGACGGTCGAACGAATGATCGCCGATGGCTTCGAGATCGCATGGCGCGTCGCGATGGGACGCACCGACCAGTCTCGCCTCGATGCGGCGCGAGCGATGGCCAGCGGGACACGGGGCTTCGCTGAGGCATTTTCTACGCTCGAGCCCGACCTCGTCGTGCTGCTGGGCGATCGCATCGAGATGCACGCCGCCGCAGTGGCCGCGGTGCCGCTCGGCATTCCGCTCGTGCACATTCACGGCGGCGAACTCACGCTCGGCGCGATAGACGACGCGCTCCGGCACTCGATCACGAAGCTGAGTCATTTGCACTTCGCTGCAACGGCGGAGAGCGCGCATCGCATCGCACAGATGGGCGAGGAGCCCTGGCGCGTGACGTTCACCGGGGCCTTGAGTGTCGACAACGCGCGTCTGCTGCCCAGGCCAAACGGCGCCACGCTGCGCGCGAAGTACGGTCTTGCGCCAGGGCGCACGTTCGTCATTGTCACGCTTCACCCCGCCACGCTCGCCGGAAGCGACGCCGGGGAGCAGGCGCGAACGCTCGTGGAAGCGCTCTCTCGGCCAGGGCACGAGGTGCTGTGCACGCACCCAAATGCCGATCCGGGCGCCGTCCTGATCGACGCCGAGCTCCGCAAGTGGTCGGAGGCCGACACGAGGGTGCGGTATGTCGCGAGCCTGGGGCCGAACGATTTCATCGCGGCCATGGAGAATGCCGTGGCGATGGTCGGCAACTCGTCGGCGGGCATCATCGAGGCGCGTCACTACGGGCTGCCCGTCGTGAACATCGGCGATCGACAGGCCGGCAGGCAACGCGGGGGAAACGTGATCGATGTGCCGTGTTCCGTAGACGCGATTCGGGACGCCGTTCGTAGCGCCAGCGATCCGTCGTTCCGGCGTACGTTCGAGGATGAGCCGAATCCGTACGGCGACGGCCGTGCCGCCGAGCGCATGATCGCGCGGCTGATCGAGGCGCCCGCCCGGGACGTTCTTCTACGAAAGAAATTCGTCGACACGCCGCACGCACAGGCGTGGGAGCTTTCGCCCTTCTAATGAACGCGAATCGGGTCAGGGATCTCTTCATCTTCGGGGCCGGTGGTCATGCGCGCGAAGTGGCGCAGCTCGTCGAGGCCTTGAGCGCCGGCAGTCCGATGTACGCGGTTCGGGGATTCGTCGAATCCGACGCCGCCTCGATCGGCCGCCGCATCGGCCGGCACCGCGTCGTTGCGTGCGATGCCGACATGTCCGACCGCGAAGCTGTCGCGGTGCTCGGTCTCGGCTTTCCTGCAGCGATACGGCGCCTTGCCGAAACAGCCGGCGGGGCCGCTCGGCTGGAATGGCCCAATCTTCTACATCCGAGCGTGATCTGGAGCTCCGACGCCGTCACATTCGGCCGAGGCAATGTCGTGTGCGCCGGCGCCATTCTGACGACGGATATCAGGATTGGATCCTTCACCGTCATCAATCGATCGGTGAACATCAGCCACGACGTCGAGATTGGCGATTGGTCCGTCATCAACCCTGGGGCGCAGGTGTCCGGGGATGTCACGATCGGTCGTGGCTGCCTCATCGGCGCCGGAGCCGTTATCCTTCAGGGCCGCCGCATCGGCGACGAGGCAATCGTGGGTGCCGGAGCGGTCGTCACGCGCGACGTCCCGGCCGGCGAGACAGTCGTCGGCGTGCCGGCGCGGCCGCATCGCGTGCATTCGCAAGTACCCCGAACCTGATCGAGTAGAATCAGAGACCCAACCCGATGGCTAGACACTCCACCGATCCTATTCCCGTCACGCGGCGGAGGCTCCCCGATACGGCCGAGCCGACGATCATCATCGATGCGCAGCGGGTGGCTTATACGTACGTCCGGTTCGTCCGCCGCCATCGAGTCCTGCTCATCGCGCTTCCGCTGGTGGCCGCTCTCGCGACGGCGGCCACGATTCTCAGCCAGCCGCGCACATACCAGGCGCAGCTGACGGTCACTGTTTCCCGAGGGAGTGAAGAAGGCTCGACGATCGTCGCCAGCTTCAGGCCGTACCTGGAGAACTACGGCGTGATTGGCGAGGTCATCAAGGAGTTCAAGCTCGATCAGGCGCCGCTCTACGTCACGCGGACGGCGTTCCTGCAGGACTACTACTCGGTCGAGCCGGTGCGCAATACGAACCTCGTCACGATCCGGTTGCGGCTGCACGATCGCGAACTCGTGGCTCGAGTGTTGAACCGCATCGGCGAGCGCGCCCTCGAGTTGCTCGACCGGACGGCATCCGAGCTCGGTACCCAGGCACAGAAGGCGCTCAAACGCGAGCGCGACGAAGCCGCCACAAGGGTCAACGAAGCCGCCGCCAGGCTGCAGAACTTCAGAACGGAAAGTCAGATCGAATTGCTCCGCAAGGACGTCGATTCCACCCTGGACCTGCGGGGCGAGCTGATGACGCTGAGCGTGCGGATAGCGGAGCAGCGCTCCCGGTTGATTCAGGCCGAAGCCGACCTCAAGACGCACGAACGCATTCAGCAGTTCAGCCACACCCTCGAGGACAGCGCGCTGGTCATTGAGGCCGCCCGACAGCGGCAGCAGGGTGGCACGTCAGTGTCCGGGATGACGGTACGGAGCGAGTACGCAAACCCCATCTATGAACAGCTGGCAGGCGAGGCTGCGACCTCGCGACTTGATCTGGCGAGCCTCGTTGAGCAGCGCCGACAGTTGATAGAGGCCAAGGGGCTCGGCGGCGACAAGCTCGCGGTGCTGTCGAAGCTGTACGCCGCGGAACGGACGCTGGGAGAGCTCGAGCGGCGACAGGCGGTCATCAACGGGGCGTATACCGAAATCGCCACGAAGTATGAGCTGGCCCGCTCGCGATCTCTCGATCGGTCCGCGCAGCTCGTGATCATCGATCCTGCCCAGCCGGCCGACACGCCCGCGCCGCGTGGCCTCATCACCAAAACGGCCACGGCTGCCGCCGCAGGATTCGGACTGGCCCTGCTCATCATCCTGCTCCGGCCCGGCACCGCGCGTTTCGAGCAAACGGAGGGCGTGTAACTGGCTGTGGGGTCTTTGTTCAGTCGGGTACTCTGGCACGTCAATCGATCGCCGCTCAGTCACGTCGTGAAAACGGCGGTCACGGGCATTCACCTGGCTGAAAAAGCGGAGCGCCGCCGCCTTGGACGGCAGATGGCGACCGGCGCTTTGGTGGCGCAGCGTGCCACCGAGCTTCAGGCACGTGGCTATGCGATGATTGACGACATCATCGAGCCATCGCTGCTCTCGGAGCTGGCGGCCGACAGCGAGCGGCGGCTGTCCGCGGTCGAAGCCCTCTCGAAGTCCTCGGACGCCGGGTGGGCCACCAAGAAGAGCTTCTGGGTGCGCTTGCTCGACCAGGAGGCGAAGGGTGGCTTTGCCACTGACAGCATCTTCGTGCGGTATGCGCTGCAGCCTCGCATCCTCTCGCTGGTCACGGCCGCCCTCGGCGGCGAGCTGCCGATGCTCAGCTACGTGCTGCTGACGCTGTCGATGCCGACGGATGCGCCGCTGGCGGTGTCGCAGTTGTGGCACCGCGATCACGATGACACGCGCGTCATCAAGATGTTCACGTACCTGACCGACGTGAACGACGAGCGCGACGGGCCCTTCACGTTCGTTCCCCGGGAACCGTCCGATCGCGTAGGGTACTCGATGCGAAGCCATCGGCCCGACGACGACGTGTTCCGGAAGGTGCCGCGGGATGTCGTGCGCGTGATGACGGCGCCGCGTCTCACCACGTTCGTCGTCGAGACCTCACGCTGTTTCCACATGGGCAGCCGCATGGCGCCTGGCCACCATCGGCTCATGTACACGGCAACCTTCGTCAGCGCTCCGTCCATCTACCCGCGCTCCGCACCGCCCTTTCGCCCGGCCGGTCCCCTCGATCAGACGACGCGGCTCGTGCTCGGTCTGACGTAGCCGCCGCGACACGGTTTTCCGCCGTACCGATCGTCCACCCAGATGTTCACAGCCCTCGTTCGCAATACGGTGGTGACGGCGACCGCCTACGTGGCGTCGACGCTGCTCAACCTGCTTCTCGTCCCGTTCATCATTCACGCGCACGGGCTGCACGACTATGGCTTGATCGTGCTCGCGAGAGTGCTGCTGCCAACAGGATTGATGGCGCTATTCGATTTCGGCGTGTCGGAAACCGGCACACTGGTCATCGCGCGCGCGCGCGCGACGCGCCTCTGGGAGAAGGCGGCGGGGCAGGTCCTGCTGCTGCTACTGATTTCGCTAGGGTGCGGGGTGGGAATCGGTGCCTCACTGCTCGCATTCAGCCCACAAATCGCGTTGTGGTTTCAGGTCGACGCCGATTCCTCGGCCTCGTTCATCCGGCTCGTCAGGGTGACCGGTGTCGCGCTGGTTGTTTTGTACCCGGGTTTACTTCTCGAAGGCGTGGTGAAGGGGTACGAACGGTACGGGCTCCTGCGGGTCGTCGAAGTGCTGACGACGGTGGCCTATGCGGTGGGGACGGTCACCGTCATTCGCCGCGGGAGCAGCTACGCAGCCATCGCGTACGTGTTTCTCGCGGTTAGCGTACTCAAGTACGCGGCGCTGGGCGCTTTCGCGGTTCCTTACATGAAACGGATTAGCGACGTGGAATGGCCTGATGCCGAGGCGCGGCGGGAGATGTGGCAGCGCTCGATGCTCATGCTGCAGAACAAGACCCTCGGCGCGATGCAGTCGCAGGCTCCTCCGGTGTTCGTCGGTGCGTTCGTGGGACCCGCCGGTGCCGGGGTCTATGACGTCCTGACCCGCGTACCGAGAGCCGCCAAGTCGATTCTCTCGCTGCTCAATTCAGCGCTGTTGCCGGTCTCCGCGCGGTTCGAGCAGAGCAGTGACCGCACGCGGATGCGCGTGCTCGGGGTCACGGGCTTCTGGCTCGTGCCGGCGCTCACGTTCCCGTTGCTGATTGGCGGGGCGGTGTTCGCGGAGGATCTGCTGCGTGTTTGGCTGGGTCCGTCACTCGTGCACCTGTGGCCGTGGCTGTCGCTGATGTTCATCGTACCGTTGCTGAACATCGTCCTCAGTTTCGGGCAGACCATGATGCAGGTCCGGTCGCGCTTCCTCGAGAAGAACAACCGGCTTGCTCTGGCCCAGATTGCGACGCAATTGCTCCTGTCGGTGGCCCTGGTGGGCGTCCTCGGGGAACGCGCGTTCGTCGCCGGCCAAGTGGCGGCCGCGCTGCTCGGGTTCCCTTTCCAGATGCGGCTGCTGCTGCGCGAGAGACCGCCGCGAGGTTCATGGCGTCGTTTGTCCTGTGGTGTGGAGCGTACTGGGCGTGCGCGTACATGCTGATGTTGTCGGCATCAGAGCGGGCGATGGTGCGGAGAGTGTTCACGGCCGCGCGGCAGAGAGGATGAATGGAATTGGAGTTTCCTAAGCCACCCCCCGCCCGGCCGGCGAGCGTCGCGCGGCTTTACCTGCAAGACCTCGCCCGTAGCAGCGCCCGCCTGTTGCTCCGCCATGCGCGTACGCACGATCAGGTAACCGCGGAGTATCACTCCGGCAGATGGCATCAGACCCTGGAGGACCGGGCATGGCTTCGGGCGCCGGACCTCTGCGCATTTCTGGTCGGCACCAACACCAGCGTGCGGATTGCCAAGGTCGACGGTCGAATCGTGCAGATCCCGACCAACGAGTACTATCGCCTCCGTCTTCGCGCGTTGACCGACCTGATCGCGGCACAGGCGACCGATGGTTCAGAGATCGTCGAATTGGGTTGCGGGGCCGGTTACAATCTGCTCAGCCTTGCGGCTGCGGGCCGTCCCGGCCGCCTCGCGGGGTTCGATATCTCGGAGAACGCCATAGAGGCCGCGAGAGCAACCGCAGAACGCTTCGGCCTCGCCGATCGCATGCGCTTCGGGCTGATCGATCTTACCGAGGCGCACCATCCGAGCTTCAGGCAGATCGCCGGCAAGACCGTGTTCACGTACTTCGCGATCGAGCAGGTACCCCGCGCAGTCGAGGATGTGCTGGAGAACATCCTGGGGCACCGACCGACGCGGGTCATCCACATGGAGCCGACGACCGAGCTGCTCGAACCGTGGAAGCCGCTGGATCTTCTCAACTACATCTATGTGAAGTCGATGGACTACCAGACGCGGCTGTTCACCGCCGTGGAACGGCTGGCCGCGAGCGGGCGGATCCGGATCCTGGCGCGTCGCCGCCTTCCCTGGGCACCGACTATTCACAACGACGGCTTCATGGTGACGTGGGAACCGTCGTAGGCTCCGGCCCTTCCTAGTGTCCCGTGCCGTGGCTCGGCGGTTTCGACGCTCGGGTGAGCACACGAATCGGGTGTAAGCTTCATCAACAAGAAGGTGGACGCCCCGATCGAGGCGGAGGACCCGGATCTAGCGTTCGGAGTCGGGCACAGCCGTGCGCGCCGCAAGACGCTGCATCATGAGCTCGATGATGAGGAAGTCGCGCTCCTCGTCGATATCGAAGGCGGTCTCCGGTCCCATTTCGAAACATTCGGGGTCGCCTTCCCACAGCGACTGTGGAGTCGACAGCAGAAACCCGCGCGTGTAAAAGTAGATCGACGCGTTCATGTCGAACACGGCTGGTGCGGCCTGACGCGCCGCGAATGTGCCGCCCATCGACTTGACGAGCCGGACGTGCCCCTCGGCGTCTCGCTCGACCATGTTGAAATACGGGTTCTTCCTCGCCCGAACGACCGAGAAGCATACCGCCTTCTTCGACTCCTGAAACGCGAGCCAGCCACGTTCGATGTCGTCGGGCGTGCGCACGGGCGACGTGGGATCCAGATCGAGCAGCACGTCGAACTGCTCCCCGTAATGGCGCTCGGCCGTCTCCAGCGCGTGGATCAAGACGGGCATCTTCGGCACGGTATCGGTGGCGAGGTGGGCGGGCCTGACGAACGGCGTCTCCGCCCCGTACTGGCGGGCAACTGCACCGATCGCCTCGGAGTCGGTCGACACGATCACGCGCGCGGCGCGCGGCCAGGCCAGAGCCTGCCGGATCGTGTGCGCGATGAGCGGTACGCCGAGCAGCGGACGAACGTTCTTCAGCCGAACGCCTTTCGAGCCGTGGCGCGCGCAGATACTGACGAGTACTCGCGGACGGGACGTCATCGCTCCCACAACTCCTGGATTCTCGACTGAATGAAGATTGGCATCGTTCTCGACAACCCGCGCCGCGAACTGGACGGGCTGCTGCTCACCGCTCACCATCTCGTCGGGCGCGGCCATACCGTGTTCATCGTGCCGATGTACCAACAAGGCTACGATGTGCCCTGGTTGGAGCTCGACGTAATTATTGTCAATTATGCGCGGCCGAACAATCGGGACTTTCTGGCAACGTGTCAGGATCTCGGTACCGCGGTCGTGGTGCTCGACACCGAGGGCAGCGTCGTGCCGGAGGATGACGCCAAGACACCTTACGGGCCCGACGCAATCCGCGCGAACGATCTCGGCCGATTCATCGATCACTACCTCTTCTGGGGTGATCGTCAGTACGACTATTTCCGGAAACGCAGTCCGATTCCGGAGGGACGGCTGCATGTGACCGGTTGTCCACGCTACGACTTCTGTCATCCGCGGTGGCAGTCCATCCTGACCTACCCGCAGCGCGACTACATCCTGATCAACGCCAACTTCTCGGCCGTCAATCCGTTGTTCACGGGGTCCGTCGAGAAGGAGCTCAAGCAATTCCTGCGCGTCGGCTGGGAGGAAGAGGAGACTCGCGCGCACCTCGCAGAAAGTGCGACGACGCTCGGCCTGTATTTGGACAACCTGCAGGCGCTCCTGCAGGCAAACCCGCGCCGCCAATTCCTGCTGCGGCCACATCCGTTCGAGGACCCCCGGGTGTACGAACATCGCTTCGCCGGCTTTGCGAACATCCGCGTTGATGGCTCCGGCAGCGTCATGTCGATGATTCGGAACGCGACCTGCACGATACATCTCAACTGTCAGACCGCGATCGAGACGTTGCTGATGGGGAAGCTGCCCGTGTCGATTGAGTACATCAACACCGATCGAACGCGGCAGCGATACGCACTGCCCTCGGCGGTCAGCTGGCCGGCGGCGAATCTCGGGCAGCTGAACGAGATTATTCAGGCGCCGGATCGGTACCTGAAGCAAATGCCGGTCGCGGCATTGTTTGAGCAGCACGTTCGGCCGCTATTCCACGAGAACGACGGCCTGGCCGCGTCACGCGTGGCCGACGTCGCGGAGAGCGCGCAACGTCCGCAGAGAGCCGCTGGAGGACGCCTCGCGCGTTCCATGCGCGGCGCGTTCGCCTCCGCCACCGCCGGCCGCGTAGCACAGGGCGCATTGTGCAACGTCATCGGATCGCGATCCGTCGCGGCGCTTCGTGCTTACATCAACCCTCGACGCCGCGTCAAACACATCGCCTGTGCCGAGGTCCGGCAGCGGCTCGCTGCCATTGCCCGTGCCGATGGCGTTCCGGAAGAAGTCAAGGTGTCTCACGCTGCGCATCCCCTGACCAACCTGCCGCTCGCGAGCATCGCGATCGCCTCCGTGCAGCGCCGTGGTCCTCAGGCCGGGGTCAGCGTACGGTCCGCATGCCATCCGCATGGGACGGAGGGGGAACTGTGAAACTCTGCCCTGCGTGCCATGCGGTTTCGCCCCAGCGCCTAGGATCTGCCCATCCTGCGCCTGGCAGGCACCCCGTCACCGCACGCATGTTCCTCGAGGTGGGCGGCGGGACCGCGCAGGTGACGAGGCGCGGCCGCGGGCGCCTTGAATTCATCAGCCGGGTTACTGGACGTACGGCTTGCCCACGCGCACCAGCACCGTATCAGTTCCGGCCTCGGCCGGCGCAGGGGTAGTCACCGTGACTTCGATGAGTATGAACCGGCGTCCCTCACCGCGTCTGGTGAGTCGCAGCGACGTCCACTCGTCGCCACCGACGTGGACGGCGTTGATCAATCGGCCATCGAGCCGCAGCTCCAGCCGCAGAGGATCGGGCGCGCCTGGCACTCGCCGGATCGGAATGACCACGGTGCCTGAGCCCGGCACATACAGCGAGAACGCCGCCCCGCCCCGCCGGTAACGCATCACGTCGTCATGCTGCCATTGCGACAGGCCGATCGCCCGATATTCGAGGTTCGCCGTACGGAGCTCCTGGACTGCGCGCACCGGCGCGCTCGCGAGCACGCAGGCGACCGCTACCGCCGACAGCCTGAGCGGCCAGACTCCCCGAGGCGGCGGTGTGAGCGCGGCGAGCAGCCCGAGATTGATACGCGAGCCATCGGCGCCGTCCGTCCGGGGTGGATGCTTCGCCGCCGATCGTACCGGCGGCGACGGTTCCGAGCAGCAGCAACAGCGCTCCCAGACCGACGATGCCCTCCTCAGCCAGGATCTGCACGTAATTGTTATGGGCGTTTTCGCCGTAATTGATGCGGCCGTTGTACGTGAGTCCGAAAAGCGCCGCGATCTCCTCACCCGCGATCTCCGCTGACCGTTCGCCGAATCCGCCGATCCCGATGCCCCACACGGGTGCGTTCCTGATCATCGCCCCGGCCGCTTTCAAGAGGACCAGCCGCGACTGAATGGAGCGCGACACCGTCATGTTGCGCACCGACGACCATGCGAACACGCCAACGATCCCCGCCAGCGCGACGGTCACGAAGGCCGCGGTCACGATGCGTGCGGCAGCCGTCCGCCGCCACGCGGCAATCGCCGCGCTGAGCGCCAGCACCGCCAGAAGCGAAGCCATCGCAACTCGCGAGCCGCTCAGCCAGAGTCCGATCCCGATCGCGACGAGCAGACCTCCATACAACAACCGGCCCGGCCATCGGGCCGCGACGAGAAGCGAAATGCTCGCGACCGCGCACATCACGAACAATGAGCCAGCGGCATTCAGATCCGGAATGATGCTGGTGCGGATGATGGCCAGGAGGTTCAGGAAGGTCTCTACGACCGCCGTCGACCGCAGGGCCGCGGCCGTGACCCGGTGGAGGCTGAGGAGCGCGCAACCGGCAGTCCCGAACAGCGCCGCGCG
>WNGL01013952.1_pt1 | contig 10292 bp, 9 predicted proteins | sample 5400591 | NCBI WGS metagenome assembly WNGL01 (sample SAMN13153377, study PRJNA577476) | soil metagenome | isolation source: 80 cm soil or saprolite under Garry oak tree replicate 1 | place: USA:California | collected 2016-06-15 | reverse complement strand
CCCTCGTCATCGTTGGCGCGGCAGACATGATCAGCATCGTCGTCCGGCAGTCGCTGGTGCAGCTGCGCACGCCCGACGAGATGCGCGGGCGCGTCTCCGCCGTCAACTCGATGTTCATCGGCGCATCGAACCAGCTCGGCGAATTCGAGTCCGGCGTCACCGCCGCCTGGTTCGGCACCGTCCCCGCGGTCATTATCGGCGGGGTCGGCACCCTGCTCATCGTCGGGCTGTGGATGCGCTGGTTCCGGGAGCTCGCGGACGTCGATTCGGTGGCGAATGTCCAGGCAAATGAACGGTAAATGAGTAGCAAACGAGCCCAGGCGAGGCGCCGGGCACGTCGAAAAAGTCGAGGAAAACGCGGCGGCAACGCTTGACGGCAGGTATTTTAAGCTTAATATATTTAGGTTGTAGATATTCCGAGCCGATCGATGCGCATCGTGTGTATAGGCGGCGGGCCCGCCGGGCTCTACCTGGCGCTGCTGATGAAGAAGGCCGATGCGCGACACGACGTCACCGTCGTCGAGCGCAACCGCCCTTACGACACGTTCGGCTGGGGCGTGGTGTTTTCCGACCAGACGCTTGGCAATCTGGCCGACGCCGATCCGCAAACGCATGCCGAAATCCTCGATGCGTTCTGCCACTGGGACGATATCGAGGTCCACTTCAAGGGCCGCACGATCACCTCCGGGGGCCACGGCTTCTGCGGCATCGGCCGCAAGCGGCTGCTGAATATCCTGCAGCGACGCGCCGAGTCCCTGGGTGTGCGGCTGGTCTTCCAGACCGAGATGACCGACGAGGCCGCCTTCGGCAGTTGCGATCTCGCGGTTGCCAGCGACGGCGTCAACAGCGCGATCCGTTCACGATATGCGAAGGTGTTCCAGCCGGAGGTCGAGCGCCGCCGCTGTCGCTACGTCTGGCTGGGCACGCGACGACTCTTCGACGCCTTCACGTTCGCCTTCGCGGAAACCGAGTGGGGCTGGTTTCAGGCGCACGCGTACCAGTTCGACCGCGACACCAGCACCTTCATCGTCGAGACGCCCGAGGAGGTATGGGAGGCGGCCGGCATCGACCGCATGGAAAGCGCCGAAGCGATCGCGTTCTGCGAGCGTCTGTTCGGCGAGTATCTCGCCGGCGAGCGGCTCCTGACCAACGCCGCGCATCTGCGCGGCTCAGCGTGGAGCAACTTCCTGCGCATCGTCAACAAGACCTGGGTCTGCGAGTCTGCGCCGACGCCGATCGTGCTCCTGGGCGACGCCGCACACACCGCCCACTTTTCGGTCGGCTCGGGCACCAAGCTGGCGCTGGAGGATGCGATCGCTCTGGCGCGCTCGCTTGGGCAACAGCCGAATCTGATTGAAGCGCTCAAAGCGTACGAAGCCGAGCGAACGATCGAGGTGCTGAAGATCCAGAACGCGGCGCGCAACTCGACCGAATGGTTCGAGAACGTCGAGCGCTACACGCGGCTGGAGGCCGAGCAGTTCGCGTACAGTCTGCTCACGCGCAGCCAGCGCATCTCGCACGAGAACCTGCGCCTGCGCGACAGGGGTTACATCACCGGCTTCGAGACCTGGTTCGCGAGCCGAGGCGTGCCGAAGACCGTCCGGCACAACGCGGTGCCGCCGATGTTCACGCCGTTCACGCTGCGCGGAATCACCGTTTCGAACCGGGTCGTCGTGTCGCCGATGGCGCAGTATTCCTGCTCGGAGGGCACGCCCGACGATTATTACCTGGTGCATCTGGGCAGCCGCGCGCACGGCGGCGCGGGCCTGGTGTTCACGGAGATGACCTGCGTTGCCCCCGATGCCCGCATTTCGCCCGGCTGCGCCGGCATGTACAAGCAAGAGCACAGGGCTGCATGGACGCGCATCGTCGACTACGTTCATCGGCGCACGCCGGCGAAAATCGCCATGCAGCTTGGCCACGCAGGGCCGAAGGGCTCGACGCAACTGGGCTGGGAAGAGGCCGATGAACCTTTGGTCGCGGGCAACTGGCCGCTCTTTGCCCCGTCCGCTGTGGCCTACGGTCCGCGCAACCAACTGCCGCGGGCGATGACGCGCGCCGACATGGATCGCGTCAAGGCCGACTTCGTGCGTGCCGCGCAGTGGGCAAACGAATGCGGATTCGACTGGCTGGAACTGCATTGCGCGCACGGCTATCTGCTGTCGGCCTTCATCTGCCCGCTGACCAACCGGCGCGACGACGAGTACGGCGGCAGCCTGGAGAACCGCTGCCGCTATCCGCTGCAAGTGCTGCGCGCGATGCGCGCCGTGTGGCCCGACGACAAGCCGTTGTCGGTGCGTATTTCAGCGCACGACTGGGCGCCGGGCGGCAACACGCCGGACGACGCGGTGGTCATCGCGCGGCTGTTCAAGGCGGCGGGCGCCGACCTGATCGACGTCTCCTCCGGCCAGACGACTCGCGAGGCGAAGCCGGTCTACGGACGCATGTATCAGACGCCGTTCGCCGACAGGATCCGCAACGAGGTCGGCATCGCGACCATGGCGGTCGGCGCGATTTTCGAGCCTGACCACGTCAACAGCATCATCGCCGCCGGCCGCGCCGACCTCTGCGCGCTGGCACGGCCGCATCTGGCCGATCCCTACTGGACGCTGCACGCCGCCGCGCAACTCCGCTACGCCGACATGCCGTGGCCGTCGCAGTACCTGAGTGGCAAGGCTCAACTCGAACGCAATCTCGCCCGCGCGGCGCAACTGGCGCAGGTCGAGCAGGCGGAGGCAAATGGGTAGCCGATGAAGATGGCGGCCGATCCCGAATCGCGCGTCCATGACGCGCACCACGACGCCCTGAGACTGTGGTTGCGTCTTTTCACCTGTGCGCAGTTGATCGAGCGTGCGATCCGCGCCCGGCTGCGACGTGAATTCAACACGACACTGCCGCGCTTCGACCTGATGGCGCAGCTCCAGAGAAATCCGGGCGGACTCAAGATGGGCGAGCTGTCGAAGCGGCTGCTGGTGACCGGAGGCAACGTCACCGCCATCACCGATCTGCTGGTCGCCGAGGGGCTGGTCGAGAGGTCGGCGATCGCCGGCGACCGGCGTGCGTTCGCTGTGCGGCTCACCGCCAAGGGCCGGCGGGCGTTCGGCGCCATGGCGCGAGCGCACGAGCGGTGGGTGATCGAGCTTGTGGCTGGCGTCGGCGCCGACGACCGCGACGCGCTCTACGAGTTGTTGGGCGACCTCAAGGAAACGTTGAAGGCAACCCCGAAGCGGAAATTGCGGCTGATGCGGGCGGCCGAGGAGAACGCGCGATGAGCATGAAACGCGAGATGCGACCGTACGCGCAGTACCGGGCGCAGCATTTCTTGTGGCAAGCCGAGAACAAGGTGGCGACGATCCTGCTCAACCGGCCGGAGAAGAAGAACCCGCTGACGTGAAAGAAGCTGACTCATGAGCGCCGCAGGGCCGCTCCAAGGCGCGAATGGCGCCCCCGCTTTTGGGGGCGGCGCAGCGGCCGAATTGGCCAACGAGGCCGCAAGCGTGGGGGTCCAATGAGCTACACCGCGCATGCCGACACCTTCGCGCGCGACAATCTGCCGCCGCGCGAGGAGTGGCCCGCGCTTATCTTCGATCTGCCGGAGCTTCAATACCCGGATCGGATCAACTGTGCGACCGAGCTGCTCGATGCGGCCGTGGCGCGCGGCTGGGGCGAGCGTCCCGCGATTCGCGCCCCGGGCGGCCTCGCCTGGACGTACACGCAACTGTTGGCGATCGCCAATCGCATCGCCAACGTCCTGGTCGATGACATGGGACTGGTTGCCGGCAACCGAGTGCTGCTGAGGGGACCGAACAATCCGATGATGGCTGCGTGCTGGTTCGCGGTGGTGAAGGCCGGCGGCATCGCGGTCGGGACGATGCCTCTGTTTCGCGCGAAGGAGCTGACCGACATCATCACCAAGGCCAAGGTCTCGCATGCGCTGTGCGATGCGCGCCTCGACGCGGAGCTCACGAGCGCGATGCCCGCCTGTTCGACGCTCCGCCGCGTCGCCTACTTCGGCGGCGACGCGCCCGATCGAATCGAGCAGCGGATGGTGGCCAAGCCGCCGACGTTCGCCGATGTGACTACCGCCGTCGATGATGTCTGCCTGATCGCGTTCACTTCGGGAACGACCGGCCGGCCGAAGGGCACGATGCACTTTCATCGTGACGTCCTGGCGGCCTGCGACTGCTGGCCGAAATCGACGCTCCACGCGACCCCTGACGACCTTTTCGCCGGCAGCCCGCCACTCGCATTCACTTTCGGTCTTGGTGGCCTGCTGCTGTTTCCGCTGCGAATCGGCGCCTCGACGCTGCTCCTGGAGAAGCCCGCGCCGGAGCTGTTGCTTGCGGCAATTGCCGAGCACCGCGTCAACGTCGTGTTCACCGCACCGACCTCGTACCGCGCCATGGCGGCGCAGGTCGCGCAGCACGACCTCGCGAGCTTGCGCAAATGCGTTTCGGCGGGCGAGGTGCTGCCGGCCGCCACGCGCAAATTGTGGAAGGATGCGACAGGCATCGAGATCATCGACGGCATCGGCGCGACCGAGCTCTTGCACATCTTCATCTCGCACGACGAGGCGCACGCGAAGCCCGGCGCCACCGGCAAACCGATCCCCGGCTACCGTGCCTGCGTGATGGACGACACCGGCAACGCGCTTCCGCCCGGGCGCGTGGGAAGACTCGCCGTCAAAGGCCCGACCGGCTGCCGCTATCTCGCCGATGCGCGACAGAAGGAGTACGTCAGGAACGGATGGAACTACACGGGTGACGCGTATCTGATCGACGACGACGGTTACTTCGTCTACCAGGCGCGCACCGATGACATGATCATCAGCGCCGGGTACAACATCGCCGGGCCCGAAGTGGAGGGCGCGCTGCTCGCGCATGCCGCGGTCCGCGAATGCGCGGTTGTCGGTTCGCCGGACCGCGAACGCGGCGAGATCGTCAAGGCATTCGTCGTGTTGAAGGCGGGTTGCGAAGCGAGCGCGTCGCTCGCGCACGAATTGCAGGAGTTCGTCAAACGCGCCATCGCTCCGTACAAGTACCCGCGTTCGATCGAATTCGTCAGCGAATTGCCGCGTACGGAAACCGGGAAACTGCAGCGATTCAGGCTGCGCCAACTCGAGCGCGAGCGCTTCGATGGCAGCGGGTGAAGCGATACTGGGTCGACTGTTCAGCGTCGCTCGGTAACGAGCGGCAGACAGAACCGAAGGAGCAAGCATGGAGATATTGCAGCCCCCGGGCTGGGCGGCGCCGCGAGGTTACGCCAACGGCATCGCGGCGAGTGGTCGAATCGTTTTTGTCAGCGGCCAGGTGGGCTGGAACGCGCAAGGTCACTTCGAGGCGACCGATTTCGTCGGCCAGGCACGGCAGGCGCTGGCCAACGTCGTCGCGGTGCTGGGAGAGGCCGGCGCCCGCCCGGAACATATCGCCCGGATGACCTGGTACGTCGTGGACAAGCGCGAGTACGTCGCGAGCTCCAAGGCGCTCGGCGCCGTCTATCGCGAAGTCATCGGCAATCACTATCCAGCGATGACTGCCGTCGAGGTCGCGGCGCTGGTCGAGGACAGAGCCCGGGTGGAGATCGAAGTGACTGCGGTGATCCCGTAGCGAAAATGAGGATCAGAGAGCAGAAACGACTTTTCAGTCTCCGGTCTTCATCTGCGAGCCAACCGTGAAAAGTCGACTCTGACCCTACATTTGCTTGCGTAACGCCTCGCCGTCCGGGCTGCCGAGCCCCGTGCAGGGATCCCAGCCCGCCTTCGCCTTGTACGCGCCGTTATCGCCCTGCACGATGTCGAGAAAGCCCTTGCCGGCCCCCAGCGCGTAGAGCTTGGGATGGAGGAACCCGAGCCGCGAGCCTTTCGCCTGATTGAGCCGCGCCACGAGCCCGGCCCACAACGGCGCGACGGCGCTCGTTCCGCCGACAACGCTGGCTACACCGTCAACCAGGATCTTGTAGCCGGTCTCGCTGTCGCCGTTGCCGGCGACGTCGGGGACGCCACGGCCCACCTTGCCGCCGGGATTCGCGGACTTCGGAATCCCGGCGCTCTTCTGGTAATCGGGCAGCTTGAAAATCTCGCTCACGCCGCCGCCGGTCGCCCAGCCATCCTGCGTGTTCCACACCGTCTCCACTGCGATCGCCCCGTTCTTCGCCTCCAGATGCGTGCCACCGCACGCGAGCACGTGCGGACTCGACGCCGGAAAGTCGACGTTGGCGCGTGTGCCCGGCGGATCAGTGTCGCTGGAGCCATGATCGCCCGCGGCAGCGCAGATCGTGATGCCCAGAGCGGCCGCGTCGATGCAGGCGGCGTCGTAATCCTTCAGCGACTGCAGCGTCGAATCCTTCTCTCGCGAACCCCAGCTGATCGACACGATCGACGGCCGACGCAGATTGTCGTGAATTGCGGCATAGAGCGCATTGGTGAAACCGTCGTCCGTATTCGGCGCGAAGTACACGACGAGCTGCGCGCCCGGAGCAACCGCGCCCGCAACCTCGATGTCGAGCACCACTTCTGCGTCGGCGCTGTCGGGTTTTCCGGTCGGCGCGTTGTGGGCGCCGCCCACCGACGCGGCGACGAGGCTCGGCGGCTTGATTCCGAGCTTCGAGAAGTACTTGTTCAGATCGGCGGCGCGATACCCGCCGCCGAACTCGAGGATCGCGATCGTCTGCCCCTTGCCGTCGAAGCCCTTGGGAAAGTTGTACAGCGCTGCGACTTCGAGCGGCGTGAATGCCTTGGCCGTCGCGCGCGGTGCAAACTTTCTTCCGCCGGGATGGGCGAGAATGCGGAAATGCGGCAGCACATGCGGCCGGTTGTCGAGCCCGAACACGCCTTCGACGATCGACGCGAGCTCGGCGGGGATCGTGAGCTCGCCACTGCGGATGCGAAATGATTGCCGGCGTACGACGTAGCGCTTGAGCTTGGTGCCGAACGCCGTCTGCATCGCCTCCACGGTGCCGGAGAGGTCGACCGCACGCTGGGCGAGGCTCACCCGCGGCACGTCGAGACCGTGTGCGTGCGCGAACGCCTCGACCCGCGCCACGTCGGCGGGGTCGGCGCCGTGGCGCGCGCGGAATTCGTCGTAGTCGAGGGCCTTGGGGTCCGGCGTATCGTCGGGCGAGGGTAACGCCGACTTGCGTCGCAGTCGCAGCGTCACCGTGAGCTGCTCGTCCTTGCGCGCGGGGCCGACATACCGGCCCTGCCTGAACGGCGCCTTCCGGCTGCCCTTGAGCACGACGCGGCGCGACTTCGCTGATCGTGTGGCCATGACGCTCCCCGCGAACCATCGTCATGTCAGTAGACAAGAGGGACCCCGGAATTGCAACCGCCGTGCCGGAATCAAGCGACCCAAGGCCGCCTCGACCGGAGTTGCGCCAGCCGGGCGGCCTTGGGATTTACAGGAAAGAAAAGCTGCGAGGCTCTGCGGCCTGCGTCAATCCCAGTGGCCTTCCTGGAAACGCCAGCGCTCACCGCGCTGCTCCCAGCGATGCGGCACCCAGCGATGACCTTCCCGCTCTCGGATCCAGTGGCCTCTCACCCAGACGTGATGCCCGTGGTCCCAGCGATGGTAGCCCGGTGCCCAGACATACCCGTAACGCGGCGCGGGCACGACTTCCACCCGATCGGGCGGCGGGGCGACCTGGATCTCGACGTCGTAGCGTGCCGCCTGACCGGCCACCGGGATCGCCGTCGCGCCGATCGCCAGCATCGCACCGATGATAGTTCTGCGAATGTCCATGGTAGCTCCTCGAAAGTGTCAACGCGCCTGGCCGTCGTCGAGAGGCGACACGCCCACTCGGAGGACCGTCGGCGCCGTAGTCAATGGACTGGACCGTGGCTCGGCTCGTTCGCGGCGAAGCGGGTCCGTGAAAAAGAAAAGGACGATGTCCTATACCGGTGTCGGTTCCTGTCCGACGAAGCGGCACCGATTCGCGATCCGAGGGGGCGACCGCTGCCGTAGCGAATCCGAGTGCGGGCCGGCCCTGGCAGCGTGCCGTACAATGACGCGGGATCATATGACTATTGCATCGGCGACCTTGGCTGAGCTCAAGCGTCGCGCGCGGGACGCCGCGACCCGCGCGTACGCTCCGTACAGCCGCTTCCCCGTGGGGGCCGCAGTGCTCGCCGCCGACGGCACGATCCACGCCGGCGCCAACGTCGAGAACGCATCGTACGGCTTGTCGATCTGCGCCGAGCGCGCAGCGATCTTTCAAGCGGTCGCGCAAGGCACGCGCCAGATCGAGGCCATCGTCATCTACACGCCGACGCCCGTCGCGACGACCCCCTGCGGCGCCTGCCGCCAGGTGATTCACGAGTTCGGCCCCGGTGCATTGGTGGTTTGCTGCACCGACGACGAGCAAGCGGAACGCCGTTACGCGCTCGCTGAGCTGTTGCCCATCGCCTTCGCGACGGACGCTCTTGCGGGACGCCGCTGACGCGAGCGTGGATCCGGTGGCCCTCGCCAGGGAACGCGTGGTCACGCCCACGAGCAACGCCGCGCTGGTCCGGAAATACGACGCGGTCGCCTACGCCGCGCAGTCGAATGCGCTTTCGCATCCGGACCACATGGCGGTCGTCGCGACGTTGTTCGGCCTCGAGCCGGCGGATGTCGCGACCTGCCGTGTCCTCGAGCTCGGGTGCAGCGATGGCGCCAACCTGCTGCCGATGGCAGCGAACCTGCCGGGCGCATCGTTCGTCGGTTGCGATCTGTCGCCGCGCGCCATCGCCGCTGCGCGAAGTGCCGTCGCCGAGCTCGGGCTTCCCAATGTCGCCCTGTTCGAGGGCGACCTGAGCGCGCTGCCCGAGACCCTTGGCGATTTCGACTACATGATTGCGCACGGCGTCTACTCCTGGGTTCCCGCGCCCGTGCGCGACGCGATGTTCGAGCTTGCCCAACGGCGCCTGAAGCGCAGCGGCATCCTGTTCGTCAGCTACAACGTCTATCCGGGATGTCATGTGCGCCAGGCCGTGTGGGAGAGCCATCCGATCGATGCGCTGCTGCGGCAGGAGTTCAAGCGGATCGCCCAGGTCACCGATAGCGCCCTCTACCACGACGATCTCGCGGAGCCCAACGATCCGGTGCATTTCCGCGAATTCGCCGCGCATGCGGCGCGTTACGATCTCCGCTTTGTCGCCGAGGCGAAGCTCTCGATGACCGCCGCCGACGCGTCGCCGGCGATGCGACGCTTTCTCGCCGGGCGTGACCGGCTAGAGGTCGAGCAGTTGCTCGACCTCGCGCAGGTTCGCCGGTTTCGGCAAAGCCTCCTTAGCCGAGCCGATTCGGCGACCGGATTCGCGATCGCGCCGGAGCGCATCGCGCCCATGCGGATCGGCGCGTCGGTCTCGCTGCTGCGCAAGGCCGCAGAGGGTAAGCCACTCGTGGATCCGGGAGAGCCGGGCGCGCCCGCGGGCGACGAGGCGAAGACGCTGCAGAGTCTGTTCGAGTGGATGATCGCGATCGCGCCGGAAACCCTGCCTGTGTCCGAGATTGCGGCGCGGCTGGACTGGCCTGCGGCGGCCGGCACGCGGCGCTCGCTCGACGCGATCCTGACCGATGCCTGCGTGCGTGGCTCGTTGCGGCCGACGTTGCACCCGCCCGCACTCGCCTCGGTCGCTGGCGATCGCCCGAAGGCGAATGCCGTCGCGCGCTGGCAGGCCAGGCGCGGGACCGCGGTCACCAACCTCCAGCATGAGACGATGCAGGTCCGCGACGCCAACGCGTTGCGCCTGCTCGCACTCCTGGATGGCAGCCGTACCCGCGGCGAGCTCGCCACGGCGATGGCGGACGCGTTGCCCGGCTGGGAGCAGCCTCGGGTGGCGCAGCGCATCGACGAATATCTCGCGCAATTCGGCAAGCTCGCGCTGCTCGTGCCGTAAGCAACCTAATCATCACCGCTGATCCGGCCCCAACGGGCTCGACCAATTCCAGAGGAGCAATGCACCATGAGCACACACAACAAGACGGCGGTCGTTACAGGCGCCGGCACCGGCATCGGCAAGGCCGCGGCAACGGCGCTGTTGGCCGATGGCTATCGCGTCGCGTTCGCAGGGCGGCGCAAGGAGCCGCTGGAACAAGCCATCGCTGCAGCCGGCGCGTCGGCGAAGAACGCCATCGCCGTTCCTACGGACGTGAGCGACCCGGCGTCGGTGCGCGCGCTGTTCGCGCGCACGAAGGAGGCCTTCGGGCGGCTCGATGTGCTGTTCAATAATGCGGGCGTCGGCGCGCCCGGGGTCAACCTCGAGGACCTCACCTTCGAGCAGTGGAAGACGGTCGTCGACATCAACCTGACCGGCG
>WNGL01011191.1_pt1 | contig 10292 bp, 9 predicted proteins | sample 5400591 | NCBI WGS metagenome assembly WNGL01 (sample SAMN13153377, study PRJNA577476) | soil metagenome | isolation source: 80 cm soil or saprolite under Garry oak tree replicate 1 | place: USA:California | collected 2016-06-15 | reverse complement strand
CGAGGGACGGATCCCGGCGACCTCGTGTACTTCGTCCATCGCGGCGAGCAGCTGCTCTCCGGTGGGTGGGCGAGCACGTTCGCGGACCCGATGCTCCAATCCGGGCCGCTCCAGCTCGTGCTGTTCGGCGCCGTTCGAAATCTGTCCGCGCTCGCCTTCGCGCTCGAGCTCGGCACCGCGGCACTCCTCCTCCTCGTGCTCGGGCGTCTCGGTGTCGGCGACGGGCTGCGCCTCGCCGCAGGGTTGGCGGCGGTCGGCGCCGGGCTGACACAGCTCGCGTTCGCCGACGGTCACCCCGCCGAGGCGGTTGTGCCGCTGCTCTGGGTCCTCGCGGCCGTCTGGGCACGGGACGACCGCGTCGTCGCGGCGGGCCTGCTGATCGGCGTCAGCGCCGGTCTCGAGCTCTGGGGGGTGCTCGGCGCCCCCGTGTTGCTGCTCACGCCTCGGTTGCGCCGCGCGGCCCTGGGTGCGGCGGTCGAGGGCGTCGTCGTGCTCGCTCAGCTGGCGCCGTTCGCTCTTGCCGGCCGGATGCGGATGTTCGAGCACGAGTGGCGCGTCACGTCGGGGACGCTGCTGGGCCTCGTCGTGGCTCCCGGGACACACTTCGGCTGGCCACTGCGGCTGCTGCAGGCGTCGCTCGCCATGGGCGCCGGCGCCGTGGTCGCGACGACGATGAGGCGCAGCCTGCACGTCGTTTGGCTCGTGCCGCTGACCGTCGTGGTCCTGCGCGTGCTGCTCGATCCCGTCTCGTTCGGGTGGTACTGGCTCGCGGCCGAGGCGCTCGCGCTCGTCGGCGCTGCGCTCGTGCTCAGGGAGCTGCCGTCTCGATTTCCAGCAGCTCGGCTGGGTCCAGCCGCAGGGACGCGGCGCCGGGCAGCTGCTCCGCCTCCCGTTCGCTCCTGATCCCGACGATCGCGCCCGAGACGCCGCTCCGGTGGAGCAGCCACGCGAGCGCGACCTGCGCGGACGTGGTGTCGTGACGTGCGCCGATCCGTGCGAGCGACGCGTGCAGCGGCCCGAGGTCGAGCGCGGCGAAGGGATGCGTACGGCGGAAGTCGCCGAGATCCAGCCGCTCGACGTCGAACCCGGCGCCGAGAAAACCGGCGCCGAGCGGCGACCAGGTCAGCACGCCGAGCCTATGATCCCGCGCCAGCGGCAGGATCTCGCGTTCGGGCTCCCGGTAGAGCAGGCTGTACTGGTACTGCAGCGCCGCGACGGGCCCGACCGCGAGGGCGCGCTCGACGGCTGCGGGCGCGTGGTTCGAGATGCCCCCGTGGCGCACCTTGCCGTCGGCGATCAGCCGCTGCACCTCTCCCCACGATTCTTCGATCGGCGTGTCGCGGTCGGCGTCGTGCAACTGGACGAGATCGAGCCGGTCCCTGCCGAGACGTCGCAGGCTCGCCTCGACGTCGGCTCGGATCGTCTCCGGCCTCAGATCCATCCGGTCGCCGTGCTGCTCGTCGGGCACGGTTCCGCACTTCGTGAACACCAGCACGTCCTCGCGCCGGCCCGCGAGCGCCCGGCCGACGATCTCCTCCGCGCGACCCCAGCCGTAGAAAGGCGCGGTGTCGATCCAGTTGACACCGCGGTCGAGTGCGGTGTGGATCGCGCGGATGGACTCGGCCTCGTCCTGCGGCCCCCACCAGGCGGCCCAGTCGCGGCCTGAGCCGATCGGCGCGGTACCGATCCCGACCGGCGTGATCGCGAGGTCGGTGGCGCCGAGCATCCGCCTCTCCATCTGGGAAACGCTACGCGTGGCGGAGGGTCCAGGGTCTGAAGGCTGGGGTCTGACCCCTTGGGGTCAGACCCCTGTTAGTGCAGCTGCCCCCACCAGGCGGCCCAGTCGCCGGCCTGAGCCGATCGGCGTCTCCACCTGGGAAACGCTAGGCGTGGCGGAGGGTCCAGGGTCTGAAGGCTGGGGTCTGACCCCTTGGGGTCAGACCCCTGTTTTAGTGCAGCGTCGAAAGGTACGCGCCGAGAATGCCGTGGCCCCAGAAGAGCGCGACGACCGACCCAAGTGCGAGGAACGGGCCGAACGGAATCCCTATCTTCCGCGCCTTCTTGCCGTGTCGCGCGAAGAGGAAGATGCCCGGGATCATCGCCGCGAGCATCCCTGCCATCAGCGCGACCGAGACGGTCTTGCCGAGCGCGACGCCCATCAGCAGCGCAAGCTTCACGTCGCCCATGCCCATCCCGGCCGGGTATGCGAGCGCGGCCGCGAGCAGGAAGCCCGAGGCTGCGACGCCCGCGACGATCCACTGCGGGCTGAGGTCGCGCGCGGTGTTCGCGAGCAGCACGAGCACGGTTGCGGGGAGCACGATCCTGTTCGGGATGATCCGATGCTCTAGGTCGATCGCCGAGACGGCGACGAGCACCGCGCAGAAGAACGCAGCGACGGCAGCCTCGGCCGAGAGGCCGAAGGCAAGCACACAGCCGGCCAGCAGCACGGCGGTAGACAGCTCGACCGCCGGGTACACCGGCGGAATCCGCGCCTCGCAGTCGCGGCAACGCCCACGCAACAGCACATAGGAAAGGAGCGGGATGTTGTCGTACCAGCGGATCTCCTGCCCGCACGACATGCATGCCGAGGGCGGCCGGACGATCGAGCGCCGCAGCGGCAGGCGTGCGGCAACGACGTTCAGGAAGCTGCCGAGCGCTAGCCCCGGCGCGAGGACGACCGCTGCGAGTGCAAAGTCCACGGTGTCGCTATCGGCAGCCCGTGTCCCTGAGTTGAGGGACTCGGCCCACAGGTGCGTGGGCTAGCCGCCCGTCACCTGAGGCAGCTGCGCAAGCGCGTACACGGTGGGATTCCCAGGCATTCCCACCGGCACGAACGTGAAGCCGTTGAACGTGGAGGTCGACGACTGGCCGAGGATGACCGTCGAGCCGTCGAGCGGCCCGTCGACGGTCGAAGTTGTGCCGATGTCGACGATGTTCGTGGCGTACACGGCCCCCTGAAAATAGGCGCTGACGAACTGGACGCCATCCCCACCCGGAACCTGGTTGTCGGCCGCGACAGAGCCGTTGCCGTTGGCGACGAAGCCGAGCAGGTCCTTGGTCGAGTCCCAGCTGCCGAAGGTGCACGACGCTCCCGAGCTGTAGCCACAGAGCTGCGTGTTCTTCACCAGCACGGTGCCGGACGTGTAGATCGTCGCCTGCCCCTTGTAGCGAACGACCCCGCCGATGTCGACCTTCGCGCTGCCGTCCAGGAAGATCGTGCCGTTCAGTGTGAGAACCTTGCTCGCGTAATCCCACGAGATCTCCCCGTTGACGGTCTTGCACTGGTAGGAGCTCCCCGGCGTGAGGTTCGCGACACCCTGATTGTCGTTCTTGTACGCCAACTTGTTCGCGTCCGTGTCGCTCGCGACTCCCACCGGGCTGTCGAAGAGGAACGAAGGATTCGGCGGATCGCCGGCCTGGGGGGCGGCGCACGAATAGTACGGTCCGGGGCTCCCGTTCAGGTACCAGTCATTCCACTGGACGCTCGGTGGAGTGACGGCAGGCGGCGACCCATCGAGGATCGTCGCCCAGACGTTGTCGTGAGTACCTGTGCCCCCGCCGGCGCCGTAGACGCACGGATTGTGCAGCGACTGGCTCGAATAGCGGCAGCCGCGGCCGATGTGGGCCTCGTTGAGGTCGGCGCCGGCGGCGCCGGCCTGGTTGTTGCTCTGCTGGAGGTCCATCGAGCCCTTCACGATCAGCGGGCCCTTGCTGATCTTGGCGGTGTTCTTGAGACAGAGGTTGCCCATGACGTACAACGGCGAGGTGACGTTGACGCTGTTTTGCAGCGTCATGTCGCACCCGCTCAACGCCACGCCGCTGCCGGTCGCGCGCGAGAAGATGTAGTTCCAGGACGGGTTGTTCAGCGGCTGTGTGGTAACGGGAACGACGGGAATGGTCGCCCGGATCGTCTTCTGGTAGTCGGCGCCGCCGTACGGGTTGCGGACGTAGCCGGTCGAGAAGAGATCCCAGTACGCGGTTCCGGCCGCGGCGTTCTGGTACAGGGTGCCGTACCAGATCACCTTCCCGGAGGAGTAGGTGTCGGTGCGCTTGCACGGAAGCGTCGGAAGGCTGCCGCTGTCCGTGCAGAAGACGTACTTGTCGAGTGCGTTGTTCGTCGGTACTCGCAGGATTGACATCGCGTTGCTGATTCCGGCCTCCGCGAGGTCGTAGGCAGACGCTCGCCCGCCGCTCATCGTCGCGTTGCGCGAATTGGATCGTGCTGACTCGATGACGGTGACGACCGTCATGCTCAACACGACCGTCACGCCGAGCGCTATCACGAGTGCGAATCCTCGCTCTTCTCCGAAAAGCCGCCGTAGGGGTCTCATCTCAGATCCTTGTGCTGTTCCGCAGGTAGACGGTGTCTGTGAGCTCGTACTGGCCGATCGTGCTTCCGGTGAGGCTCACGGGGAAGTCGAGCTGGAGTGACGCAAGGCACCCACAGCCGCTTGCGTGTGCAAAGGCGGGAAAGACGTTCGCCGTAGTCAGGTAGTCGGCGTACTTGACTCCGGTCGAGCCACAACTCGCGCCGCTCTGCCGATACAGCGCGTAACGATTCGTGAAGCCGCTGACGGCGACGGTGCACCAACTGATATCCCCGCCGCAGCCGGATGGAAGCTTGATCGTCACCGAGTTGGTTGCGAACGGCGTGACGTCGCTCGCGCAGTGGAGGTCCTTCCGGATCTTGTCGAGGGCGAGACGGGTGTTGAGCTGCGCCCGGAAACGACGATCCTGCTCGTTCTGAGCCTTGGAGGCTGAGACGAACGCCGTCGTAATCCCGGCGAAGACGACGCTCATGATGGCCATCACCGTGATCATCTCGATGAGGCTGAAGCCCGTCTCTCCCCTGAGGCGCCTGAGCACCCACGCGATCACTTCACCCTCGTTTCGACCTCCGCGAGCGCTGTACGGGCGACGAGCTCGCTCTTCCGGCCGATTCCCCACCGCTTCTGAGCGGCCAGGTCGACGGCGATCAACTTGTGGAGCGCGTCCGCTCCGTGCCACCAGCCGAATTTGGCGCCGGTGACGATCCAGCTGTGCTGATAGAGGAAGTGCCTGACGTTTGCCGCCGTCTTCGGATGCGTCGCGATCCAGGCGGAGAGGAGCTTCGCGCGCTGCGGCAGCGGCATCTCGTCGAGCGGCTCCTTCGGAGCGCCGGCGACCGCGAACGCGGGCGGGCGCTTGGCGGGTGTTGCCGCGGGCGCGGCGGTCTTCGTGACCTTGGGCGCGGCGGCGGGCGTCGGCGTTAGGGCCGCGACAACCCGCTTGACGCCGAGTGGCTGCACGGAAGTGCCGATGTACGGCGAAACGTCCTCCGGCTCACCCTTCTCCGGATAGGAGGTGCGCTCGAGCGTGACCGTGATCGTCGGGGCGCCGGTGTCCTTCAGCTTCGTCCCGGCGACCGGCGTCTGCTTCGCAACTTTGTTGGCCGCGTACCCGTGCACGCTTCCGACCACCTTCCACGCGAGCCCGGTGTCCTCGAGCGTGCCCTTCGCGAACACGAACGCCTGGCCCGTGACGTCGGGAACGACGACGGTTGCGACCGGGACAGGAGCCGGTGCGCCCTTCGGGACGGCCGCCATTCGCTTCGCGGCGCCCACGGCGAGCGTGGCGCTCGCGAGCAGGAGCACGATCCCGACGACCGCAAGGCGCGGCAAACGGGTGGCGATCCGCAGAGCCATGCTCTGGCAATCGGCAGAAAACGGCTTGAACTCAACCCCCAGCGCGGGTGAAGGCCACTACCCCGTCCCTCGATTCAGGGACGACGCTGAACACCCTGGGCGCCTGCGGCATCCCGGGGGGCTCGAGCGGGGTCGGGGCGTCCTGCCAGCGGAAGGCCTTGCCGGCAAAGCTCTGGAACCAGGGCTGGTACTGGGGGTAGGACGTGGGCGGCTGGAGCTGCAGGTGGAGGTGCGGGCCGCTCGCATGTCCCGTCATGCCGACGAGCCCGATCTGGGTGCCGGCCGCGAGGGAGACGCCGTCGGTGACCGAGGGCTCGAGGAACGAGAGGTGGCAGTACGTCCAGACCTGGCCGTCCTGCGTCCGGATCGTCATGCCGATCCCACAGCGCGGATCGATCGTGTGCCACGCGTTCAGCACGACCGCGTTCGAGATCGCATACACGGGAGAGCCCTCCGGGGCGGCGATGTCGACGGCGGGATAGTCGTGATGCGTGTGGGCCGCGGAGACGAGCTCGGGGCCGCCGCCGACCGGGAAGACCCAGTTGTTGTCGTAGGCCGGGGCGCCCATGAGCGTGCCGACTCCCTGGGCGAAGGACGGTGCCTGCGCGCTTTGCTGTGCGCTCCGCAGCGACGCCCGCGCGCGCTCGAGGCTCGTGCGGGCCCCCTCTGCGGCCGCGCGCGCTGCGTCGATGCGAACGTCGAACAGCGTCGCACGCCGTTCGGCGGCGAGACGATCGGAGAGCAGCGCCGCCTCGTCGACTTTCGCATGCAGACGCTGCGAGACCGCGCGCAGCGAATCCTCGGTCTCCTGCGCGGCGAGCAGCTTCCGGTTCGCCGTGACGACCTGCGCGCGAGCCTGGTCGAGCGACGCCTGGACCTGCTCGAGCCCGGCAGTCTGCTGGATTGTGCCGTTGCCGTAGACCTGCGCCAGGTCGAGCACCTCGCGCACGTACCAATCCGCGTGGTTGTACGAGAACACGGCTCGGGAGATGTCGGTCTGGCCGCCGGACGCGGCGAGGTAGCGGGCGGCGGCGTAGACCGCGTCGGCCGCGTTCCACGGATCGGCGACGCCGTCGCCGTCCGCGTCGACGCCCCAGCGGAGCCAGGTGGAGGGCATGAACTGCATCCAGCCGATCGCGCCGGCCGAGCTCGGGCCCATGTTCTGCCCGAAGTTCGACTCGATCTTGTTGATCGCCGCGAGCACGTTCCACGGGATCCCGTACGCCGAGCCGGCGCGCTGCCACAGCTCGTGTAGCGCCGTCAGGTCGAGCTGCTGTTGCAGGGCCGGAGGGCTCGTGAACGAGACCGGAATCGAGATCCCCCCGGGCGCGTTCGGCGCGCCTGCGCTAGGCAGGGGGGTGGGCGCCGCCGAGCGCGTGCTCGACGAGACGGTAAAGCCGAGCACCGGCCCGTCGGCGGCCCGTGCCGAGCCAACGAGCAGCGCGAGCGCTGAGGCCGCAACGAGCAGAAAGCGCATCAGTCGCCTGCTTGGGCGAGCCGGAGCGACGGAAGCTCGGGCCCGGCCTTGCGCTGCTCCTCTTCCTGCCGCTGCTTTTCCTCCGCCGCGGTGTCGGCCTGCTGCTGCTTCAGCGCATGGTCGAGCGCGACCAGGAAGTCGTGACGGTTCGTGGCCGCGTTGGCCGCAACCTCGCGGTCGACCATCCCTGCCACGACGAGATCGAGCAGCGCCTTCGAGAAGGACTGCATGTCGAAGAACGCACCTTCCTCGATCGCGTCGGTGATCGATTCGGGCTTGTTGTCGCGGATCAGCTCGGCGATGCGCGTGTTGTTGACCATCACCTCGACCGCGGCGATGCGGCCGCCGTCGATGCGTGGCAGCAGCCGCTGGCTGATCACGCCGCGCAGGACGCCGGCCATGATCGAGCGGATCATCTGCTGCTTCGCCTCGGAGAAGAACTCGACCATGCGGCCGATCGTCTCGGCGGCGTCGACCGTGTGGAGCGTCGAGAGGACGAGGTGTCCCGACTCCGCGGCCTGCAGCGCCGTCTGCGCCGTCTCGGCGTCGCGGAGCTCACCGATCAGGATCACGTCCGGGTCCTGACGCAGCGCCCGGCGCAGCGCCTGCATGAAATCCGTCGTGTCGAGGCCGACCTCGCGCTGGTTGACGATGCACGAGTGGTCGCCGTGCAGGATCTCGATCGGGTCCTCGATCGTGACGATGTGCTGCTGCCGCGACCGGTTGATGTGGTCGATCATCGCGGCGAGCGTCGTCGTCTTACCCGAGCCGGTCGCGCCGGTGACCAGGACGAGCCCACGGTGCTCCTCGGCCAGGCGGCGGATCCCGGCGGGCAGGCTCAGCTGGTCGAAGTTCGGGACATTCTTCGGGATGACGCGGAAGGCAAACGAGATGTGGCCCCGCTGCCGGAACGCGTTGACGCGGAACCGCGGCAGGTCCTCTTCCTGGTAGGCGATATCGAGATCGCCGCTGGTCTTGAAGGCCTCGAGGCGCTCGGGTGAGCGCTTGCCGACGACCTCGAGGACGGTCTCGGAGTCACGGTCGGTGAGGGGCGGAGCCTCTTCGAGCGGGCCGAGCGCGCCGTCACGCCTGAGGATCGGCGGGACGCCGACCTTCAGGTGGATGTCGCTGGCGCCGAGTTCGACGGCGCGCCTGAGCAGGGGATTGAGTTCCATCGCGGACACCCGTGCATCGGCATGTCCGCGAGGGGTCTTTAGGCGCAGCCCAACTGCTGGGGTCTGACCCCTTTGGGGTCAGACCCCGGCCTTTCTCCGGCTTCCGCTAGGCGGCGCGCGCCAAGCCCTCGATCAGTTTCATCGCCGTGCGGCCGGCCCCGCGGGCCTCGCCCGGATGGGCGACCTCGCCCAGCATCAGCTTCTCCAGCACCCGCCACGTGACGGGCAGCCGCATGATCGCGAAGACGGCGCGGGGGAAGCGGTCGAGCGCCTTCTTGGCGCCCCAGCCGGCGGAGGAGAGCGGGTCGAGCTCGCGGTGGACGGCGCCGGCGTACGTGTCCAGCTTGTCTCCGAGGATGTGCTCGGCGGCAAGGCGCGCGGTAACGAACCCCTCGTAGATGCCGTCTCCGGAGACCGGGTCGAGGACGCCCGCCGCATCTCCGACGAGCAGCGCGCGACCGCGCGCGAGCACGGTGCCGGGCCGGCGCATCGGCAGGCGGTGACCGCGGAGGTTCCTGAGCTCGTCGAGCTCGATGCCGTAGTGCTCGCACAGCGCACGCAGATGCGCGCGCAGCCGGGGCCCCTCCGCCCCCCAGCCGCCGACCCCGACGTTGACGTGGCCTCCCTTCGGAAAGATCCAGCCGTACCCACCCGGAACGGTTGCGAGCTCGAGCACCAGCATCCCGCGCCAGCCGTCTGCCGGAAGGCGCTCGTAGGGCAGGTTTCCCTCCAGCGCGACGCCGTTGACGATCGCGCCCCCGAGGCCGAGCGATCTCGCGGTGATGCCGTTGGCGCCGTCCGCGCCGACGACCGTGTCGACCTTGATCGGCTCGCCGTCGACGCGGACCTGCCGGTCTGACTCGAGCGCGACGCGGGCGCCGTCCCTGAAGACGGCTCCGGCGTCGACGGCCTGCTGGACGAGGAACTCGTCGAGCCGCCGGCGTTGCGTCATCAGGCAGAGGACCTGATCCGAGGAGCGTTCGATCACCGGCCCGTACTTGAGGCGGCAGCGGGCGCGTGTGATCCGGTCTTCCACGACCGGCTCGACGGAGAACGGCAGCTGCCTCACGGCACGCGTGGTCAGACCCCCGCCGCAGGGCTTGTCGCGCGGGAACCGAGCCTTGTCTATTAGTAAGACGCGCGCGCGTGCGCGCGCGAGGCGATAAGCAGTCGTCGCTCCGGCCGGGCCGGCCCCGACAACGGCGACGTCAAAGTGCTCCACGAGGCCAAGGCTACAATGGCGATCCGCTCCTGGGGGTGTGCCCGAGCGGCCAAAGGGAACGGGCTGTAAACCCGTCGGCTCAGCCTACGGAGGTTCGAATCCTCCCGCCCCCACTTGTTTGCACTCCACTCATTCACCGCTCGGAAAGTTCCATAACCGTTTCCCGAAATTCCGAGATCCGTCAGCGCCCGGGTAGGGAGCGCAGGGTGACGAGCCGGATCGTTGGCCTCGGCAGCTTCTCCAACAGGCGGAAGCGGAGGTTAGGAGGGATTGGCGAAATTGCGGACGAGTGTCGCTGCCGTTGACGGGGCTCAGCTAGCCGAGTTAGGGTCCTCTTCTTATGCGGCCGGCGCCATCACGGCGTCCGATCAACAGGGGAGGCACACTATGCGTAAGAAGTTCGCTGCTGCGATCTGCGCAGCTGTCGTCGCGGGCCTGACTGCTGCTGGCGCTCTTGCTGGTGAGGTACAGGGCCCTCCCGGCTCTCCGACTAATCCGGGTCCGAACCCGACCGGGGCACCCGAACACTCCAACTCGGTCTGCTCCTTCAACGGACTAAATGACTTCGTGCAGGGTCCGAAGGTGGAGCAGACTCAGACTCCCCATAACCAGGGCGTTCCTGGCGAGGCGGGCGCTGGCCCGGCGGGTTCGGGCACACCGGGCATGCCAACCTGCGGCGGAGGAAGCAACCCCCGGAATCCCTAAAGCCGCGACCACTTCGGTTGGCCCCGGCA
>WNGL01011189.1_pt1 | contig 10293 bp, 6 predicted proteins | sample 5400591 | NCBI WGS metagenome assembly WNGL01 (sample SAMN13153377, study PRJNA577476) | soil metagenome | isolation source: 80 cm soil or saprolite under Garry oak tree replicate 1 | place: USA:California | collected 2016-06-15 | reverse complement strand
TCGGTCTAACGTCTCCTGGGCGATTTGACGGACCTCCTGCAAGTCGGCGCGCAATGGTGAACCCTCCGGAGCGTGACTTCCCGCACGACCGAGCATAGACCCCATGGCCGTCAGAATCTGCCCGAACTCATCGTGCAACTCGCGCGAGATGTAAAGCAGGGTCGATTCCTGCGTGGCAATCAACTTCTGCGCCAGTTCGCTGCGCTGCTCGGAAAGTTTTGCCATGCGAGCAAATAAATGCCGGATCCAACGAATCAGGGAAAGTCCAGTCAGCAAAATCGCTGCCAGGGTTGCAGCCAGAAATACGTACACCTGCCACTGAACGCGATTGTAAATCTGAACAATGCGCTGCCCTGCCTGCTCTTCGCTTTCACTGTTTTGGACAAGCAATCGAGCCACCGCGGTGCTCAAGGCGGCCTGCCGTGCCTGCAATGAAAGCTGTATTTGCTCACGCGCTGCTTTCTCCTTCCCATCGCGCGCGAGAGCGAAAACGCGATCCACTGCATCCCAGAACTGCGTCATCTCTCTGCCGAGGTAGGCCCGCTGATCCGGCGTGCGGCTAGTTGCGGCAAGTCCTTCCTCGCGCCGCATGGCGTCGTCCAAGTCAGTTCGGATCCGCTCGAACTGCGCCGACCAGGCGGTCAAGGGATAGTGCTCGTCATTGTCGATCATGTCGCGCATAGCCACGGCGAGCAGGTTGAGATCATTCTGAATGCGCAGCAACTGCAAGGAGTCTTTGCGGTTTCGATCCACAAGTTCAGTTTGCACTCTGCGCAAACCAGAAATCTGGAACGTGATGTAAGCGGAATAAGCCACCACGGCAGAAAGCGTGACGATCAGGCCGAGCAACAGGCCAAAGGTCGGTGTACGGTCCTCCGATTCCGGGCGGGACACGCCCCCGAGCATACAACGGCGCAGCCGAGGCTGTCACAATGCGAAATGTGTGACAATGCGGTAATAATGAAGCGAAATCAGGCCAAATGGCGTCAAACGAGGGATTGAATTCCACGGACAATGCAACCCAGAAGCCCCCGAAAGTGCAGCGTCTGCGGGCAGTCCTTCCGATCGTCTGGGAGCTGACCCGTCCGCGCCTTGGCCTGCTGGGCATCGGTTTTTTGTTGATGGTGATAAACCGGGTTTCCAGCCTGGTGCTCCCATATTCCACGAAGTTCTTGATTGATACCGTCATTCCCAAACACTCCCTAGAACTGTTACGACGCCTGGTTTTGGTCGTGTTATCCGCAACCGTGCTGCAAGGGGTCACGTCTTTTTCGCTCACGCAGCTGTTGTCAAAGGCGGCGCAGCGATTGATCACTGAGCTCCGCCAAAGAGTGCAGAAACATGTGTCGCGTCTTCCGGTTTCGTTCTACGACGCAAATAAGACTGGCATGCTGGTGTCGCGCATCATGAGCGACGTGGAGGGAGTACGCAACCTGCTGGGGACAGGGCTTGTAGACTTTACCGGCGGATTGCTGACATCAGGCATCGCGCTGGTGCTCCTGATGCGCATCAGTCCGCTCCTGACTACCATTGCCATGGGTTTCCTGGTGTGCTTTGCACTTGCCCTCAGGAAAGCCTTTGGCACAATCCGCCCGATTTTCCGCGAGCGCAGCAAGATCAACGCCGAAGTTACGGGGAGGCTCACGGAGTCGCTGGGCGGCGTTCGCGTAATCAAGGGGTATCACGCAGAGCAGCGCGAAGAGGGAATATTCGCGCGCGGCGTAAAGCGCTTGCTCGACAACGTCATGCGTACGCTTACTGCTACGTCGGTCATGAGTCTTTCTGCCAGCGTGCTTCTGGGCGTGGTCGGAGCTGTCGTCATGTTCGTGGGAGCGCGGCAGATCATGGGTCACACCATGACGGTCGGTGACTTTGTTTCCTACACCGCCCTGCTGGCCTTTCTGATCGCTCCCATGGCCCAGGCGGTTGGCATTGGAACACAACTGACGGAGGCGCTGGCCGGATTGGAGCGAACCCAAGAGATTCTGCGCGAGCGGCCAGAGGACCAGGATCCGCGGCGGACGGTTCCACTGACTGACATTCACGGCACGGTGGAGTTTGAGGATGTCAGCTTCAGCTACGACGGGGTTCGCGAGGTCCTTCACAACCTGTCGTTTCGTGCCGATCCCGGAACGGTGACGGCATTGGTCGGATCCTCCGGCTCAGGCAAATCCACGATCATCGGACTGATCTCCGCTTTTTATGTTCCGACGCGAGGCAAGATTCTGGTGGACGATGTTGACTTGAGCACGGTTCGGCTGGATTCCTACCGCACGCGACTGGGAGTGGTGTTGCAGGAATCCTTTCTCTTTGATGGAACCATTCGCGAGAATGTGGCGTTTTCCCGTCCCGACGCGAGTGAAGACGACATCTTGCGCACTTGCCGCATCGCGAGGGTCGATGAATTCGCCGAATCCTTCGCCGACAAGTATGAGACCGTTGTGGGCGAGCGTGGCGTGAAGCTTTCCGGGGGCCAGCGGCAGCGTATCTCGATCGCGCGCGCCATTCTCGCGGAGCCGCGCATCCTGATTCTGGATGAAGCGACATCCAGCCTCGACTCGGAATCGGAGCAGATGATCCAACACGGCCTTGCATATCTCATGCAGGGGCGGACCACGTTTGTGATTGCGCATCGGCTTTCCACCATCCGCCGTGCTGATCAAATCCTGGTCGTCGAACAAGGGCAAATCATCGAGCGGGGCACTCATGAGCAGCTTTATGCCGCAGCCGGCCGCTATTACGACCTCTACACCCGGCAACATGACCTAGAGAACAACCTATTCCTGGCCCCAGGCGAAGGAGATAGCGTGCCCTCGGAGGCGACAAACGGCAACTTGGCGCGGGGCGGCGACTGTGACGGGGAGACGGCCGACGCCCTGCGCGTGCTGCGGGGGGAGATCCGTTAGGCCTATGAGCGGCAGCCAAGGCACCCCCCCAACCCATGGTGCCTGCACGATCCGTACAGAAGACCTATGCCGTCATTACCGCTTGGGCGACACTCTGATCCGCGCGGTGGATGGAGTCTCGCTCGAAGTGCGGTCCGGAGAATTCGTTGCTCTTCTGGGCAGTTCCGGCTCCGGTAAGTCTTCCGTGTTGAATCTTATTGCTGGACTTGACCGTCCCACGTCGGGGAGCGTGATTGTTCAAGGACGCAACCTGGCGCGGCTTTCACGAGAGGAACTTTCTAAGTATCGCCTGCACACTGTGGGAATGGTATTCCAGTCATTCAACCTGATTTCGAGTATGACGCTTGAGGAAAACGTCGAGCTTCCCATGCGTTTCGCGGAGGTCGAGCGCGGCAAGCGACAGAATCTCGCCCATGACGCATTGGAACGAGTTGGGCTGGTTGCGCGCATGAAGCATCGTCCCAGCGAACTGTCTGGCGGCGAGCAGCAGCGGGCAGCTCTGGCGCGCGCGCTAATTAACCGTCCACAACTCTTGCTGGCCGATGAGCCCACCGGCAATCTCGACAGTCGTACTGGAACCGAGATCATGAATCTTGTCCGCCACTTGAACCGGCAGCTGGAAATGACCGTGGTTATGGTGACGCATGAGCGTGCTCTGGCTGAGCGGTATGCGCAACGATTGATCTTCCTCGCGGACGGAAAGCTTATCGGCGATCAGGCGAACAGATCCGCCGCCGGTGAGATTAAGTCTCAGGGAGAGCGTTCATGAAGCTTCCCGATCTCACCGAGCTCGCCTTACGCAACCTGCGCGAATCGGTGCTGCGGAACTCACTTACCACGGTCGGCATCGCGGTGGGCGTGGCATCGCTGGTTGCCATGCTTTCGCTGGGTATCGGGCTGCAGCAACTGGCCTCGCGTCGCCTGGTGAAGTCCGGGTTGTTCGACACAGTGTTGGTCACCTCGCGGCGCGACTTGCGCAACTTTGGACGTGAAGAACAGCGCGCTGGACCTGCTCCCGGAGAAAGCCGAATCCTCGATGAGCCCGCACGGCGGGAGATCGAGCATCTGCCCAACGTGCTCGAGGCATATCCCGACATCCGGTTCATCACCGAACTGCGCTATGAGGAGAAGCCGCATCTGACTATGGTGGGCGCGCTGCCTTCTTCCGCAAGGTCCACCGATGCATTCGACGGAATGCAAGGGAGCTTTTTCTCCTCGGAGACAGCAGCAGAAGTGGTTCTTCAGAAGTCATTTGCCGAGGAGTTGCTGGGCAAGACCCCGCAACCCGGTACTGACGAGACCAAGGTGGCAGAGCTGGCGGCGCCGCTGTTAGGCAAAGAATTGACTATGCGCTATGCGCAACGCGCCGTAGCACAGTTGCAACGCCCTGGGGGAGCGAACGCCCATGCGGGCGATTCCGCTGGGAAAGCCCAGGGCAGCACGTCCGAAACTGCATATTCTGTGATTTCGCGCGAGCAGAAACTGAGAATTGTGGGCATCGCCGACCTTGACCCGGAGAGCATGCGCGGACCAACCCGAGCGCGGGTGTTTCTTCCCCTTAGACTTGCAGAGAGCTTGCACGTGATGCAGCCCACCGACCTGCGCGAGATTTCGCGGGCCGCAGGCGCGGAGCCGGTATATTCCTCGATCAGCGTGCGGGTGGGCAATCCAACACAAGTGCAACTGGTGGAGAATGCAGTCCAGAAGATGGGCTTCAACACATTCTCAATCCTCGATGCCACGCGCAGTCTTCGCCAGTTCTTTGCCGTTCTGGACCTGTTTCTCGGAATTTTTGGCAGCCTGGCCCTCGCCGTCGCTTCCATCGGCATTGTGAACACGCTAGTGATGGCAATTCTGGAGCGTCGGCGGGAAATCGGAATCATGAAGGCCATAGGTGCCAGCGACGGCGATGTCAGAACGCTCTTCTTCGCCGAGGCAGGAGCCATGGGCGCTCTAGGGGGCATTTTGGGAGTCGCGCTGGGGTGGACCATTGGACAGGCAATTAATTTTGGCACGAACATTTACCTTAAACGTCAGGCCTTGCCGCCGGAACATTTCTGGTCAGTGCCGTGGTGGCTGGTGGCTGGAGCGATTGTCTTTGCTTTTATTGTGAGCCTGGTCTCTGGCTTGTATCCGGCGGGGCGCGCGGCACGCCTCGATCCCGTGCAGGCGCTGCGGTACGAATAAACTGAACTCATGCTGAGGACTTGGCCACCCGTTCTTCTCTTATGGACGATCTGCCTTATTCTAAATCTTGGTCCGGTCGCGCACGCACAAAGTCGAATTGACTGCGATGCGTTGAATAGCAAGGTTCTGAAGTATGTTGTCCACTACTGCGTATACCTGCCCGCACGTTATGACTCCCCTCCCGCGAATCAGTCCGCGCCGCAACGTTATCCAGTACTTTATTTCTTGCACGGACTTGGCGACAACGAGCAAACCTTATTCAACAGCGGCGGCTGGACGTTGCTCGACGATCTGCGCCGACAGCACAAGATTGGCGAGTTCCTCATTGTCGCGCCGGAAGGCAGGCGTAGCTTCTATATCAATTCCGCTGACGGATCGGTGCTGTACAGTGATTTTGTTCTGCGCGAATTCATCCCGCACATCGAAAGCAAGTACCGCATTCGCGCTGGGCGCTCAGCAAGAGCGATAAGCGGCATTTCGATGGGAGGATACGGTGCTTTACGTTTTGCTTTTTCGCATCCGGAAATGTTCTCCGCAGCCAGTGCACAGAGCGCCGCGCTGATTACGGAGTCCCCACAAGAACTCGATGCTGCGGCGCACTCGGGTACTCCCCTGGGTAGAGTGCTGGCTGAAGTCTTTGGGAACCCGATTGACGCGTCTCATTGGAACAACAATAGTCCCTTTGTTCTGGCAAAGAAGAATGCGGCGGGGTTGTGAAAGCTGGCTATCTACTTCAACTGCGGCCAAGACGATAACTATGGCTTCGAGAAGGGCGCTGACGCGTTGCACCTGCAACTGCAGAAGGAAAATATTCCGCACCAGTATCATGCCTATGCTGGCGACCACAGCTTGTCCTACTTTCTGGCGCATTTCAGCGAGATCATGCAGTTCCACTCTCGAGCCTTCGGCCTTGCGAATTAAAAAAGGGTCGCCAATGTCTCGCAATATTGGCAGCGTTCGCTGTTGTAAACTAACGCCAGCGCAGCATCGGCTGCCGTCCTCACGGAGGGGAGAATCTTTTTTTCTTGACATCCTCTTTAATAGGATGAGTGCTGTGGCCAGGTTACAACCCCTATCAAGCTGCTGGCCACCCCAGCAACAGATTTCGTTGCTTGACAGATGGGGGCCGGAAGGGAACCCGGCCCCGGTTTTTCCCTCATTCGCAATCGTTGTGCCGTGGGTCGGGCGCGGGCGGGCCAGCGATGCAGGGGATAGTGCTTAGATACTCGTAGATGGCCCGAAGGTCATGGTCAGTCATATTGTGATAGATGGGCCAGGGCATTATTTGGAGTAGAGCGCCGTCGAACGGAGGCGGCAGACAAGTTCCGTCGGGGGCACCGGTACAGGTTGGATGGAGGTGATCCATGTCCACGCCTGTCCTTATGATCTGAACAAACTCTTCAAATGTGTGACCGCCTTCAGGCAGCCCAGTTTTGTCCGGGGTCAAATTGCGCGAGATGATATGTGGAAATGGGCCTGGCCCGGGGAAGGGACCGAAATCTCTGCCGCCGCCCAGGTAGGTGGCAGGGTTAATCTTCGTCGGTTGGCCAAAGTATGGATTTCCACCCGGGGCGAATTCGGTTTCAGGGCCAGCGCTGTGGCAACCATCGCAGTCACCCTGTGCGTTTACAATGTAGCTGCCCAGTCCTACCAGTGCCCGGTTTTTTCCATCCAGCTTCAGCGGGACCGGGGCGATGGCGAAACCTTGTTGAATCTTTGACGCCTCGTCATTCCCAGCGTTTTGACCAGAGGCTTGTCCATGCCGGGACGTAATCAACATCCCCACAAGAACAACCAGTGCAAGGGCTGCGGACGATCCAATTTCCCGTCCCACTTCGCTGATGATCGCCTGCCTTAGCGGGTGTGTGTCCGGACAACAAAATCACCGACGACAAGATCATTGGCAAAGGGCGACCACCCAGCGCTCCGCAGACTGTCATGAAATTGTAATGGTCGCACGATCAAGACGAGTCACTTCCGAGCAGAACGGATCAAATCGACTGATTTGTAACCCGTTGAGGAATATAGTAAGGTAGAGAATTTTCTTAACGGTTCAGAACCGAACGTGGAACTTGAAAACCCATGTACTGCAAGTTTGGCCGGGTGTAATCGCTTGAAACCCAAGGGGAAGGTCCACCGCACGCTAGAAGAAATTGGTCACTGTAGTAAAACTGTAGTAGCTGGAGAGGTGGCCGAGTGGTTGAAGGCGCCAGTCTTGAAAACTGGAGTACGGGAAACCGTACCGGGGGTTCGAATCCCTCCCTCTCCGCCATTACCTTTGTAATCTAGCACTTGCAAGCTGGTGATACCTACACTGAGTCTGCGGGGTATACCTTTTCTGGCTGCCCCGCCAAGGAGCAGTGAGGTATGGCCGAGCAATGGCGCGACATCGCTGGATACGACGGCGGTAATCAAGTCTCAGACCAAGGGCAGGTCCGCAATACTCAAACCGGCAAGATCCTGCAGCCCGTCAAGATGAAGAACGGGCGACTCTACGTCACCCTATCCAGCAGCGGTTTCCAACGAAAATGCACGGTTCATAGCTTGGTCGCCTCTGCATTTCTGGGCGACTGCCCCCCAAACCACGAGATCACGCACAAAGATGGCGACTGCGCTCATAGCGAGGTGTCGAATCTCGAATACGTTACCCGCCGAGAGAATCAGAAGCGATTTGTAATGAGGACAGGCGGGTACTCCGTGAATCTCACGAAACGGGTACAAACCGACCAGGGACTGCGCTACTGCCCTGTCGCTGAATCTGCCAATGGGCGCGTCAAGCCCGATATCGTGGTCGTGAATGGCCAAGAAGAGCGGCATCCAGAAGGCGCTTACTACTTGGAGTGGCGGGAAGGGTCGAAGCGGGTACGGCTGTCAGCTGGCAAGGATGCACAAGACGCGGCAGCACGACGGCTGCGCAAGGAGGCTGAACTGAATGCCGTGAACAACGGCGTCTCCGTTGTGTCTGACCGACAGAACGGGCATCGCTCACTGGCGGCAGCTGTCACGGAGTTCCTGGACGAAACCCAGCTCACGAAGAAGCCGAAGACTTTGGCCGCGTACACCACGGCTCTGAACTACTTCACCGAGTCCTGCCATAAACAAAACCTTGACGAAGTCGAACGCAAAGACCTGCTCAAGTTTTCCGCCTTCCTGAGAGACGAGAAGGAGCAGGCACCCCGGTCCGTTTACAACAAATTCGAGAACGTGATGACGTTTCTCAAGGCGAACGGGATTCGCGGTCTGGTGGGAAAGAACGACTGGCCGTGCTACACCGAAGAGGAACCTGAAATCTACGAGCTGGAAGAACTCGACAAGCTGCTTGCGGCTTGCGATGAGGAAGAGCGGCTCTGGTACGAGTTCTTCCTGATGACGGGAATGCGAGAGCAGGAAGTCATGTACACGTACTGGTCGGACGTCAACCTCGCCCATGCGACCGTTCGTGTCAGCCACAAACCGGACAGGGGATGGACGCCGAAGGCGTACAAAGAACGCGAGATTCCAATTCCTGCGAAGCTGGCGAAAAGTCTGAAGGCGTGGAAGGTAAAAGCGGACAAGACGTGCGGTTTAGTGTTCCCTACTACCGGCTGCAAGCCAAAGCTGGACTTCCTCGACTGTCTGAAAGCCATTGCAGAGCGTACGAAGCTCGACGAAGGCAACTTCTGGCTTCACAAGTTCCGTGCAACGTTTGCGACGCGGTGTCTTTGGGCGGGTGTCGATCTCCGCACGGTTCAGCAATGGCTTGGTCACTCAGACATGGAATCGACGATGCGATACTTGAAGCCGTCACGCAGCCAGCATGTACGGGATAAAGTGAACGAGATTTTCGCTTAATCAAATCGTCGTTAGCCCGCCGACGCTGGAACCGGCGTTGCGGCGGGCGGTCGCGGGTCCGTCAGCTCGCCGATCGCATTAAGTCCACTGAGAAATAGATTGGTATAACCGGGACAAACCGGGACAAACCGGGACAAAATGTCCCCTGTGCAGCAGAAATCCACCGAGGCCACCTTCGTCGAAATAGCGACCGACTATGCGATCAGCAATCAACATGGAGGGCAAGTGTCGCTGAAGCACCGGGATAATTGATCTCCCGGAACCTGCCGTTTCTGAGTAGCGGCGATCGCGCCACAGATTGTTTTCGGATTTGCTTTCATGATTGTCCTCCTTCGCGCCTCGTTGTTCATTGGGTTAGCAATGTACGTCGATCTGATGAGGCGCAGACACAGACCTAATGGTCACTGAACTGTGAGCGTCGTCGTCGTGGAATGCTGTGTGGAACCCGACGTGCCCGTGACCGTTATCGCGTAATTGCCAGCCGGGGTACCATGCGGCCCGCCGTTGCCGCTGTTCCCGCCACATGCTGTCTGCAACAGCATCCCAGTGAACAAGAAGAAGCACAGCACAGCGTTGGCTAGGTTTCTTTTTCGCTGGAGAGGTATGGCAAAATCGAATCCCGCAAAAGCAAGTCCGAGCATGGGCAGGCAGAGGGCGTAAAGGAATCGCGTAGGGATGCGCGGCGGAGTCAGGGCGGCGGAACCACCTGTGGTGGTTAACGTCAGCGTGGCACTGCTGCCGGGAGTCACCGACGATGGAGAGACGGAACAATTTATGCCTTGCGCTGTGGGCGAAGAGCAGCTGAGCGTGATGTCACCGCCAAACCCTGCTTGCTGAACGGCAGTGAGCGTAAGAGTTGCGGATCCGCCAGCTGGCACGGGAGGGATGTTTGCCGGTGAGACATCGAACAAGAAATCTGGTGGTGTCGCGTTAAGTTGCACAACGATCGTGTTGTTATCACCAGTCGACACCAGGTCCGCCAAGTTGTCGCCGTTGAAGTCTGCGGCGATTAGATGAGGAAGGCTAAGAGTGTTGTTCACAACAAATGTCCCGCCAGCTACGAAATTCCCTTTGCCATCGCCGCGTAAAACGTGGCTTGGATCGCGCGACCCTCCATCGTTCACGGCAAGATCCAGACTCCCGTCTGCGTCGAAGTCGCCAACCGTCAGAGTCCGATAGGGTCCTGTCTGGCTGAAGGTAGAGGAAAAGGTTCCATCGCCGTTTCCCAATAAGACATCGATTTGACCGTTGCACAACTTCAAGCCGCAGACGTGCGTTGGCAGAAACGCCACAAGGTCCAGCTTTCCGTCCCCGTTGAAGTCAACCGCGTACCCAGCACCGCCCTCCACAGTATTGCTTGTTGGCGCCT
>WNGL01014273.1_pt1 | contig 10294 bp, 9 predicted proteins | sample 5400591 | NCBI WGS metagenome assembly WNGL01 (sample SAMN13153377, study PRJNA577476) | soil metagenome | isolation source: 80 cm soil or saprolite under Garry oak tree replicate 1 | place: USA:California | collected 2016-06-15 | reverse complement strand
GGTTTTCTTTGCTGCTTGTCATGTGCAATGATAACGTGCTACACTCTTTGATAGAGGATGTAGCATACTTTGAGCTATGCCTGAAAAAAGTAGTACGAGGCGGGACTTATGAGTAAAACAACCTTAATCTCCGAGATGCAGAAGTTCCATTTTGGCAGTAAGGTATTCTTCTCCGATGGTGAAGACGGCATCCTGCTGCACGTAATTTTTGATCCTGCGACACGTCGTCTCACTCATATAAGTGTGAAGCAGGGCCGCTTCTTTGGGAAAATTGTGCACCTCCCTTATGGTACTGTTGAGAATGCTACAGGTGATGGCGTAACACTTAGTATCAATCGTGCTGACGCAGCTGCGGTAAGTAGTGTTAAAGTTGAAGGAGCGCTTCTTGACAATAAAAGCGTTGTAGAGAATACAGCCTCTACTGCGAGAGGCACGTTGATGATGGTAGCGGTGTATCCAGAGAATGGTGAACTGGCCTATCTTGTCGTTCACCATTTACGTCCAGGACAGAATACCTTGCTGCGGCAGAATTTCGTCACTGATATAGGAACTGGATATGTCAAGGTAAACATCCCGGATACGAGCCTCAACGAATTACCTCCTTACCGGCCTGACGATGTCCTTCAGCGAGAAGTTGAAGCCATTCTCTTTGATCTCACACCCCTGCACGTCGACTTAAAGGGAATAACGGTGCGCGTACTTGACAGCGTACTTTACCTCGATGGCAACATTTCCAGCTCGCTGCGTGGAGATATTGCACGCGACCAGGTGTCCGGTGTTCCAGGCTTATTAGAGATAATAAACAACCTGGTCGGGGATGATAGGTTAGCTGCTGACCTCGCCATGGCTTTAGGAAGCGATCCTCGTACTCGCGACCTTCCCATAGGTGTCTATCCTCGGCTGGGAGTTGTGCGGCTCAGTGGGGCCGTACACAACACTCAGCAGAAGGCTGCTGCGGAAGAGATAGCAAAGAGCTTCCCTGGAGTACGTTCAGTATTCAATGACCTCGTTGTTGATCCAAAAGCCGATATTTTACATGTTATGTCTCCCGCGGAAGGTGGTGAGGCCGAGGATAAAATTCCTGGTAAATATATCAGACATACGAAATAATTAAGCTTGTGAATAAAATATTAGTTCATCAATGCCTGGTCCAAATCCTGGATGATATCATTCACATCCTCAATACCGACCGATAACCTGATGCAGCCCTCTGTAATACCAATGCTTTCTCGCTCATGTCCTGTGAGGTCTCGATGTGACGATATCGGTGGATAGCTCACCAGCGAATAGATATCACCGAGCGTCGTAGCTGGCAGGCAGAGTTGTAGCTTGTTCATAAAGCGAAAAGCCGCCTCTCTCGTCTGCTCCTTCAGTTCAAAAGAGAGCAGTCCACCATATCGCCCGGAGCCGAGCAGTGAAGTAGCCAGCGCATGCTGTGGGTGGCCGGGTAGACCCGGATAATGTACATGGGCTACGGCAGCATGTTCTTGCAGGAAACGAGCCACTTGCAATGCATTGCTACAATGACGTTCCATACGCAGTGACAACGTCTTCAGGCCCCGCATAACCAGGCGTGACTCAAAAGGGCTGAGTATGGCGCCTAATATCGTAGCATAGCTGCGTAATGGATCGAGTAAGCTGTTCTTTGCACTAATGACAACCCCGGCAGTACTGTCAGCATGTCCGCCCAGATATTTCGTCGCGCTATGCACCACCAGATCAAAACCATGCTTGATAGGCCTGACGAGGTAAGGTGTTGTAAACGTGCTATCGACAACGCTCACTGCACCCATCTCCTGCGCGGCGGCACTGATAGCATCGAGATCAATGACCTTGACGAGCGGATTGGAGAGCGTTTCGACATAGACGACATCCGGTTGCTCTGCACGAATAATGTCAGCCACACCGGGACAACACAAATCATGCAGGACTACCTCGATGCCCAGAGGTATAAAAACTTTACGCAACAAACTGATGGTTGACCCATAGAGGTCTTTTGATGCCACGATCTTGCTGCCCGGAGCAATCCCAGCCGCCATGAGCGAAGCGTGAATAGCTGCCATACCCGAGCCGAATGCGACAGCGCCAACCCCACCTTCGGCTCGGGCCATAACAGTTTCAAGCGCATGAGCATTTGGATTGCCCTGGCGTGCATAGACATAGGCCGCTTCTCCTTCTGCGCTGGTGGATGTGCGGTCAAAAGCCTCATCAAGAGCCTCTACATTTTGATGAAGGTAAGTTGTGCTCGCATAAATGGGCTGTGCCGTGGGTGTACCCATAGTACTCGCGTTACGGATGCGTTCACCGCTATGTACGAATATAGTATCCAGTGCCCAGGATGTGTTGTCAGGTTGCTTCATGCAATACCCCTTGTCTGTGGAATAATGAGAGTTCTGCCAAAGTCTCCTACTGCCAGTGAGGCACAGGCATAAATCCAGGGGAGCCAGTAGGGAACTCCAAGCATGTCGGGATGAATATACGAGAACGCTCCGGCAGCTACCAGGACCATTTCAATCAATGTGCCTGTAATCGCAGTGACGAGCGCAAGCAGCAAATTTTGCCAGCTTCTCCCTGCCAGCAGCCAGAAGTTGAGATAGATAACAGCCAGTAGCCCCACTTTAGCAATAGAGTCCAGTATGCTGGCGGCGACCAGGTAGGCCAGCACAAGCCAGGTCAACTCACCGATGCTCAACAGGAGGCGGTGAGGCCGCGGCCTATGGTGTAACAAAGGATCGACCAGCGGATGCGAGTAACCAATAACTACAACAGCGGCCCCAAAGAGGAGTGGTACCCACCACGCCACACCAAAGAGCACCGGCGCAGGATAGCGTTCAACGTCACTATAGACGTGAAAGGCGTCCAGGCCTGTGCCAACGGTTGCTCCTAATAGAAAGAGCCAGAGAATAGGCCATCCTTTGTGTAAATTCATTGTAGCCTCTGTACCTCCCTTATTGTATACTACTACATAAAGCCAGTTCCAAAGAAGATACGAGGCACGAAAAATCATTCGAAGTTTGTTGTAAGGTGGAAAGTTGAAGAGATGAAGGGGACATACCCAAAATGTGCAGATTCCAGGCACCCTCTCGTCGAAATGCCATTTACAGGCCTTGTAATTCCTACTCCACTCCCAAGAAGCGTTCCAGCAAGCGCATCCGCCAGGCAAGGAGGAGCAGGAGGCCCCACAGAACCGCAAGAACTCCAATTGCTATATAATCGAGCACACCGAGCAGTTTGAGTTCGAAGAATGAGTGGAGTGGGGGAACGACAAGAATTACGATATAGACGATCAGGAGCGCGAGTGCCATGAACGAGGGCCGCCAGTCCTTAGACAGGTCACTTCCGCCCGCAAAGAATTTTGTGGCTGGCTCTACAAAGAGAATGAGCAACAACCCACACAACACGGAGAAGGTGGTCAGGGCGCTTTGAGCAGTCGCTAGAGCCTGAAGGCCTGCCTGCATATGTGCCGGGTCGTTCGCGTTAGAGAGTGTTCCAGTGAGTCCAACGTAGGTCAGGAGGATTTCTACCAGGAAGACTACCAATGCTGCCAGGGTCAGTAATAGTGCGGCAGGAAGCATGAAATGAACGAAAGAGCGGACCAAACTCGGTTTCGATGCCCTACCGGGACGAGCCCAGATGGTCAGTGCAATGGATGGGATGCCGACGGTGAGCAGTGCGAGGAGCGAACTCTGCTTCGGCGCGAAGGGAAATCCACCTACCCCTACTACACCGGTCGCGATGAGCAACAACGCGACGTATATGACGCGCGTCAGAAAGAGCTTTAAGACACTGTGCATTCCGTTACTGATGCGTTGTCCCTCGCGGAGAGCATGAGGGAGAACGCCAAAAGAATCGTTGAGGAGCACGATATCAGCGACGCTTCGTGTTGCCTGGCTGCCACTGTGCATGGCGATGCCAAGATTGGCTTGTTTGAGCGAAAGCACATCGTTGACGCCATCACCGATCATCGCGACGTAATGGCCTTGCTTACGCAAGGTACGCACGAGTTGTTCCTTCTGTTGGGGCGTAATGCGTCCGAAAATGGTCGCTTCGTTCGCTACTTGCGCAAATTGAGGGGCATCCATGTGCGCTAAAGCAGTGCCAGACACGACAGAAATGTCCTGACTCAATCCCGCTTGCTTCGCCAATGCCTCAACCGTTTGCGGGCTATCTCCGGAGATAATCTTCACTTGCACGCCAACTGCGGCGAAGTGCGCGAGTGTCTCAGCTGCTTCAGGGCGTATCACATCTTGTAGACTTACCAGTCCCAGAGGAAGTAAATGTGGAGGCAGGGATGGCTCACCATGTTCATCATGGAGCGCTACAAGCGTAGGGGTGTAGGCAAAGAGAACGAGGCGTAAGCCCTGCGCCGCCTGGGTATCCACAAGCGATTGTATCTCACTACTCCCAGAACGAAGGGATAGCTGGAGAATCTCTGGCGCACCCAGGATGTAACAGCCTTGATCTGCTCCCTCGTCAATGCTGAGCCCACTCCATTTATGATCAGAGGAGAAGGTCACCTCCTCACGAACGTGGCGCACATGTCCTGTATAGACGTTGCCGATGGCTTCACTTGTCTTGTTGCCGACAGAGACACTCGCCACATAATCCCCAAGCAATCGCTGCACTTCCGACGCTTGTGCAGAGAGCGGGTGCAAGGTGTTCAACGTGATGGCGTTCGAGGTCAGCGTCCCCGTTTTATCCAGACAGAGGACATCCACATTGCTCAGTGACTCAATCGCATTGGCTTGCTGGACCAGTGCGCCTTTCCTCACTATACGCACGGCCCCCAGAGAATACGAAACGGTGGTGGCTAAAAACAGGCCAATTGGCACAATGCCGAGAATCACGACGGACATTTTGACCACTTCTACAAAAGGGATATCCTGCACCAAACGCAAAATCACGACCGAAATGAGCAGCAGCACTTCTAAAAAGACGGCGATGAGCAGGAGGCAGCGAATCACCAGGTTGATCTGCTTTTGCAATGGCGTATATACACGTCGAAAGGCGCGTGCTCCGGTCGTCAGTTGGGAGGCAACACTGTGCGTGCCTACCTTCTCAGCCTGGTAGTATGCACTCCCGTTCACGCAGAAACTTCCTGAGTAGACAGTCTCACCTGCTCGCTTCGGGACGAGATCCGATTCGCCCGTGAGCAGGGACTCATCGGCATGCATCGTGTTCTCGCCAACCACCGGCCCATCAACGACAATCTGGTCTCCTGGACGCACGAGCAGGAGATCGCCAACCACGATTTCTCCTGGGTCAACTTGTCGTTCCTGACCATCACGAATGACCGTTGCAGAAGGACGCGTCAACAGGACGATGTGTTCAAGCGTCTGCTTGGCATGCACTTCTTGCATCACACTCACGAGCACGTTGACGAGCACCACTCCGACGGCGACGAGCGCATCACTCACCTGTCCGAGGAGGACCAGCGCTATGCCCAGGATAAACAAAATGGTATTGATAGAGTTGAAGACGTTTTCACGGACAATCTGGAAATAGGACCGGCTTACCTGGACGGGCATGCTATTGCCAAGACCTTTGGAACGTTGTGCTGCAACCTCGATTTCCGAAAGGCCTTGAAGACGAATGTGACTGGAAGACGGTTGTCCTTGTGAGACCTGGTTCGTCAGCGTCATGACGTCGCTCTCCTTCTGTAGAAAGAAACACAACACGTCCTTATCCGACCCCGAGCATATCGCGCCTGCGAAACAGGAAGGCAGCTATCGCGATGGGGATGACGAGGTACGCTACCAGCAGCAAGCCTGGGACAATCCACAGGAGCCCTGCCAGAGCGCCGCCAAGATGTACCTGTGTGATGGAGCCGTTGTTAGACAGTGCCACGCCAGTTATTTGTGCCTGTAGCACTCCGATGGAGCTACTGAGACTCGCCAGTGGCAGCAGCCCTCCCAGCAGCGAATCGGCGAGGAACCAGGCGATGCCTATAACGATCCCTGCGACGCTCGAACGCCCAATCACGGCACCCATCAAGGCAATGGAGCCCGCTATGAGCGGCAGCAGCGTTTGTAGCAGGATCAGTAGGAGTGCGCTCCCAGGCGATAGCGACACAGCGGGACCGCTCAGATGCAGCGCCGCATCTACTATCCAGCCAATAAGTTGCCCCAGAGGCAGCAGCACGATTAGCCCAACGCCCGTTGCCACTACCAACATCGACCATTTGCTCAGGATAAAAGGTGTCCGCCCGGGACGGCGTATCAGCAGGTTTTTCCAGGTATCGTAGCCATACTCAGTGCCAACCAACATCGCTCCGAGCACGATCATAATGAAGGTGCCAACAAATGGGAGTGGCGTCAGACCTTCGAGGAAACCAGCAGGAAAGGCATAATTGACATTTCCTGGGGACAGGAAGGCGGACGGCAGCATGAGCAATGGGACAAAGAGTGCTATTATGATGAGCATCACCCAGCCCATGGGGCGTTTGCGCAATTTCAAGAGATCGGCACGTAAAAGAGACGTCATAACGTTACTTCCTTTCTGCTAAGGCAGCCGCACGCACCTCTTGCTCGACAGGAGGATGGTGGATACCGTGTGCATCGTCGGTCAATTCGAGGAACAGATGCTCCAGGGAGGCATGCTGAGGCGTGACCTGGTAGATGCTGGCTTCCGCATTAACCAGCGCTTTCATCAGTTCAGGAGTCCTCTCTGCCGGGAGCGCGACCGTGACGGTACGTGATCCGTTGACTTGCGGCGTCACCCCAAAGCGTGCGACCACTTCCTGCAAGATGGAGAGCGGTTCGGCCTCGATCAGCAGGCTGGACTCACGTCGGAGCAGGTCGGCGACACGACCCTGGGTGACGAGCTTGCCATGATCGATGATCGCCACCTCCCCACACACCTGTTCCACCTCATGCATCAAGTGACTGGAGAGAAAGATTGTGTGTCCGCTCGCCCCCAGCGCTCCGATCAGCTCACGAATCTCGACGGTGCCAGCCGGATCAAGGCCATTAGTCGGTTCATCGAGGAAGATGATTTGCGGGGAATTGAGCAGGGCAGCAGCGATGGCCAGGCGTTGTTTCATACCGAGGGAGTAAGTGCGCACTTTGTCATGTGCGCGCTCTCGCAACCCGACTTGCTCCAGCACCTGAGCAATGTTCTGAGCGTCCTCAAGACCAGCCGTGCGTGCCAGCACACGGAGATTGTCCCGACCTGAGAGGATGGGATAGAACGCCGGTGATTCGACAATCGCACCGACTTGCGGCAAGATGGCCCGGCGCTCGCGCTCGATGTCATACCCCAGGATGCGACCACTTCCCTTTGTCGGGCGAATCAGACCGAGCAACATACGAATGGTGGTGGTTTTGCCGGCACCATTGGGCCCCAGGAACCCGAAGACCGTACCAGCGGAAACGGTCAGGTTTAAGGTATCAACGGCGCGGTGCGGCCCAAAGTGTTTGGAGAGCCCATTCATTTCGATAGCGAGGGGCGTTGCGCCATTTGCACTAGTCATCTGCATTGTGTACTCCTTTGTTTGCTGTTTTGTTTACTGTGTGCATCCCTCACTAATGGCTCCAACCAGTGGTGAGGGATGCGACCCTCCACCAAGCACCTTCAAACGTTGACCGGCGGTGCCTCTGCTGGCCGAGGTACCTCGATGAGTTGGGCATTACGCTCCGGTTGGTAGCCAAGGCGACCCCTGGTGAAGAGGAGGAGCAGCAGCGCACAGACGCCGAATATCATGACATTCATCCCCTGCCAGTTCCCGTTGACGAAGGGCTGTGCCCATCCGCTGATGACGAGTTGCACGGGGATGAGCAGGCCAACCAAACCACCGGCTGCATCGCCAAACCCATGGGTGAGCGTAGCGAGCAGCACACTTCCTCGCGTGTGATTGAAGATCCAGGTGTAGAGAAACGCTGCAGCAATCGCGACGAAGAGGAAACCCGCGTAGTTGGGGAGGCTGAACGGTCCGAGTACCTGCGTAAAGAACACGGGCAAATGCCACAGGCCATGCAGAGAGCCGAGGATGACGGTCCCCAGGACGGGGCCGTAGCGGTGTTGCAACCTCGGCAGCGCAAATCCGCGCCAGCCCAGTTCTTCTGCGAACGACGCCGTCAGGATGATGAGCACGGCTTGTGGCAAGAACACGGTCAACAGGAGTGGCGACTGCGCCAGGAGCGCCAGGGGTAAGTTCACTCCCAGAAAGACGCTGTAGCCCAGCAAGAAGATCAGGAGAAAGCCGAAAATGGCGATCAGGTACCACTGGATGCCGACCCGCCACTGCACACACCGACGGAGCAACTGTCCTACACCCGCTCTACCAGAGATGATGGCGGTCACGGTGAGGGATGCCAGGGCCGGCCCGGCAAAGGCTGCGAGGACAAACGCGATATAAAACGCGCTATCTGGGAGCCTATAGGGAAGGAGGCCAAGCCCATTCACCCCCCTAGAAAGCGCGAAGGGCAGCAAGGGCACCCAGGTTCCTGCGAACGCGATGACAAAGTAGGCTATCAGGGGATGCCTACTGATAAGACGCTTGAGAGATGAGGAGGTCGCAGGTTGCGACGTCGTTGCAATGGTCGTCATGAGGAGTTTCCTTTCCTGTCAGGGATGGCTTGCATCCCGGACTGCGAGCATGAGTAGACGGATAAGGTACAACGTACAGGGAGAGTCAGTTGCTGCTCACAACAAACAGCATCCTTTAGCGGTACAGCATTTGTTTGCTATAAACATGATGAACCTTCCTTTGTGTTCTCTATGTTCCAGTACCATTCTCATGAAATGGATGTCGTGAGAGGTCTCACGGTCTTGATGCATCATCATCAGCATGTGTGCTGTCAGCATCTCTGCCAGTGCTTGCTTCCCCAACAACCTGCATGTCCGGCTCGAGCTGGAAGCGCAAACGCAAGCCGCGCAGCACTGCTGGCTGGTCATCTACAAGCAACAATCGAATCATGATATCCTCGTCTATCTGTTCCTTCATGCCCCTCTTCACACTAGAGGCAGAACAGATATGGTACAATAGGGAGCAAAGCTTAAAACTTCCGCGATGTGGCACTGCTCATCACTCAGGTCAGCTATGATGGACACACCTCATATTCCTGACTCCTGATAAAGCAAGTATAGGTCCTGGCGACGCTAAACGCATCTCGCAAACGATTGATTTCTTCTACAACTTTCGTAGGGGGAAGGACCACTATCAAAAGGGGGTGCATATGACGATTCGCATCTTGCTCGCCGACGATCATAGCGTCGTGCGCAAGGGACTCCGCTTGTTCCTGAAGTATGACCCCGAATTGGAGGTGGTTGGTGAGGCGGCAGACGGTGCCGAGGCGCTGAGCCTGGCGAGAGAATTCAAGCCGGATGTGGTCTTGATGGACCTGCTGATGCCGGTGATGGATGGCATTGCTGCCACCGCTGCCATCCGGCGGGAATTACCCGAGACCGAAGTGCTGGCCCTCACAAGCGTCTTAGAAGATGCCTCAGTGGTGGGAGCGGTGCGTGCGGGTGCCATCGGCTACCTGCTGAAAGATACGCAGGCCGACACGTTATGCCAGGCGATCAAAGCGGCAGCAGCCGGACAGGTCCAGTTGACGCCCAAAGCCGCAGCGCGGCTGATGCAGGCAGTGAGTACCCCGGAGAGTCCCGAAGCGCTCACCGCACGCGAGACCGAAGTGCTGCGGCTGCTGGCCCAGGGGCAATCCAACAAGCAAATCGCCCACAGCCTGCACAATACCGAGCAGACAATTAAGACGCACGTGAGCAAAATCCTCTCGAAGCTGGGTGTGCAGAGCCGTACCCAGGCCACGCTCTACGCTATCCGCGTCGGTCTGGTCTCTGCCCGTTCACCTGATACGGCTGGACGAGAGGACGAGTCATGAAGAGACGCGTTGCCTCAGGAGTGGATGTGATGAATCTTCCGACTGCTTCAACACAGACGACGGTGTATGCTCAGCCACCAGGCGAAACGGATACGCGCCTGCGTGGTCGCTGGCTTTTACTTGCACGCGTTGTGTGGGTAGGTATTGCTGTACTAACTCTAGGCCTCTCGGTGGCCAGCATCCCAACCTCCCTGGCATCTCTTTATGTTTTATGCACAGATGCTCCTGCGACATGCAGTGACAGTGGGCACGTCACCCCAGACTATCTGCGAGCGCTTCAGGGGTTGGGTCTCTCCCTCGACATCTTTGCGATGTACGAGGTCGCACTCCTCATCGTGTTTGCTGTTGTCTACGCAGCCATCGGCGCAGTGCTCTTCTGGCGCAGGTCCGATGACCGCATGGCACTCTTTGCTTCACTCACCCTCGTGACATTTCCAGCGGCTTTCAATGTC
>WNGL01013897.1_pt1 | contig 10296 bp, 7 predicted proteins | sample 5400591 | NCBI WGS metagenome assembly WNGL01 (sample SAMN13153377, study PRJNA577476) | soil metagenome | isolation source: 80 cm soil or saprolite under Garry oak tree replicate 1 | place: USA:California | collected 2016-06-15 | reverse complement strand
TGAGCGCAGCATGCGTACCCAGCCCATGATTGCCGTCAGCGGCGTGCGCAATTCATGGCTGATTGGCGTCTCTCCAATAAACTTCAGGACGGTGAAACCCGGCTTGCGCGAGAATGCTGAGCTCGTCAAACAATTGCTGCTAGGTATCCTCTTTGGCCCAATCCGCCAAGTGATTGCGGCCTTCCGCCTCAGTGATGCCGTGCTTCGCCATGAAGTCCAACCAATACCGGAGCATTACGCCGTGTGCCCGCTTCAATGCGAACATTGCTCGGCGTTTTCAACATCCCTGACGATCACGGCATTGCGGGCGGGATAGGCGACTACCGATCCACGCGGCGACAACAACCTGGAGATGATCGCCGCAATATCCTCGGCCTTGGCGTAGTTTAGGAAGTAAGTGTGGGTCTGGAGCGGTAACGCATTCAGACAGGCCGCGGCGGTCGCAGCCTTCTGTTTCGCCTCCGCTTCAAAGACGGCATTTGGTACGACTCGCATGATATTGCCTTCGACTTCTTTCGCGAGGCCGTGAGTTTTCAGGACCACATCGAGGACCTGCTCCCACTGCGCCTCCTTCACCATCAAGTTGACTTTGCCCTGGACTGCCGGATGGATTACGACATTCATGCCGGCGACATTTCCCATGAAGCGGAGGAAGTCGCCGAGATCCATGTCCCTGGCGTCGAGCGTGATGAGTTGCGCGGACAAAAAAAAGGCTGTGAGAAATAAAGTTGTCATAGTGCTTCCATAACCAGCATACCGCTGTGCGGGAATGCAAAAAAAGCCCGCCCATTTGGGCAGGCTTTGGATGAAGCGATCTTTCGCCGTTCGACGTTAGGCCGCTTTGCCTCCAACAGTGCATCGATGATGCCTGAGAATGTCGAATATGATTCCAGGCAGTCTTCCGTCTGACGCTCGAAGGTTGAGAATCTCGTCTAGATTCGAATGACGCTCATACGCGCATTGGAAAACAGTGCAAAGATCAAAAGGCAGAACAGTGAATACGGAGAATTCTCAGCCTACGCTCAACAAAATCTGGTATCGTCTACATGACGGGAGCCCGTTATGCAAGAAACCTTCCGCCTGGTGTTGAATCAATCGTGGGAGGCCATCAACATCCAAACGGGCGCTCCCCTTGTCATTCCCAAAGGTTCCCACAAAGCCGTTCGCATTCTGCATCGCACCGCGATCGAGGCATGGAAACAGAACGTGCCGCCTTCTCCTCGTAAGGCACGGCCATGACCAACACATCATGGTCAATGACTGATCGACCGTGTGAGCCAAAGTTGAAGACGGGGTGACGAGTGTTTCCGCCTCACCTGACGGAAGTGGCTCCTCATCGGATAAGCCAGCGTCGGTTCACGTCTGACTGTTAAATCTTGTATCAGACTCGTCTTCACCCACGCACGTATTTAACTGGCTTTCGGAAGCTCCATAGCGTATGTCCCCGCTGTGGCGCACCACTCGAGACGGCTCGCGCTTGTGGTCGCACCGCGTATTTCTGCCCTCGAGAACAGCGCCTTCAGTTTTGAGTAGGCCTATGGCAGTGGCATAATTTCTTAGTTGGTGTTGAAGATGAAATCACGACGTATTGTCATCCGGCATCGACCTACATGGTGTGAAGTCGTCGAGGCCCTGATTTGATATGGACAAACCAAAACACCCTCAAGTCATCCGGACCTGGAAAGTCGAGCGCATCCGAAAACCAGGCAACGTTCGGCCATCGAAGACGCATCCAGCCAGACCGCCGAAGAAGTCAAAATGACGGCCGTCCAATTTAGATATGAAACCTCTTCTCGCCATCGCTTTCGTTGCAACCCTGCTTGCTCAGGCAACGCCTCCGCAATTGCGGCTTGCTGTACCTCCGATTCCGCCGCTTAATACGCCGTTTGGCGGCGTCGTAGTTCTGAATGTCGCGATTGATTCAGCGGGTACCGTCCGGAATATCTCAACGGTTGCCGGCACGTCGCCATTCCTGAAACCGTCAGTGGACTCCGTCCGGCGATGGAAGGTCACCAGCGTCGATTCGAGCAAGAAGTTCGTTGTGAGTGCGGTATTCCTCTATCGGCCGAGGCAGATATTCAGCTCCGGTCCTGGGACCTACTTGCCCCAAGTGCCTCCGGCCTCGAATCAGCCGCCCTTACCCGAGTTCATTTCAGATGCGCCGTATCCGGTCAATTCGATTGCCGAAGGCGTCGTTATTCTGGAGTTGAAGATCGGAGCGAATGGCCAGATCGAGCAGATCCTCACGGTTCATGATGTCCCGTCATTGACCGACGCAGCGCGTCAAGCTGCGGCGGCCTGGAAATTCTCATCGGCAAGAACGGGCGGAAAAGCGGTAGAAGGGATCAGCATCGCAGTTATCTCATTCCTTCGGCCCGTTATTCACTAGTGCGAACCAAGCCGTAGCTGCGGGGAGATTGGGAGCACGCGTCGGCTAACAGCGGGCCAAATGCGATCCTCACTTTGTTTGTCACAGTCGCTTCCTGATATCAACAATTCGTTTGCTCAGAATTGTGTACTGTCGCACTCAGAAGTAAAACTTGGCGGCCAGCTGGATCTGTCTTGGACCGCCTGCCCCGGCAGCGGTGCGGACCGTGTTGAGAGCGCCGAAGCCGAAACGGCCGCCACCTGGAGTCCCAGCGAGATTGGTTATGTTGCCTGAAGCATCGAATGTCGGCGTCACATTGAGGAAACTCCACTGGGTGTGATTCCAGACATTATAGAACTCGACGCGGAGTTGAAGATAGCGTGCTTCGCCCTCGCCGAAAGGAACATTTTTGAAGATCGACATGTCCCAGTTTTCGATCCCAGGTCCGCGAATTGGGCGGATGACCGAATCCATTCCAGTGCTCCCAACGGCTGCGGGGTGGAAGCAGGAGGTGTTGATAAACGCGTACAGCGTCCGGTCCCCCCTGGGCTGATTAGGATTGCAACTCAGCCCTGGCCGCGGCGACCAGCCTTCGTTCCCGGTGATACGCCGATTCAGCGTGGCCCCGCTGATGCCCTGCACGGCGTAGCCGCCAATGGCGGACGGCTGGTTTCCTGCGATGCTGCCCACGGCCATCGGCGCACCGGACATAAAGCTGGTGATGCCAGTCACCTGCCAATGGTCCAGGAACAACCTGGCGGCCGGGTTGTCGAGGGCCGCGACTTTCTTCGAAACGGCAGGAAGATTGTAGCTGTAGTTGAAAACGAAGTCTTGTGTGCGGTCGAAAGTCAGCAGGCCATAGTCGGCTTTGCGGTGATTGAGCGGGTTGCCGACGAACTGGTAATCTGTGTCCGTGCCCATAGCTTTGGACCAAGTGTAGGCCACACCGAACATAAAGCTGCGTGCGAGACGGCGGTTGAGCGCTACCTGAAGGGCATTGTAGTTGGCGCTGGAGCCGTACGTAGACAGGAATCCCCCCGCGCCGAGTCCGGATTGGGCAACGGCCACCCCGACTCCCACGTAGCCCGGGTACGGCCGGTACAGATCGACGGGCAAGGCGTTGTCGCCCAAAACGGTAGTGGCCGTGACGGAACGGGTTGGATCCTGATTCTGCGGCAGCCATGCGGCGCCGAAGCTGGGCTCATTGAACGGCTGGCGCGCCAACCCGTGCCGGGTCTGCGTACCGACGTATCCCACATCGAGCAGCATGCTGGCGGGCAACTGCCGCTGTACGGTGAAGTTGAAGTTGTAGACGGTGGGCAGCTTGCCCTCGGTGGAGAGCCCCGCGGCAGCGAGCGGGAAAAGGGTGCCGGATGATGTGGCAATGTCGTTGAGGTTGCCGTAATAAATCTTGGGCGTCAGCAATCCGGGCGGAAAGTTGATCTGGTTGAAGATCATGTTGCCCTGAATGCGTTCGTAGAAGACGCCACCGCCCATGCGGACCACCGTGTTGCCCGTGGGGCCTGCGGGCGTCCAGGCCACTCCGAACCGTGGGCCATAATGCACACCACGATTCCGGATCAGACCGCGCGTGAGGTCGAACGAGCTGCTGTTCGCGGGAGTAACCATTCCATTGGAAAAATTGCCGGACCCGGGCACGATGGCGCCGATCAGAGCTGCTGGAGCTGTCTGGCCGGTAAGTGGATTGAGGGCAAGCCGGACGCCGTTGACAAGCGTAGGACGGTAAAGGCTCACTTGCTGTTTGGGATCAAGCGCCGCCGGCACGAAGCTGGAGATCTCATCTTGCTTTTCGTACCAGGGCTTCAACAGCGAAAAGCGGATTCCGTAGTCCAGAGTCAGATTCGGCCGGACCTTCCAGTTGTCCTGCACATACCATTCGTAACTTCGGTAGGCGTAAAGGCCCTTGCGGTAAGTGTTGGACTGGTCGAAGACCTGGTAATTGCCGAGCAGCATGTTGGAGAAGTCCCAGCCTGTGTCTCCAGGGTTGGCGGAATCGGTGCTGAAGTTGAGGCGGCCGTTGTTCACGATCGTCGCCGTCTGCCGCTTGGTGCTGGTCTCGATGAAGATCCCGGCCTTCAATGTGTGGGTGGGAAATACTTTGGCGATATTGTCGGTGATGTTCTGGGTTGGGTTCTCGTTGTCGTACGGCATGCCACTGATGAAGATCGTGGGTGGGTTCTGCACCTCGCTTCCGAAGCTCAGGTTGGGGATGAGTTTGGCGAGTTTGTCAGCGTCGGGAATAAGCAGCGGCAGGGTGACGTTCGCGTTCGTGCGCAAATAGCCGCTTTTGGTGTCCGGCTCGTTGGGCAGCCAGTTGCGGGTGTTGCCGTAATTGAAGTCGTTGGTCAGCGTGGGAGTAATGATGATGGTCAGGTTTCCGGCTCCAGATATGGCTCCTTGCGCTGCGTGAAAGGCTCCAATACCCACCGTGTTGTTGGTATTCAGTCCGCCGGACTGGAGCAGATCGCGTCGGTTATGCAGCCAGCGGAAGAAGAACTTGAAGCGATCGGAGATGTTATAGTCGATGCGGATCGTTTCGTCGTTGCGCCGGTCCGAACCGGAGAACTGGTACTGGTAGTTGTAACCGGGATCCCCCAAAACGTTCGGCGCCGGAAAGACGTTCAGCAATTGCAGCCCGTACTGGTTCCAGCGGTTCTGAGGGATCTGATTGCCGGGAAACGGAGCATTCGTCAACGGATCCCGGATGGTGACCGGCCGGCCGTTCGAGGCCGACTTAGAGAAATCGCCTCTGCGCTCTTCCAGAGTTGGAACCGTCAGCCTCACCAGGTTGTCGAAGAGGCGCGGACGTTGGAATTCCCAGTTGGTGAAAAAGAACAGCTTCTCCTTGTTGGAGTTGAACTTGCCGGGAATGTAGACAGGGCCCCCGACGTTGAAACCAAACGTGCTGTTGCGATTGCGCGGGCGCGGCAGGCCCGCGTAATTGTTGGTGAACGTATTGGCATTCATCCACTCGTTGCGGTAGAACTCGTAGCCGACGCCATGGAAGTCTTTGGCGCCACTCTTGGTCACTAGCGTGATATTGGCGCTGGTGGCTCTTCCGAATTCGGCCTGCTGGCTGTTGGTTAAGACTTTGAATTCGGCAATGATGTCGGAGTTCAGGCGCCAGCCCCCGGCGCTGTTGTTGCCGACGTCCATAACCGACGTGCCGTCCACCGCGATCGCGTTCTGGTCCGTGCGCAACCCGTTGGCGTTATTGGTATCCAAGTTGAATCCGGCCACAGTTTTCAACAGATCAGCGAAGTTGCGGGTATTGGAGGCGAGATCCATTATCTGGCTGCCCGTGAGAACGCCGGAACGCTCCGCGCTAACGGTCTGCAACTGAGCCACGCTGGCCTCCACGGTGACTGCTTCACCGGCCAAGCCGATCTCCAGAACAATCGGCGGCAACCCGATGCGGTCCTGCGCGAAGAGCTCGATCTCGTTCTTGACGTATTTCTTGAAACCCAGCGCCTCCACAGACAGCGAATAGGTAGCCGGCGGCAACGGCGTGATGACGAAAGTACCTTCGGCGCTCGTCGTCACTTCGCGGGCAACGGCTCCCTGAGCCGTGTTTGTTAATTCCACCTTCGCGCCGGGGATCACGGCTCCCTGGCCGTCTTGAACGACGCCGCTGATGGAACCAAACGACTGCTGCGCCGACCCTGTCCTCCCGCACAGAAGCATAGCGCCAGCCAGCAGGGTCACAGCGGACGGTTTCCGCGCAAGCCCGAAGAACAGGGTCAATCCCAAATCGCGCATTTGTACAGCCTCCAGGGAAGCAGTTCGAGTGGAGTTTCGCCGCCCGCTCGCGCCGGTCATACCATCTTCTCGATGGCGCACTTATCCCCGCCGCGTGCTCCCAATAGCCGCTTCTTATGCTCGACCAATTCAGCGGTTGTCAATGTTAAAGGGGTTAGAAGGCTAAGCGTTGCCGGAATTTCAACGTTACTTCCTGAAACTATTGATTTACCGGTCGCGTTAACGCCAGTTGTAACGTTTAGCCGAAACCGGGATGCATCCGACGAGAGCCGACTCCTGGTGCATGACATATAGGTTATGGTGGCTTCGAAGTTAGCTTAGACGATGCTAGGTAGCAAGTCGAGATGCTGTCTAGCAAAGGCGGATGCTAGGCAGCAAAACGTTTCCTACGCAAACATGTTCGACCACCTGCACCTTGCGGCTCCTGATCCGATGGAGGCCGTGCGCGGCAAAAATCCTTAATTTGCGCAGGTCAGAACTTGAACCGCATGCCGATCTCGATTCGCCGCGGATCAAGAACGCTTGTAATGTTCGTGCTCCCGAAACCCTGCCGATATTGGTTGTAGAGATCCTGCGCCGACGCGTTCGGATTCGACGCTAGAAGGTTCGCACGCAGTTGTTCGGGGCTATTAAAGATCGGAATAGCCGTCGGAGAGCTTCGGTCCCTTCATCTTGTATATAACCGACGTGTTCAAGCTATATGTAATCAACGTGTTGGTTATGTTCAAGGTTTGCCGGCGCATATTGTTGAACCAGGGAAAACGTGGGCGTAATCGGCATTCCGGTTTGAAGCTGTTCTTCTTTCTTTTGTGTCTGCCCGGCCCGCTGTTCGCCCAGGGTTGTTTTATACCCACGGCGCAGTCAGCCCAATCGTCCACGGCGCGGCCGCTTTTCACCATTGGTCGTGTAGGACTTTTTCCCATCCGAAAGTAATTTTTCCCTTTCCGTCGGTGGTAGCCCTCTGCCACTGCGCTTCGTCCTCGCTCCGGTTGTCATGGTTTTCAATAAGTTAAGTCCCAGGCCAAACTGGAATGTTGCGTGCTAAGTGGCGAGCGGGAGTGGGTGTCATATGCCATGGCAACATCTATCACCCGACTTGATTAGGGCCTTCGCTTACCGCCTCGCAGTCATGCAACCCCACGAGTTGCACCATCTTCAAGATTGTGACGACTGCTCTCATTTATGGTGGCAGTTGAAGAAGCGAGCCAAGTGCGAATCCGGCACCAACAAGACGTCGCTTGACTGGGAACAGCCGATCAGTGCGCCAACTGAGGGCAAATCGAAGACTTCCGACGCAGCTTAGGCTGGCGAATCCCGGATGAAGCAAACCCTCCACGTTAAAAGAATGTTCGTCTGACCCTCTGCCCGCCCAGAAAGGCCTACACCCATTCAGCTAACAATGCACGCTTCTCAATGACGCCTTCGACCCCCCGAATCGAGGTAGCCGTTGTTGCCGGCCGCGCTGCACTCTCATGAATGGCTCATTGCGCGTTGGACGTTTGGAGTGGTTGGGTTGATCATTCCTCAGTAAGCCTACCCTTGTATCCAGCGCCGTCCAGTCGGCCCAATCGTCCCGCCGCGACACGAATACTTCTTGATGAAGTACAAGGTCGAGGAGCAGAATCGTGCGCACGAAAATCGAATCACGAGAGGAGAACTGCGATGACAAAACAACTTTTCAAAATCGTCGGAATGGTTGCCACCGTTGTTGTGATCATCCTTGGGGGAATCTTGATCAGGTCCGCGCGGGTACAAGCGAAAGACAAGGATGTTGACAACGATGAATCAAAAATTCAGCAGGGTTTTGATATAGCCCCAGTCCCGCTGAACGTGGCCCGGAAAAACAGGGCGCTGGTGGGATTAGGCAGCTATCTTGTCAATGGGCCGGGTGACTGCAACGCTTGCCACAACGCCGGGCCTGGGAACAACCAATTCCTTCCGGGCGGAAACCCATTCTTTGGCCAGCCGAAGCACATCAACTCAGCAACGTACCTGGGCGGCGGCAGGAATTTCGGCCCGTTGGTGGCAGGTTCTGCGGACATTATCTCCCGTAATTTAACACCGGATAAGACTGGTCTGCCTTTAGGCGGCGACACGTTTGAAGAGTTTCGTCAGATCATGAGAACCGGTGTGGATTTTGATCACCTCCACCCCACCTGTCCAGGAGTTCCCAACTCAACCTGTGTTCCGCCTCCGTTCAACGGTAACCTTCTCCAAGTGATGCCGTGGCCGAATTTTCAAAACATGACGGACAATGACCTGCGGGCCATCTACGAATATCTAAGAGCGATTCCCTGCATCGAGGGCCCGCCTGCGCCAAACCCGCTCCACCACGAGTGTCATTGATCCAAAAGCGCTTGCCCGTGATTAATACCGAAAGCAAGGCTAAGCTTTTGCCGTCCGGAACGGGCAGCGCGATTGCCCCAAGTTCTTGGAATGTTCGTTTCTCGAGACTTTTTTGGTCCACTCCTCTTTTTCTTATGGACCCGCGTTCCGAGCATCGAGGCGCAGACCATCAATACCCGGACGGACCTGACGTGCCATCGACGCGACTACTTCCGATACTTTTTTGTGGTCCCTAGCAGTTTTTATTTGACGTCTGGACAACCGTCCGATATAAGACAGCCGCTTTCGAGCGACACCCCAGGTTCAGACGTCCATCACTGAAGGAATCGCGATGCGACATCTTCAGCGACACGCGACCCGGCACGCTAAGGAGAAGATTGAATGAGTATTTACGAAGCTTTAGGGATGGGTTATGTGGTTGCTGCCACCGCCGCTTTTACAGCTGAAGTGATCTATTTTGCGGTAAAAGGGTTGATCTATTTACAACGATTGGTCCAGCGCGCCCAAACAGAGGAAATCTTAGATCTTGAACGTTCACTGAGCATCAAGCGAGAACTGGCTAACACCGAATACTCCGGCGTCTCTGCCGGTAAATAAGCGAAGTCCTCACCCTGGATGGGTTGTCGACGGAAACTTTTAAATACGACTTCAACGCAAAGTCTATCAATCGCAACGGGTGTTTGAGCGCGTACTTTTGTCTCTGAGGTTCCGAGACGTCATGGTTTTGGTGGCTGGTCTTCCAGCTTGATTGCCTAGGCGTGCTAAGATATCGCACGATTTCCAAATCGAGCATAAGACGCCATATTGAACCTTCCGGTGGGGTACGCCATGAATTACGAAGCTAGCGTTGAAGAATCAGTCCAGAAGCCGGCCGTGCCGCGTCATATCGCAATTGTTCGTATCGCCCACTGGATCGTCGTGCTGAGCGTTGTTGGCCTGCTTGTCAGCGGCACAGGCATTCTGGTATCTCACCCCCGCCTGTACTGGGGAGAAACCGGCAGTTTAGGGACGGAGTCCCTGATCGATCTTCCGATTCCGTTTATCATCGGCCCCTCGGTCTCGAATCGGCCTTTCCATTTCTTCTTTGCGTGGATTCTCGTCCTGACTGGCCTGACCTACGTGGCCGGCGGCTTTATCACGCAGCACTTCCGCAACGACCTGGTGCCGGCAAAAGGGGACGTCCGTTGGAACCGCATCATGAGCGCGATCTCGGAGCATTTGCGCTGGAGGCCGGCGAGCGCGAATGCCGGCCGGACTTACAACGTGGTACAACGGTTGACCTATCTTGCCGTCGTGTTCGCGCTTTTTCCGGCCATCCTCTGGACCGGCCTGGCGATGTCGTTCGGAGTTACATCGGTGTTCCCGATATTAGCGACCGCATTGGGCGGTCATCAGTCCGCTCGGACCCTTCACTTCGTCTTTGTTACTTTGCTGCTGCTTTTTGTGATTGTACACATTGTGATGATCCGCCTTGCTGGATTCTGGAGCAGTGTGCGGGCGATGATAACGGGATACATACCACAGGGAAGAAATTTAGCTCCCGCCCCAGGTGATGTCGACTCGACTCCTGAGGCGGCGCGCTATCGCGCTGGCGCTGCGCCGGGACGGCTCCGTGGATTCGACACCATCCTCAGCGGGAACGATAAAGGCTCGACGAACAAAATTCTCACACGCCGCACATTTGTCACCGGGGGATTGGCAACGGCGGCGGGCGCATCGGGGCTTGGCGCCGCGGGCTACTTCGGCGGCCGTCACGGTCTGATCCCACCTGATCACACCGGCATTATAGGGGTCGGGGAAAC
>WNGL01027219.1_pt1 | contig 10298 bp, 8 predicted proteins | sample 5400591 | NCBI WGS metagenome assembly WNGL01 (sample SAMN13153377, study PRJNA577476) | soil metagenome | isolation source: 80 cm soil or saprolite under Garry oak tree replicate 1 | place: USA:California | collected 2016-06-15 | reverse complement strand
GGCCGGTTTAATTACACCGCTCAATATCGGGATCGCGATCGCAGTGTTGATTGTCATCGCGGTGATCGTGCGCCTGGTGACGCGGGGCAAGGAGGAGCCCACAAGCGGAAGAATTCGGTAATACAGCGACGACGCTCCGTTGCCGTGTTTTCAACCCGAAGAAGTCCCTCGACAGAGCGAGGCGGTTACACAAGAAATTTCTTTGACACACAAACCCGCGCGGTTAGCTTGCGGACGCTTTTTGCTGGAACGAAACGGTCCCTTGGTCGTTCAAATTGCAAATTTGACACGGCTGTGGGACTTTTGACTCTCTGGCGGAAGGTGAAATCGGGTCGTTGCTTGGCTACGCCGCGGACAACGCGACGTGGAGTGAGATAACGAAGAACCGCCCATGTAGCTCAGTTGGTAGAGCACGTCCTTGGTAAGGACGAGGTCACCGGTTCAATCCCGGTCATGGGCTCCAGAACGGGCCCGGGACCGGTAGCGGATAATTGAGAGAAAAGCAGACAGTTTAATTAAACAGGAGAATTGAAATGGCTAAGGAAGCATTTAAACGCGATAAGCCGCACGTGAACGTCGGCACGATCGGTCACGTGGACCATGGCAAAACCACCCTGACGGCGGCGATTACGATGGTGCTGGCGAAGAAGGGCATGGCCGAAGTGCGGGCCTACGAATCAATCGACAACGCGCCAGAAGAAAAAGAGCGCGGCATCACCATCAACACTGCGCACGTGGAGTATTCGAGCGACAAACGCCACTATGCCCACGTCGATTGCCCCGGTCACGCCGACTACGTCAAGAACATGATCACCGGTGCAGCACAAATGGATGGCGCGATCCTGGTTGTCTCCGCCGCGGATGGACCGATGCCACAGACCCGCGAACACATCCTCCTTGCGCGACAAGTGGGTGTGCCCTCGATTGTCGTTTTCCTGAATAAGGTCGACATGGTTGATGACCCCGAGCTTCTCGATCTGGTCGAGATGGAAGTGCGCGATCTCCTCACACAGTATGAATTTCCCGGAGACAAAATCCCGATTGTTAAGGGTAGTGCGCTGAAAGCGCTCAATGGCGATGCGGAGGCGCAAAAGCAGGTAATCGCCCTCGTGGAGGCGATCGACGATTACATTCCGGTTCCCGAGCGGCCGGTTGATCAGCCATTCCTGATGCCGATCGAAGACGTGTTTAACATTGAAGGCCGCGGCACCGTCGCCACCGGCCGTGTTGAGCGCGGGGTTCTCAAGAAAATGGGAGAAGTCGAACTGGTCGGAATTCGTCCTACGGCCAAGACGGTTGCGACTGATATCGAAATGTTTCGCAAACTTCTCGATGAAGCGCGCGCGGGTGATAACGTGGGCGTTTTGCTGCGTGGATTGAAGAAGGAGGATGTCGAACGCGGCCAGGTTATCGCCAAGCCGGGATCGATTACGCCGCACAAGAAGTTTAAGGCGGAAGTTTACGTGTTGAGCAAGGAGGAAGGTGGACGTCACACGCCGTTCTTCTCGAATTATCGGCCACAGTTTTATTTTCGCACCACGGACGTTACTGGCACGGTCAAACTGCCCGAAGGCGTGGAAATGGTCATGCCCGGCGACAACATCTCGATTGAAGTCGAGTTGATCACGCCGATCGCGATGGAGAAGACGATTCGCTTTGCTATCCGCGAAGGCGGAAAAACCGTCGGCGCGGGTCGCGTCAGCGAGATTCTGGATTAAACTAGGGACGCATCGCATTACGCCAGTAGCTCAATTGGTAGAGTAGCGGTCTCCAAAACCGTCGGTTGGGGGTTCGAGTCCCTCCTGGCGTGTTGGCCGAAAGCGCGTTAAAGCGTTAAAATGGTTAAAGCGTTAAAACGTAAGATCGGGACTCCGGTTGCGTTGTCCGCTTCAACACTTCAACGAATCACGATTTGGATTTGAGATGATTGCGAAGGTAAAAAATTTTCTCGGCGAAGTGAAGGTCGAGCTGCAAAAAGCTTCCTGGCCGTGGGACCCGAAAGAAAAGGGATTTCGTCGTTACAAGGAGCTCACGGACTCGACACTCGTGGTTGTCATCGCAATGTTATTGCTCGGCGGTTACGTCGCACTCTTCGATTTCGTCCTCGTGAACTTCGTCCATTTTTTCACCCGATTGCACTGATTTATGGCGCAAACACTCGCAGGCAAAGATCAATGGTACGTCGTGCACGTTCTTTCCGGACAGGAAAATAAGGTGCGCGAGAACATCCTCAAGCGTATCAAAACCGAGGAGATGGGCGACTTGATTTACGAGGTGCTCGTTCCGACCGAACGCGTCTCGGAAATCAAGAAGGGCAAGAAAAGCGAGACGACACGGAAATTCTTCCCAGGCTACCTGATCGTCAACATGCATTTGCTCGACGAAAACAATCAGCTCGTCGGACGCACCTGGTATTTCATTCGCGATACCCCCGGCGTGATCGGTTTTGCCGGAACCAAAGACAAGCCGATCCCGATGCGACAATCCGAAGTCGACAGCATGCTTGCGCAAATGAAAGAGCGCGAAGAAAAGGTGAAACCGAAGGTCAGCTTTGAAGTAGGCGAATCGGTGAAAGTTGCCGACGGCCCGTTCCAGAACCAAACTGGCATCGTCGAAGAAATCGATCCCGATCGTGGTAAACTGCGCGTTTCCGTCACAATTTTCGGTCGTGCCACGCCCGTAGAACTCGAATACTGGCAGGTCGAACGTGGTTAAGATTTTTCTGACAGAATAAAAACAAAAAAAATGATCAAAATGTTTTCCGGGATGTTGCTTCTAACCTATTTTGTAAATTCTGTTCATTCTGTCTAAATCCCATGGCTAAAGAAATCGTAGCTCACATCAAATTGCAGATTCCCGCCGGTCAGGCGAACCCTGCGCCACCCGTGGGTACCGCGCTCGGCCCGCGTGGAGTCAACATCATGGCGTTCTGCAAAGAATTTAACGCCGCGACCCAGAAGCAAGCCGGCGACATTCTTCCAGTCGTCATCACTGTCTTCAAAGACAAGTCGTTCACCTTCATCACCAAGAGTCCGCCGGCAGCCGTTCTACTGAAGAAAGCCGCCATCATCGCAGCCGGTTCAAAAGAGCCGAACAAAACCAAAGTCGGCAAAGTCACGCGCAAACAGGTCATGGACATCGTGAACACCAAGCGCAAAGACCTGAACGCGCGCAATGACGAAGCCGGCTTCCGCATCATCGCCGGCACCGCCCGCCAAATGGGCCTCGAGATTGTCGATTAAGATCGACAATCATCTGTAGCGGCGGTCTATGACCGCCGAAATGAATTGAACCGCGGATTACACGGATTGAACAGATCGGTTAGCACCCGCGTCTCGCTTGCTGACTTCGGCGCCTCACTGAAAGAATCTTGTCCCGGTTTTCCTCTGCGGCTTCTTGGCTTGCTTTTGCCTTGTCAGCGAAAGAGGCCTTGGCGTAAAACGTAGGGAATGAAAACCACGCTGACCGCGGCCTGCATTGTCTTATGCTTGTGCTGAGGAACCGCGTCGGCCAAGCATCATCCTGCACCGCAGCAGCAATCGCCGCCTCCTCCTGCGAATCAGCCCATCACTCCGAACGCACTTCCGTCGAGCGTGCTCCAGCCGTTCTTGGATCGACGGCTCAACATAATTCTAGCGCCACTTGACGCGCCTGGACTCAAGCATCCCGAAGCCGTGGCCGATCTTCGCTCGTCTATCGTCGATGCCATGAAGAAAGCTCCTGTCGCTAAGCAGCCTCCTTTTCAAGCCGCGCTCGCTGTTTGCAACGTGTTATCGCAAGCCGTTGATGAGCGCCAGCGAGCGGTCGCAAACCTGCAGGGATCTCAACGCTTCTCCGGATGGCCGGGTCTAAAACACCAAGCAGCTCGCGAGGCCGCACAAAACAACGCCTTCTTTGCAAACGCGCAGATTACGGAGTGGAAACAGCGAGCGGCACAGCTGCGTCAGCAGATCGAGCAATTGTACACTCGCGAGCGCGAGATTGAAGGTCACGTAACTGCAGCAGCCGCCGACGCGGCCGCAACAGCCAAATACGATCACTTTGGACAAACCTGTTGCGGTGAAGGTGAAGTACGGGATGGCTACGATTCCTCCGGAGACAACTTTGACTGTCATTAGTCGCGATGCGAATGGCATCCTTGTTGACTATGCAGACGAAAAGGTGACGCTGCCGCCCTGATTCCGACTACTTGGTCATCTGCGGCACTTCGTCATTCAGATTCAGATACTCCCAGCGTTGCAGCGCGATCGGGACGTTGCCGTTTTTCCAGACGAAATCGTGGAAGGCGCGGAGGCTGAATTTTTCGCCCTGCTGCAAACGCGCGTCGGCGAAGAATTTCATAATCTGGAGTTTACCGATTTGATACGAGATCGCCCCGCCCGGGCTGGTCGCAAACGCGATCGCTTCCTGGCGGGCGGTTTCTGGATCCATCGGAACTTTTTCCTCTAGATATTTCGCGGCCTGCTCGAGCGTGAACTCGCCGAGCGCAAGTTTCACGTCGACTTCCACGCGCAGCGCGCGCAGCCGCATAAAATTGTAAATGATCTCGCGCGTGTGCGGACTGTCATCGAACAAGCCAGCCTGCAACATCATTTCTTCCGCGTAGAACCCAATACCCTCGTTCGCAGTTGAAGCGTAGTAATGACGGCGAATTGGATCTTCGTGCTTCCAGGAAAGACAGAGCTGAAAATAATGGCCCGGAATTCCTTCGTGGACGGTGATTGGGCGCGGATCTTCGGCAGTCGCACGCCAGAAGTAACCGAGTTTTCCTGAAGGCTCGGTCACATAGCGAATGCAATTGTCCTTCAATCGCGATGGCGAAGTGAAGTCATCAATTTCACCGAAGCCTTGCAGCGAGCGCAAATATTCCGGCATCGGTTGCAGGGTGTAATGCTGGAGCCAATTCGGCACCGTTAGGATGCCGCGCTTGTCGAGGAACTCGCGGATCGACAATTCCTTTGCCGCTGTGTCTTTGATCCAAGCTGGGATGTCTTTCACCAAAGACAGCGGCGGCACCTCCTTATTCCGCTGCTTTTCAAACGTTTCGAAAGCTACTGCACGGTTCCACTCCTGACGGCCCATGGCGAGAAGCTCTTCGGGTGAGTAGGGCAGCAGCGCGACGTTTTTCAGGAAAAAGACGTAAGCATCGCGACCAAGCGCGGTCTCTTGCGGAAGCGACGGCAATTTTTCCTGAAGCAACTTTCGAAATTTTTCCAGCGCATCTGCTGCGCGATCAGTCACACCATTCAATTCTTCTTGTTCTAGGGTTGTCGATCTTAACAATGCCGCCCCCATTTTGCGCAAACGGGGACGAATATTCTCCAGCGCTTGAATCGCCACCGATGCAAATGGCGCTGCCGGCTTATCCAGATTCGCGGCGCCTTGCTGCAAGATCGAAGGAATATTTTCGATGCGGGTCAGAATCTCGTGGGATTGCGTCGCGTCGTAAGGCCCCGAAACCGTGAGTGCTTCGACCACTGGCGTGAGCGTTTGGTCGATGTAGAAATTGGGATCGCGTTTCCAGCGCGGATTTATTTCCAGTTCCCATCGCACCCGCGCCAGAGCTGAACCGATCAGCTGATAATCAACCTGCTCCGCAATCGGCCACCCATTGGTGTCGATCTTTTTCCAGCCCGCTTCAAATTGTTCGAGGGCCTTTCGTTGCTTGTCGATCTCAACTCGCGACCAATCGCGCGTCCCGCCTGGACGCTCGATTCGGTTCACGTCATCGCCAGTAAATGGCGCGAATTTCGCGCGCCAGCTCCAGAAATCATCGCTGAGTTTCTGCAACACATCCGAGGTCTGCGGCTGGCTTTGCGCGAAGACGCTAGGCAGCGCCGCGAACAAGACGCTAAGGCCAATCACTCTGCATGCGTTCATAGGGCGAGCGCCGCAATTAAGATCGACAATCCCGAAATAATCGGGGCTCGCGAAAAATTTCGGAGTTTCATTTCGCTCGATTCAAGCGAAGAGGATCGGGATAGACAAGAAAGTTGAATTGCGGGCAGCGTCCAACGTTCCTTGATCCATGGTTTGCAGGAAAGCGAGTTTGCGGGACGATAGGCCATGCCCCGCGGGCTTTCGAAGAACAAACAATCTCATAAGGAACAGACTTGGGAGAGGGCGACGGGATCGGTGCCGAAGCTCGCTCCGACGGTTACTTTGGTCGATAGCGGGGAGCTGATTGTGGTCGCTCACGGCTTGGGAGTGGCGCACCCACCCGGCTTTCCTCTTTGGGTTCTTCTTGCCCATCTCGCATCGCTCGTGCCCGTAGGAAACGTTGCGATGCGCGTCAATTTTTCTTCCGCCCTTTTTGCCGCGCTCGCTTCCGCGATGCTCACGTTTGTTGTGGCAGAGTTAATGATTACTGCTTCATGTCTCGCCGCGTCGAAGCGAAGAAAGAAGAGCGCGCAGCAGAGTAAAAAGGCTCATGATTCAGGGGTCGGCCACCTTTTGGTGTTTGCGCCTGCGCTGGGCGCCGGCTTGCTCATGGCGTTCTCCCGCACGCTCTGGTTTTATGCGACGATCACCGAAGTTTATGCTCTCAACACGCTGCTCATCCTCGTTATCCTCTTTCTGATGCTTCGGTGGCGGCGGCGCATCATTGCAGACCGGAGAGATATCGGTGCGGCGATGGATGCCGGTCACGCCACGTCGGCAATCACCGGTCACGACACTTTTCTTTATGCCGCTGCCCTCGTCTTTGGGCTCGCGCTCGGAGTTCATCACGTTACTGTGGCACTGGTACTTCCGGCGCTGGGCGTCATCGTTTATAGAACGGAGGGCCTGAGGTTTTTCACGAGCCGCCGGCTGATGTATGCTGCCCTAATTTCGACTGGCGCTCTAGTCGCTGTTTATACCTACCTGCCGCTTGCGGCGTTGCGCGCGCCTGTCATCAACTGGGGCAATCCGCGTTCGCTGCAAGAGATATGGTGGCACGTCACTGGCCGGCAGTATCGGGTGTTCCTCTCCTTTACGCCGAAGATAATGGGGGAGCAGTTTGTTGAATTCTGCAGAATGGCCCTCCGTGAATTCGGCCTGTCCTGGTTGCCCTTGCCGCAAGCCCTGGCCTTCGCCGGCCTCGTCAACGCTTTCAAAAAGGACCGCACAACCTTCTGGTTTCTCCTGTTTATCGTCATTGCCAATTTGGCTTACGACCTCAGCTACGAAATTGCGGAGGACAAAGATGCGTACTATCTGCCCGTGTTTATTTCGATCGCGATTGCCGCCGGGTTCGGCCTGCGTTGGTTGATCCAACGCGCTGTCTCCAAGTCCATGCCGCTTGGGAAACGGTATCTAGTGGCTACAATTATTGTTCTTCTCGCGCCCGCGATAGCTTTCATGGGCAATTGGCCTTTCAATAATCGCAGACATTACTTTATCGCGCACGATTACGTCGAAAATCTGTTCAGCGCGATCGAGCCCAATGGCCTCTTACTTACACTCGACTGGCAGGTCGAGTCTCCGATGTTTTATGCGCAGGAGGTAGAACAGCGTCGGCGCGACGTAAAAATTGTGGACATCAATCTCCTGCGTCGCTCGTGGTATTTCGATTATCTGCGGCACGCTTACCCTGGTCTGATTGAGCGTTCTCGGGACAAGATTGACGCGTTTGTTGAGAATCTTAAGGAATGGGAACGTGATCCTGGAGCTTTTACCAGGAACCAGGCGCTCACTCAAAGGATCAGCGCAGCGTTTGAGGAGATGATCCAATCAATTGTGACCAACGAGAGTAAAGTCGCGCCGGTTTACATTACGAGAGACGTGTTGTTCGCTGATACAACCAACGGTGAGCTGACGAGGTGGCTCACTCAAACCTATCAACTTGTCCCGCAAGGACTGGTCTTTAACCTCGCGGGCGATCAAAGTTTTCACGATCCGCGTGACCTGCACATCCAGACCCGCGGTCTGGCTGACGGGACCCTGCGGTTTGAGAAAGACGACGTAGTAAACCTCAAGGTAATACCGGTCTATACGAGCATGCTGATCAATCGGGGGCGCTATCTCGCGTTATTCAACCAGCACGACCGCGCCAGTGCTGCCTTCAGGCAGGCGCTGGTGCTCGATCCGGGTCTCGCCGCGGCGCAACAAGGACTTGCGGAAAGTACGGCTAAGCTGCGGAACCCATAGCGGGTGTGTCGGCGTAGCTTTGGGAACAGGTTCACTCACATTCGGGCATTCCTTTCTTGCAAGCCTGGCGAATTGCGCCTAAACCGGCACGATGAGAATTACGTCTCGCGTTGTTGTAATTTTCTTGTGTCTTGGAGTTAGGGCTTCCGCAGCCGATCAGATGATCGCGCTCAAAGCCGAGCGCATGTTCGATGGGAAATCGAAAACGCTCGTGCAACACGGCGTTATCATCGTCCAAGGCGATAAGATTGTCGATGTTGGCAGCAATCTGGCGGTCCCAGGCGGCGCGAAGGTGATCGATCTTGGCGATGCGACGCTTTCCCCGGGCTTTATCGACGCGCACACCCATCTTACGCTGGATTACTCGGGCGATTACAATCTGCGCCGGCTGCACGAGCTAGATCTCAATGTCTCCGAGCAAGCAATCCGCGCGACAACCTTCGCTCGCGCGACAATCGAAGCCGGTTTTACCACCGTGCGGGACTTGGGCAGTCGGTTTGTCGGCAGCCGCGAGTTTGTCGATGTGGCGCTGCGCAATTCGATTAACAAAGGGCTAGTCGTCGGTCCGCGCATGCTCGTGGCGACTAAAGGAATCGGCGCAACCGGCGGACACTTCGATCCGACCAGTGGATTTCGCGATTTTCTTTTTGGACGCGAGCCCGATTACATTGATGGAATCGCGGATGGACCTGAGGAAATCCGAAAGGCTGTGCGCTTTGAAGTAAAGAACGGCGCGGATGTGATCAAGGCTGCCGTCTCTGGCGGCGTTCTCTCGTTGGCCGACGAAGTAGATACTCCTCAGCTAACTCCATCCGAAATGGCGGCTCTAGTAGACGAGTCGCATCGGTTGCGCAAAAAAGTGGCTGTGCATTGTCATGGTGATCAAGCCGCCCGCGAAGCGATCGAGGCCGGTGTTGATTCGATCGAGCACGGGTCCTTTATGAAACCGGAAACGCTCACTCGGATGAAAAACAAAGGCACGTTCCTCACGCCGACACTTATGGCGACCGAATGGATTATGAGCAAGCTCGACAATTATCCGCCAGCGTTGCAAGCCAAAGCCAAAGCGGCCGGCGCCGCCCGATCGGACATGTTTCGCAGCGCGGTAAAGATGGGGGTGAAGATTTCATTTGGGACTGACGCGGCTGTTTTTCCGCACGGCCAAAACGCGAAAGAGTTTAAGTTAATGGTCGATCTCGGGATGGCGCCGATCGATGCGTTGAAATCTGCCACGGCAAATGATGCCGAGCTTCTCGGTATTGCGCAGAAAGTGGGCACGCTGGAAAAAGGGAAACTGGCCGATGTCATCGCAATGCCGAGCGATCCGACTTCCGACATCACCGCGACCGAGCGCGTCTCGTTCGTGATGAAAGAGGGCAAAATCGTCAGGAGGGGACCACCGATCGTGCAAGCGGCTGCCGAATCGACGGAAAACCCGCACATCGCGTTTCCGGTCGATTAAGATGCGCGACTGCGGTCTATGGATCGAAGTTGATTTTGACAAGGTAAAGATCGCCGCTAGGTTCCCCGTCCTGCAGTTGGGTTGAGCAGCCTAACCATTACGCAGGAGCCTTGTAGCCTCTATTAGACGAGCGGGGCGGTTGAACTGCACAGAACATGCAAAAGAATCGAAGCAAACGTTATCGCGCTGCCGCGCAGCAAGTGAATCGCACTACGGCTTACAATCTCGCCGATGCGGTTATGACGTTGAAGAAGTTTTCGCCGACGAAGTTCGATCAGACCGTGACGGTTTCGTTCCGGCTTGGTGTTGATCCCAAGCAATCCGATCAAATGGTGCGGGGGACCTGCCCGCTTCCGCACGGCAGCGGGAAAAAGGTGCGCGTACTCGTTTTCGCGGAGGGTGAGGCAGCCAAAGCGGCCAGGGAGGCCGGCGCAGAATTTGTCGGGATGAAAGACCTGATTCAGAAATGCCAAGAAGGTTTTCAAGATTTTGATATTGCGATCGCCACGCCGGCAGCAATGGCGGAGGTGCGAAAGCTCGGGAAGGTGCTTGGACCGCGCGGACTCATGCCTAATCCCAGAACCGGGACCGTAACTGACGATACTGCAAAAGCGGTGCAGGAGGTGAAGGCAGGTCGCGTGGAATTCAAGCTCGACAAGAACGGCAATGTCGCGGTGCCGGTTGGAAAATTTTCCTTTGAAGAACA
>WNGL01021252.1_pt1 | contig 10299 bp, 9 predicted proteins | sample 5400591 | NCBI WGS metagenome assembly WNGL01 (sample SAMN13153377, study PRJNA577476) | soil metagenome | isolation source: 80 cm soil or saprolite under Garry oak tree replicate 1 | place: USA:California | collected 2016-06-15 | reverse complement strand
CTGGTCACGCATGACTGTGACAAAAGCCTGGATTTCCCCATCAAGCTGGTCGATGCGCTCAAAGGCTTCGGCTACCAGCTCGGTTGGTGTAGTCATGCCGGAGCGAATGTCTTCTGAAGCTTCTCGAATGGAAAGGTATGGCATTATCTGCTCTCTGCCCCCTTTCTTCTAGTGTGAGTATGCTAGCTCTATCGCGTTATGTGCCTGGAAGAGGTTTAGATATCTATCGTTGTTGTGAGTATATCACAACCCTGCTATTCTGAAAGATTGACGCTCTCCCCCCGAAGTGCTAAAATATATCCTAGTGAATAGGTCGGATTAATTGGACTCGTCGCAGATATTACACGCGAGGACGAGGGAGGAGAGACCATGATGTTACGAGTATCTACAAAAGGCGAATATGGTGTGCGTATTATGGTCGATCTGGCGCACCACTACGGTGGACGCCCCCGCTCGCTCACGGATATTTCGCAGGCGGAAATGCTGCCGCTGGCATATCTAGAGCAACTGGTGAAACTGCTGCGCGAGGCCGATCCACCGCTCGTCACCAGTACTCGTGGAGCACACGGTGGCTACCGACTGAGCCGGGAGCCCGCAGACATCACGATGGGGGAGATTGTGCGCGTGCTGGAAGGACCAATTGCACCGATGATCTGCGCGACTGAAGGCGAGATGACCCAGATCTGCGGTTTCCTTGATTCGTGCAAGACCAAGTATCTCTGGGCAAAAGTGCGTGACGCCGTAGCTAATACGCTCGATAGCATAACACTGGCAGACCTGGTGAATGAAGCGCTTGAACAAGGCTCTCCCACTCATTTCATTGCTCTCTCAGATATTCATGTAGGGACGAATATGGGATTTTCCCTACCAAAGGGAGGCGAACTCCAGGTTCGCCCGCTATCCTAAGGAGGATGTGTTTCGTTAATGGGATCAGAACTTGTAATTAAAAACCTTCATGCGAATATTGAAGGCAAACCGATTTTACGTGGTGTTGACCTGCTGGTCCGGCAGGGCGAGGTGCATGCATTGATGGGACCCAACGGCTCTGGCAAAAGCACGCTGGCGAATGTCATTATGGGCAACCCGAAATATGAGGTGACTGAGGGTGAGATCTGGTTTAAGGGTGAGAACATTTTGGAATATTCACCTGATCGCCGCGCCCGTATGCGCCTTTTCCTGGCCTTCCAATATCCTATGTCTATCCCCGGCGTGAGCGTGGCGAATTTCCTGCGCCGCTCGCTAGAGGCTGTGCGTGAAGGCAACAAGCCCCTGGAAGAGGGCGAACAGCCTACAGGCAAGATGAGCAAGCGCAAAAGCATTCCTCCTCGCGAGTTCCGCACGCTGCTGCAAGAGAAGATGCGCCTACTCAGAGTCGATAACAGCTTCATCAACCGCTCCATCAATGAAGGCTTCTCTGGCGGAGAGAAGAAACGCGCCGAGATCCTCCAGATGGCACTGCTTGAGCCGGAAATCGCACTGATGGACGAGACCGACTCCGGCCTGGATATCGACGCGCTGAAGATCGTGTCCGATAGCGTGAGTGCCCTCACTGGACCAAACCTGGGTATCCTGCTCATCACCCACTATCAGCGCATACTGAACTATATCACCCCCGACTACGTGCATGTCATGTATGACGGTAGCATCGTCAAGTCGGGCGACAAAGAGCTAGCACTGGAACTGGAAGCGAAGGGGTATGAGTGGCTCAAACCCCCTGAGGAACAGATTGGGGTGAATGGCAATGGCTAATGCACTGTCCACCGGGCTTTCCCGCGGCGCGGTAGAAGAACTCTCGCGCCAAAAGGGTGAGCCGGAATGGATGCTTCAAAAGCGCCTGCAGGCCTGGGATATCTATGAGAACACGCCCACCCCGCTTGGTCGGCGTGGAGACCTGGGTACGTTGCGTACATTCTCGAATTTCAAGTTTCAACAACTTAGCCCATATGTGCCTTCCAACGGCAATGGCATATTACCTGCCGTCATTGAGCAGGCTTTGCAAGAGGCCCTGGTTGATGCGCGGTCTGGTCTCGTCGTACAACGCAACGCCTCAGTCGTACGCATCGAACTGGACGAGGAACTGAAGCAAAAAGGCGTTATTCTCACCGATCTGGATAGCGCTGTCCGCGACTATCCCGAACTGGTGCAACAATACTTCATGACCACCTGCGTGCCCGTGGGGAGCAACAAATACACAGCTCTGCATGCTGCCTTTTGGAGTGGCGGCGTCTTCCTCTATATCCCCAAGGGCATAGAGATCGAGCAGCCGATCCTGACGCAAATCTGGATTGACTCACCTGCCTCTGCCACATTTGCACATACGCTGATTATTGCAGAAGAGCAGAGTAACGTGCGCTACGTTGAGGAGCACAACTCGGCCTTTGATGGTGAGCAACCATCATTGCTCGATGGCGTTGTCGAGGTGTACACGAAGAACGCGGCTCATGTCGAGTTCAGCAATCTACAAGATTTGGGCCTGAATGTGTGGAACATCACGAACAAGAATGCGGTCCATGAAAAGGACGGCAGCACTACCTGGGTTTTGGCCGACCTTGGCAGCAGGGTAACACTTGCTAACATTGGTGCGACCCTGAGCGGCCATGGCAGCGCTGCTGAACTGGTGGGAGTATTCTTCACCGACCATGACCAGCGCTATTCTATCAATACCCTCTCGGACCATGCCGCCACCGCAACCAATGCTGAGACGCTGGTGAAGGGTGTGCTCACTGATGAGTCGCGTGTGGAATTCGAGGGGCTAATTCGTGTGCGGCCCAAGGCGCAGCAGACGGCTTCCTTCCTGTCAGACCACACACTGCTGCTGAGCCAGAAGTGCCGTGCCGAGTCGATTCCTAGCCTGGAGATCGGGGCTAATGAGGTAAGCGCCAGTCACGGAGCCACCACCGGAAAGATCGACGAAGAACAACTCTTCTACCTGATGGTGCGCGGCATCCCTCGTGAAGAGGCTGAGCGTATCATCGTGCAAGGCTTCTTTGAGCCAGTGTTGCAGCGCATCCCATTGGAGAACCTGCGTACGCGCCTGCGCCGCAGCATTGTGCGCCGCATGAGCGGTACATACGAAACCGAGGCCGACACCTGGGTCGACGCCCAGGAACGCTGGGAGATCGAGGGCGTAGACGAGGTTGCTGTCCGTCTCGACGACCGACACGGCAAGCCGCTGGTCTATCTTGACAGTGCGGCGAGTTCGCAGAAACCTCGTGCGGTCATCGACACCATGAGTATCTACTACCAGACCTACCATGCCAACGTCCACCGTGGCGTCTACGAGATCAGCGAAGAGGCAACGGCGGCAATGGAAAAGGCGCGTGTGAAAGTGGCTCGCTTCATCAACGCTCGTCAGAGCAAACAGGTGATCTTCACACGCAATACCACCGAGAGTATTAACCTCGTGGCTTATAGCTGGGGCAATACGAACATTTCTGCGGGTGATCTCATCGTGCTGACCGAGATGGAGCATCACAGCAACCTGGTGCCCTGGCAACTGCTCGCTCAGCGTACAGGCGCTCGCCTGGAGTTTGTGCCTAACACCGATGATGGCTTCCTGCGCCTGGATGTCTATGAACAACTGTTGCAGCAGGAGCCCAAACTCCTGGCCTTCACGCATATGTCCAACGTATTGGGCACTATTAATCCTGTCCAACAGATGATTGCGCAGGCGCATGCTGCTGGTGCAATCGTGTTGCTTGATGGAGCGCAGGGCGCTCCCCACATGCCAGTAGATGTACAGGCGCTCGATGTTGATTTCCTGTGTTTCAGTGGTCATAAGATGTTGGGGCCGACGGGCATCGGTATCTTGTATAGCAAGCGCGACCTGCTGGAGGCTATGCCCCCCTTTATGGGCGGTGGTGACATGATTCGCAAGGTCGGATTGCGACAATCCACCTGGAATGATCTGCCCTGGAAGTTCGAGGCAGGTACACCAGCCATCGCCGAGGCGATTGGCCTGGGGGCAGCAGTCGATTACTTGAACTCACTCGGCATGGAGAACGTCCTTCGGCATGAGCAGGAGCTCACTACATACGCGATGGAAAAGTTGCAGGCAGTACCAGGATTAACCATCTATGGGCCAGATGCTACTCAGCGTGGCGGTGTGATATCCTTTACATTAGGTGATATTCACCCGCATGACCTGGCTTCCATTCTCGATCAGGAGGTGGGAGTTGCCATTCGGGCCGGACACCACTGCGCTCAACCGTTGATGGAGCGCCTGGGACTGGCGGCAACGGCACGAGCCAGCTTCTACGTCTATACTATACGAACAGAGATCGATGTGCTGGCGCAGGGGCTACACAAAGCTATTCAGATTTTTCATTTGTAGGAACCCGATTTGTCGCGCTCCGGTCGCCCAATTTATCGCGCGTAGGGGCCCGATTTATCGCGCCCTAAACCTTTGAGGCATAGCCTATGTCAATGGATTATCGCGAATATATCCTGGATCATTATCGGAATCCTCGCAACTATGGGAAGCTAGAGCGGCCCAATGCACATGCCGAAGACTCTAACCCTTTGTGTGGAGACCAGCTAAGCATAGATCTCCAGATAGAAGGTGACCGGGTAACAGAAGTGCGCTTCCAGGGACGGGGATGTGCTATCAGTCAGGCCTCGGCCTCCATGCTTTCTGAGATGATCGAGGGCAAGACCGTGCAGGAAGTTATCCAGCTCGGCAAGGAAGACATATTAGACACGCTGGGCATTGAGATTAGTCCGGCCCGTACAAAATGTGCCTTCCTCTGTCTGCGCGTCCTGCACCGAAGCCTGGCCCTGGCAGGCCTGGAAAAACCAGAAACGGGCGATGATGAAGGATAACAATGTCAGAATTTGTAAAAGTAGCAGAACTCGGTGATTTAGATGAAGGCGAACTCATGCTGGTAGAGGTTGACGATGAGCCAATCTGCCTGGCGAAGGTAGATGGCGCCATCTATGCTTTTACCGATACTTGCACACATATTGGTGGTCCACTCGACGAAGGCGAACTTGATGGCGAAGTGCTCACCTGCGCGTGGCACGGCGCACAGTTCGATGTGCGCACCGGCAAGGTATTACGCGGCCCCGCACGCCAGGATATTCAGACCTATCCGGTGAAGGTAGAGGGCGAGTCTATTTTAGTGAGCCTTCCTGATGAAGAATAGGGACACAAGAATGTGGTACCCACGAGGGGTGTCCCTCGTGGGTACCACATTCTTCAACAAACCCGCCGCAGGAGTCCCCCCGTCTTTTTAAGCGGGGGAGGAATGCGGCGTTCCTTCTTTTGGGTATGGCTAGAGTGGTACTCTTCACTCACCATACCATCTTGACACAATGCGTGAACACCTGCTATACTTGAGGCATGAAACAGATGCTCACAGCCAAACTCAAACTGCATACCACGCCCGAACAATTTCAGGCCTTGCGCCAAACACAATTGGCCTATCGCGATGGCCTGAACTATGTGAGCCAGTACTCCTTTGAGCATGGCAAGATGAGTAGTGGGCGTGCTTTGCAACGTGAGTGCTATGATGATATCCGCGCCGAATTTGGCCTGCCCGCCCAAATGGCCTGTAACGTCCCCCGTCAGGTAGGAGCCACCTACAAAGCCTTGTGGACGAAGGTCAAGCAGAATGCTGCTGCCCGCAAGGCTGGACACACCAAGAAGCGGTACAAGGGACTGGATAACCCACCCAGGTACATTTCTCCCACACTTACCTACAACTACAAGTATGACTACAGTTTCAAAGAGCATCAGCAGGTGAGTGTCTTGACGTTGGATGGGCGTGTGATTGTTTCCTACACGGGCTATGAGAAACACGTGGCACTCATCCAACATGGCGCATCTATTGGAGCCGCTAAGCTCTGGTATGATAAGCCCCGCAAACAGTTCTCCCTGCTCGTCTCTCTGGAAGTCGAGGTGGCAGAACCCACACCCCAAACCCACCAAGTCGTGGTAGGCGTTGACGTGGGGCAACGCTACCTGGCAGTCACTGCCACCCCCAAGAATGATGCGACCTTCTATTCTGGGAAACGGGTCAGAGCCAAAGCTGATCATTATGCGCGACTGAGAAAGCGATTGCAGAAGAAAGGCACTCGTTCCGCAACACGACGCCTTGTGGTCATCAGTGGACGAGAGAGACGGTTGAAACAAGAGCGCAATCACCTCATCAGTCGACGCATTGTAGAGGCGTACCCACACAGCATCATCGGACTGGAAGACCTGACACACATCCGCGAACGGACGCAACGGCGCACCCATCGGCGCAAGAAGAACGGGAAAGGACATGAGCCTGTCTCCCGCAAACAGCGCAAGGGCAACAGGCACGCTTCGTCTTGGGCCTTTGCTGAGTTGCACAGCTACATCGCCTACAAAGCCGCGCTTGCGGGGAGCATGGCGGTGAAAGTAGACGCTCACTACACCAGCAAGGCTTGCCCAATGTGCGGATACACCAGTGCTGCTAACCGTCCCCACAACGGACTCGATTTTGTGTGTCAGAGTTGCCAGTATACCCTTCATGCGGATTTGGTTGGTGCGCGAAACATTGCACTCAGAACGCTGCTCGTCCGGCAAGACTGGATGAGCACGGGCGTCTTGTCAGTACGCCCTGATGTGTCGAGCGATGAGACCAAAGCGGCACGCCTTTGCCGGTATGCCGAATTGCGGTGGAGCTTAGACACAAGCCCCCGCGCTTTAGCCGGGGGTCATTGACCTCTTGATATTTGTTCCAATACCACTTACAATAGCGCATAAGAAACGTATCTTCATGAGGAGAAAAACAGGGGTATGGTAGGTAGATCACACTTGCTGGTTGGTCTCACCGCAGGGGTTATTTTTGATAGTGTGACCCATATAACCGGTGAACCATTGACGATGGCTACACCCGTTTCACAGGAACTCTTAGCCACCAAAGCTATCTATTATTTTATGGTAGGGTTTGGCTCACTTCTGCCAGATATCGATAATGCACATAGTACTTTGGGGCACAAACTTGGCTGGTTCAGTAGAGAGATTCAGCACCTTGCAGGCCATCGTACGCTCTTTCATAGTATTCTGGGCTTAGTTATAGGTTCATTGCTGGCTCTTGGTCTGCAGCAACTGATCATCTATCTCTTGAGCTCGCACGGGCTTATTCCTTCGGTACAGGATGTACAGAGGTCAAACCTGGTGCTTATTGCGGTATTATTTGGGTGTATCATGCATATTGCAGCCGATGGGCTGACAGAAGGCGGCGTGCCCTTACTGTGGCCAATCCACCAACGCTTCGGTTTTCCGCCCAATCCGCATTGGCGTTTTCGTACAGGAACCTGGCCAGAGCATGCGATCGTCTGGACGTTCATGATCCTGGTTGGCGTTGGCATCTGGCAATCAGTTCTTGTAGTGTGAAGATCATGAAACGATTTAACGCATCTGCACAACAATACTTATCATGGGGACTCCTGGCACTGATCATGTTGGTGTATGCAGTGGTAATGAGCCAACAGTCCATACTCCGCTACGATACGTTCAAGGCGACGGCTTTTGATCTTGGCAATATGGACCAGGTGCTCTGGAATACTCTTCATGGGCGTCCGTTTCAGTTTACCAACCAGGCAATTGACTGGTATGGGCCACCAACGCGCCTGGCTATCCATTTTGAACCGATTATCTTGCCGCTTTCCCTGCTCTACCTCTTCCATGCCGACCCCCGTATTCTGCTTGTCTTCCAGACACTCGCACTCACTTCGGGAGCATTGCCCGTCTTCCTGCTCACCCGCAAACATCTGCCACGCTGGCCTCTGCTGGCGGCGTTCATGGCAGGCGCTTACCTGCTTTCTCCTGCCCTGCTCGGTTTGAATATCTTCGACTTCCATCCCGTTAGCCTGGCAACACCGCTCTTGCTCTATGCCATGCTTGCCTTGACGTACAAGCGCTATGTATGGTTTATTATTGCCTGTATTTTTGCTGCCTCATGTAAAGAAGACGTTCCTCTTGCTATTGCTATGTTCGGTATCTTGCTCATTTGGAAGTACAAACTACCGCGTTTGGGTACCACTTTACTTGTTGGTGGCTTCCTCTGGAGTTTTCTAGCTTTCGCGGTAATAATTCCGCACTTCTATCCCGGTGCGCAGCAGAATAATTTCTGGTATCGCTACGAGGCGTTAGGCAGTTCGCCTGGTGCGGCAATTGTGAATCTCATTGTGCATCCATGGCTGCTCTTCACCACCTTTATCACGCTTGATCGGCTCTACTACCTGGGTGATCTCTTCCGTAGCACTGGTTTTCTGGCCTTACTTGCCCCAGAATGGCTACTACCTGCGTTGCCCAGCCTGGCCGTCAATTTACTCAGCACCGATCCCCTTCTGTACAGCGGTGTGTACCACTACAATGCAACCATTATTCCTTTCATCATGCTCTCATCGATTCACGGCGCACGACGTTTAATAATGCTCTGGCAGGAATGGCGTGGGGAAAATGTGCCGACAGAAGAGGATGATAAGAGGTCCAAAACCATTAATGTAGTGGCACCTCTTGTAGGTGCCAGGTTGCCCCTTGTGGGTGCCAGGCAATCTACCACACGCTCCACTGCCCAATCTATCGCGCAATCCACTGTCCAATCTATCGCATACCATCTCATAGCGGCCTTCGGGCATATCGTTGCAATGATGAGGACGCGGCTCTCTTCCTTCATGCGCTCTATACAGCAACGTCTCGTGCGCTTCGCGCGGCGCAGTGTACAATGGGAACGTTTCAACGAGCGTATGGTCGCCCTTGCCAAAAGCATCTCGCTGCCTCGCCTGCAGTGGGTGCTATTTGCCTGGATTACGATAATGCTCGTCATCAATTTTATGATTGCGACACCTCGGCTCAATGCCTTCTGGGCCGACCATCAGCCGGGCAGCCGCGAGCAGCATATTCAGCAACTGCTGGACATGATTCCACCGGATGCCTCAATCTCGGCGGGCAGCAACCTCAATCCGCATTTGAGCGAGCGGCAATACCTGGCAGTCTTTCCTTCTATTTGTATGAATACCTCGTGCAGTGCTACCGCTCAGTACATTATTGTTGATCTCAATGCTGTCTTGCCAGAAGATCGAACTGAAACGACCAGTGAACTTAATCAATTGGTGCATTCGGGGCAGTTCCGTGTATTGGCCCGCGCAGAAGGAGTTGTGCTATTAGTCGCTACCAGCAGGGTTCTTAGGGGCGGAATTAGGGAACAGGGCCCCTGAGCGGGGTGTGGGGTGTCCCCACCTGCCCCTTTTTCCCCTTTAAGAGGAGACCCTGTACAAATTCGGCATAGCAGATTCAGAACAAATCATGCTATAATCCCAGTAAGCGCAGTACAAGTGTAATCTGTCGCATTGATTTTCATGGAGGAAAACCGAATGCGTAATAACCCTTATGACGAGCCGACCGCTGACATACCTTCTATGGAAGAGTTACCGCCCAGGCAAGTTCCAAATACGCCGCCTGCCAGTGAGGAGATAGTCCATCCTGCACCAGAAGAAGAAATTGAAGAGCTACGCCGGGAGGAGGCACAGGCAGTCAAATTCGCCATCGGAAAGCTCAACGACTATCTCTCATGGTTCGCCTTAGTATTAGAGGTGATTCTGGCGCTGCGTTTGCTCTTGAAGCTGATCGGGGCAGACCAGAGCAATCTGTTTGCGGGTTTTCTTTATGCCCTGACAGATATTATCCTCTTCCCATTTAGCAATATCGTGAGGTCATCAAACCTGGGTGTGAACCAGGCCGTGTCAACGCTCCTGGGTATGCTTGTCTATGCATTGGTCTTCTGGGCGCTGAGACGTTTCTTGCACATTGTGATTTCCAGGCCTGAGGAGCCTATTGAATAAGTGCGGCAGAGCTTCCTCTTATAGCACATGCATTGCGGCAGCAGCAGTAGGAGCACCACAACGTGGAGTCGTACACAGTGTTTTCGATGCCGCTGCCAACATTGTGTTTCCTGGTGGTTTTGTCCTCTCGCTCAATGCAGTCTCCTCAGCGCAGATGCCCAATGGACTGCAGCTTTCTGCCCTTCCTGCTACATTCCCTTTCTCTGCTCTTCGTGCTGGGATGCCAGTCCTTTTAGGTGCTCAACGCCTGCATATCGAGGCTATAGGCTGTGTACTTGATCTTTCTTCTTGCTCTCAGTGGAACCCCCATATTGAGCGCCCCGAGCGGTTGGATGTAGATGTAGTGAGGGGGAATGGGGAGTGGCTGGCCAAGCGAATAGCCACCGCCCCACCCCAGGTGAAAGAAAGAAAGTGGGGACACCCCACACCCCGCTCAGGGGCCCTGTTCCCTAATTCCGCCCCTAAGAACCCTGCTTTCCCCAC
>WNGL01019558.1_pt1 | contig 10299 bp, 6 predicted proteins | sample 5400591 | NCBI WGS metagenome assembly WNGL01 (sample SAMN13153377, study PRJNA577476) | soil metagenome | isolation source: 80 cm soil or saprolite under Garry oak tree replicate 1 | place: USA:California | collected 2016-06-15 | reverse complement strand
CGGCAGCATCTACCGGCCACCGAACGAAGAACGATACTGCACCCTGGCCCACCTCGACACCGAAGAACAGATCCTCACGACCGCGAAACGAACCCTTTCGCAGCTCGTCAGCCAGGAGCAGGCACGGGCCGCCGTCGAGCGCACCGGGCTGAACGCCGAGCAGCGCGACGCCGTGGTGATGATGTTCACCGCGGCCGCGGCCGCGGCCACGGCAGTCCTGATCGCCCCGGCCGGGGCGGGCAAGAGCCACACCATGGCCGAGTTCGCCCGGCTATGGACCACCTTCACCGGCCGCCGCGTCATCGGCCTGACCACCTCCACCAACGCCGCCCGCGTCCTGGCCCACGAGGGCCTCGCCGAGAGCTACAACATCGCCCAGTTCCTCGGCAAGACCGAAGGCTCCGACGAGCTGCGCAGGCCCGTCCCGCTACACCAGGACGACGTACTCGTCCTGGACGAGGCCAGCCAGCTCGCCACCGCCGACCTGGCCATGATCGGGCAGGCGGCCCGGCAGGCCGGGGCCCGGATCATCGCCACCGGCGACACCGCCCAGCTCGGCGCCGTCGAAGCCGGGGGCATGTTCCGGCTGCTCGCCCAGGAAGTACCTACCGCGCAGCTGCACGAGGTCCGCCGGTTCGACGCGGCCTGGGAGCGGAAGGCCAGCGTCCGGCTCCGCGACGGCGACCTGGCCGGGGCCGCCGCCTACGACCGGCACGGCCGGATCCGCGGTGCCGACGCCGAAGCCGCCTGCGACCGCGCCGCGGGCATGTGGCTCGCGGACCACCTGCGCGGCAAGGACGTCCTGCTGCTGGCCGGATCCAACGCCGAAGCCGCCGAGCTCTCCCGCCGCGTCCAGGCCAAGCTCGCCCGGATGGGCAGCGTCGGCCCGCCGCAGGCCCCGCTGTCCGACGGCAACCACGCTGGAATCGGCGACCTGATCCGCGCCCGCCTCAACACCGAAATCGAAGCCGGCGGCCGCGCGCTCACCAACCGCGACACCCTCCAGGTCACCGCATTCCGCGGCCCCGACGCCGAAGTGCGACGGCAGCGCCCGGACGGGACCTGGACCGGGACGTTCCGGGTCTCCCGGACCTACCTCGCGGGCAACGCCGAGCTCGCCTACGCCGGCAACGTCCACGTCGCCCAGGGCCGCACCGTCGACACCGCCCACCTCCTCGTCACCGAAACCCTGTCCCGGCAGGCCCTGTACGTCGGCATGACCAGAGGCCGGGTGTCGAACACCGCGCACGTGGTCACCGGCAAGACCACACCCCCTGGGCAGAAGCCCTACCAGCAGGCCGCCCCCGAAGCCGTGCTCGCCGCCACGATGCAGCGCGACGCCGGCGACCTGTCCGCCACCGAGCAGATCCGCCAAGCCCAGGAATGGGTCGGCGGCACCGGGCACCTGCTCACCCTGTGGTCCGCCGTCGTCAAGCAGACCCTGCACCCGGACATCGACCAGCAGATCAAGGCCAGGCTCACCGAATCCGAAGCCCGGCGGTACGACCGCGAGCACGCCCGCAAAAGCCCTGCACCAGCGACTCCGCGCCGCCCAGCTCATCGGACACGACGTCAGCGCCCTGATCGAGCAGATCACCGCCGGGCCGATGGACCGGGCCCGGTCCATCACTGGCGTCCTCCACCACCGCCTGCAGCAGCTCGCCCTGCCGGACTTGCGGCACGACGCGACCTGGGCCCAGCGCACACCCGTCACCGCCCCGCCGGCCGCCCACGAGCTCGCCGCCGCGCTCGACGACCGGTCCCGCACCCTCGGCGAACGCATGGCCGCCAGCCCAGAACCCTGGCTGGCCCGCCAGCTCGGCGTCCTGGCCCCCGGCGCGTCCTCCGCACTCCGCGCCGAATACACCCGCCGCGCCGGCACTGCAGCCGCCTACCGGGAGGCCGCCGGGATCACTGACCTTGAACGAGCCGTCTCACCCGAGCCGCACCGTGGCAACCCCGAACTCGAAGCCATGCGGAAAACGGTCTTCACGGCCCTCGAGATCCGCGACGAAGCCGACATCATTCGTGGCCTGACCCGCGGCGAGCTCGAAGCGCGAGTCCTGCAGGGCGGACGCGCTCGCGCCGCCGCCCCGCCGGACGTCAGCAGCAAGCTACGGCTCACCGCGCAAGCCGAAGCCGACGCCCACCGGCAGTCCGCCGATGCCCGCGCCCGCCACGACCACACCGGCGCGGCCAGCGCTACCGCCCTCGCCGCACAACTGGCCGCCGAACGCCAGCGCCTCGAAGCCCACAATGCCCGATACGAGCGATGGTCCTCCGACACTCGCGCCACGAGGGACGCAGCCGGGACAGCCGCAGCCGAGCTAAAACGGCGCGGGCATGTCCAGCCAGTCGGCGAACCACATGCGCAGCTGGAAGACGACCCGCAGCTGACGGCTGGATGGTGGCAGCAGCTCGAGGCGGACGCCGAGGCCGTGAATGGCGCCGATGCCAGCGAGCACCAGGCCGCCAGCGACGCCGAAGAGTCCCGAGCGTCACAGTGCATCGCGGATATGAACCCGCCGTCCGTTCCCAAGCCGGGGCCGCGGACGAGCCCGGAGAACGAACCCGAGCAGGACGACCGGGCAGCGCAGCTGGACGAGCTGCTAGCGAGGGCGGATCAGGCGGCGCAGCGTATCGCGGCGCAGCAAGCCGAACGGCAAGCCAGCAGTGAATACGCCGCGCGGATGGAGCTGGAAGCTCTGACCCAGGCCGAGGCCGGGCAGCAGGCAGAAGTCCCAGACGAAGTCGAGCTCGAGCTGTTACGCCGTGGTGCGACCCGGCCAAGGGTCAGTCCGAGGCCCTCGCCACGTCACCGGCCAGGGTCCGCTGCCGCACACCCAGCGGGGACCCAATTACGTGTCAGTGACAATCGCCACCGCCAGCGGCGGACGCCAGCGGACGCTGACGGACGGTCGTGCCCAGGTCAGGAGCGTCTTGGCGCTGGCAGTCCACACGGCGAGTTGGCTTCGGGACGAAGAGGATGCTCTCGGCGTCGGTGACCTGCCACATACCGTCTGGCCTGCGAGGACCGTTCGCGCTGGCTCGCGTTGTTGCCCGGCGTCGTGGCTGATCGGAGTCACTCGTCGGTGTTCTGCTCTGCCGGGGAGGGTTTAGCGGGTCGTTCGGGCTCTTGGGGGATGTCGTCATCGCTGGGGGAGAACGCATCGGCGAGACGAAGCGATCGCACCGGGGGTGGCAACGGGGGCAGGGCACCCTCGAGGAGGGGAGATGCCGCACCGCCGCGGACCAGGCGCCCGATCGGCCCCGGGTCCTCGGCCAGCACCGGTCCCGCGCAGGCGCCGACGATGATGCAGATGGCGGCGCCGGAAAACCAGGCGACCAGGGCGAGCGCCACCCCGAAGATGCCGTATTGGTGATTGTTGCTCGTGACATTGTTCGGCATCCACAGCGTCGCCGACAGCGCATAGGCGGAAAGGGCAATCCCGGTGATCAGGCCACTGGGGAGCAGAACCCGAAGCCGTACCTGCCCCTTGAGCATCAGCCAGGCGGTGAACCACCAGATGGCAGTGGACAAGGCCAGCGCCACTACGACGAATGCGGCTATCCCCGCGCCGTTCCCCAGGACGTTGCGCGCGCCGCCCAGCAGCGCCATGTAGACGAGGAATGCCGCCACCCAGGTGACCCCCCGGACGTAGTTGCCGGCCGCCTTCGCGGGTGGCCGACGCCAGGCGCGGAGGTAGGCGCGCCGGAGCGCGGTCGTGAACGAGCTGGCGTAGAAGACCGCCAGGACCAGGCCGAGCAGGCCGGTGGCCCGGCGGATGTCCTCGGCGGAGGAGAACGCCTGCTTGACCGTGCCCAGCGAAGCGCCAGTGATGCCGAGGCGATGAGTCACCGTCGTGAAGATGGACATGCGCAGGTGCGCGGGCATGAAGGCGGCGACGACGATGATGAGCGGGAAGAACGAGATGAACGCCTTGCCCGCCAGGGCGATGCTGCGGTCGATGAACTCCGTTTCGAGCATCCGATCCCATACTTTCCACAGCAGCGTCTGCTCAGCCCAGCCGCGGATGACCTGGACACGGCCCCGGACCATCTCAAACGCGTGTCGGCTGGTCCTTTCGGTGCTCGGCTCGGCCATGATCCCGTCCTTGGTTTTCGACAGACCGCACGCGCTTTGCAGGGTACGCCGGTACCCGTCCTCAGCGAGTCATTCTGACTGGTGCGGTATATGTCGCTGCCGAGGGAGGTTCACCGTGCCGATACCCGAGCAACGTCATCGATGAGGGCAGGCCGGGCAGGTGGGATAGGACGATCGGGTAAACGCCAGTCCCGGCCCAGGGCGCCCGGCGGCAACTCTTCCCATCACCTGCCGAGTGTCGCCGGCTCATCACAGGGCTGGCATCGCCCATCGCTCGCCACAGGTGACGGGCAGACGGCAAGTCTCATTCCTAGTCTCATTCATGTTCGTATACCTACGTCCATCACCGTCTATTACCGGGGTCCTGAGCAGGATCTATACACCAGCATGGTCAGTCCTGGACAGTCATCCACATCCTGAAAAGCAGAAGGTCCGAATTCTCGAAGCGCGCCAACCGCGCTAGCTTTGCTGGCCCGGTGGCTGGTTAACTTGCGTCCCATCGTTAGATCGCGACAGGACCTGGCTGAGCTGTTCTTGAGTCAGCAGTTCATGCGTCTCCATGGTCTTAAAGGCACCCGAGCTTGCCCCCGCCCCTGAGCGTCTCCATCATGCTCACCTGGCGCTCCGACGCGGGAGCTCCTCGTGATGGCAGAACCTTCCGCACCCCGATGAGGAGCAGCTGGAGGGCGAATGTCGGCATGGCCGAAGAAGCGAGGGGCGCTTGACCTGACGGCCGCTGGTCGACGCTGCTTACCGCGATAAGACGCTGTCGGCGGTCCGTCCGTGGACGTGCCGGAACTCGGCGGAGGTCCCGCCGATCAGTTTGCTCAGGTTGCGGAGCGCCAGCTTGCCCAGGATCACGATGCCTGGTGAGACCAGAGCCCGGCGCAGCGCCCCGTCGCCACAGAAGTACTCCCTGAACAGGAAGGTGCCGCCGCCACCGGTCGCGGCCTGCACGCCCATGAACCCCACGTAGTCCCGCAGCGGCCAGTACTTCCCCTCGGTCGTATAGGCGTAGCAGAGCGGCGGGTCCCAGTAGACGATCTCCTCCCGGACGGTCACGCCGCCGCGGAACGCCAGCACGCGGGCCGTTCCGGCCATGCTCTGACCCGGTGGCAGCGGCTTGGGATGCGAGACCTGGACCGTCTTGAGCAGCGGGGCCCAGTCGGTCATCGCCGCGTGGTCCGTGATCCGGGCGAACACCGGATCGGGCGATCCGGGGAACCGGATCACGCCTTGGGTCTGGAGCGGCGCGGCGGTGAAGCGGCCGGGATCGAATCCGCCCGTCATCCGCCCGGCTCCGAGATGCCGGCGCCGGTCATGTGGCTCAACCGCCCGATCAGCGGATCGAGGTCAGATTCGCCGGCGGCCCACTCGGGGTGTGACGGCCGCGGCCACCACGGCGGTCTTCGCGACCGGCGCGGGGCCAGGGGTGACGGCGGCGGCCACTACGGCGGTCTTCGCGACCGGCGCGCCGATCACGCCGACTCTGCCAGCGCGTGATGGTCTGAGCGGCATTGTCAGTCTCCTACGGTCGCAGTTGCCTGGTCGGCCTGGATCGAGGCGATGATCGCCTGGATGGGAATCCGCCCGTTGGCGACCAGCTGGCCGCCTGAGTGCCGCACCGCTGATGCGAAGGGAGCGGCCCACAGGTTCTCCCAGATGAGCACCCCGGCGGTGCTTCCCGGCTCCATCGCTGCGGCGAGGTGGTCGACGTCATCCGCGGCCAGCAGTTCCCCCAGCTCGGCCTCGATCGCCTGCAGCTCTCCGAGTTCCCCGATGTCGGAGAGCTCGGTCGCCTCGACGGTCCCGTCCGCGTCCTTGGTGAGGATCAGGACATCGATCACGCGGATAGTGCGGGAGTCGGCCAATGCTCGCAGCTCTGCCGCCATCTCACCGGTGAAGCTGCTCGCTCCGGCCGGGAACTCCACGACGAGATAGTCGACGGGACCTAGTTCATCCAGGGATACCTCGGTCATCATCATTCCGTTCGTTGGCCCGGGCTGAGCTGGCGCGACGCGGAAGTCTCGCGGGCCTTTCTCACGTTAGACGGGCCGCGGTCCCGGCCACGTCACCCGCGGGGGGTGAGCGACGGGGGCGGCGGCGACGGAGCGGGAGCGGGTTGAGGAGTCCTGGGTATCGAGGGCGGCGGGTTTCCGAGAACGGGGGAGGACCGGGAGATGAGGTTCCCAGCCGCGCCGGATATGTGCGGGACGATCCCAGGACACCGCATCTGAGTTGCATCGCCTGGCCAGGTCAAGTGGCCACGCTGCGTCGTACGGCTCATAACCCGAAGGTCACGGGTTCAGATCCCCCCGCTGCCCGGAGGTGAACTGCATCACTGCGGGGGTTTGAAGAGGAGTCTTCACCCTTCCAGTAGCCCCAGCTCACGGGACCGGGTGACGGCCTGGCTGCGTGAGGAGGCGCCCAGCTTGTGGTAGATGGCCATCGCCTGGGACCTGACGGTGCTCGGGGACAGGAACATCTCCTGGGCGATCTCGGGGAACGACAGGTGGGTGGAGAGCATCGGCAGCAGGCGGAGCTCGGCGACTGTCAGGGCCGAGGCTCCCGGGGCGGACGAGCCGCGGGCCCGGGCAAGCTTTGCCTGGAGGTCGCCGGCCTGCCCGGCGAAGACACCCAGGCCGGGACGCCGGGCCAGGATCTCGGTCACCTCGTGGAGAAGGATCCGCGCCGCAGGAAAATCGGACAGCGCGAGGTGGCACCGGGCGAGCTCGATCCTGGCCTGGACGGCAAAGTGCGGCAGGGCGTAGGTCAGGCCCGGCCGAAGACGCTGCGCCCGGGTCAGTTCGGCGATGGCGCGCGGCCGGTCGGCCTGGTGCAGCGCTATCCGCGCGGCCACGGCATGCACGATCGTGACCGGGGGGTAGTCCTCCAAATTGGCGTCGCGGGCCGCCGAACGGGCCTCGGACAGGTACCGCTCGGCCGCCTCCCAGGCGTCCCTGGCGATCGCCAGCAGCGACCGCTCGGCCAGCGCGACGCAGGTGGCGATGGTCGCCCCGCCAGCGCGGCCTGCGGCGACGGCGTCCTGGAAGAGGGCATCGGCCCGGTCCGGATCGCCGGCCATCAGGTGCGCCTCCGCCAGGTACAAGGTCGCCGCGGTCCGCCAGAAACTGCCGGGGGCCATGGTCCTGGCCGCGAGGTCGGCGTCGGCCCGCATCTGCTCTGCCCCGCCGCGGCACAGCAGCGCCCGGAGCAGCGTCAGCCACGGCTCGATCGAGGCGCTCCCGTCCGGCAAGCTGGTCACGGCGGCTCCCCGCTCGGCGACACCGGCCCAGCGTTCGGCCTCGTCCGGCTTCCCGGTCAAGGCCGAGATTATCGCCGCCAGGACAGCGACCGCCGGGTAGTTCCCGCTGGGCGCATGATCGTCCAGCCACCCGAGCCACCGCTCGGCGGTAGCGACCATGCCTTGCTGGCAGGCGGGAAACGCCAGCGAGCCGATCAGGGCCGCCGCCGGATCCGCCTCGCCCGCCTGCATCCAGTACTCCAGTGCCTTGCCGGGCTCCCCGTTGCGCTCGTGCCACTGCGCGGCCCGCCGGTGAAGCACGGGCATCAGGCCGGGCTCCAGGCGGTGCAGCTCGGCCAGGAGCATGTCGCGGAACAGGTGATGGTAGCGGTACCACTGCCCCCGCCGGTCCAGCGGCACCAGCAGCAGGTTCGACCGCTCCAGCTCGGCCAGGACTCCCGCGGACCCGCTCTCCTCGAGCACCGCATCGCACAGCGGCCCGCACATGCGCTCCAGCACTGCGGTCCGGGTCAAGAACGCGCGCCGGTGACGGGAGATCCGGGCCAGGAACTCCGACTCCACGTACTCACTCACCAGCCGGTCATCCCCGCCGAACGAAACAGCCGCGCGCGCGAACGGGCCGCCCTCCCGCAGGTACAGCGCCGCCAGGTACAGCCCGGCCGGCCACCCCTCGGTCCGCCGGTGAAGTTCCGTCACCTCATCCTCGCCGACCGCGATGCCAGCATTGCGCAACAGCAACGACGCCTCGTCCCGGCTGAGCGCCAGGTCGCCAGGGCCGATCTCCAAGATCCGTCCCTCGGCGCGCAGCCGCGCCACCCGCAGCGGAGGCTGAGCCCGCCCGGCCACCGCCAGCCGGGAGCCCGCCGGCACATGATCGGCCAGCACCGACAGCGCCGCCCGGCATTCTCGGTTGCGCAGCAGGTGCACGTCATCCAGTACCAGCGCGACCGGCGAAGTCATCCAGGAGAACGCCGAGCCCAGCCGCGGGACCACCGAACCGGGCACCGAACTGCCCGGCGAGGCGAGCGCGTCGAAGACCCGCTCGTCGATCGGCTCGACCCTGTTGAGCGCCTCCGCGACGTAGGTGAGCAAGACCTTCGGATCGTTGTCGCGTTCATCGACCGACACCCAGGCGACAGACTGGCCGCTGCGCTCGGCCCACTGCGCCAAGACCGTCGTCTTGCCGTAGCCCGGCGGCGCCACCACCGAAACGACCGGACGCCGATCACCCCGCGCCAGCCGCTCGATCAGCCCCGAACGGCGCACCGTCCCGGGCCGCACCAGCGGACGACGGAGCTTGGACGCGACCAGGTCAAACACCGGGCCGCCCGCACGTCGCGGCCTTGCCTCGTGCTCCCGCACGTCGCGGTCGCCCATGCCCCACCGTGCCTCGAAACGTCTGCAGCTCCACGATCTGGGGCCGGCAGCAGCGTGTCCGTTATCGCCAGACGATAACACCGGCGAGGCGGCGGTCGATGACTTTGGGAGATGACAGCTATCGAGAAAGGATGGTCTGTAACTAGACGTCACTGTCAATACGCTCGAACCCGTTTTCGCTTCAACTCACTTTAAGCGTCTTGGCGGCGGCGGAGACCGGATGCACCAGGACCGGGGACCCCGGGCCGAGGTGCGCTCGCTTCGCGGCCTGGGCGGCGTCGGTCGCGAAGCCGCACTCCTGGTCAAGGGGCGACTGCGACGGAGCCGGTCGGCTGGTCCGCTGCTCGCGGTCCGGGTCACTGCTGGAGCCATGTCTGCGCCGCGGCCGTCAGCCCAGCCCTTGGTCCTGCGGTGGCCAGTGACGGCCAACGGCTGGGCCGCGGAAGCGAGCCGGGGGAACGGCAGACCGCGAAATTCCACTGCGACCAGCTCTCCAGATGCAGTCCGCCGTGTTCCTTGACTGCGGTCTGGGTCACGAGTGAGGCCCGTCTCATGCCCGGCGTGGCGGCGGTCGTCTCCAGGCGCATAAGCGGATAATCGGCTCGTGGCTGCCGCCGCCCAGGAACGGTCAGCCACGTCCCCGGCCACCCCGGGATAGGCCGGGACAGAGAGCCTGAGCAGCACGAACGCCGCACTGGCGAGCACGGAAAAGGCGATCCCGGCGACCGCAGCGGGCTCCCGGCCTGCAGCGGACCCTGAACCACCGGTCCCTCGGTCATGGGCGTTCTCCCTTCCGCGGGTGATCGTCCACGGCATCTTTCACCCGAACGGCCCGGCGGCAGCCCTGCACGACCCGGCCAGGTCATCTAGGGCAGGCCATCAGCGCGGGCGGCAACCCCGTGGGCCGGGCGCGTGTTTTCCGGGAGCGGCCGATCGAGCCTGCGATGCCCGGGCCAGGCGACTGTACCTATTCGCGGGCGAGCATGGCTGCGGCCTCACGTTCCAGGTCGATGTAGGGGTCGCCGCTGACGTCGACGGCGACCCGCTGGATGGTGCCGCCGGTGAAGGCGTGCGGGTGAGCGCCGGGGTAGTCGCCGGTGACCGGCTCGCCGCTGTCGCGGCCGACGCACAGGCCCTCGCCCGCGACCGAGAACATCCCGGGCTGGGTCTTGATCCGGCCCTCGCCGACCTTCTTATCCCCGTGGTAGAGGGACAAGATCCCGGTAGACATACCCGGCGGGTCCTCGCCGTCCTTGTCGAAGGAGGCCGACAGGATCAGGTCCTCCCCGGTGGGCACCTGTTCGGTTCCGTCGATCTTCTGCTCCATCACGCCGACGAAGTTGTTGACGTAATGCAGCCGGTTGTCTTTGACGTACAGGGCATGTCCGCCGAACCGCGCCCCTTGGGCGAACAGCACGCCGCTGGCGCCGGGGGCGGGAATGTCCACCACCGCGCCGATCACGTAGGACCGGTTGCGGACGTTCACCGCCTGTTGTTCGGGCACCTCGGCGGTATCGGGGAAGTAGACGTAGCGGTCGCGGGGCGAGGCCAG
>WNGL01011178.1_pt1 | contig 10299 bp, 6 predicted proteins | sample 5400591 | NCBI WGS metagenome assembly WNGL01 (sample SAMN13153377, study PRJNA577476) | soil metagenome | isolation source: 80 cm soil or saprolite under Garry oak tree replicate 1 | place: USA:California | collected 2016-06-15 | reverse complement strand
GGGTATTCGCCTCGCAGCACCTGGACGCGCGGCCTGGCATGGGCGATCCTTGGCTACGCCGAACAATTGGAATTTCTCAAGACACTCACCGACAAAGAGGTTGGGAGCGCTGCCGCTGTGGCGCGCGTTTCAGGTCGTCCTCGTCGCGGTCCTCCCAATCGTGAGTCTTCCTTGACCACGGGCGTTGCGGCAGCCACGCGCTTTTCTTTCCTCCGCGCCGCCACAGCCACCGCTGATTTCTACCTGGCAAACTGCTGTACCGACGGCGTTCCGATGTGGGACAGCGGCGCGCCCAACTTGCGTCGCTTGGGCCGCTGCCTCAACAAATCTTCCGATCCATTTAACCAATGGGAACCCGTGGACAGCTCTGCCGCCGCCATCGCCGCCCAGGGTTTGCTTCACCTGGGGAATTATCTCTCGAGCAGAGGCGATAGGAACAATGCCGCCCGCTACCACCAGGCGGGGCTGACTGTGGCCAACACGCTTTTCGAGGAGCCTTACCTATCTGTTTCTCCTGGGCATCAGGGCCTGCTGCTCCACTCGGTTTATCATCGGCCCAACGGGTGGGACTACATCGCTCCCGGCAACAAAGTGCCCAACGGCGAAAGTTCCATGTGGGGCGATTACCACGCGCGGGAACTGGCATTATTGATCCTCCGGGCAGCGCGCAACGAAACGTATCCGGCCTTCTTTGCGCGCGACAGTTAGTAGTGACGCCGTGGACCCTATGGCCAGCGGTAATCAAGCGCGGCTTTTCTTTCGGGCGCGGATGCGGGCAGCAACAGTGGAGACAGATTTATCGCGCAGCCACCCGCGGCGTTCGCGGGTGTAATCGCCGCGACCGTGCTCGAATTGGAGGAGGAATCGAGCCATGCCCAGCGGGCCAAGCGCGGCGGCGAGCGCCTTGTATCCGGCGGCTCGCAGTTCGGCGGGATTGAGCCTGTCAGCTTTCATCGGTCGCTTTCTGGATAAACCATTTGGCCGGGTTTTCAACCTTTACCTTGAGTTGGTCCGCATGACGGTGTGCTCGACGAAGGAGATCATCATCGGTCGTCAGAGGAAACGTTCACGACGGCCGTCGTTTCAGAAGAAAGAGCCAAACACGGACGGGATTTCTTTGACCACAGCGCACAGGCTTGAATTGCGCTGTCGCAACTCGGCATCCAGCGCATTGTCGGAATCGCTGGCGCTTGCCAAAACGCGCGCCACCTCGGCTTCGTGTTCACCAAAGCGTTGGGCGTGCGGATGGCGCGGGTCGCGCCAGTGGCGAAGCAGGCGTTCCCGATACTCGGGAACACGCCAGAGCAGACGGCCGTATTCCAGCTTGGCGTATTCCTGAACATGAATGCCGTTCACGAACATGGGATGAGGGTATCACGGCGGTTCAATCAAGCAAGCCGACGCGCCTGGACCATTCGGCATGGGCACGGTCGCGCGGTTCGTTGCGTTTCAACTTGGGCGCGAGCAGAATGGTGACTCAATAATCCGGATACTGGCAGTTCAGCAGCTTGTCGCGGAAACGGGCGTAGGCTATGCCGGATTCGCGGATGCAATTTAGCGCGTCAATGCGGCCACGGAAATCTTCGACCACGACCTGGCCGGCCTTTTCCAGCTCTTTGTAAATCTCGAAGAAGTGACGGATCTCACGGAGGGTGTGCGGCGGCAATTGGGAGATGTCGTTGTAGGTCGCGAAAATCGGGTCGTTGGCGTGGACGGCAATGATCTTGATGTCTTCCTGCCCGGTATCGTGCATCGGGAGCATGCCGATCGGATGCGCTTTCATCACGCAGCCGGGAATGACCGGCTCTTGCGAGAGCACCAGGATGTCCAGCGGGTCGTGGTCGCGGCAATACGTCTGCGGGATGAAACCGTAGTTGCTCGGGTAATGCACGGCGCTGTGCAGCATACGGCTGATGTGCAGGATGCCGTTGCGCTTGTCGAGTTCGTACTTGATCTTCGAGCGCATCGGGCATTCGATGAACGCGTTGACTTCCTTCGGCGAACCTTCGCCCGGGCCGAGCAGGTGAAAGGGGTTGTACCACGCCGGTTGGAGGGCCGTACCGGCCAGCGGGGACTCCGTTTTTTTCTTTGCCATGCTCGTCACTCCTAGCGCAATGCGTCAATGGGATCAAGGCGCGATGGCTTCTCCACGTTGATTCCGCAGATGTTGGTTCGTTTTCCAATCACTATTCGTCACTTGTAGAGGAGATACTTGGCGCGGCGCTTCTGGAATTCATCGAGGTCCGGCTGCCACGCAGCGCGGATTTCTTTGAGCGGTTTGCCGGCTTTGATGGCGTCGAGCGTGGGCTGGTGCAGCAATAGGCGGTCCAATTTTTCGGGGTCAAAATCCTTCGGGTAAAGGCGATAAACCGTTTCAGCGATCAGCAAACCAAGGTCCACGACATTGCAGCGGTCGCGGTCAGTAAGCACGATGAACACGCCGCCGCACAACTGGTCTTTGTGAACGCTGGCTTTGGGCGTAAAGCGGACCGGAACAAAACGCGCTCCAGGCAAACTCGCCTGGTTCAACTCGCCGGCCAGCTTTACATCATCAATGTAAGGCGCGCCGACGATTTCAAAGGGCGTGTCGGTGCCGCGCCCGACTGACAGCGCGCTCTCGAGCAGGCCGACCCCAGGATACAGGACCGCTTCGGTCAAATTGCGCATGTTGGGCGATGGGTTGCTCCACGGCAGTCCGGTTTGGTCGAGCCACAAATCCCGCCGCCAGTTCTTGACCGGGATGACCGTCAGGTCAGCCTTGGAATTTCGCTCGGCATTAAACATCCTGGCCAATTCGCCGATGGTCATGCCGTAGCGCAGCGGAATGTTATGAAAACCGACGAAGCCGGTCCTGCCCGTCAACACCGGCCCGTCAATCACCGCCCCGTTTATCGGGTTGACGCGGTCGAGAACAAAATACTTCTTCCCGTTCTCGCCCGCCGCTTCCAGCGTCAGCCCCAGCGTCGAAGTATAAGTATAGAATCGGCAGCCGATGTCCTGAATATCGAACACGAGCGCGTCGAGGTCTTTGAGTTGTTCAGGCTTGGGTTTCAGGGTCGCGCCGTATAAGCTATAGATGGGCAAGTCTGTCAGTTCGTCCACGCCGTCATCTACGCCTTCGTCCATCACGCCGCGCACGCCATGTTCCGGGCTGAAGAGCGCCTTGAGCTCGACGCCCGACGCATTGTTCAACAGGTCAATGGTGGAATTGCGCCAGCGGTCGTGGCCCGTGTGATTTGTGATCAACCCGATGCGCAGCCCTTTGAGCGGCGCGAAGTTCTGTTCCACCAACACGTCAATCCCGTTGAAAGTTGTGACCTGGGCAATTGCCGGTTCACTGGCCGCTCTTGAGCCCTTTGGTCGTGCGTCGGGCCGTGGCGCCAGAGCGCCTGAAACATAGGTGAAATTGAAATCGGGAATCGCCTGCGCCGCCAGCGTGCCCAGTTCCCCGCGTAAAGCGATCACGTTGCCGGTTTCGTCCGGATGATTGCGATTGGACAGAAAGATCACAAACGATTGCGAGGACGGATCAATCCACAGCGACGTGCCCGTCCAACCGGTGTGCCCATAGGAGCCCAGTGGAAAAATCTTCCCGCGCGGCCCGCTGTAAGGCGAATCAATGTCCCAGCCCAGGCCGCGCCGCGCTGAAATCGAATCGGGCGTCTGGACGCTCGTCATGAGTTTGACTGTTTCCGGCTTGAACAGGCGCACGCCTTCGAGCTCGCCTAGATTGAGCAGCATCCGGGCGTAACGCGCCAAATCCGCGGCCGTTGTGAACAGCCCGGCGTGGCCAGCCACGCCTCCCATGCGGCGGGCGGTGGGGTCATGCACCACGCCGCGATAGGCATTGCCTTCCACAACCTCGGTCGGCGCGATGCGCCCCAGCTTGGAGTCCGGCGGCAAAAAGCCGGTGTCCGGCATTTTCAACGGCTGATAGATTTCGCGCGTAACAAACTGCTGGAGCGGGACTCCAGTGATGCGCTGGACGATTTCACCAAGCAGGAAATAATTGATGTCGCTGTAGCGCAACACCAGGCCGGGCGGGTCCTGCAGTTTCTCTGCGCAGGCCTTCTCGATGGCAGCCGACTGGCCGCGCCAGTCGCTTTTGGTTTCGATGTCCGGGGGCAACCCGGACGTGTGCGTCATCAACTGCCGAACAGTAACCGCTTCCTTGCCCTCACCGGTGAATTCAGGAATGTAAGTTTGAACCAGGTCGTCGAGTTTCAGCTTGCCGCGTTCGATCAGCAGCATCGCCGCCGGCGTGCAGGCGACAACTTTGGTCAGCGACGCGGCGTCGAAAATCGTGTCCTCCGTCATCGGCTCGACCGAAGGCGCGAGCGCGCGATGGCCGTAGGCTTTGTGATAGGCGGCGCTCCCATGTTCCACCCACAACACTCCCCCCGGACATTTCTTGTCGGCAATGGCCTGGTTGATGGTGTCGTCCATTTCCGCGAGCTTCTCGGCGCGAAAGCCGGCTTCTGAGGCACGCAGGGCAGGCGAGGTTTGCCAGCCGCAGGACCACAGCCAGGGACCGACGGCAACAAGGCCGAGACGAGCGACTAGGCCTTGCGAAAGTTTCATCATGGGAACGGAATCGTCATGAAAACGGAATCAATCCATAATAAGTGTAAACAGGAAGGACCTACACTTGGCTGTGAGGCGCCCGGTTCACAGCCTCGTGTGCTGACCCCAGATGTCACGCACTGCCTTCTGGTCGTCCGCGCTCAAGACACCAAGGCGGCGAATGAAAATGGATTTCTCAGCGGTGACGAGGCCGTCGAGGCGAGCGACCAAGGTCCTTAACAGACCAGCCGACTGCCGGTCCTTGAGCGTTGCGTCGAGAACCCCAGCGCGAAGCACCCCAGTGACGCGGCAGAGGACGGCATCCTGCTCAAGGTCGAACAACACTAGCGCCCGGCGGACCATGCTGGTCGCGCCTGAGGTAAACGGGAATTGGCAGATGAAAACGTCGCCAAACATCTCAGCGCAGCGAGTCGTAAACTGCATCCTCCGGCGAATCGTCTCGCAAGAACTGCTCGTAGGTCCGAGCACGCCATTCGCCTTCCTCGGTGTTCTCGTCGGTCAACACGATGATGCGGGCTTTGCCTGACTTTGGCAGTTGTGCCGCGATCTCCTTGGGTATGGGCAACACCGCCGCGCCGCTCAGCTCCGTCATAAACTCGACTGCGTTCATACAAAGAGATTATCCCGGGCTAAAAGCCGGGTCAAACCCCACCTGCGAGAAAGAGGACGGGACGGAATCTCATTACGCTCAACTCTTACGCATCAGCGGCGACGGCGGACCCGCTTGGACGAAAGTTGTCGAAACTTACTACGACTGCTCCTGAGAGCCGTTGCTTCGATATCTTCGCTTTTTGCGCGCCTCGGGGTCTGAGCAACGCGATGAAGCGGCCTCCATCCCTTAAATTGAGCAACCGGCCTTCCTGGCACCTGAAGGACCGGTAATGCCTCGCCAACCCAGGGCGAGTGATTCGATTGCCGCAAACGGGATTCAGTTGCAGGGGACGAAACCGAGGAATCGGGCAGTAATTCGGTTTTGTTTGGGTAGCCGATAACTGATGATCCGCACGCGGGCGAAGCCGGCCACCCGATACAGGCTGTTGTTGCCCTGGCCAGTTGCTCGGTCCCAAACGGGCACGGTGATATCTATGTGCTCCAGCGTGTCCAGTGCCTTGCGCACCTGTTCGCTGTTGGAAACTCCTGGTTTGCCCTGTACCCAGTCGCCAACGGATACGGAGTGATCGTTTGGATTGTTCGGATTGACATACGTGCCGCTGTTACCAGGCGGCGTCAGACTGGTCGCCAGCGTCGGTTCGCTGGGGCTGCCGGCCCACGTCAGCCAGCCGAAGTTGCCGGGCTGCACGCCGTTGTAGATGTCAATGATAACGCCCCCGATCGGAACACCGATCAGACTATTGGTGTGCAGCGCGATCGGATATAAATCACCCACGCCGTTCACCGTGATTGTGGTTGAGCAGCTTGCCATCAAGCCGTTCGTATCGGTGACAGACGCGCTGATCAGGTGGGAGCCGACGGCGAAGGCCGCAGTAAAATCAACGCGCGCGGTCGTCGGCGGGCCGCTGGCCGCCACTGCGTTGGTTTGGCGGGCCGCCCCGTCCACCGCCCACACCACAACCAGCGGTCCGCCATCGGCATCGGCCACGTTTACCGAGACGGTCGCAACGGCTCCGCTTGGTGAAGCGCAGTTCAAAGTGATGGGGCCTGGACAACTGATAGTGGGCGCGTGGCTCATTAGCAGCGTCACCATTGTCGAGCAAGTTGCCGCGCAGGCGCTCGCATCGGTGACAGAAGCCGTGATCTGGTGGGCACCCACTGCGAACAGCCTCGTCAAGTCAACCCGGGCGCTCGTCGGTGGTCCGCCCGCAGCCACAACGTTAGTTTGAGAGGGCGTCCCATCCACGGTCCATACCACGACCAACCGGTCCCCATCGGCATCGGCCACATTCACCGAGACGGTCGCGACCGCTCCAGTAGGTGAAGGGGAGGCCAAGGTGATCGGGGCAGGGCAATTGATGATGGGCGCGCTGTTCACCAGCAGCCTGACGGGGTTGGAGCAGGTAGCCACACACCCGTTGGTATCCCGCACCGACACGTTGACCTCGTGCGCGCCCAGCTCGAAGAAAGTCGTAAGATTGACGTTAGTCCTGGTCGGTGGTCCGCTCGCTGCCACAATGTTGGTTTGACGGGCCGTCCCGTCCACCGTCCATACCACCACCAGCGGATCGCCGTCGGCGTCCGCCACGTCCACCGAGACGGTCGCCACCCCGCCGGTTGGTGAAGCGCAGTTCAACGTCATCGGGCCCGGACAACTGACGGTTGGCGCACTGTTCATCAACACCCTCACCGAGTTGGAGCAAGTTGCCACACACCCGTTGGAATCGCTCACCGACGCGTTGACCTCGTGCGGGCCCAGCCCGAAGAAAGCCCTAAATTCGACGTTGGTGCTGATCGGTGGTCCGCTGGCCGCCACAACGTTGGTTTGACGGGGCGTCCCGTCCACGGTCCACACCACCACCAGCGGATCGCCGTCGGGATCCGCCACGTCCACCGAGACGGTCGCCACCCCGCCGGTTGGTGAAGCGCAGTTCAACGTTATCGGGCCCGGACAACTAACAGTCGGCGCGCTGTTGACCAACACCCTCACTGGGTTAGGGCAGGTTGCCGCACACCCGTTGGTATCGCTCACGGTCGCGTTGACCTCGTGCGAGCCCGGTGTGAACAAAGCGGTATATTCAACGTTGGCGCTGGTCGGCGGTCCGCTGGGCGCCACGATGTTGGTTTGAGAGGCCGTCCCATCCACAGCCCACACGACAACCAGAGGACCACCATTGGCATCTGCCACATGCACCGATACCGTCGCAACCGCCCCGGTTGCTGAAGCGCAGTTCACTGGGATTGGACCGGGACAACTGATGGTAAGCGCGGAGGTGGTGCCCACGGTGGCGATAGTCTGGCTGCAGGTATTGCTGTTGCCGCATGAATCGGTGGCGACCCAGGTGCGCGTAACCACAAAGACGTTACCAGGTGCCAGATTGGTTACCGTGCTCAAGATGGAAATGGTGGCGGTGCCGCAATTGTCAGTGGCACTGGGCGTATCAAAGGTCAAATTACCCAAGCCGCACTGGTTGGTCTTGTTTCCTGAGCAGGAGATGATCGGCGCAGTGGTGTCCTGCACCGAGATGGTCTGCCGGCAACTGGCGGTGTTGCCGCACAGATCGATTGCCCGGTAGGTGCGGGTAATGACAAAGCGGCTGGCGCAATTGCTCGAACTAATCGAGTCCCCCTGCCAACTGACCGTGACGGCCCCGCCGCAGTTGTCGCTGCTGGTCACGCTGTTGGTGTCAGGAGCAGGCACCAGGCTGGCGCAACTCACCGTCAGGTTGCTCGTACAACTGATGCTCGGCGGGTTGGTGTCCTGAACGGTGATGGTCTGGGCGCAGGTGGCGCTGTTGCCGCACAGGTCGATTGCCCGATAGGTGCGGGTAATGACAAAGCGGCTGGCGCAATTGCTCGAACTGATCGAGTCCCCTTGCCAAGTCACCGTCACTGCCCCGCCGCAGTTGTCGCTGCTGGTCACGCTGTTGGTGTCAGGAGCAGGCACCAGGCTGGCGCAACTCACCGTTAGGTTGCTTGTACAACTGATGCTCGGCGGGTTCGTGTCCTGGACGGTGATGGTCTGGGCGCAGGTGGCGCTGTTGCCGCACAGATCGATTGCCCGATAGGTGCGGGTAATGACAAAGCGGCTGGCGCAATTGCTCGAACTGATCGAGTCCCCCTGCCAACTCACCGTCACTGCCCCACCGCAGTTGTCGCTGCTGGTCACGCTGTTGGTGTCAGGGGCGGGTACCAAGCCGGCGCAACTCACCGTCAGGTTGCTCGTACAAGTGATGCTCGGCGGGTTGGTGTCCTGGACGGTGATGGTCTGGATGCAGGTGGCGCTGTTGCCGCACAAATCCGTCGCCCGATAGGTGCGGCTGATGACAAAGCGGTTGGCGCAATTGCTCGAACTGATCGAGTCCCCTTGCCAAGTCACCGTCACTGCCCCGCCGCAATTGTCGCTGCTGGTCACGCTGTTGGTGTCAGGCGCGGGCACCTGGCTGGCGCAGCTCACCGTCAGGTTGCTCGTACAACTGATGCTGGGCGGATTGGTGTCCTGAACGGTGATGGTCTGGGCGCACGTGGCGCTGTTGCCGCATAGATCGACTGCCCGATACGTGCGGCTGATGACAAACCGGCTGGCGCAATTGCTCGAACTAATCGAGTCCCCTTGCCAGGTCACCGTCACCGCCCCGCCGCAGTTGTCGCTGCTGGTCACGCTGTTGGTGTCAGGAGCAGGCACCTGGCCGGCGCAGCTCACCGTCAGGTTGCTCGTACAACTGATGCTGGGCGGATTGGTGTCCTGAACGGTGATGGTCTGGGCGCAGGTGGCGCTGTTGCCGCATAGATCGGCCGCCCTGTAGGTGCGGCTGATGACAAAGCGGCTGGCGCAATTGCTCGAACTGATCGAGTCCCCCTGCCAACTCACCGTCACTGCCCCGCCGCAGTTATCGCTCGTCGTCACGCTGTTGGTGTCAGGAGCAGGCACCTGGCTGGCGCAACTCACCGTCAGGTTGGTCGGGCAGGTAAGGCTCGGCGGATTGGTGTCCTGAACGGTGATGGTCTGCGTGCAGGTGGCGCTGTTGCCGCACAGATCGGTCGCCCGGTAGGTGCGGCTGATGACAAAGCGGCTGGCGCAATTGCTTGAACTAATCGAGTCCCCCTGCCAGGTCACCGTCACCGCCCCGCCGCAGTTATCGCTCGTCGTCACGCTGTTGGTGTCAGGAGCAGGCACCAGGCTGGCGCAGTTCACCGTCAGGTTGCTCGGGCAAGTGAGGCTCGGCGGGTTGGTGTCCTGAACGGTGATGGTCTGGGCGCAGGTGGCGCTGTTGCCGCACAGATCCGTCGCCCGGTAGGTGCGGCTCATGACAAAGCGGCTGGCGCAATTGCTCGAACTGATCGAGTCCCCCTGCCAACTGACCGTGACGGGGCCACCGCAGTTGTCGCTCGTCGTCACGCTGTTGGTGTCAGGAGCAGGCACCTGGCTGGCACAGCTCACCGTCAGGTTGGTCGGGCAAGTGAGGCTCGGCGGATTGGTGTCCTGGACGGTGATGGTCTGGGTGCAGGTGGCGCTGTTGCCGCACAGATCGGTCGCCCGGTAGGTGCGGCTGATGACAAACCGGCTGGCGCAATTGCTCGAACTAATCGAGTCCCCTTGCCAGGTCACCGTCACCGCCCCGCCGCAGTTGTCGCTCGTCGTCACGCTGTTGGTGTCAGGAGCAGGCACCTGGCTGGCGCAGTTCACCGTCAGGTTGGTGGGGCAGGTAAGGCTCGGCGGATTGGTGTCCTGGACGGTGATGGTCTGGGCGCAGGTGGCGCTGTTGCCGCACAGATCGGTCGCCCGGTAGGTGCGGCTGATGACAAATCGGCTGGCGCAATTGCTTGAACTAATCGAGTCTCCCTGCCAGGTAACCGTCACCGCCCCGCCGCAGTTATCCCTCGTCGTCACGCTGTTGGTGTCAGGAGCAGGCACCTGACTGGCGCAACTCACCGTCAGGTTGCTCGTACAAGTGATGCTCGGCGGATTGGTGTCCTGGACGGTGATGGTCTGCGTGCAGGTGGCGGTGTTGCCACAAAGATCGGTCGCCCGATAGGTGCGGCTGATGACAAAGCGGTTGGCGCAATTGCTCGAACTGATCGAGTCCCCTTGCCAAGTCACCG
>WNGL01024228.1_pt1 | contig 10301 bp, 7 predicted proteins | sample 5400591 | NCBI WGS metagenome assembly WNGL01 (sample SAMN13153377, study PRJNA577476) | soil metagenome | isolation source: 80 cm soil or saprolite under Garry oak tree replicate 1 | place: USA:California | collected 2016-06-15 | reverse complement strand
CAAGGGCTTGCATGGCATGACGCCCCAGGGTATAGATGCTGCTGGCGTTACCATATTCTGTCGTAAAGTACGGCAGCATGACATCCAGCACACGTGCATCAAGTGCAGTGGTGGCGGCATGATCGAGATATATAGTGCGCTCAGGCATAACAGATTCCCCTCTTAGAGGCCATTCCAGTTATAAGTTGTATCCGGTTTCACGTTGGGGCTGTTATAGGCCAGCGTAATAAGTGTATGGGCGCCCAAAGGTATTTTGTGGAAATCACCATTATAGGGCTTACCATTGACGTAGGTCTGCCAGCCGCTGCTCAGGTCCAACTGGGAGGGATAGCCGAGTTGTTGAAACTGGCCTCCCCAGATGTCAAAGAAGTTGCCAAGAGTGAAGGAGCGCCCTGCCGGGGACTCAATATGTACCACTCCAGTACTATCATGGGTATGCAGCCAGTAGTAGCATGAAACACTTTGTTGAGTAGTGGCAATGCCAACTCCCTGAGCAACTGGGACCGCCTTACCATCAATATAAATTGTTAAGTGGGCGTGAACATGATAAGCGCTTTGTTCCAACTCATCACAGTAAATATTATCCACGGGCGGGTAACTAGGATTAACAATTGTTTCAGCCTGAGACTGATTCTGGCCCTGGTTCCGATTATAGACATAATAGAAGACAGAAGCAGCAACAATGATGATTATTGCCGCGATGATACTACTCCAAATGATTTTCCTATTGCGAGCCGCACGCAGTCGCTCTGCTTCACGACGAAGCTGTTCCTCGCGACGTTCCTGGCGCCGCACTTGTTTCGTAGGACGACGAGTGACTTGTTTACTCATTTAATCCACCAACTTTCATATGTGTAATATTTTCTGGCTTTTTGTTCTTTTTGAAGAAGCCTTCGTTCATGCTGCCGCTGCGATACCCCTGGAGATCAAGCGTTACATAGGTATAGCCTATCTTGCGTAGACCATCGGTGACCATTCGACTCATCTCTTCGTCAATCAAGCGAGCCATCTCAGAACGTTCGACCTCGATGCGTGCAATTTTATCATGATGGCGCACGCGCAGCTGATGAAAGCCTAGATCATGCAGCAGTTTTTCTGCCTTGTAGACCATTTGCAACGAAGCTACATCGACCCTGGTACCGTAAGCAATACGCGAGGAGAAACAGGCCATGGCAGGTTTGTTCCATACGGGCAACCCCAGCATACGAGCAATAGCCCGTATCTCGCTTTTGCCCAATTCTGCCTCTTTAAGAGGGCCACGAACATGAAATTCACGCGCAGCCCGCTGCCCAGGGCGAAAATCGCCATCATCGTCTTTATTGATACCATAGGCGATGTAACGAAGATTATGCTCTTTCGCCACTGGCTCCAGCTCAGTAAAGAGTTCATTTTTACAAAAGTAGCAGCGATTGAAGTCATTGGCAGCGTAGCGTTCGTCTTCGAGTTCGTGTGTTTCAAGTGTCAGCAGGGGCAGGCCCATCTGCTCAGCAGTGGCAATTGCTTCGGAAGTCTCTTCAGGAGCGTAGGCAGGCGAAGAGGCAATGACACCGATAGCGCGGTCGCCCAGGACGTCGTGTGCCACCTTTAGTAGAAGCGCGCTATCGACCCCACCCGAATAAGCCACCAGCACCGATTCCATTTCGCGCAGAATGGCTTGCAGGCGTTCATATTTTGCCTGCGTCCCGGCATCTAACGCCTCAACACTGTTATTATTAACGGGTCGGATATCGAGCATAGTATTGTATTCTCCCGGCAAGGGTGTACGATAGGAAGGGTACACCGTGGCATACAAATTGTTTTAGTGCTTCCAATGCACTGGAAATTATTATAACATCTGTTTACAAGTCCACGTTTGTAGCGGGTATGTTTTTCATATTTTGATACCGCTTGAGACACTTGGGACATATGGGACATTTGTCGCCGTTGGGACAACGATAATTCACTCTTTTGGGAGTTGCAGAGAAGGTAATCTATGAACCAGTCTCGTTCCACTGCTGCCATTATCCTCGCAGCCGGCAGTTCCAGCCGCATGGGTGGCGGACACCACAAATTGCTATTGCCGCTTGACGATCGACCAGTACTGGCGCATGTAATCGATGCTACACTCGCCTCACAGGCTCGTCCCATACTTATTGTATTAGGGCACCATGCTGACCAGGTACGCAGGAAGATCGCAACTTATGCAACTCATCCAGATATTACTCTCATTGAAAACCCCGATTATCTCCAAGGTATGAGTACCTCGATGCGCTCAGGTTTGCAAACAATTATATCCCATGGCTATAGGAAGTTCAAGGCATGGCAAGTTGTTGATAGCGCACTTATTCTTCTTGGCGATCAACCATTGATGACGCCACGGATTATTGATACGCTCATAAGTACCTGGCAGACGACGGGGAAACGCATCGTTGCGCCTTTGTACGATGGGAAGCGAGGAAATCCAATATTGTTTGCAAACAGTCTATTTCCTGAATTGCTGGAAGTCAGCGGCGACGAGGGTGGACGCAGTGTCGTCGAGAGACACCGGCAGGATTTGGAGACGGTTGAACTGGGTGATGCAATGGCAAACTACGATGTGGATACTTGGGAGGCATACCAACAGGTGGTGGAGGCATGGCAGAGGAAAAAGATGCAAGAAACATAAAGTTTTGTGTACTTTTGTCGTTCCTGTAGCCTGTTGTCACAATAACGGTTTCACTAATGCAATTATATCCTCGTGAATCTCTTGTGGCGGGCGGGAGGCATCGAGGACCTTGATGCGTTCGGGATACAAGCGAGCAAGGGTAAGAAAGGCCTCGCGTACGCGTCGATGAAATTCTTCAGCCTCTTTATCGAAACGAGTCTGCCCTTCACGAAGGCCGCCTTGATCGTTGCTAGTATCAGTGCGAGTATGTACCTGTGATGGATCGAGGTCAAGCAAGATGGTCAGGTTGGGTACATGTCCTTGCGTTGCTATGACTGAAAGTCGCGCAACCAGCTCGACGCCCACTCCCCGAGCGTAACCCTGGTAGGCAATGCTGGCATCAAAGCAGCGATCTGTAATGACGAGTTTTCCTTCTGCCAGGGCTGGAAGTACGACCTTAGCAAAATGCTGCGCCCGGTCGGCTTGAAACAAAAAAGCCTCTGCCAGTGGGGTAATTTCCAGTTCAGGACGATTGAGCAGGAGTTGACGGATCTCAACGCCGAGTGGGGTGCCTCCTGGTTCGCGGGTACGGACATATGGGATGTGCTGCGACTCCAGCCACTGTCCTAGCAACTCCATCTGCGTGGTCTTGCCCGCACCATCAAGTCCTTCGAATGAGATCAAACGTCCCTTGCTCACACTCTGCTTCCCCTGTCTGTACGGTAGACATCGTAATCCCAGTCAAAGTATGGTTTGGGCAGCATATCCTCCGGGGTCCATTGATGGTTTGCTTTGCCGTATTTTCCGCGATACTCTTTAAGCGTCTCACCGACATACTCAAAGGTGAGCTGGCAAATACGGAAGCCAACGGGTACCAGGATGGTGGTTTGCGTGTGGTTGCTGATTTCCATTGTCCAGCGGCTGATATAGCCAACATCGCCAACACCCGCACAACGGCATACTGACAGGCCCGACCGTGCCACTGTGCTGCGTGAATACATTTTCGCCAGGTAGCCGTTATGGCCTCCAATGATCTCCTGGGTATGGGCCAGGATAATTGGCGCAAATCAAACGGCTCAATCACAATATTGCCGTGTTCCAACTCTTCCAGAATCCGCTTGTCAGAAAGTAACATCGCCGTGAAGATCTCCTTAAAAGTATGTTCATATGTTGCAACAGTTTACCATTTCAACGGTGACACTCCCGTCGCCTAAAGGCTGACGGGCTTCTGAGCAACTTCAGCAGGATGGGCTGTCCCCAAGGAGACCTGCTCCGAGAGCAGTGCTTGATCGGCTGACTCGCTCAGACAACATGGGGCGTGTCTGCCCTCCTCCTCCTCCTGGATACCCCAGGGCGTAGATACGTGAAGGAACGAGGAAACATCACTTGAGTACCGAATGCAAGCGTATGCATATTGACCGAGCCAACTAAATCGCGATGACCTGTGAACCCACAGGCGCGGCAAAACCATACTCTGCCTTTCGGCTTATGTGTATGCCCACAGCAAGGACACTGACTCGATGTTCCTCGTTCAGAGCCAGTGAAGCACGAAATGTGAGCTTGTTTAGCTTTGTGGGTCAGGTAGTCGATGTCCTTGCCATATTCCCACAAGGCCATGCGCTGATTATGGTGTCTGCCATTATCTCGATTGCGTACCCCGTGAGGATTGCCGACGAACAACGTTCCCACCTCGTTCTCAATGCAAAAGTCGATGACCTGCCTGGTAGCCTTATGACGCAGATCACGGATACGACGCTCAGCCCGGCGACATTGTTTGTTCTTGGCTTGTTGCAGTTTCTTCCACCGACGGGAATATTTCTTGCAGCGTGCCTGCTTCTTGGCAAGCTTTCCAAGTTGCTGATTGCGCTGCCTTTTGAGGGAACGGATACCCCGTCCAGTGACGATCAATGCCTGTCCGGTGTTGGTGGTGACTGCGGCCAGATGGATTTCTCCCAGATCAACCGTTGCCTGTCCATCCCCTGGGGCATGTTCCGCTTGCGGTATCTCGACACAGACATGCAGCTCAAAGCCATGATTCCAGACCAAACTGCATGCCCCACTGTTTGCTGGCAGTTCGAGAGGAAGAACCAGAGAGGCACGTCCACGACCCATTGGCAGTACGACCCGTCTGCGCTCTTTCGAGATAGCCTGAGCAGGCCACATCACGGGATAGAACCGCTTGGTTTTCCAGGGATACTTCATCTTGGGATTGGTAGGTTTCACTTGCCGAGTGGTGTTCACATTGGCAAGAAAGACATGTACGATCATTTGTACTGACTGACTATGCCAAGCAAACGTGCCCTTGGTGGCTTGCTGCAACTCATTGCGTCCAGGCCATTTCACATGGGTCTGACGGGCGGCTTTATGGGTCTCCATACACAGGTTCCAGACCTGAGCCGCTTCCTTTTGAGCTGCTTTCAGGCGTCCGAACATCGTATGAGAGAGATGATCGAGTCGGTAGACTTTTACGGTATGCATGAGTAGAATGATAGCATGGACACAGATAGTTTACAAGTGGGTAAAACGAGGTATACCCGCTACGCGAGTAGCCTATCACCTCGTATGGATACCCACATACCGACGCAAGATACTCACAGGTGAGGTGCAGAAAGAGTTGAACAATTCTTAACGTAAATGATCGCCCAGCGCTCAGCGAGGTTATACCATATCCTCCTCTTGATCTGTACCCACCACAATTGGTGTAGCCCGAACGGTATCGATCTCAACCCAGATGCGTTGAGCAAGACGGCGGGCTTCATCGATATCCGTGAGAGCTGGTTGCAAGGGAAAGAAGGCGCGATCATCACTGTGGCGGTGTATCCAGCGGCTGATAATGTTAATCTGATCTACTTCAGCCTTGCCTACAATGCTGGGCGGATCTCCTAATACCGCGGCTCTGGCTAAAAGTTCATGGACGACAGTTTCCATGGCCTCGAGTTCGTGCGCAATGCAGCGTTGTTCCACTAAACGACCATGACGAATAAGGAAGAGTTCGTTATGCTCTTCTTTAGCAGATGGGTAGACAATGAACAGGTTATTGGCCTCGACGGCTCCCGTGATTAAACGCTGCCCAATCAGCACTTCGTCGGCGCTGCGAATGGTATCGCGCAGCCAGGCGGCACGCTCGAAGTTCAATTGCTGCGCTGCTTCGAGCATCTGGCGGCGCATGCGGTCCAGGAGGTCTTCGCGCTCACCACCTAAAAAGGCACAGACCTGCTCAATAACCCTGGCATATTCTAACGGGTCGACGCCGCCACGGCATGGGCCGGGGCAGCGATCCAGGTGTAAACGCAGGCAGGGTTCAGAAGGTTTGGCTTGCGGAGGTAGCGAGCGGGTGCAGGTGCGCACAGGGAAGACTTTCTGGATGAGGTCGATAGTGAGATCGACCATGCGCCTGCTGCGAAAAGGGCCAAAGTAACGCGCTCCATCAGAGGCAACTTCCCTGCTAGAGAAGACACGTGGAAACGGGTGCTGCACATCAATTTTAATGAAAGGGTACAGGTCGTAGTTACGCAGTTGTACGTTATATACGGGCTGTAACTGTTTGATCAGCTGTGACTCCATAAGCAGCGCCTCAAGCTCGGAACCCAGCACAATGGTTTCGATCTCTTTGACATTTTGTAAGAGACCATCCATCTTGCGTGTATAGCCCAGGGGATGGCTATAGTACGAGGCCAGACGATCTTTGAGACACTTGGCCTTCCCCACATAGATTACCTGTCCAGACGCTTCTCGCATCAAGTAGACGCCGGGCTTATTGGGAAATTCACGTTTCCAGGCAGGGTTGAGAAGGAGGCTTCCCGTAGGACGAGATGTAACGGATTTAGAGGAGAGCTTACCGTCAGCGCGAAGGTACTCAACCTGCTTTGCGAGAGAAGCGTCAGTAATGTCACCACTCCAGGCAACAGGAAGTTGCAAACGGCGGCGCAAGTTTCCCAGTGTATAGATGCCCTCCTGCCGGGCTAAGTTCAGCAGTTTCATAAAGATGGCAGCTGTTACTTTTGCATCACCAAGAGCGCGATGGCGATTGACCATGGGTATTTTCAGGTGTCCTGCAACGACATCAAGTTTGAAGCGCCGCAAGCCAGGGAGAAAACGTCGTGCCAGCGGAATCGTATCAAGCCCATCAATGGGAAAAGCGTACCCCAGCAGTTGTGCTTCATAGGAGAGGAAGCCAATATCGAAACCGACGTTATGGCCTACGAGGATGGCTCCCTCGATGAATTGGAGAAAATCGGGGAAGATTTGCTCTGCGCCGGGTGCACCTGCAACCATTTCTTGCGTGATTCCTGTGAATTGGACGATAAACGGTGGCAAGCGACGATTGGGGTTAACGAGGCTTTGAAACGAGTCAATGACTTCACCGCCGCGCATGCGAATACCAGCAATTTCAATGACGCGATTAGGGCCAGGGCGTAGTCCTGTCGTTTCAGTGTCCAGTACGACAAATTCGACTTCGTTAAGGGAGAGTTGAGTGCTACGCCAGGCAGAGAGTGACCAGTGCTGTTCATCGGCCTGTTCAAATAATGAGGAGCTTTGCAAAGTCTGGCGCAGTAACATCGTCCAGACAGCCGATCTGCCCGTGGTACCCTCACTTACTCCAAAGAGATGCTGGATCAGCACGTCTTCAGCGGTTGGCTGCCCTATGCTCTCCAGTAGTTCGTGTGCGCGTCGCAGTAACGTACCTCGCTGCGGTACTTCGCCAACGCTCCCGACAGCCTCCTGCACCATAAAATATCTCTCCCTGGCATGCCGTTAATGTGAAATATTGTACATATGTACGAGATTAACACGTGGGGAAGAGTTTTGCAAGAGGAAAAGGAACTATTTGGGGTCATAACATTTTTTCGTACCATTTTCCCCGCTAAGACTTCCCAGGGCTGAAATAAGCTCGAACATTCCCCGCTAAGCCGAAAACATAGCCTTCCAGTCCCATCAGAGGCGGTTTCATTGACAGCACCCACATACTCATGATAAAAGAATGTCAATCATGAGTATGTGGAGAAGAACGTGCCTTTCACCTCAAGAACCCCGACCTATTTGACCCCCGAGCAGCGTCACGCATTGACCCAGATCCCGGCTGATCTCTCCGATCGAGAGATTGCTCGCTACTATACCTTCACGCGAGATGATCTCGACTTGATTCACCAACGGAGGCGTCATCATAACCGCCTTGGGTTCGCCGTGCAGCTCGCTGTGTTACGTTTCCCCGGACGACCCTTGAAGGATTTAGCGGGCATTCCAAGCCGCGTGCTGAGGGCGATTGCAGATCAAGTGCAGGTGCCAGCTTCCGCTTTTGCCCGCTATGGTGATCGTGACAACACCGTGTATGAGCACCTGGATGAGATCCGCCAGAAATATAAGTTCTGCGAGTGTGGGTGGCGAGAGTACTTGTGGCTCGCCCGCCAACTGCTTCCCCTGGCGATGGAAAGCGACCGTCCTGTCCCGTTGATCGAGCAGGCTCTGGAGCTGCTGCGTGCAGAGGGTATTATTGCCCCCGGGTTGACGCACCTGGAGCGGCTCGTCTGGATCGTGCTCAAGGCTGCAGAAAAGCGACTGTTTCGTCTGCTCACTGCCGATCTCACCCTGGAGCATCGCAGCAGGTTGGATGGGTTGTTATATGCAGACACCGGGCGACGGGGAACGGCACGGTTAAGCTGGCTGCGGGAGCCTCCCGGGGTGACCTCAGCCAAAAGTGTCAAGCAGATCGTGGAACGTTTATTGTTTCTACGCGGACTGGAGTTGCCAGCCGTGTCGCCTGCACTGCATCAGAACAGGGTCTTACAGTTGGCACGCAAGTGTAGCAAATATCAGACGCAGCCGTTGCTCAAATTCACAGCAGAACGACGTCACGCGCTGCTGGTCGCTCATCTTTTTGAGCTGTCACAGGATCTGACCGATCAAGCGCTTGATCAGTTTGATAAGCTCCTGGGAGAGCTGATGCGCAAGGGAGAACGACGTCAAGAGAAGCATTTCCATGTCAATGCTCGCAAGCTCAATAGCCATCTGACGGTGTTGACCAGGGCAGCGGAAGCCTTCTTGTTGGCCAGGACCGAGGGAAGTGACCCTGTGGTGGCAGTGCTCACCTGCGTTTCTGAACCCCAGCTTCAGGCCACAGTTGACTCCGCGAAGCAGCTGCTCCGACCGGAAAACCTGGATTCGCTGGATCTCATCGAGTCCCGCTACACCCCTATGAGACAAAGCCTGCTCTCGCTCTATCAGGCGCTGGACTTCCAGCCTGTGCGCCGGAGCGAGCCCGCGCTCCAGGCGCTGGAATATGTCTCGCAACTGGCGGAGCGCCACAAGCGTGTCACCGCCCGCGAGCAGAGAGTGGGCAAGGTCAAGATGATCGCGCCTCTGGGACACCTCACCGAGCGGTGGCGCAAGCATGCGCTCAACGGCGACGAGATCGCTCCCAACTACTATGAGGCAGCAGCCTTTGAGGCGCTGAAGGGGCGCGTGCGATCAGGAGATATTGCTGTAGGTGGCAGCCGACGCTATCGAGCCTTTGAGGGCTATCTCTTGCCTCAAGCCCACTTTGAACAGCTCGCTGAGAAGAACCAGACCAGACTTGCCGTGACCAATGAAGCGGAAGCCTATCTGGAAACCATGCAGCGGGAGATCACCGAGAAACTGGTTGCCCTCAAGGAGAGTATCGGGAAGGTCGAAGGGAGTTTACGTCTGGATGAAAAGGGCCAGCTCCACCTGCCGCCACTGGAAAAGGAGATTCCGGCAGAGGTGGAACGCCTGCGCCCGCGTGTCTATAGCATGCTTCCGCAGATCAAGCTGCCCGATCTGCTCCTCGAACTGGACAATTGGACGGGCTTCCTGCGGCCTTTTACGCACCTGACGAGTGGTGATGCCCCGGTGGGCGAAGAAAAACTGGTCCTCGTTGCCGCACTGATGGGCATGGGCATGAACCTGGGGCTGACCAAGATGGAACAGTCTTGCCCCTATACCTATCGCCAGCTCTCCTGGTCGGTGGATTGGCATATCCGTGAGGAGACGCTGCTGGCAGCTCTGGCCTGTCTGGATAACTTTGTGCTCTCTGCCCCGCTGGCGCGTAGTTGGGGAGATGGAACCACCTCGTCTTCAGATGGCATGCGCATGTCCGTGGGGGTGAAAGCTGCCAACGCCGAGTACAACGCCAAATATTTTGGGGTAGGGCGAGGGACCAACATCTATACCCATGCGGCTGACATCTGGGTTCCTTTTGGCAAGCCGCAGGTGATCGGGACGAACGAGGAGGCGCTGTACGTGATCGACGCACTGTGCCATCATGAGAGCGACCTGCATATTCGCGAGCATTACGCGGACACTGGGGGCAGCACAGAGCATGTGTTTGCCTTGGCAGCGCTGCTCGGCTTCCGCTTTGCCCCGCGCATCAGTGACGCCCTCTCCAAGAAACTGTATCTGCTCGATGACGCGGAAACGTCTGGGCCGCTGGGTACACTGCTGTTCGACCAGGCCAATAAGAAGCTCATCATTGAGCAGTGGGACGACATGCGTCGCGTGGCTTCCTCCATTCGTCACGGCACTGTGTCTGCTTCTTTGCTGATGCGCAAACTGGCAGCCTACCCGCGCCAAAATCAGGTAGCGAGAGCGCTGACAGAGGTAGGCAAGCTCGAACGGACCGCTTTCTTGCTGGAGTATTTTCGCGACGCTGCACTGCGCCGCC
>WNGL01011176.1_pt1 | contig 10301 bp, 8 predicted proteins | sample 5400591 | NCBI WGS metagenome assembly WNGL01 (sample SAMN13153377, study PRJNA577476) | soil metagenome | isolation source: 80 cm soil or saprolite under Garry oak tree replicate 1 | place: USA:California | collected 2016-06-15 | reverse complement strand
CCAGTCCTGATCGCGGTGATCGTGATCGGCCGAAGTGGCTCTGCTGTTGCAGCTGAGTTGGGCACCATGAAAGTGTCCGAGGAAATCGAGGCGCTGGAAGTGATGGCGATCAACCCGGTTCAGTATCTGGTGGTGCCGCGTTTTCTGGCCATGCTGGTGATGCTGCCAGCGCTGACCATCTTTGGAAATTACATTGGCATCCTCGGCGGCTGGGCGGTCTGCACCTTCGCTCTCGATTTCAATACCGCCGGTTATGTCCTGCGCGCGCTGGAGAGCGCGGAGACTTGGGATTTGTATTCGGGAATGATCAAGAGCGTGGTTTTCGCCTGGATCATTATCACAATCGCATGCAACGCGGGGCTGACCGTAGAAGGCGGCGCCGAGGGCGTCGGTCAGGCTACAACGGCTTCAGTCGTGCAAGCTTTGCTGGCAATGCTGGTGATGAACGCGGTATTAACCGGGATCTTCTTTTTTAGCGCATGATGTGAATGACGAAGCTCGAATGACGAATGACGAAGGAATGACGAAATCCGAAAACCGAAGACCGCGCGTCGACGATTCGTTTTGGGACAACGGTGCGGGGGTTGTCCGCGAAGAACCGGCTACAAAGCGTGTTTACGATTTGGAGGAACGCACCGCTCGATTTGGCGAAGCAATTATCGATTTCGCGAAAACAATTCAACAAAATCCGCTAACCAATCGCATTATCACGCAACTTGTCGGCGCAGGCACGAGTGTTGGCGCCAACTACGTCGAAGCCGATGACGCTGTCTCGAAGAAGGATTTTCTCAAAAGCATTGGAACGTGCCGAAAAGAAGCGCGTGAAACAAAACATTTCCTTCGGATGTCAGCTTGCGCTGTTCCTGAATTGAAGCCGCAAGCACGCAAACTCTGGATGGAAGCCTTAGAGCTGCATCTGATCTTCTCAAGAATCTGGAGAGGTCGAAAACATGAATAACCAACCGAAAGCTGATCAGCGACAAAGCAACTGCGCATGGCGCTTCATTCGTCATTTGAGCTTCGTCATTCCTTCGAGCTTCGTCATTCGGATTTCGTCATTCCGATCATGAGCACCAACGGAGAAACGATCATCGAGGTAAACCATCTCGTCCGGCGATTCGGCGATCGCGCGGTACTCGATGGTATCTCGTTCAACGTTCATCGAGGCGAGACGCTCGTCATCATGGGCGGCAGCGGTTGCGGTAAGAGCACCTTGCTCCGGCACATGATCGGCTCCGCGAAGCCGACTTCAGGCTCGGTGAAACTTTTTGGAGAGGAAATTACAGCTATGAAGGAGCTCGAGATTGAACGTGTGCGTCTGCGATTCGGGATGTTGTTTCAATCCGGGGCGCTACTCGCGTCGCTCACAGTGGGTGAGAATGTTGCGCTGCCACTTTTGCAACACACTGCGAAGTCGCCAGACGAAATCGAACAAATCGTGAAACAAAAGCTTGAGATGGTTGGCCTGACCGGTTTTGAAAATCTTAGGCCAGATGAAATCAGCGGCGGAATGAAGAAGCGCGTAGGGCTTGCGCGCGCGCTTGCTCTCGACCCGGAATTATTATTCAGCGACGAGCCAACCTCCGGTCTCGACCCAATCATGACTGCTGTGGTAGATGAACTAACCTTGAAACTGACGCATGGGAGCCACATGACCGCAGTGGTCGTCTCGCACGACATGACCAGCGCCTTTCGCATCGCGACGCGCATGATTATGCTCGGCCACGGCTCAATTGTGGCGGAGGGCACGCCGGATGAGATGCAGAACAGTCCAAACCCGGAAGTGCAGCAATTTATCCACGGTCGCCCCGACGGCCCGATTCCGTTGAATCTTTCACAGGACGAGCATAAAGATCATCAACAGGTCCGGCCCCGCCCGTTCCTGGGCGGCCGGTTCCATTTTCACCACAAGCATTCATGAAGCGCAATCTATCCGATTACCTCGTCGCCCTGTTCGTGGTCGCGTGTAGCGTCATCCTGCTAGCCGCGCTCACTTTTGCGCTCTCGGGTTATCGTCTCAAAAAACCGACACGCACCCTGCAGATCAATTATGAAGATGTGACCGGCATAAAAGTGAATTCTGAGGTGCGCTATGCCGGCGCGCCGGCAGGACGCGTGATCGCGATGCGGCATCTTACCGCCAAAGAGCGCGAAGCTAGCGCAAATAAGAGGGACGCTGTGCGGGTGACGGTCAGCCTGGACGAAGGAATTCCGCCACTGCCTACCGACGTAACTGCGACGCTCAGCTCAGATACGTTACTCTCGCCAAAGTTTGTGGCGCTCTCCGCGGGCACGCCCGGTGGTGAGACACTGGCAAACAACGCAGCGATCGAGGGCCATCCAGCTTACGGCCTCGAGCAGATCACTGCGGCAGCCGGCCCGCTATTCGAGAATGCGAACAAACTGCTCAATGATCTAAGCGCGACGGTGACCGGTTTAAAGAAAGATCTCGGCGAATTCACGCCAAAGCTCGGGCCGCTGGCTGATTCGCTAAAGCTCGACGTGGACAATTTGCAGAACGTGATCACAAATCTTGACGGCGTAACTAAAGACGCCGACACCTTCTTGAGCACAGGGAATACTTTCATCAAATCCACGGACAAGCAGCTTCAGGAACAATTAAAACAACTGCACGTGACGCTGTTGAATCTGAAAGTGGTCACCACATACGCCAAGGCACTCGTGGAAACGCTCGCCGAAAAACCAAACCGGGTGATCTTCAGCGGCAAACCGGCCAAGCTCACACCCGAGTCCGAAATTCTCAAAAGCTCAAAGCCCCTGCCCGCGAAAAAACCCTGAGTCCATCGCGTCTGCAGCGCACAGCGCTTCCTGCGAAGCGCAAGATTAAAAGAAAGGTGCAGGCTTAAATTTGGACTTCTCTTTTAATTCCTTGCCCGTTGCTAAAACGTCACGGTTACCTGATTGGAGCAGTTCTGTGTTCCCGCTTCGCACACCTTATATGTGAAGGTGGCATGGCCTTTCTGACCGGTGCTATCTGTGTAGCTGCCCGTGTTAGGCACGGTCACGAGGATCGGCCCGTTGCGGTAAATATCGACGTTGCTTGAAGTAGCCCCGTTCCAGGAGAGATCCACGGTATCGACTCCGCGCACCTTGCGGCCGGAGGCGCTCAGGGTGATCTGCGCAGGCGTAGCCGTAGCTGTCGGCGTTGCAGTAGCTGTGGCAGTAGCAGTAGCTGTCGGGGTTGGACTTGGGGCCACAGTCGCTGTGGCCGTTGCTGTTGGCGTCGCCGTCGCGGTAGGTGTAGGCGATGCCGCACCTGTCGACTGACGATCGTGGAAAGCGTCCTGCTGGGAACTGCCGCTGATGGTCACGCGCCCGTCTACCCATGAATGGAGATGCTGGTTGGGAGCGGAACTAGCATAGTCGTAGTCCCCTGCATAGGTCGCCTGGATGCCCGGGTCAGGTTGCGCCGGCAGAGGACTGACGACGTCCGAGAACGTCTGGTCAGTCAACCAATTCGCGCCGTTGTCGGTGGACCTGCGCGCCCACATCCTGTAACAAGGAACGCCCGGGCTGCCTCTGGTGCAGCTGGCGCTCTCGCGTGCGTCGTACCAAACGGCGAAGACGGTGCCGGTCGGGCTGACCGAAACGTTAGGCTCCCACTGAGGACGGGCAGTAGCATCGGTGTTCAACTTGAGCGGTGCACTAAAGGTCTGTCCCTTGTCTGTGGAGCGGATGTAATAGACGTCGCCGGGGTCGCTGCCGGTGCCGTGCTGGGCATAGACGTAGTGAACAACGCCGTTGTAGGCAGCAGGCTCACCCCAGCCCTCGTGTCGCCAGTAGCCGCCGCCATCCGTAAACATGCAGGCGAAGTAGCCCACAGCAGTAACGCCAGGACCGGAAAAGCTGGGACCGGTGTAGGTGTTTGTCCAAGTGTTGCCGCCGTCGGTTGACCTGAAGATGAGGTTCATGTCGTTGTGGGGGAAGCCACCGCCGCCTTCGTTCATGCCTGCGACGTACACGTCGCCCGTGAGCAAGTCGCCAGTGATCTGGACGTCGCGGATGAAGGGGGTGCCGGTGGTGAGCTGTCGCGCGTTGGTCCAAGTGAGACCGTTGTCAGTTGAATAGCGGACAAACAGGGCACCTCCCCCGACATTGAAGTCATTCCAGGATGTGTACATCCGCCCGTAGAAGGGAGAAGATGTGTTGTTGTCAGCCCAGCCGGACTCTCGGTCGTCGTTGTTGTTGGTATGAATGCAGTAATGGGTCCAGCTATTCGCGTTCCAAGGGGTGGTGGATTTGTACCCGCCGAGGCCCTGACTGCCGCAGCCACCATCGAGCCAGATAGTAAACCAGGTAGCGGTTGGGCGGTTGTACAGAATAACGGGGTCGCCCACGGTGTTGGAGAAGGGGCCTTGGCCACTCCCGGTGGTCAGGCGGGTGAACGTGTTGCCGCCGTCAGTGGAGACCGATGCGCCTGAGATGTTGATGGGGCTGGCATTGCGGCCTCGTGAATCGTTGTAGGCGACCACTGTTTGGTTGGGGTTATCTGGGTTACTCGCAGTGAATGTTTCCGACTGGGTAATGTTGGGATAAATCTCGGTACCGGTGACCAGGTCCACGTCGGCGGTACCATACGCAAGGGGGGCCAACAGTCCCTGGATGAGCTGGGCGAAGGCGCGGAAAGGGGAAGCTGAACCTCCCTGTGCCTCGCCGCAGGCAATCATGATGGCTCCGGCCCGCATGTTTTCTTGCTTGTCGATGCCGAGCTCGTGAATGCGGGAACAATCAAATCCGGCAGGGACGAGGGGGTCGATGGACTGGCCCAGACTGTAATTCTGCTGCGCTTGTGCGGCGAACGTGCCAAAGCCCAGTAGCGCCAGAAAGACGCCGGCCAAGGCTATAAACAGACCGATTAGCACACGCAGATTAAAAAACCCGCCTTCGCCTAAGCTACGGCGGGCGGGTGCGGATGGAGAAGCAGGATTTTGTCGCATAAGAGTTTCCTTTGTTAGGCCCGCACGGGCCAGTCGTTGCTTAAATCGGAAAATGGGGGGCCGCCGGATGCATTTTTTTGAAGAGCCGCGACTTGCCGACAATCAAGTCAAGTGCCCACAGCTTTATTTCGCCACATCAATTTGAAGAAGCGAAACGCGTCGCGCAGAGGATGAATCTTGCTTACTTGATCTGTGTAAACGGTCGTAATTGGGACTGATTCGATCCGGTAACCTTTGCGGCTGGCGATGATGAGCACTTCAGTTTCGTAATCGAAACGGTGCCCGCCGCCAAGCAGCTCCGGAATCAATTGTCGATCCAACATGCGAAAACCGCATTGGGTGTCGGGAATTTCTTGTCCGCAAACGCGACTGATGCCCCTGCTCATGTAACGGTTCACAACGCGACGGATGAATGGCATGCCGGCAAGATCGTTCATGCGATTGCCGATGAAGAACGAAGGCCGTGTGGCAGCGGCAACCGCTGCCATGAATCGATCAATCTCTTCGGGAAGATGTTGGCCGTCGGAATCGAGAAGACTCACCCACGTGACTTCTCGATCGAGCCAGTGCCCCAGCCCTGTTTTAAGGGCCTCGCCTTTGCCACGGTTTTCATCGTGAACAATGACTTCAGCGCCGGCTTCGCGCGCACGTTGTGCGGTCTGATCACTCGAACCATCGTCAATTACAACGACGTGGTCGAGTCGCTCGCGGGTTCGCCGAACGATGTCGCGGATATGTTTTTCGTCCTGATACGCAGGAATAACCGCGGCGGTTTGCGATCGAATGTGAGCGAGCGAATCGCGCTCCATCATCGAGAGAGTGTGCTGTAGGGTGCGCTGTCCTCAGCGCATACTCTTCTGCCGTTAACGAAGCAAGTCCGCTGAGGACAGCGGCCGCTACAGCCAAATGCTCTCGCAGGGCCCTGCGCTCGCGCCCATTGTTTTCGTTCAGTCATCGGCGCGCCACTGGATGAAAATCGGCCGCGTGGTACGAGCTGCGAACCAGCGGACCGGAAGCGACGTAGAGAAACCCTTTTCTACGTGCGATGTCGCCGTAGTAATCGAACTGGTCGGGCGTGATGTATTCAACGACTGGCAGGTGTTTCGAGCTCGGGCGCAAATACTGGCCTATTGTCAGGACTTCGCAGCCAACTTCACGCAAATCGTCCATGGTCTGAAAAACTTCCGTCTCTTTTTCGCCGAGGCCAAGCATCACGCCGCTTTTGGTCACAACTGTGGGCGATAATTCTTTTGCTCGTCGCAAAACTCGCAGCGACGTGCGGTACTTTGCGCGCGAGCGCACCAGCGGTGTCAGGCGTTCGACCGTTTCCATGTTGTGATTGTAAATGTCTGGACCCGCGTCGAGCACGATCTGGATGCACCGACCCTGCGCGTGAAAATCCGGAACGAGCACTTCGACGATGATCGAGCGATCCATACCGCGGATCGCTGTGATCGTGCGGGCAAAATGATCGGCGCCGCCGTCCTTGAGATCGTCCCGCGCGACCGCAGTGATCACGACATGCTTTAATTTCATTCGGCACACCGCCTCGGCGACCCGCTGCGGTTCGTCTTGCTCCAACTCGAAGGGTTTCGCCGTTGTGACGGCGCAAAATCCGCACGCCCGCGTACAACGGTCACCCGCAATCATAAAGGTGGCCGTGCCCTGGCTCCAGCATTCCCAGCGGTTCGGGCATTGCGCGCTCTCGCAAACCGTGTGCAACCGCAAATCGGAAATGAGCGCCTTGGTTGAAAAGAAAACGGGATTCGACGGCAGCCGCACTTTGATCCAAGGCGGCTTATGAGCCTGATGCAATGCTGGATCAATTTTCGCGCAGGACATCGAAGAAAGTTACAACGTTAAAAGAGTTACAAAAGTTAAAACGAGCGACGCGACCGCGCTCAATGTGCTGCAAAGGTGTCATCCCGAACGGACTGAGGGACCTCACATCCGCAGGGCAACATACACGAAAGTTTGCGTAACCGTGTTCGACACTGTGAGGTCCCTCGCCGTCTTCGCGACTCGGGATGACCACGCGCTACAGTTTCGTGCGCCCAGAAAGCGCGGCGGAAAGCGTTAATTCATCAGATGATTCCAAGCCGCCGCCCGCTGGAATACCGCGGGCGATGCGCGTAAGGCTGATCGGCTTGTCCTTCAAAAGATCGACGATGTAATTTGTGGTGGATTCGCCTTCCACATCGGCAGGCAGCGCGAAAATAATTTCAGAAATTTTTTCGCGGTCGATGCGCTCAAACAATTCTTTGATCCGCAAATCTTCGGGCCCGACGTGATCGAGCGGCGAAATTTTTCCGCCGAGAGAATGGTATCGGCCGCGAAAGACGCCGGTTTTTTCCAGAGGCAGGATGTCGGTTGGCTGTTCTACGACGCAGAGCAATTCCGTCGCGCGCGAAGAATCGCCGCATATTTCGCAGATCTCGCCAACAGCAAAGAATCCGCAAAGATTGCAGGCTCGAATTGACTGCCGCGTTTCAATGACGGCGCGCGCAATTTGCTCCGGCTGATCGCTGCGCGCTCGCACCATCCAGAGCGCAATCCGTTCCGCAGAGCGAGGGCCGACTCCTGGCATTTGTCGCAGTTGCGCGATCAAATTCCGGATTGCCGCCGGATATTCCGTTCTTCTCAAAGCGCGCTGAGGTTCGCCACGGCGAATCTTCCGTTAGCAGATTTAAAGCGATTCCGTCAACTGAAGAACAAGCGGCTCCAGCCTGCGCAAATAAAATTGCAACGGCGGATCCTCTTCCTCCTCGGGGCCCCGCGCCTTTTGAAATTCGTTGTAGGCTTCCGCCCACCGCTTTTCGCGATAAAGAACCACGGCGCTCCAGAAAGAATCCCGGCGCGCGATGTGTTCCGGCGTGGCTTCTGTGGTAAGCCAAAGCGGCTCGTAGATTTCAAGGCGATCATGCGAATTCAGGCCACTCACAAAATCTATCGGACGCGCCACGACAGTCTCACTCACTCGGTCAAAGGTGGGTGTGTCGATCAGCGCGTTCGATCCGTAGAGATCGTTCAGAGCGCAGAATCTGCGGGCCAGTTGAATTGGTTCGCCACTCGTCAGAAGCAAAGGGCGCTGGCTGTCCTTCAACGCGCCGGCAATCATCACGCCAGAGCTAATACCGGCGCGGATATTGCAATTGCGAGAAATTTCTTCGTTGCGTTCCCGGTGCTCGCGAAAATTCCTTATCAAATCGAGAACAACGCGGACTGCTGTCTGCGCATGCTCAGGGTTCGGCACTGGAAATCCAAAGAAGGCGACCACGCCTTCACCGTCAGCGGCGTGCAGGTAAGCGCCTTCTTTGGTGAGGTGCGCGGCGGTCTCGCGAATAAATTTTGAAGCGGCTTCAGCGAATGCGGCCGGCTCAGAATCTTCCGCGAATGGAAGTCCGCCACCGCGGATTCGTCCCGTGGCGAATTTGTTGCCGAGATCGCAGACCACAACGCTTACGTCGTATGCTTTCGCCTCCGCATCGAATGGAGTTGTGCCATCGCTAAGACCACGGAATTCCTTTTTCGAAAGGCGATCGGCAAAGAACGTTCGCACCAGATGCGAGCGGTCTCTCCGCAAAAAAGCCGACCAGCCTTCGGTAATGGCCAGTGCGAATACCAGCGCAAGTACAGAGGGAATCGGCTGGAAGAATATCCGGTAAAGCGAGCAAACCCACGACAAGGCAAATAGCTCTACCAAAAACAAACCAACTAAGAGACGGCTTCGCGATCGTGGAACGTTGCTCAGAGTGAGCCAGGAAACAGCAACAGCGATCAGCAGGACAAAGACATATTGCCATTTTTCACTAACGATTCGCGTCGCGCCGGAATAATCGGAGACAAGCTGAGCAGCGACCGCTTCAAAACCTGCCATGGTCTTGCTGGCGTGCAGCGCGCCGACGCCGAAAGCGACGGCGACTCCAATTATGAGCGTTGTGATCAACAATCGCTTCATCAACAATCAAGCTTTTTGTGCGATTGCAGCCGGATAATAGGATTGCACCACCAGTTCGCTCAGGAACTTGTCTGGAACGCCAATTGCCTCGGCATTAAGAATAAATTTGGTTCGGCCCGTGTTCTTTTTGATCAGGTTCAAGCCGAATTGGTAATCTTTGAATAAATGAGCGCACAAATCGTTCATCGTCATCCGCTCCGTTTGCGCGCGCTCAACAAGCCGCCGTACCGCAGTCTCATCAAAAACAATTTCCACTCCGTGCTCATTGCTAAATTTCTCGGCGAACTGACGGGCACCTCCTTCGAGCATTTGCGCCTCCAGCTTGTGTCCCTCTACCTTTAAGCGATCAAGCACGCGTTGCGGCTCGCGCACGAGCGCGGCGGTCACACGCAACTGGGTCAGACCCGAGCCAGCCAGATAATATTTGTAGTCGCGGAACAGCTTCTCAAACACCGTGAGCAACCCACGCGCACCGGTCCTTTCCTTTGCGGCGGCCTCGGCCAGCAAGCGCAGCGCTTCGTCCTCGAAACTGATCTCGATGCCATACGCGCGAAATGCGCGCTCGTATTGCCGGAGCAAGCTGCCTTCAGAATACTTCATGATGTTGAAAAGATCATCGGCGTCGAGGTCCTCACAAACCACGCGCACTGGCAACCGACCGATGAATTCCGGCTCGAACCCGTACTCGATGAAATCCTGCGTCGTCACGTGCTGGAACAATTCGTTGTCCATGACCTGAACCGGCTCGGCTCGGAAACCGATTTGCGCTTGCCGGACGCGCCGCGCCACTTGCTCCTTCAATTTTTCAAACGCGCCGCTCACCACGAACAGGATGTGCAGCGTATTGATCGTCTCGCGCTTTGCTTTGCCACGCCGTTGAAACTCGAACGCAGCCTGTAGTTGCGCCTGAAGATCGTTCATGCTGCGCACGGGCACTTCCGTTTCCTCCATCAATTTCAAGAGCGTGGTCTGCACGCCGCGTCCGCTCACGTCCCGCCCAATCAAATTTCCAGCCGCAGCGATCTTGTCGATCTCATCGATATAAATGATTCCGAATTGCGCCAGGTTCACGTCGCCATCGGCTTTGTGTACCAGCTCGCGCACCAAATCTTCCACGTCGCCGCCGACGTAACCGGTCTCGCTAAACTTCGTCGCGTCCGCTTTTACAAACGGCACTTTGATGAGGTCGGCGATGTGTTTGATCAGATACGTTTTGCCGACCCCGGTCGGCCCGACCAGGATCACGTTTTGCTTGATGTATTCGATCTCCTGCGCCCGCCTGGCGTCTTCTTTCTCAAGCCGGCGCAGGTAATTGGCGTGGTTGTAATGGTCGCAAACGGCAATCGCGAGGACCTTTTTCGCTTCATCTTGCTTGATCACGAAGC
>WNGL01021314.1_pt1 | contig 10302 bp, 8 predicted proteins | sample 5400591 | NCBI WGS metagenome assembly WNGL01 (sample SAMN13153377, study PRJNA577476) | soil metagenome | isolation source: 80 cm soil or saprolite under Garry oak tree replicate 1 | place: USA:California | collected 2016-06-15 | reverse complement strand
ACGGGAGAGTCCGGCGAACAGAAACGCCCTGGTATTTGCGGTTGCGACTGACATCGGGCACCGGCAGCAGGCGCTCCGGCAGGGGGCAACTTTTATCTTTGAGCGGCCGTTAGAAGCTGCAGAAATTAGACGAGTGTTGTATGCAGCATACGATCTCATGGCCCGCGAACGCAGGCGTTATTTCAGGTGCACGGCCGAACTTCCAGTTTTACTTACCCAAGCAAACGCAGGAACGGAGCTGAAGTGCACGACCCTTAACCTTAGCAGCAACGGAATGGCGCTCAGCACGTCCTCTCCACTGCAGCCCGGCGAAGTGGTCCAAATTGTTTTATTCCTGCAAGAGGGACACGCAGTCCGGGGCAGCGGTACCGTCGTTTGGGACGACAAGCACGGAAAGACAGGCATCAGCTTCCAATGCAGCGTCCCGCAAGATCAAAATCAACTTGATACCTGGCTCGATACCCGTTTCCGTAATCTTCTTCCTTCCCGGCCTGCCAGTCCGTGACCCAGGGGCTACGACGACAGAACTTCTTCGTGGCTACGTAACAAGAGGCCAAACGCCGCTTTCCGATCAACCGGCGGTGAGTATAGAAATCCTTGCGCCATTTCGCAATCGAGTCGCTTCAGTTCCGTGATCTGCTCTTCGGTTTCGGTGCCTTCAGCAACTACTTTCAACCTTACGCTGTGGGCAAGCATGATAATCAGCCGGACGATCTCGTGGTTGTCATGATCGGTATTCATCTTGGAGATGAAGACCCGATCAATTTTCAGGGCATCCACCGGAAACCGTGGAAGCCGGCTCAGCGAAGAATATCCGGTGCCGAAATCATCGATGCTGAGACGGACGCCAAGCGACTTCAGTTCGGACAGGACCGAGAGAGCACGGTCCGCATCTCCCATCGCGATAGTCTCCATGATCTCAAGATTGATAGTGCTCGGATCAATCCCAGTCTGCTTCAGCAGCTCGCCAATGTCTTTTGCCAATTCCGGTTGGGCAAATTGCTTCGGGCTGATGTTCACGCTCATGGTGAGGGGAGGGTCGCAGTTAAATTGCGACTGCCAGGACCGGAGCTGCCGGCAGGCTTCGAGCAACACCGCCCTATTGAGGGGCAGGATGAGCCCGGTCTCGTCGGCAACCGGAATGAACTCGGCGGGAGAAATCATTCCGTCAGGGTGGGGCCAACGGCTCAAGGCCTCGAAGCCAGTGATCCTCCCGCTTCCGAGCGAGACAATCGGCTGGTAATAGACGATCAATTCTCCTCGTTCGAGCCCGCGGCGAAGATCGGTCTCCAGCTTCAGTCTACGGACTGCAGTCGAGTGCATCGCGGGATCAAAAACCTCGCACCTGGCTTTCCCTGCTCGCTTGGCCCGATACATCGCGATTTCCGCGTCCCGCAGCATTTCTTCCGCTTCGCCATAGGCACCGCTGCTTGACGCAATGCCGATGCTGGCAGCGATCACTATCCATTGTCCCTTTATCTCGAAGGGAGTCGCCAATTTCTCTTGGATTCGCTGCGCAACGCGGATGGCATCGCTGGGCTTAAAAACATCTTCCAGGAGCACCGTGAATTCATCGCCACCTAATCTGGCGAGGCCATCGTCGCCGGGCCGCGAGTCAATACCTCCCGAGCGGCCAATCGTGTCAGTTTCGCGAAAACAGCCAACCAGGCGTTTTGCAATTTGGATCAGCAGTTCGTCGCCCGCAGCGTGCCCAAGGCTGTCATTGACCACCTTAAATTCGTCTATATCTACAAAGAGCACAGCGAACTTGGAATCCGAATGACGCCGAGCGCGTGTGACTGCATGCTGCAAGCGGTCCACAAACAATGCTCGGTTGGGCAGATCGGTCAAGCCATCGTGAAAAGAACTGTGCACCAGCATTTCTTCTGCTCGCTTGCGCTCCGTGATGTCCCGATTCACGATTACAAGTCGTTCGGTCTCACCTGCAGCAGTCTGGATGATGCTTGCGGTAGATTCAAGAATGCGCCAGGATCCATCCTTGTGCCTCATCCGGTATTCCAGCCTTTGTCCCTGCCCAGTGGCACGGGCCTTTGCCGCCGCCTGTAGTACTCGCTCGCGATCCAAAGGATGAATCTGATCGATGGAGGAACTGCTATTCAATTCCTCCATTGAGTACCCGAGCACCTTCTCATAGGCAGGGCTGTTATAAAGCCGGTAGCCTGCAACATCGACCACTGCGATCATGTCGGCTGCATTCTCAGTGATCAGCTGGAACAACTCGTCCCGCTCGGCAAGCTGGCGCCGGACACGCTGCAGCTGGAGGTGCTGGTACATGGTGTAGATGTCGAACAAGAGGACGAGAGCGGCCAGCCCACGAACCCATTCTCTGAGATCAGTCCAGTAGGGAGCGGTGGTTTCGGCATGGTCGCCGAAGAATGTCAGAAAGACGATTCCAGTGGTGAGCGCGAGCGTGACGGCTACAGCGAATCCCCACAGCCACCACTCCCGGCCTTCGATCTGGCGGGTTCGGAGCGGAGTCTTCCTTGGGCTCCTGGGGGAAGCGTCCTGAGAATTGAGAGGCATTTGGCGAAAAGAAAATTCTAACCTGCAAGAAGACTAGACCAAGTTACAGAGGTCGGTTGAGCTTTGGTTCCGTTCCGTTTTCGTAACAAGACCAAGCAGCAACCAAACGGCTTACTGCTTCACGCGCGAGTCGCTGCAACCCGCCGTGACAGCGGCTTCTTGTGCTTCTGCTGGTACATGAGAGCGTCCGCCAGGCCTACCATCATCCCGATATCGGAATGTCCGCCCGAGTGGCTGGAGATAATTCCCAGGAAAACCCGTTTTGCCAAGATCAATGCCGATCGTATGGATCTCCATGGGGATGTGTCGTCCGCTCCCCTCTTATACCCCAGCTCTCCGGGGCATAGGCGGCGAACCATCCCATTAGTTAATAGTAGCGCCTGGTCAAATGCGGAATGTGATACTCCGACCGTTGGTGTCGTCAGGCACAGAAACAACGTCAGCCAGCGACTGTTGGAGTAAACATCCAAGAATTGGACTTTGTATCCAACCACTGGACATCCTGAGACCAGAAATCCCTTTCGATCCAGGAGGTTGCCCCCGGGCCCCAAAGATGCTTATGTCAATGCAGGACGAGTCGCGTTTGCGACAGCGCCTGGAGAGATGCATGAGAGCCGACACAAGCACTACTGGGAAGGTCTTGGTCGTCGATGACGATGCGGTCAATCGTGAGCTACTTGAAGAAGTCTTAGTGGCCGAGGGACTGGAAGTAGTGACCGCTCCGGACGGCCGAAGCACGCTTCAAGAATTTTCTCGGCTGAAACCCGATTTGGTATTGCTCGACGTCACGATGCCATTTTTGGATGGCTTCGAGGTTTGCCGACGCCTCAAGAGCAACCCTGACACGCGGCTCACTCCGGTCATCCTGGTTACGGCACTTTCTGCCACCGCGGATCGCATTAAAGGAATCAAGTCCGGAGCAGACGGCTTTTTGAGCAAACCGTTTGATCAGAGCGAGTTGTTGGCGCACGTGCGCTCTCTTCTGAGTCTTAAGGCCTACACCGACGAACTTGACCGTGCAGAGTCCGTTCTTTTTGCTCTGGCGCGCACGATCGAAGGGAAAGATCCATCTACTGAAGGCCACTGCGAGAGGCTGCAGGAGTATTCAGCACGGTTGGGGAAACAACTCGGGTTGGCAGAGGACCAAGTTATGGCCTTACACCGAGCCGGAATTATCCATGATGTAGGCAAAGTGGCTGTCCCGGACGCCATTCTTCTGAAACCAGGCCGACTAACTCCCGAGGAATTTCGAATCATGCAGCAGCACCCGGTCGTAGGTGAGCGCATCTGCGCACCGCTGAAGTCATTCCGCTTGTTGCTACCGATCATCCGCCACCACCACGAAAAACTCAACGGCTCGGGCTACCCAGATGGACTAAAGGGCGAGGACATCCCGATAACGGCTCGGGTAATGCAAATCGTGGACGTTTACGACGCCCTCACCACACAACGCTCATATAAATCTGCCTTACCCCGTGCGGAAGCTCTCCAGATTATGGAAGACGAGGTCAAGAAGGGTTGGTGGGATCCAGACATTTTTCAGGAGTTCTGCCGAATGACAACTGGCACTGCCGCGGCCGCTGGCGCAAAAGGCTAATCGATAATTTGAAGGGATAGAAGCACATGAACAGATGGTTACACCATCTCCGCTCCACCGGACCCGCCGCCAGCTGCGCTAGAAATGCGCCCGCAATGATCAAGTGCGCCCGGGGGAGCTCTCTGCTGTGCAGCGGGCTTCTGCTCACTTTGCTTTTCGGCGGGCTGGTCAGCACAACCTGGGGCCAGTCTCCCCAAGACAGTCAAGAAACCGTAGACCACCTCGCACAGATTAGCTTGGAAGACCTCGGAAACATTGAGGTCACGACAACGTCAAAAGAGCCTGTGAAAGCCAGCGAAACCCCAGCAGCCATCTACGTGATAACCCAAGAGGATATTCGCCGGTCCGGTGCTACGAGCATTCCGGAAGTGCTTCGACTTGCGCCCGGCATTGAAGTAGCACGCATCGACTCTAATACATGGTCGGTTGGCGTACGCGGATTCGGCAGCGCCGTGTCTCGTTCAGTCTTGGTGCTTATCGATGGGCGAAGTGTTTACACGCCTTTATTCGCTGGCGTTTGGTGGCAAGTTCAAGACACGCTGCTGGAGGATATCGAACGCATCGAGGTGATCCGTGGGCCGGGTGGGACCATCTGGGGAGCAAACGCTGTCAATGGCGTGATCAACATCATCACCAAGAATGCCAGGGAAAGCCATGGAGTGCTCGTTTCTACCGGTGGCGGGAGTCTTGATCAAGGCTTCCTTAACTTCCGGTACGGAGGCGGGAACGACAAGGGCTTTGATTACCGTCTTTACGGGAAAGCATTCACTCGAGCCGCCGAGTTTCACCCGAGCGGCAGACAATTTGATGATTGGCATATGGCTCAAACTGGGTTTCGGGCGGATTGGGACCTGCACAATCGTGACACTCTGACCGTTCAAGGCGACCTCTACGGGGGTGATGCCGGACAAAGCGCTGGGATTACAACCTACTCCCCTCCATACTTCAGCAATGTGGAACAGAATGCCGAACTGGCAGGCGGTAATCTTGTTGGCCGATGGAAGCGTCTCCTAGGTGCAGGTTCAGACATTCAGCTGGAAACTTATTACGACCGCACGAGCAGGCGACAGGCCAGTTTTGCCGAGACTCGAGATACCTTCGACGTTGATTTCACCTATCATTTGAGCCTACCGGGGCGGCAGAACTTCCTGTGGGGACTGGGAACCCGGTTCAGTCCGGGCAATGTTATCCCAGTCGTTCCCACCCTGGTATTCACGCCTGATAGCCAGACGGACAAGCTCTACAGTGCCTTCCTTCAAGATGAAATCCCCATAGCAGGAGATCGGCTTTCGTTAATCATCGGGTCCAAATTTCTGCACAATAACTACAGCGGTTTCGAGATTGAACCCAGTGCACGGCTTCTCTGGAAAGTGAGGCCCCAGCAATCAGTTTGGGCCGCCATTACCCGCGCTGTCCGCACACCTTCCCGGATTGACGAAGACCTCCAGCTTACTGCATTCCTTAGTTCCAATCCGCTGACATTCCTTCGCATCGTTGGCGACAGGAAGTTCTCTTCTGAAGGCCTGATTGGCTACGAAACCGGATATCGGACCCTGGTGAGGCCGAACTTGTACTTCGACATCGCGGCTTACTACAACGACTACACGCATCTTCAGAGCATTGAACCAGGTTCGCCCTTTTTTGAGAGCTCGCCATCCCCATCGCACGTCGTCCTGCCTTTCATGTTTCGCAACGGAGTGTTGGGCAAGACCGCCGGATTTGAGATTGCGCCTGATTGGACACCAACACATTGGTGGCGCTTGAAAGGCTCGTATTCGTACTTGCATATGGATTTGAGTAAGACCTCCACGAGCCAGGATCCTGCGACGATTAGTTCAACGCAAGGCTCGAGTCCCCACCATCAAGTGCTCGTTCAATCCTCTCTGGATTTGACTAGAAAGTTCGCCCTTGATCAGAATCTTCGCTATGTGAGTGCCTTGCCCGCCCAACAAGTGCGAGCATATGCCACCGCAGATGCGGGATTCACCTGGCGCGCCAGAACGGGACTGAACCTGTCGATAGTTGGGCAGAACTTGCTTCAACCGCATCATGCAGAGTACGGAGGAGATCCCGGCGCTGTCGGCGTGAAGCGAAGTATCTATGGAAAGATTACTTGGCAAACGGGACAAAGGTGATGCGCCCGCACGGCAGTTCAGGTATTTACAGATGCACAGGGCACCATCGAGGCTCTTGGCCTCACTTCGTCGTTCTCGCCACTCTGTCGGCATTCATTCTAACTTCGATCCTTCACGCCCAATCGTCTCCCACTGAGTACCAGGTCAAGGCTGCTTACCTTTACAACTTCGCCAAATTCGTGGAGTGGCCCCCCCAAGTTATGTCATCTGACAGTTCGTTCAACATTTGTGTGCTTGGTCGAGATCCCTTCGATTCGACATTCCAGACCACCATTGCCGGCGAAAGCATTAGAGGCAAAAATGTTCTCGTAAAGAGGATTCCGCGAGCCCAGGACGGGGCCGGTTGCCAGATTTTGTTCATTAGTTCGTCCGAAGAGGCTCGACTTAAAGACATCCTGGATGTGCTCGATAAGATGAGTGTCCTGACAGTCAGTGACATGCCCCAATTCACCCGGCGCGGCGGCATGATCCAGTTCGTTACAGAAGCGAATAGGGTGCGTTTCGAGGTTAACCTCACGAATGCCGAGCGGACGGGACTGACGCTGAGTTCGCAACTGCTTAAAGTTGCAATTGGCGTGAGACGAGGTTGAACAAGCTATGTTGATAGGGAGCGGTGCTTCAATCACGAAGAGATTGACCAGGATGAACATCTTGGTCAGTGGCGCTGCCCTGGTTATAGCTTGCGCAGCATTTGTCACGTACGACTGGATTACTTCTCGAGAGGCCATGGTACACAACCTCTCGATCCAGGCCCAAATCACCGGAAGCAATAGCGTGTCTGCGCTGCTGTTTAACGATCCCCAAAGCGCCGAAAATACCCTTTCGGCGTTAAAGGCTGCCCCTAACATCGTATCGGCCCGTATTTATACCGCTGAAGGTCTGGCGTTTGCCTCTTACTCGCCTGATGGTAGCCGTGAAGCGCTGCCGCTGCCTGCACTTCCTCTGGGACAGCTAGAGCACCACTGGTTCCAGGATGGCCACCTTGTAGTAGCCCGCAAAATTGTTTTTGAGGGAAAGCCCACGGGCACCGTCTATATTCGTTCCGACTTACAGGAGATAAGTCACCGCCTAAAACGATACGCAGCAATCGCCGCGATTGTATTGGCAGCATCCCTCATTGCCGCGCTTCTGGTGGCATCGATATTCCAGCGCGCCGTTGCCGAACCGATTGTGCATTTAGCGGAAATTACACGCATTGTCTCTCGTGATAAAAACTATTCCTTGCGGGCTTCTCCTACCGGGAACCGTGACGAGCCTGACATTCTCATCCATGCGTTTAATGACATGTTGGGCCAGATTCAGCAGCGTGAAGATGCCCTGCGAGACGCACATCGCGAGTTAGAGCAACGGGTCGAGGCGCGAACGGCTCAGCTCGCTACGGCCAATAAAGAGCTGGAGCAACAGAACCGGGAAGTGGAACGCGCCACCCAGCTAAAGAGCCATTTCCTCGCCAGCATGAGCCACGAGCTTCGGACGCCCCTAAATGCAATCATCGGCTTCTCTGATCTCCTGGCAGAGAAAACAACCGACCATCTCACAGATAAGCAGAATCGTTTTATAGGGCACGTGCGTAACGGCGCTCGCCATCTGCTGCAGCTCATCAACGACATTTTGGATCTCTCAAAGATCGAATCGGGATTGCTTGAACTCCGACGTGAAACTTTTGGTCTTTCCGAGGCGATGCCAGAAGTGCTGTCGGTGATACGGCCACTCGCGATCGCAAAAAAAATACGCATCGAACACGCTGAAGAAACCTTTTCCGTGTATGCGGATCGGGTGCGATTCAAGCAAATCCTATACAACCTGCTGAGCAACGCCTTGAAGTTTACTCCTGAAGGAGGAAAGGTCCGCGTTGAAGGCTCCAGCAATGGCAGCTTGGTCTCGATCGCGGTCAGCGATTCCGGCATTGGTATTCGGTCGGAAGATCAGCAGCTAATTTTCGAAGAGTTCCGCCAGGCAGGCGAGAGCACCAAAGGGGTGAAGGAAGGAACGGGGTTAGGACTTGCCATCACCAAGCGATTGGTTGAGAGACAGGGTGGAACCATTCGTGTCATGAGCGAACTGGGCAAAGGCAGTTGCTTCAGCTTCACCTTGCCAGCAGGCAGGGCTGCTCTAGAAGTGCAGCCCGAACCTGTGCTGAGCGAGGTCAGTATAGAGGATCCAGACCTCTCGGAGGGAAAGCCGCTGGTACTAGTGGTGGATGACGAACCGTCGGCGCGGGAGCTGCTGGCGAGCTACCTGGAAGGCGCGGGCTATGCCGTAACCACGGTTACCTCCGGCGCCGAGGCTGTCGAGAGGGCTCGTCAGCTGGATCCTGCTGCCATCACTTTGGACATACTCATGCCTGGTGGAAGTGGCTTCGGTACCCTGGCAGAACTTAAGAAGACGGTTGAGACGGCTCACATCCCTATCATTGTCGTTTCGGTGGTGGATCAGAAAGAAACGGCTTTCACTTTGGGCGCTGCAGAGTATCTGGTTAAGCCGGTACAGAAGTCTGCACTACTGAATGCCCTCCGCAAACACCTGGGAGCCGTGTCCAGGACTGCTAACCACATCCTTGTCGTAGACGATGACCCCATAACGCTTGATGTCGTTAGCGACACATTGCGGTCGGTAGGTTACACGCCGCATACCGTGTCGAGCGGCAAGGAAGCTCTTGAGTTTTTGTCGAAAGTCGATGTTGACGCTATCCTGCTCGACCTGATAATGCCCGAGATGGATGGCTTCGAAGTTCTTTGCGCAATAAAGGATATTCCAGAGTTGTGCGAAGTTCCTGTTTTCGTTCTTACGGCGAAAGACCTGACTGAGCGAGAGAGCAGAATTCTGAAGCGGGGAACCCGTGCCTTATTCCGGAAAGATACGTCATGGAAAAATGATCTCTTAGCGCAACTTGCCAAGGCCGTGGGTAAGCCGCCACTGGCCAAGACAGCAGGGCAGTCATGAGCAAGATCCTTGTGGCAGAAGACAATCTCCCGAACCGGGAGTTGATGCGCGAAATTCTGGAGACCTGCGGCCACGAGGTGATTGAAGCCGAGGATGGTCAGCAAGCCCTCGACAGAGTTAAGCAAGCTAGGCCCGACCTGGTATTGCTGGACATTCAAATGCCTGTATTGGATGGATACGCTGTTCTCCGCGAGCTTCGGCACACGCCATGTTTTGCCGACCTCAAGATATTGGCCCTTACGGCGTATGCCATGCAGGGCGACCGAGAAAAGGCGCTGCAGTCGGGCTTCGATGGGTATCTGACGAAGCCTATTGACATGAAGGCATTGACGAAAGAGCTACAGAATTTCCTCGATGATTAGGGTTGCTCTCCTACAAAAACTGAGCGCACCCAGCTTCGGGCTACATACAAACAACATCCCTGGCAAATTCCGAAAAAGAAAGCCACCCGAGGTCGGATGCTCTGTTCCGATTTCGTAACATTTCGAAACTGGTAAACAGGTGAGGGCTAGAACAATGCAAACTGCTGACCAGGAGTAAGCAGTATGTCTGTCCGCCGTTCGCCCAAACCAAAGGTTGTCGCTGAGCAAGCCCAGACTATTCAGACTTCAGAAGGCTTGGTCTCGACCCTGGATATGCGCCTCCTTGCTCATGATCTGAACAACAAACTTTTCATCATCTTTACTCATTGTCACCTCATGAGTTTACAGTGTCCGGTAGACTCACAAAACTCCAGGCACTTGCGGGCAATCCGCAATGCAGCCCAGTGTATCGCGGATATTATCCAGCCAAGTGTTCAAAGGCAGCTCCGATGAGTTGCTTGCCGGATTCTCAGACCGCACTAAAACCGTATTCCTCTCCAAGACTCAATAAGCTGACACCTGAGCAAGCCAAACTGTTGCTGCTAGGCCAAGCTACTCTAGGCGATCAGGGAGCGAAAGACCTGCTAGGCGTGATATTTCCAGACCCGAACGGCCTTCAGGAAAGAGTTTCCCCGTGTCTGGGGGAAAGACTGGGAGGTATCGTGACGCGAAACACCCCAAAAGCCTCCCAGTTGATTAATCGCGCTCTAATGATTCCACA
>WNGL01037373.1_pt1 | contig 10304 bp, 7 predicted proteins | sample 5400591 | NCBI WGS metagenome assembly WNGL01 (sample SAMN13153377, study PRJNA577476) | soil metagenome | isolation source: 80 cm soil or saprolite under Garry oak tree replicate 1 | place: USA:California | collected 2016-06-15 | reverse complement strand
TGAGCAGCACGAACGCAAAGTCTTCCAACGCGATATCGACCAGGAGCACCTCCTGGGTCTCGAGGTTCAAATTCTTTTCGATCGCATCGACGAAGCCCTGGCGTAATGCTGTCAACGTCCCGAGGGCCGCGAGGTGCTCTCGCGAGCTGGTCGCGGATTTTTCGTTCAGGAACGACCGAATCAAACCCGCCAGGTCAGCGCCGACCGCGGGCAGCAAGGACTTCAGCCGTTCATCGAGGGAACGGGCGTTGAAGAATTCTTTCAGCTCTTCGTGAAATAGCTTGAACTGTTCAACGAAGGCGGGCGGGTAATTGGCCCCGGGCGCGCTGATGCGTTCGAGCAACGCGGAGCAGGTGGCCAGATCCTCCGTCCCGGCGCACCGATGCAGCTTGTTTTGCAGGGAATGTTTGATCTCGCGCTTCAGATCCGGGGGAATGTCGTTCCGATGGGCGATGTCGCGAATGCGGGTCAACGGCTCGACCCTGCGAAAGGTGTGAGCGGAGGAGGGCAGCCACGGATATATCTTTCGAACGATGAACGCATTGTCGGGCGTCGTCAGCTTAGCCAGCCGCTCCTGAATCCGCAGGGCGATCCGCGCATGATGCGAGGGACGGAAGTGCCGTCCGTCCTCGGCACAGGGAATCTTGCCGGTGCCGAGGAATCGCAAGTAGATGACGAGATCGACCAGTTGCTCGGTCGTGAGCGGGGCGTGTTCCTCGGCCAGGAGCCCGAGGACCAAATCCAGCTTCTCACGCCAGCTTCGGGAGCGTTTGTCGCCGGCCACCAGCGTATTGACAAACTCTTCCTGGCCCGCGGAGGACCGGGCTTCCGAATCGTGATTGTCGATTTGAATCATTTGTGTATCACCCTGCGCAGGCCGGGGCGCGGATTTGCGCAAGGCATTGCTTTTCTTGCGTTGCCTGACCGCTCCCCTCGCGGTGTGCAATCAAATCTTACATGCACGGATAATTAAGAGGAAGACGGCCCGCTTCAACGGCGGCCTTTCGCGAAGAAATTATGAGAAGCAAGAGCACATAACCGGCATAGTCGTGACAGAAGCGTGAAATTCGTCAATCCGCGTCCATCTGCGGTCACCGGCTGCGGATGCCGTCGTGACGGTGATGATCGAAGCGCGGGCCAAAGTAGAACCGAAACCCCGGGCCGTAGTAATACGGCGGGCCGTAATAGACCGGAGGTCCGTAATACGGGTACCAATAACCCGGCGGACCATAGGGCGGGTACACCGGCGTCTTCTGGTTCATGTCAAAATAAACTCGTTCGGGAATGCGATCTTCGGGGCCAAACCATTGGCCGGTTCCGAAAAAGCGGACTTGCTGAAACTGGTTCGTGGTCAGCGGCAAGGCCTTGATCACGTAGTAAGGAGAGCCGAAGTCGTGAAACGTTCCGTCGGGATCGCCGAAAATCTTCAAATGCACCGGTGTGTTGCCCACGTCCTGGCCATTCGCTTCGATTCGCGCGCCCGGCGCAGAAGCCTCGATCAGGACGTCGTAGGCCATGGTGCCGCGAGGACCGCGTTCGGCGCCCGGGGGTATGGTTTGACACCCGGCCAGAAAGACCGCGGCTAGCACGGCCCCAGCAAGAATCGTCGCTCTTTTCATTCCGAAGATATGCTCGCTCAAGAGGATCGATTTCACAAGTTGCGGTCGAGCGCGTTCATTGCGGCGCGCCACGAATTCGCGTTTGCGTCAGAGGGCTGTGTCTTCGTTTCCTCCTTCACCGACGCGCCTGCGTGAAGGGATTGGATTTCTCCGCAGCCCCGCAACTTCGCCTCATTTGCTTTCAGACGACATGGATTCGATACGATAGAGGTCCGTCTTCGTTCTCAGGTAAAACGCCTTGCCTGACACTGCGGGGGAAGCCATGAAGCCGTTGGCCAGTGTGTTCGTCGCCAGAACTTCCAGGGCGCGACCGGGTTTAAGGACGATGGTCGCACCGTCCTGGCTGAAAAAGTACAGCCGTCCATCCCCGTAAATCGGAGAGGCCGCGTATTTGCCCCCGATCCGTTCCGTCCAGACCACTTGCCCGGTGGCGGCTTCGACGCAGGTGACGAAACTCCTTGTCCGTCGGCCTTGATCGCCCAAAGTTCTTTTTTTGTCAGGCCAGTGACAAGGAAGACGAGGCCCTGATCGTAGATCGGCCGGGGAGCGACTGACCAATCGGCGTATTGAACCTTCCACAATTCCTTCCCGGTCCGCGGGTCGTAGCCATAAGCCGCCTTGGCGCCGGCGCTGAACATCTGAGGTTTTCCGTCGGCGGTGACGATCAGAGGCGTGCTGTGGGCTTTGCGCAAATCTCCGTCCTTCGCCATTTGCCCCGGCACATTCTCGTCGTTCCACGCGACGGAGCGGTTCGTTTTCCAGACGGTCGCGCCGCTCTGCTTGTCCAGGGCGACGTGATACTGCAAGTCGGCGCCGTCCATCGTGAGGATCAACAGGTTTTCGAACGAGATCAGGGACGAAGACGGGCCGCGATAATGACGGCAAGGCAGGTCGTTCCGTTTCCAAAGAACCTTGCCCGTCCCGGTTTCCAGGCACGCCGTACCGGCGCTTCCGAAGTGGACATAAACCCTGCCCGGCTCGATGAAGGGCGACGGCGTGGCGTAACAATTCATCGAGGCACCGTTGCCGAGCGGCTCCGGGTTGTCTGTGTGAAACACCTTTTCGTTAAACCGCACTTTGCCGGTTTCGGCGTCCACACAGATGGCAAAACAATCGTGGCCGTCTTCCGTCGCGGTGGTCAACCACACCTGGCCGCCCATCACCACCGGAGTGGACCAGCCGCGATGTGGAATCGCCGTTTTCCATTACGGGCAGCCCGATGAGACCGGTATCGCCTGGCGCTGCGACGTGGCCGTCTCCGCGCGGCCCACGGAACTCCGGCCAGTCCGCTCGTACCGCCCGCGAGAAGGCAATCAGAACCAGCAGCAGGATGAAGCGTTTCAAGCGACTCTCTTGGTGGCTCATGGCGGCAGGGTGACAAGGCTGCTGGGCCAAGTCAACGGCGCGGGTCTCGGGCGGGAAATGCGCGTCACTCCCGCCTTCCCGTTGCCGAAAACTCCTCGCCGCAAACGTCACCGGATTTACGCGCATAACCCGCGTTGTTAGGGAAGCGCCAGATGATGAGATCGTGCCCGGATATAACTGACATCCTGGGGATCGCTCTGCACCGGATGAGGATCGGAGATCAGTGCCGGGGTCGCGATCCTCAACACCGGCTTCCTCCACCGGTGCGACTCTGAATGACCATCGGCAAATGATTCATCTTGTGTTTGGCCCCTGCATCCCTTAGAGAACTGCCCGTCATGAAGATCTGTCCAGTCTTCAACCGGCTTCTTCATGACCTCCGGTGGAAACCTATGAAGACCTGTTCCTTTTTGACCATTCGGCGCGGGTTGTTTTTCGTTTTGCTTTGCGCGGACCTCTGGACCGGGACGGTTTCTGAGGCCGCTGTTGCCTTGACGCTCAATCCGTCAACCATCAGCAACACCTACGCCGGGTCGATCAGCATGCAGATCACCGGACTCACGAACGGAGAAACGGTGCGCCTCGAACGCTTCATCGACGCCAACGCCAATGCCACCATCGATTCCGGCGAGCTTCTGGTTCAGAGTTTCAACGTGATCGACGGACGGGTCGCCGCTTTCGGCGGAGTGCGCGACACCAATGTGGCCGGCGATGAAGATGGAATCGCCAACGGTCAAATCAGCACGTCATTCTATCTTTTCGCTTCACCCGAATTCGGGCGTGGCGCGGGCAGTTACGTCTTTCGCCTTTCCAGTCCGACCGCCCGATTCAGCCCGGTCACGCAGCCGTTCACGGTAACTCAAACCGCTTATGCCCAGCGGATCACTGGCACCGTGACCAGCGGCGGTTCACCCGTGGCCAACGCCGATGTCGCGCTCCTGATTCCGGTGGGCGAAGATATCCAATTCATCGCGGCCACGCTCACGGACGGCGCGGGCAACTACTCGTTAAACGCGGCGCCCGGCAGTTATATTGTGCTGGCCGCCAAACCCGGGTACGTCTCGGACCTGAGCGTAGCACCAATGATCGCCCTGAATTCAGGACAAGCACTCGTGCAGAATCTCACTTTGACCGCGTCCACGCGGACTATTTCAGGAAAAGTGAGCGATGTCGCCAGCAGCAACGGAATCCCCGGCTTGCAACTCTTCTTTCAGTCGGACAACAACACCCTGACCTTTGCGTTCACCGACACGAATGGCGATTTCACCGCGTCTGTCGTTTCAAACCAATGGAAAATCGACATCTCAGATTTCAGCCTTAGCCAGACGGGCTACCTGCGGCCACAGAACAAGCCGCGAATCGATGCCACCACGGGGAATGTCACCGGGGTTAGCATTCAACTGACCCGGGAAACCGCCCTGATTTACGGCTATCTGAGGAACGACACGAACGCGCCTCTGCCAGGCATTTCCCTTTCCTGTAATGACAACAGCAACCAATATCAGGCGAAAGCAACCACCGACACAAATGGCTACTATCTCGTCGGCGCGATCGATGGCACCTGGTATGTCGGGCCGGACAACAATAATCCCGCACTAACCGGGTATCTCGTGCAAGGCACGAATGTGACTGTCTCGGGAGGGCAGGCGGTTCAAGTCAACTTCAAGGCGTTGCGCGCAACGGCGCACCTGCAGGGCCGAATAACGGACACGAGCGGCTCGCCGGTATCGGACCTGACCATCCTGGCGTTCAGCCAAAACGGCGGTTCGTCGTCCGCCACGACTGCGCCGGACGGTCTGTTTGACTTGGGCGTGTTCGGCGGGAATTGGACTGTGCAGTTGGAAAGCAGCGGCGCGGCCCAGCGCAGCCTGATCGGCCCCACCCTGACTTTCAACGTGACGGACGGGGTCAACCTGTCGAACATCAACTTCGTCGTGCGAAATGTCACCGCGCAGATCAATGGCTTCGTGCGAAACAGTCAGGCGGTAGGATTGGACAACGTCCTCATGCACGCCAGCGCCACGATTGCCGGCACGAATTACAATGTGAACGTGCAGACCGATGCCGGCGGCAATTACCAGTTGGGCGTGATCAACGGGACCTGGCTCGTGGGTGTGGATTGCTTCGACCTGACCAACCTCGGCTATGCTTGTCCCAATCAGCAGACCGTGGTGGTCAACGGCGCGAATCAAACGGCCAACTTCACCGTGCCAGCCCCGGCGCCCGCGGAACTCAGTTCCCCGGTGCGGGTCTCAAACAACCAATTCCAATTCCTCTTCAAAGGCGTCGCAGGCCAGGACTACGTCTTCCAATACTCCGCCACTTTGACGAACTGGGTGACGCTTTACACCACTAAAGCGCTCAGCGATTCATTCCTGGTCATCGATCCAAGCGCCACGACTGCTTACCGCTTTTACCGCGTAAGGACGCCGTGATTCGCCTGGCGCGGATGCTTTCGTTGGTCCGTCACACGGCTGATTCAAGAATGCGCAAGAACAGGGGCGGGGACGGCCCGTCCCCGCTTCGAATGAGATAAGATTGAAAACTACTGGGGACAAGCTGTCCCCACCCCTCTCTTGAATCAGCCGTGGGTCCGTCAAACGAACTGAAATTACCGCTGAAATTACCGCTTGCGTCAGTGGAGTCCTGTTCCTATATTGCCCGCTCTTTTCAAACGAAAGTTGACTTTATGCGTCGCCCCAAAGGCATCAAAACAAAGAAATCCGTCGCCAAACGTTTCAAAATCACCGCCACCGGCAAAGTGTTGGGCTCCCACGCCGGCAGACGCCATCTGCTCGCCGGTAAGAGTCCCAAACGCCGCCGCAGGCTCGGCAAAAGAACGGTGGTGGACAAGACCGACGTTTATCGCATCATCCAGAATCTGCCGTTCAGCCACTGATCCTTCCATCAACTCTCAACCATCAGCCATCGACTGAGCCATGCGCGTCACCAACGCCCCCGCCTCCCGCAAGCGCCGCACGAGAATGATCCGCGCCGCCAAAGGCTTCCGCATGCGCCGCTCCAAGCTTTACCGCTACGCGTCCGACGCGCTCGATCACGGGCGCCAGTATGCCTATCGCGATCGCAAGACCAAAAAACGGAATTTCCGCGCGCTCTGGCAAATCCGCATCAACGCCGCTACCCGCGCCGCCGGTCTCACTTACAGCCGGTTCATGGAAGGTTTGAAAGCCGCGAAAATTGCGCTCGACCGCAAGGTGCTGGCCGACCTGGCCGCGCAGGACGCCGTTGCGTTTGGCGAGCTGGTTAGAGTCGCTCAGGACGCGCTCATAGCCAAGGCCGCTGCCAAGGCGTGAAACGTTGAAGAGGGCGGTTCGAGCAGAGTAGCTCACGCGGCCGCCCGAAGGCGAAAGCCACCACGGTTTCAACTCGCAAGCCGCTGACCAACCCTGGCCTCCCGCTTTTGCAGATTCCCCTTCCATGGCCAATGCAAAGCAACCTGAAGATTGAACTCCAAGGCAAACAGGCATCTGAGCGGGTCGGGGTTCACGCTTTCGCGTGCTCACGTCAACGGGGAATCAGGCGCATAGCCCAAATTTCTTTTGTGTCTTTTGCGCTTCTTTGCGGCTAGAAATATTTCATGCCGTCGCTGATCGATGAAATCGAACCGCTCAAACAATCCGCGCTCGCGGAAATGACCAGCGCGCCCGACGTCGCCGCACTGGAGCGCGCCAAGGGCAATTGGACCGGCGCGCACGGCAAGTTCACCGCGCTGATGAAACAGCTCGGTTCTCTGCCGAAAGAAGATCGCCCTGCCGCCGGCAAACGGATCAACGAAGCCAAAGTCCAACTTGAAGCGGCTTTGGCCGCGCGCCGCCAGGAACTCGAACTTAAGGCCGCGTTGCCGAAGGAACCCACCGACTTCACCCTGCCCGGCCGCCGCCGCACTCTCGGCAAACTGCACCCGCTCACGCAGGTGACCGACGAAATCGTGCGCAGCTTCCGCAAGATTGGCTTTGTCGTGGCCGATGGACCCGAGGTTGAGGACGAGTATCATTGCTTCGACGCGCTGAACACGCCCGCCGACCATCCCGCGCGCGACACGCAGGACACGTTTTATTTGAAGGTGGAACAGGCTTCCAGCCTGTTGGACAAAGAGGCAGACACAACGAAGGCAGGGAAGATGCCTGCCCCACTCCTGCTACGCACCCATACTTCCTCGGTCCAAATCCGCGTGATGGAGAAGCAGCCGCCGCCGGTCCGCATCATTGTGCCCGGCCGCGTCTATCGCCGCGACAACGCTGACGCCACGCACAACCCGACGTTCCAGCAGATCGAAGGGCTTTATGTCGATAAAGGCGTCACGGTGGGCGATCTCAAAGGCACCGTGGAGTTCGTCTTCAAGGAGTTGCTTGGCAGCGACGTGAAGATCCGGTTCCGCCCGCATTACTTCAGCTACACCGAACCGAGCTTCGAGATCGATTTCTCCAGCCCGCTCACGCGCAAGATGGGCAAGGAATGGCTGGAGATCGCCGGCTGCGGCATGGTGCATCCGCAAGTATTTGAAAATGTCGGTTACGACCCCGAAGATTGGACCGGCTGGGCCTTCGGCTTCGGCATCGAACGCATCGCCATGATCCGCTATGGAATCAACGATATCCGGTTGTTCTACGAAAACGACCTGAGATTTTTGAGGCAGTTCTAACGACAGAAATGCAGACGACCTCGTGAATCATGCGTTGTTTTCGCACTACCCTTCCTGATCCTGGTGACAGAAGCACGGGCTGCCGGTCTCAAAACCCAAAACGTCTTCCTCATCATCAGCGACGGGTTGCGTTGGCAGGAGATATTCAACGGCGCCGAAGAAATCCTGATGACCCAGGAGAATGGAGGTGTCCAGGACACAAACGCCTTGCGCGCCCAGTTCTGGCGTAGCACGGCGGTGGAACGGCGACAGGCGTTGCTGCCGTTTTTCTGGGATGAAATCGGCCGGCACGGTCAACTGTTCGGCAACCAGGACAAGGGCAGCGTGGTCACGGTGGCCAATGGCAGGAAGTTCTCCTATCCCGGCTACAACGAGATTCTCACCGGCGCACCCGACCCGCGCATTGACAGCAATGACAAAAAACCGAACTCGAACGTGACGGTGTTCGAATGGTTGAATGGCCGTACCGGGTTGCGCAATCGCGCCGCCGTGTTCGGCACTTGGGATGTGTTCCCCTACATCTTTAACGTCGAACGGAGCCGCCTGCCCATCTGGCCGGTGTGGGAGTCGAAGTTCGGCAGTCACGAAATTGCTCCGCCTCAATTCGTCGCTGATCTGCTCCGCGACACCACGCCCATGTGGGACGACGTCACTTACGATTCATTCCTCTTTCACGCCGCGACGGATTACCTGAAGCGCAAGCAGCCGCGGTTGATGTTCCTCGGCTTCGGAGAGACCGACGAATGGGCGCACGCAGGCCGTTACGACCATTACCTCACCGCCGCGCGGCACATGGACGATTTCGTCCGGCGCCTCTGGGAACAGGCCCAGTCCATGCCGCAGTATCGCGACAAAACAACTGTCATCGTCACTGCGGATCACGGCCGCGGAAGCGGCCCGGCGGACTGGAAAAGACACGGGGAAAAGGTCGCCGGCGCGGAAGGAGATTGGATAGCGGTGATCGGTCCCGACACGCCGCCTGCCGGCGAAAGGACGCAAACCAGTCCGCACACGCAAAGCCAGATCGCTGCGACCATCGCGGCGTTGTTGGGTGAAGATTATCGCGCGGCGTATCCACAGAGCGGGGCGCCGATTGACGATATCCTTGCGGGCAGCGAAAAAATTAGAGCCCGCACCGGACGTTCCAAGTCACAATGAAGGTCACTCTCCATTGGCTTAAACAATACGTTGATTTCGACGGGGCGCCCGAGGAACTGGCCCAGCGGCTCACGATGCTGGGGCTCGAAGTCGAGGACGTGCACACGCTGGCCGGCGAGTTCGACGGCATCGTGGTGGCGCAGATCCTCAGTCGCGACAAGGTGCCCGGCTCGGACAAACTCTCCGTGTGCAAGGTCAATGACGGCAAAGGTGAGCGCACCATCATTTGCGGAGCTCAGAACCACAAAGTCGGCGACAAGGTCCCGCTTATCCTGCCGAACTACGCGCTGCCATTGAAGCCCGGTGAAAAGGAGCCGTTCGTCATCAAGGAACGCAGAGTTTTCGGCGTCCTCAGCCAGGGCATGATGTGCTCGCCGCAGGAGCTGGGCCTGCCCGACCCGGTGGACGGACTGCTTATCCTGCCCGAAGACGCAAAGGTCGGCCAGCCGTTCGCCGAACACCTTGGCCGAGCGTCCGGCGACGTTGTCTATGATCTCGAGGTCACTCCGAACCGCCCTGACCTCAACAGTGTCATCGGTATCGCGCGGGAAATCAGCGCGGTGACGGGCCATCCACTTAAAATTCCCGAGTTTCGGTTACCGAGTTCGGAGTTCCGGGCGCAAGACCTGATCGCTGTGCGCATCGAAAACGCGGAGCTTTGCCCGCGCTACGTCGCCCGCGTCGTGCGCGGCGTGAGGCTCGGCCCCAGTCCGGAATGGCTGCGCTCGACGCTGGAGAAAGTCGGCGTTCGCAGCATCAACAACGTGGTAGACGCGACTAATTATGTGATGCTCGAGATTGGCCAGCCGTTGCACGCATTCGATTATTATCTCATTGCCAAAGACGTGTACGAAGATCGCATTCCGGTGCCAACTATCGTCATTCGTCGCGCGGAGGATGGCGAATTGTTCGTCACTCTCGACGGCCAGGAACGCGCGCTCACTAACGAAATGCTGCTCATCGCCGACGAGCGGAAAGGCATCGCCCTCGCCGGCGTCATGGGCGGACTGAACTCGGAAATCAACGCGCAGACCAAAGACGTGCTCATCGAAAGCGCCTGCTTCAACCCAACCAACATTCGGCGCACCTCCAAAGCGCTTGGTTTGCGGACGGACGCCAGCTATCGCTTTGAACGGGGTGCGGATGTCGGCATTACCGATTGGGCGAGTCAACGTTGCGCGCAGCTCATCCTCGAGACTGCCGGCGGCCAGCTTGCTGAAGGTGTCGTCGATGCTTATCCGCAGCCTGCTGCTCCGAGGGAAATCACACTGCGTCATGTGAAGGTTGGCGAACTATTGGGCGTCTCGTTGCGTCCCGAGGAAATCGAGCATCATCTGGCTCGACTCGGATTGAAGGTTGCCCATCGCAAACCGCGGCCGGTTGGAGCCGAGGCTGCCGCCCTGGAACCGGCCACGTTTCGCATTCCTACTTTCCGCGTCGATCTGAAACGGGAGACCGATCTGATCGAGGAAGTCTGCCGGCTGTACGGTGTGGACAAA
>WNGL01020447.1_pt1 | contig 10304 bp, 7 predicted proteins | sample 5400591 | NCBI WGS metagenome assembly WNGL01 (sample SAMN13153377, study PRJNA577476) | soil metagenome | isolation source: 80 cm soil or saprolite under Garry oak tree replicate 1 | place: USA:California | collected 2016-06-15 | reverse complement strand
TGTGGCACTTGAAATGTCTGGACTCCGTCAGCAGCAACTTCCCCGGCAGTTTTGCCGAACGCAAGCGCCTCGGTCTGGGCAAAGAAGTTTGCCATCAAGAGATCATGATGACGCCCCAGTGGATTTAGAGCCTGATTGAAGCCAATGAAGTCACAAGGAATGAGTTTGGTGCCTTGATGGATGAGCTGGTAGAATGCGTGCTGTCCATTTGTGCCGGGCTGTCCCCAGATGATGGGTCCGGTCTGGTAGTCCACTTGCCTGCCCTGGAGATCTACATGCTTTCCGTCGCTCTCCATGTCAAGCTGCTGGAAGTAGGCACTGAGACGTCCAAGATAATGATCATAGGGCAAGATCGCGACCGCCTCAGCCCCAAAGAAATTGTTGTACCAGATGCCGATCAGCCCCAGGAGCACCGGCAGGTTGCGCTCGAGGGGAGCCGTGCGGAAGTGCTCATCCATCTCGTGGAAGCCGGCCAGCATTTCGCGAAAGTGTTCAGGGCCAATAGCGATCATCAAAGAAAGTCCAATTGCTGAGTCGTAGGAGTAGCGACCACCAACCCAGTCCCAGAATTCGAACATATTGGCAGTGTCGATACCAAACTTCTCTACTTCAGCCGTGTTGGTCGAGACTGCAACGAAATGTCTGGCTACTGCCTGCTCGCTGCCCTGGGCTTTCACACACCATTCGCGGGCAGAATGCGCATTGGTCAGAGTCTCCAGTGTCGTGAATGTTTTGGATGAGACGACGAAGAGTGTCTCAGCCGGGTCAAGATCTCGTGTAGCTTCCACGAACTCGTTTCCATCGATGTTGGAGACAAAGCGCATGGTCAGGTTGCGGTCGCTATAGTATTGCAAGGCGTCGTATGCCATCGATGGACCGAGGTCTGAGCCACCGATGCCGATGTTGATGATAGTGCGCATGCGCTTGCCTGTGTAGCCCGTCCAGGCACCGCTGCGGACACGGTTGGAGAAGTCCGCCATCTTGTCCAGCACCGCGTGGACCTCTGGTACTACATTCTCTCCATCAACGAAAATTGACTGATCTCGTGGAGCGCGTAAGGCTACGTGGAGCACAGCACGCTTCTCTGTGACATTGATCTTCTCACCCTTGAACATGGCATCGACGCGCTCGCGCAGACCCGAAGACTCTGCCAGTTCCAGGAGCAGTTGGATTGTCTCTCTGGTCACATGGTTCTTTGAATAGTCCAGGTAGATTCCAATGGCTTCGAGCGCAAACCGCTCTCCTCGATTGGGATCGTCTGCGAAGAGCGTGCGCAGGTGCTGATCCCGTATGTTCTGATAATGCGCCTCATCTCTCATGAACCTCAGCTGGCCTTTGTGAGCAGTTCGCTCTTTGAAGCGATACAGCCCATCAAGTCATTCCAGGATGCATCGAATGATTCCGCGCCTTGACTCTGGAGTTTTGCAGCGAGCGCATAGTAGTCGACGCCAGCTTCTGCGAACCGGGCGAGCAGTTCTTCAGCATTCCCACCATCTGCTGCAAGCATAGCTCCGACCTCGCCATGCTCAGCGAATGCAAGGAGGGTCTGCTCGGGCATCGTATTCACTGTATGAGGCGCTGCAAGCGCCTTGATGTAGAGGACATCGGATGCTTCAGGGTCCTTGGTGCCAGTGCTGGCCCACAAGACTCTCTGCGGCCTGGCTCCCGCATTTTCGAGCTGTAGCCAGCGATCTGTGTCAAGCAGAGCACGGTACGCTTTGTACGTACGACTGGCGACCGCGATCCCCAACTGTTCACGGAGCGCCTTCGGCACCTTCCCCTCGACTGCTTTATCCCAGCGACTCACGAAGACCGAGGCAACGGAATGCACAGCAGGGTTGAGCTTTGCCTCTATGCGCCGTTCGATACCCCTCATATATGCCTCTGCGGCTGCGAGGTAATGATCGTGAGAGAACAAGAGTGTCACATTGATTGGGATGCCAGCAAAGATGGATTCTTCGATGGCAGGTAGTCCTTCCCTGGTTCCTGGAATTTTGATAAAAAGATTGGGTCGTGCCGCTCTGTCATGGAGTTGTTTGGCTGCAGTGCTGGTGCTTTTGGCATCATAGGCCAGCAATGGCGATACCTCCAGCGATACCCAGCCATCAACTCCGTCTGTCCCATCGTGAATCGGGCGGAAGAGATCAGCAGCCTGGGTAATATCCTCCAGTGCGAGTTCGAAAAAGAGTGCTTCACCTGACTTCCCCTCAGCTACCTTCTGGCGAATGGCATCGTCGTAGTCCTGGCTGTTCTTAATAGCGTGATCGAAGATCGTAGGATTTGATGTGAGCCCGGTAATCGAGAGTTCAGCCACATATCGCCTGAGTGTGCCGCTTGTAAGCAGACGTCGGGTGATGTTGTCGAGCCAGAGGCTCTGACCTGCATCATGGAGTTGTTGCGTTGCTTTCATGATTTCTCCTTTGCCATGGACACGCCCGTGTGAACGGTTCAATGGGGGACACTGCCCTGCGTACGGGCGATCTGTTCTTTGGCTACAGCGACGACATGCTCGGGTGTAAACTTGAAGTAGCGCTGTACCATTTGAAGCGGAGCAGATTGCCCGAACGTGTGCATGCCAATGACCGTACCATCAAGACCAACATACTGTGCCCAGCCAAGAGTGGATGCCTCTTCTACTGCGACGCGTGCGCGTACATCTGGCGGAATGACACTCTCGCGGTATTCCTGGCTCTGGTGCTCGAACAACTCCCAGGAAGGCATACTCACCACGCGCGCATTCATACCCTCAGCTTTGAGTTGTTCATACGCTGCAATACAGAGGGAAACCTCGCTGCCGGTTGCAAGGAGCAAGACATCAGGTTTGCCATCAACAGCGTCAGCCATGACATAGGCGCCACGCGCAACGCCAGATGCTGAGCCATACCTTGTTCGATCGAATGTAGGCAGCGCCTGCCGGGAGAGCACCATCACGACCGGCTCGTGCTGTAGTTGTATAATCACTCTCCAGGCCTGGGCGACCTCGTTCGCATCAGCAGGTCGCATGACTATCAGCCCGGGTATAGCTCGCAGTGAAATGAGTTGCTCAATCGGCTGGTGAGTCGGTCCATCTTCTCCCTGGCTGATCGAATCGTGCGTCCAGATGTAGATCACCGGGATTTCCATTAACGCGCTGAGCCGGATTGGCATGCGCGCGTAATCACTGAAGATCAAGAACCCGGATCCGAAGGGCCGGATCTTTGAAAGTGCCATACCATTGAGGAGTGCGCTCATGGCATGCTCTCGGACGCCAAAGTGGAGGTTCCGTCCGGCGTAGTTTTCTGCTTGAAAATCGCCACTTCCTTCGAAGGTCAGGCGAGTTTTGGTCGAGGGCGCCAGATCGGCTGAACCGCCGATCAGCCAGGGGATATTTTTGGCGATGGCATTGAGTACCTTGCCGGAGGATTCGCGGCTGGCGACCCCCTTTGGATCAGGCTCAAATGTTGGCAGGTCACGATCCCAGCCATCTGGAAGCTGACGACGCTGCATTCGGTTGAGATGATCGGCCAGTTCGGGGTAGCGCTGTTTATAGGCATCAAACAGGTGGTACCACGCGCCGCGAAGTTCAGCGCCGCGCTTTCCGATCTCAGCCTGGAAATGCTCACGCACTCCGTTTGGCACCAGGAAACTGGCGTCTGGAGGCCAACCATAGCGCTGCTTTGTTAAGCGGACCTCCTCTTCACCAAGCGGCTCACCGTGGGCTGCGCTGGTATCTTGCTTATGTGGAGCGCCATAGCCGATATGGCTATCGACGATGATGAGCGTAGGTCGATCTGGGGTGGCCTTGAACGTCTGAAAAGCTCGTGTCAGCATGTCCAGATCATTCGCGTCACCAACGCGCGTCACGTTCCAACCATAGGCGATGAAGCGTGTTGCCACATCATCGGAAAAGGCCAGGGCGGCATTTCCTTCGATGGTGATGTGGTTGTTGTCATAGATCCAGCACAGGTTCGAGAGCTTCAGATGACCGGCCACCGAGGCTGCTTCGTTGCTGATACCTTCCATCATGCAGCCATCGCCACACATGGCATAGGTATCGTAGTTGAACATCTCAAAATTGGGGCGGTTGAAGTACTCAGCCATCCAGCGTCCGGCGATGGCCATACCAACGCTTGTCGCCACGCCCTGACCGAGAGGACCGGTGGTTGTCTCAACTCCAGAGGTCCAGCGGTATTCCGGATGTCCGGGGCATTTGCTGTCTAACTGGCGAAAGTGCTTGATATCGTCAAGGGTCACGGAAAGCTTCCCAACGTGCTCGTATTTCGCGTTGACCGCCTTGACACCGGCAAGGTGTAGCAGGCTATACAGCAACATTGAAGCGTGACCATTCGAGAGGACAAAGCGATCGCGATTGGGCCAGATCGGGTCTTCGGGATCGAACCGCAAAAAACGTTGCCATAAACAATATGCGACCGGGGCCAGTGCCATTGGCGTGCCAGGATGACCAGAATTGGCTTGCTGTATTGCATCCATGGAGAGTGTTCGGATGGTAGAAATGCAGAGCTGGTCGAGGGGCACATGATCATTCATGATTTTCCTCCTCCATCATGTTCAATGATCCGGTTTGCCTCGGCTGCCTGATCGTCAGTGACACCAAAAAAACGAGCGCGTCCGAATGGGGAGCTGTGTCTGTCATGAGGCGTTTCCTCCCGTTGGGTCATCTTTTTCCAGGTGGCCGCCGAACTCAAAACGCATGGCAGACAGCAGCTTGTCGGCATAATCGGCCTCACCACGTGAACTGAACCGCTCAAAGAGTGCCGAGCTGAGTACAGGGACTGGAACGGACTCGTCGATGGCGGCGGAGATGGTCCAGCGTCCTTCTCCAGAATCTGAGACTCGACCATGGAAGGTGGTCAGGTCTGGACTCGTGAGGAGCGCGTCGGCAGTAAGGTCCAGCAACCATGAACCAATCACGCTGCCACGACGCCACAGCTCTGTCACATCGCTGAGGTTGAGATCATACTGGTAGTACTCCGGATTGCGCAGCGGCGATGTCTCGGCATCGATCTCTTGTTGATGTTTGCCAACATTTGCATGATGCAGGATGTTCAAGCCCTCAGCGTAAGCGGCCATGATGCCGTACTCAATACCATTGTGGACCATTTTGACGAAGTGACCCGCACCATTGGGTCCACAGCGAAGGTACCCTTGTTCGGCAGTTCCCCCCATCTTTTCTCGCCCAGGAGTGCGTGTTGCTGCATTGACACCAGGAGCCAGGGCAGAGAAGATCGGGTCGAGATGCTGGACAATGTCCTCCTCACCGCCAATCATCAAGCAGTACCCGCGATCGAGGCCCCAGACGCCTCCACTCGTTCCAGCGTCGACGTAGTGAATACCCTTAGGTTTCAGCTCGGAAGCGCGCCGAATATCATCATGGTAGTAAGAATTACCGCCGTCGATGACGATATCGCCAGGTGAGAGATGGGGAACGATGGTTTCCAATGTCGCATCTACCGAGGCCGCCGGTACCATCAGCCAGATAGCGCGAGGCGTGGAAAGCGTACCCACGAGGTCTTCCAGCGAGGAAGCTCCCCGTGAAATCGATCCCTCCTTCAGAAGTTCCTGAACTTTTTCGGCATGACGTACATAGCCAACGATCGTATGTCCTGAGCGAATCAGCCGCTGCGACATGAATGCGCCCATGCGTCCCAGTCCTACTATTCCGAGTTCCATTCCGTTCTCCTTTCTTGGCAACTATGTGCAGTACGTTCCTGCATGTTCAGCTTCATCAGGACCTGATAGGCCGTTATGGGCTATTTGGGAAGGATCCTGGTCTTCCCTCGAGGAGTGCCTGGTACAGCTTTTGCTGCCGCTCTGCCGCTTTCCTGTACACTGTATGCTTCTCATCATCCGGCTGGACTTCCGGCTCCAGATGAGGAGGCACCTGAGCAACATCGGGCAGAATGCCCATGGCTTCCAGGGCAAGAAGTGCAGCGCCTCGTGCCGAGGCCTCGTGGTCACGTGAGGGATAGACTGGTACACCGAGTGTGTCCGCAACGATATGCCTCAAAGTCATTGAGCCCAGGAGCGCACCCCCACTACCGATCATCCTCGGCGCTTTCTTGTCTATCTGTAAGGCCTGGCATATTTGCTCACAGACCGCATCGAGTTGATAGGCCAGCGCTTCCATACCCGCGCGTAGGAGGTCAGCAGGGGAGATATGTGCCTGAATGCCGCTGATGGTCATGCGTGCGTTCGCATGCCAGCCGAGGCTCCGCTCACCTGCTATGAAAGGAAGGATGGTTAAACCATGCCCATCGGGTTGCAGCGCTGCCACAAGGCTCTCGGCGTCATTGAATGATGGCAATATGAGGACGCTATCCAGCCAGGAGAGCAGGTTCCCACCTTCACTTAGTGCGCCACCAAGCACAGCTCGTTTGGCATCAATCAAGTAGAGCCAGAGACCCACCGGAGGTATCACCTGTTCAGGAGGTAAAACAACACGCATTGCGCTGGAGGTACCAATCGTGACCGACCAGTTCTCCAGACTGGCACACCCTGAACCGACACAGGCCGCTGCACCATCTCCTGTGGCAGGATACCAAGGAACGTTGCGTAAAGCAGGCCATGCAGAAGCATATTCGGGTGTCAACCCTTGCACACTCTCATGCAGATCTCCAAGGAGCGGTAACTGCTCTGGTTGCACGTCGAGCACTTCCATCAGTTCAGTATCCCAGACGCGAGCGCGTGTCTGCAACATGCCCGTGCCGGAGGCCATCGAGAGGCTACAGATGGAACGGCCCAGGAAGTGACGATACAGGTATTCGCCAAAGGACAGCCACTGGAAAACGCGCGCACAGGTATCTGGTACTTGCGTTGCCAGCCAGCGCAACTTCGCAGGCCAATAACTGGCATGCAATCGTGCTCCCGTTCGTGTGTGGATAGCTGCTTCATCGAGCTGCTGGCGTAGCTCCACCGCTGCACCATGAGGACGTGTATCTTCCCAGAGAATCATTGGTGTAAGCGGACGATTGTCGGCATCGACTCCCATGAGGCCATGCCAGAAGGTATCTATGGCCACTGCTCCGATATGTTTTGCCAATGGGCCAGCCATTTCCAGGACATCATCGATGGTCTGGTCAACGACCGCCACCAGGGCATCAGGATCAACCGAAACCTCGCCTTCATTCGAAATCGTGAGTTTGTAAGGACGCTGGGCCAGGACATTCGGCAGAGTGTTACCCGTTGCATCAAACAGTAATGCACGCGTCGATGAGGTACCTACATCGAGTGCAAGGATATAAGGCGGTTCCGGGTTTGGGTTGGCAGAAGAGGCCTTTTGCGTCATATGCTTTCTCCTTGTCGTTCCTCATGCATGGTGAAGATACTCCTCCACGTGAGCAAAGAAGGTTGAAAGTGGCTCAATCGCGTCGTCGAGGGAACTATCTATGACGAGTAAAAAGCAAGGACGACCGGATTCCATCATCGCTTGCCAGGTACTCACCGCCTGGGCGTGGAGAAATACGTTGGTATAGCTGCCAAGCAGACATGTTTCTGTGTTCCGCGCAACCAGGCGTAGACTGACCAGGGATGGTGGCCCGTCCATCTCGCTTTGTTCTGTTGAATGATAGGCGGCGGGTGCCTGCCGCAGCTTCACGGGAATGCCTAAAAGCCTGTTCCCAATGGTATGCACATGCCCGTCAAGCACTGAGAGCAAGCTTGCTTGCGCCTCTCCGTTGACGGTCACGTCAAGATAGCTCAGGGGATGCCTGTGTGCATCGTCAGCCGAAGCAAATTCTTGCAATGCCTTTGCAAACGTTGATGCAGCGGAGTCGCGTCCCTGCGGGTCGTGGCTCATGGCCCCCTGGGGAGCAAGGAGCGTCAGGATGCCCTGTTGCAGTGCTGGACGCCAATTAGACGCGACCTGCAAGGGATTGGGTTGTGTCCGTAACGCACGTGCTCGCGCCTTGTAATTCTCGACCGCAGGCTGACCGGCGAACGTAATATGTTGCAGATAGCCATAGAGGGCCATGCTCAACTGCCAGCCAAGAAAACTTGCGGCCAGGGCTGCTAAGCGGTTCTGCGGTTCTTTGCTTGTAAGGTAGGATTGAGAGAGAATGAATTGATGATCTTGCGACGATTGGGTAGCTTCAGTCACCACACGGACATGCAACATGCCGCCCTGCTGATAGCTGGAAGCCGTGTGGTTCAGTGTTTGCTCGTCAAAGACCACGACGCCCTTGCCTCCTTTGCCCAGGCTCTCCTCCATCAATTGTTCGAGCCAGGAGACAAAGGCTTGCCAGCCTTCAGGCATTCCTAGGAGCAAGCGGCATGCTCCATCGCGACTTTCGGCGCTCAAAGCGGCGGCCAGTTGCACAAAGGGATGTTCTGCTGGGCGAGACGTGGCCAGTGCAAGGTCATACTCGTCCCAGGCGCGTTGCAGCACCGACCGGAGTTGACCGGATGCACCGGGGGAATGGATCGTCAAATAGAGAGCCGCGGGCAGCAGAAACGTGCGTGATCGGCTCTTCGGAGGTCATCCCCATTGAGACCCCAACCATCATCACGTCACTGAGCAGTGCTCGCAAGAAGGTTGGATTGAATGCTTCTTCCCCAGCCGGGAACGCCAGATGCTTGGCTGTTGCTATCTTCCGCACAATGCCATTGAGCGCAGCAGGATCGGTGCTGTCAAGCGGATAGATAGTCACCTGTCCTTCGTCGTGCCCGTTACAGTAGCCAAGATCGCAGAAGACGCGCACCGCAATGACCGAGCCGCCCATACCAGCCCAGATCATGTGGCGGACCCCGCGTTGTATGATGTCTTGTGCTTCTGTTTCCACATCCTCCAGCTGTGTTGGATTGGCAAGCAGGCGTGCTATCCCCTCGACCCAATCGAGTTTGAGCACACCATCTTCACGGCCGAGTGTAGCCATCAGGCCATCGCGTCGTCGCAACTGGCCAACGGCATCATCCTCGATCAGGTGTTGGAGGGCGGCTTGTCTGGCGTTGTCATTGCTCATTGGTGAAAACTCCTTCCTGCCATCTCTTGTGGCTTCCTCTTAGATACCGCGAGCGCGGTACAGCATCTCCCCGGCATGTGGCACGTAGAGGATGCCCTCCTGTTCGCGTTCCTTCCATGCTGCGGGGTCTATCGCTCGATAATCGGCATAGCCCAGGTTGATGCGCCGACAGCGTTCTTCGGGAATGCCGGTGGCCAGGGTGACAGTGATGCGTGGCGTTTCGATGCCGGTTGTGGCATCGTAGGTGCCCGTTCCCTTGACGTGCGTGCTATGCGCCAGAATGCTGCCAGGCACGTGTTGAAAGCGATCCCACTGCTTGACGAAATAATCCCTGACATGGTAGCCGACCTCGTCAATCAGTTTGCCATGCGTGTAGGAGACCTCGGTGATGTGCGGAGCGTAGATAATGACTTCGCCTCCATCGGCAATAGCCGGTTCGGTTTTGTACATGGCCTTGGCTCCCGTCCAAAGGTCGTCGTACATCTCGGCTGGGGCAGAAAGGACCCTGCGAAACGGTTGGTCCACATAGGTGATGTCGAGCTGCGCCGAGAGATCTGCCGCATGGCTCCAGGCTTCCGTGTGGGAGCCAATGTAGAGGCCGTGGAGCTCCTGGCCCTGCATCACCATCGCCAGGCAGAGCAGTGGAAGTGGCACAAATCCTGCCGCCTGGGTGATGACGCGCCGAACAGGGGTGTCTTTTATGCCGATGGTGCGCAGACTGGTGGTTAGCGCTCCTAGCCAGTGGGTGAAATTGATAATACCTGGCCCGGCGATACCGGGAAAGAGATATTTGGCTCCCCCGGAAAAGCCAGCGACCTCGTGAGGAAAGACCGGCCCACAGATCAGCACGAGGTCATAGTCGAAGATCAAGCGATTGAGCCTGACCGGGACCTCATCGGTGAGCAGCCCATCGGTCAGCTTGCCTGCCTCCGTGCCCTTGATGACCCCAATGGTCTGAAGTACCTGTGGATTATGCCAGTCGTGGTTGAAGATGCGCACGTTGGGATAGCGCTCCGCTCGTTCGACCGCTGTTGCGCCAACCAGCGAGTCAATGGAGGGCGTCTTAATGATATAGCCTGGCTCATCCTTGACACGTTGGGTGACTGTGACCCCGACCAGATGATCAATCGCCTCGTGCAGCATAGGTGGATGAGTTCCCAGCGCAATTAAGTAATCCAGTTGAGTGGCACGGTGTCCAAATTGCTCGTAGAGCAGGCGAAACATCAGGGGTATCGGAGCCGTGCGTGTCCCGTCAGGAATGATCACCAGCACGCGCTTGTTGGTCGGGTCCAGGCCGGCTCCTACGAGTAACTGCTCATCAGCTCTCGCGAGCAGTTGTTGGATATC
>WNGL01012654.1_pt1 | contig 10305 bp, 12 predicted proteins | sample 5400591 | NCBI WGS metagenome assembly WNGL01 (sample SAMN13153377, study PRJNA577476) | soil metagenome | isolation source: 80 cm soil or saprolite under Garry oak tree replicate 1 | place: USA:California | collected 2016-06-15 | reverse complement strand
TACGGGACCGCCGTCAAGAAGCACCGGTGGCGGGATTGCGACCACAGCTTCCTATCCCTATGGTCGCAATAACAACGGCGGTGGAATCGAACGCCTTGGAAAGAGCCATTGTTAAGCGGTTTGTAGTTCAGCCACGAGCGCTCCAGATGCCGCATGTAGACCCTTGGCCATTTCCGAACCAATCCGCAGTCACGACGGCTTCGAACTTCTGCCAAACGTCATCTGACAAAACGTCGTCCGGATTGATTATTCCGATTTCCGCAATGTGCAGGGCGCTGCGTTTCCCTTCACGTGGATCATCGCGCTGCCGCCTCGGTTATCAGACGGTCAAAGTGGATTCGGTTCAACAGAACGTTTCGGTGGAAAACACCCGGTTTGCAAGGCCCTCTGTTCCGTCAGCCAGAAAGTAGCGGCGCAGATCATTGATTGAAAAAAATGACAAATGGCAATTGGCCGCTCTAGAGAAATGGCATATGTCATTAGTCACTGGCCAATTGCCATTTGTCATTAGAAGTGGAACTGAGCGCCGAAACTCAATAACCGCCCTTGAAGCACTCGTAACGGCTGATCAAGTGCGGGACCATACGTCTGGCCTTGATCGAGCACCACATGCGAGTTCAAGCTGTTGAACAGATCCGCCTGCACCTGCCAGTAGCCGCTATCACGGAATCTGAACTTCTTCGCCAACCGCAAGTCGAGTTGGTTCCAGCGGTCCAGGTATTTGCTGCCCGGTGGGATCAACGGAATGGTTTCCTGGGTCTGTGTGAGACCAGGCGCAATCTTGCTGTTGACGATGTAGTTCACGGTGAGCCACGGCATGAATGTAGGTCCGCTTCCGTAGTCAAACGTGCCCGGGTAGCTTTGGAACGTTCCGCTGACTTGAAGCCCGAGCGGCAACGGATAGTTACCGGCCACTTTGAATTGCGAGCGGAAGGGGATGTGGTATTTGTTTTGGTCGCAATAGAGCAAAGTATTCGGATTCGAGGCGGAAGTGATGAGCTGTGTGACACCGTTGACATTGGGTCCTACAAAGAACTGACAAAAATTGGAGACTGTCCGGCCAGAATTGAAGCCGCCGAAAAGCGTCGCTCCGTGTATGCGCGCGTTGAATGTGGCCTCGATGCCATTGTAGACGCGTGAATTGGTCGAGGAGTTCTTATCGACAATGTCAATCGCGCCCAGTTTTGCGGGACTAAGGCTATAAACGGTGAGTGGCGTACCGTCGAGTGGATTCGCAATGACTATCGGAGTAAAGTCCTGCGGTCCAATCGCGCGATTTTCCGAATAGAACAGGCGATGATAGTCGCGGCGGAAGTAGCCGAACGTCACAGACACGCCGCGCGCCACCTCGCGCTGCACGCTGGCGCTGTACTCTATCGTATAGGGCCGCTTGATGTTGGGATCGGGCCTGCGCGTTACCGCGATGCCGAATTGAGAGTTTTGTGAAGGCCCGATCTCGTTGTCTTGTGCAATATCGTCGCCGTCCGGGTCTTTCCAAGTGCGGATGTCCGTAGCTTCGAACATTGGATTGTAGATCTGCGCGAACCCTACGGTCGAAAACGCCTGCATGTACTTGCCGACGCTGGCCCGGAGAGCCGTCTTCGAATTTCCGAAAAGATCGTACGCAATACCAAAGCGCGGCGCGATGTTGTTCCAGTTGGGCAGATTCGCCACCGCAGGGAATGTTCGAGCGGGTACGAATCGCCCTGCGCCGACGCTCTCAAGCGAAATCGACGCATTGAAATGTTCGATGCGGATCCCGGGTGTGAGCGTGAAGCGGTTGAGTGTCCAACTGTCCTGCAGATAGATGCCAACATCGGCATTGAGGTTCTCTTGTCCATGCACAGGATCGTTGTACACCTGGACGGAATCGGGAACGCCATTACGGTAACGCTGAACGAGATCGACGCCGAATCCCGGGTCTGGGCCCTGCTGCGTGAATCGCTTTTGAGAACGGTTCCAACCATATCCCCATTGCATGCCCGCTTTGAATGCATGCGAACCCGTAACGTAAGACAGTGATGTCGTCCATGTCCGCCGGATCGGTACGTGTAGGAAGTAAGATGCCGGAGGCGCACCCCACGCGGTTAGGAGAATGATGTCCTGCCGCGGAATGGGACCGCCCGCAGCGAGAGACGACGGTTCCAGCTCCTGGGTTGTGTACGTCTCGTTGTTCGTCGACCAGCCACCATCCACAAGCAGCTTGTTGGACAATGTCGCCGTGAGTTTCATCTGGGCTGTGTAATAGATCTTAGGATTGCGCACGCCAAACGCTTCCTCCGTCCGCAGCGCCGCGCCTTCATGACCTCGAAACTTGAAGATTCGATCAAGGTACGCGCTGGCCTTCAATTTCGGCGTAGCTTGCCAGGTGAGGCGGAGGATACCGCTGTTGATCCGATTGTTATCGACGACCTGACGTGAGAAGTCCGGCTTGTAGGTTCTGTAGGTTGGATCCAAATTGTAAAACGCGTTTGCTACGGGTTGGTTCACAGCCCAATTGCGAAAGGAGCCGAAAAACCACAAGCGGTTGGCTTTGATTGGACCGCCCACCGCAGCATTGACGTCATGCATGCTGTCCATCGAGTCTGCGGACTTGAGGCCTCGCTTCACCAGTTCGGGGGTCAAGGAATTCGCCTGGAAGGAACTATTTGTTGCGGAGAAGAACAGGTCGCCCTTGAAACTGTTACCGCCGTCTTTTGGAATCATGTTCAGCCGGACGCCGCCGCCTGATGTTTCAGCCGAGGTGGCACCGGTTTGATAACTCATTTCCGAGAACGTCAGCGGATTGAAGTACTGCTGGATTGCGCCGTCACCTTCGATCCCGTTAAGGCTCATGCCATCAACCTGGATGCTGTTGTCGCGTGGATCGGTGCCATGCGTCGCCATATAGGTTTGTTGCATCCCTTGAGCGCCACCCACGTCGGGCCGCGATTGCGTGATGCCTGTGAGAACGGCGCCGATCGATTGGATGTTCCGCCCACCCATTGGGACCGCGTCAACCAGAGTCAGCGGCAGCACCTGCTGGCTGGTAGCGCTCTGCGTGTCCACAAGGGGCGTTTCTCCGGTAACAGTCACCGTCTCCGCCACACCGCCGACCTCGAGCTCCACATTGAGAGGCGCCGTGAAGTTCGCCGCCAACTCGATCGCATCACGCTTAAGTGTGCTGAATCCCGGCAATGTAAACGTCACCGTATATGTACCCGGGCGCAGGTCAACAATCTTGTACTGGCCCTTTTCATCGCAGACGGCGGAACGGCGGCCCTCAATCAGCACCGGACTCGAAGCCTCCACTGTCACTCCAGGTAAGACTGCACCCGTGGTGTCCCTGACGATTCCTGCGAAACCGCTTTGTGCAGATGCGATGCTCGGCATCAGTGTCACATACGCCGTGATGACGGCGACTGATCCTAGAAAGCTACGCAAACGAGTCATAGCAAATCCTCCTTCTGACTTACACCCTGCCTTCAAGAACGCGTGAGGGGGAACACACATCTCGGAATAATAGTTTTATCTGAACATTTCGCAGACGCTACTCCAACTGTTTCACCGGAGTCAATACGCCTGACGGCATCATAGGAACATTCACCAGTGCTGCATTGGAGAAAATCGCGGCACGATCTCTAGGCGGCCTCAGCCGATCACCTCGAAACCTGTAACCGGATGAACCTCCCACGATGTGGCACGCCAATTCTTAGGCCCGCCGGGATTGGTGTTCTCCGCCTCGGTATTATGATCGGAGTCGAAGAACATCCAGCCAGTGACACGAACCTTCTTCATACGAGTCTAGAGTCCTTACTCAAGAGATTGTAATTGAGTCAAGTTTTAGGGACGAGTTTTTGGTCCTCGCAACAGTGGTCGATTTCGGCCTGCAGACGATCAAACGCCGCCCGGCGCGGCGAGCCGGCCGGCGGCCCCTCGATCTCTTCCGGCTCTGGCAACCTTGACGAAATCAGCCATAGTGCACCTCTTGATCATTTTCATAGCTGTGTTCACGGCGGGCGGTCTGCGGTGTTTGAAACAAGGGCGCTTCGAATGTGGCTTAGCACGTGACGTGCAGGATGGCGTTGGTTCCGTCGGGCTTTTGCTTCAGCTCCTTGATCGCCTGCTTCGTCGGCAGGATCAATAGTTTGATTTTGCGGCGCTTGGCCTCGCGCTTCACTTCGTTCATGACCGGTAATGCTCCGGTGCCGGTGCCGATCACGAGGCGGCGGCACTTCCAGGGTATCTTCTCTTCCATCGAGAGCGGCGTGTGTCCGAATTCGCCGCGAAACTTTTTGGATGGCTTCTTTTTGCGCTTGCGGACATCGCCGCGATCGATCACCACGTCGTGTTCGTACATGGTCCCATCGATGCGGCTTGAACCGAAGGAAAGCTTCTCAAAGCGCATAGGAGCCTCCGCTTGGTATTGTATCCAGCCCCAACGGCAATAAGAACGATTGTTGCGAGTTAAGAACCGAGTGCACCCGAAAAGAAGTCCAGCTCGCACTGCAGAGCGTACCCACCAAACGGATTCGCGCCGGATAAGCTCGTCGAGCAGCGCAAGCGCTGCATTCTTCCGCTCAGCGCACTGTAGCGCGCGTGGAGCTTGCGGCCGGCCCAATTCTCTCGTCGCTTGAACGAACGCGTGCTGGCAACTCGCGAGCCGGCGAATCGCGAATCTCGGCAATGAGCAGTTGAACGAGCATTGTTCATAAAGATCAGGCTTTCAGTTTGGAACTGGTGGGATGGAGTTTGGAGTAACAGCGCGCGTGATAGGTTTTGCCATTAAGCACAGTTCGTTCTTCGTTCCGCGCAATGCGAATGCAACACTGTGCACACCACACTTTGAGTTCAGCATTGGGGACATCGCTTTTGGCTTTCATGGCTACCTCGTGACTTCGGCCCCGCCTCAGCTCTCTGAAATCGTGAAACTTTGGCCCTGCTGTAATCGGCCCGGTGAAGCAGGGCGCTGGTTCCAGTCCAGTACGACTCATCGTTTCCCGTTCACCATCGACCACGACCGCCAGGACGATAGCCGCCTTTGCGCTCCACCTGCGGGCGAGCTTCGTTGACCGTTAGGCTCCGACCATGCAGTGAATATTGGTTAAACATTGAAACCGCGTTTTGAGCGTCTCGTTCACTGGCCATTTCGACGAACGCAAAACCGCGCCCTCGCCCTGTGTCCATGTCTCTCATGATGCGAACACTCTCTACTTTCCCGGCTTTGCCGAAAAGCTCTTGAAGTTCTGCATCACTGGTTTCAGAAGAAAGGTTTCCCACGTACAACTTTTTGTTCATTTGAACGTCCTGATGGTCCTCCGCTGGTTACGGTCTTCAGCAGTCGATTGACTGCGACCCTCGCCGGCTGCCCCGATTTGATAGGCCTTCACTGCTCACCGGCTCGTCTCTTCTAATGTCTGACTTTGAAGTGGCCTTTGGGTAGACATCTGTGCCGAGTCACATCGTCAAGAGAGATCCGAACTCGATCTGGGTTCCCGCCTGTTTGCTCGTCGGTGAGCAATTGTTTAAGCTTCTCATAACAAATGCCCGGGCCTTCTTGGAACGAGATTCGGTCTGCTCCGACGAAGCAAAATGCAGGGACTTCGATGGAAACGACTTTCGTCCCGTGACCGAGGGCCGTGATTGAAAAATCGAATTCTCGGCCGCCGCCGTTGTTGCACTCGAAGCCGAGATACCGCAGATCTTGTTTGTTAGCTTTCACCTGAACGCCTCACTTCCGTCAGAGGAAGGAACATCCAGGCGGTGCGGCATGAAGTTGCGGATGCCACCGTTATCCGGGGTTCTACAAAAGGATGTTCCTCACAGTTCTGAAATCGTTATCGGTTCAGAATCAAGATGGCGAGCGTAACTCGGCAGCCTTAGAAATCCAGGATGACGCTGAAAGGATGCTTCAGTGTACGCCACACGGATAGCTTGTAAGAAGAAAAACCGGAATCATTGTCTCCTGCGCGCAATAGATAGCGGTTGGTCGGAAAAGGCTAAACGGCATTCAAATGATTTTCGAATGATGCTGAGCGTTCGTACTAACGGTTGTGCAGGGGGGCTACTATGCCGCCCTGGTTCATCGAATTGCCTGCAGGTGTTGACTCTTCCATGCAATGAGGAGTACAACCTAACCAAATTGCCAAACGATCACATTGAGCGTGTTGAGCCACTTGAAAATGGACGCACGCTGGAAGGAAGCGATATGTTGCAGGTCTTTTGCATCGCCACAACGGAGGCGGAGGCAGAAGGCGTGGTTTTCAAAATCCTTCAGACGGGCATCACCCGTGAGAGCATTTTCGTCGTCACGGGGTGTTCAGAGATGGATCACGTCGCCTTGCCTATCCGAGAGCTTCGGCGGCATGTGCGGATCGGCCTCGGGATTGGGGCATCCGTAGGCTGGTTCGTTGGCACCGCTATGATTGTCCTCCTCGCTTCGGTAGCCCCGCCTTCGACCGGAGAGGCGCTTTTGATTCCGCTCAATACCGCCCTGGCCGGCATGGTACTCGGCACCGTTGCGGGCGCCAGCGGCGGTTTTTGCAGGCCACGAATCTCGCCGAATCTGGCCCGCCACTACGAAGAAGAAGTCAGACGGGGAAGAGTTCTGATTTCAGTCGAGCTGCACGATGCCCGTAATCGCGACAACGTGGCGGCGGCGTTTGTCAGGTCAGGCGGAATGGATGTTCATTATTCCGACGAAATAGCAGCCTGAAGGCCGTCCATATCGGTCTGGCTTGGGGACAGGATTCTGCCGGAAAGGTGTGACGTTTTTCAGACTTCGATTTCGATGTCATCGCCCACCACACGGACGTTGTAACGGGAAACCCCGATAGGCGCCGGTGGGCCCACGACTTCACCGGTCATGACATCGAAGGTTGAGCCGTGCCAGGGACAGGTTACTTTGCCACCCTTGACCTCGCCCTCCGATAGCGGGCCACCTTTGTGAGTGCAGGTATCATCGATCGCATAGTAGGTCCCCTCGACGTTAAAGAGTGCGATGTGCTTGCCGCCCACCCCGACCATTTTCCCCTGTCCCGCGGGGACGTCCTCGGTCCTTGTTACCTTCAGGAATCCTGCCATGGCACACCTCCTTAATTAACATTAACCGAACTGCGCTCGTTTCTCCTTTAGCAGAACGTTGGCTTTTTCAGCCGTCTCAAAGACGAGTTGGCCCATCTTCGGGTGAATAGGTTCCATATCAGGGGCAATTCCATACGCCCGGAGGGCTTCGGTGGAGATCGGCCCAATCGACACGACTAGAGTGTGCTGAAGTCCGCGGCGGACGGCTTCCTGCAAACCGCTCTGACTAGCCACCTCCATCAGGTTGTGGACTTGGTTGGCGCTGGTGATCAACAGCACATCGATCTTGCCATCGACGATCTCCTGAATGGCGCGCTGGAGAGGTCCGATATCTTCAGGAAGAGCCCACTGGTAGACGGGCACTGGAGTCACCGAAGCACCGCGCGCCTCCAAGCCATGAATCAATTCGCGGTTGGAAACCCCGTATTCTTGCAAGGCGATGCGCTTTCCCGGCAGAGGCACCCGTGGCTGGTGCTCATCAAGGGCTCTGAGAATGTCCCGCCACGTGTTGGGTTCCGGAACGATCACGGCGATCGGGACAGCAAACTCCCGCAGCGCCGCCACCGGTTTAGGGCCGCGCGCAACCACCGGCAGGCGAGACAACGCCTCCACCAGCTTTTCACGCGGATGTTTCGTTTCCACGGCACCGAAAAGGATGCGGGTGCCCACTCCCGTCAGGAAGATCACCGCATCAAACTTTCCTGCGAAAAGGTCTTCGGCGAAGGATAGAGCGGCCGAGTTGTCCCTCAGAGGGATCTCGCGCATGGATGGAGCCACCAGACCCACGCCCCCGTGATTCTCGATCAATCTCGCCATCTGGTCCGCACGACGGCTCTCCAAGGAGAGTAGCCGCAGTCCTGCCAGTCCGCGGTTTACATTCTCCGGAGACATAGCAATCCTTCCCTTGCCCATGACACATTCGGCACCAGAATCGCCGGGGGAGCACTGGCGCTGTTTCTCCCCGTCGATGGAGAGCGTCACAAGCTATCGATCGCCAGCTTCTCCGCCGGACTAAGGTTCAGCGGCCGAATCCGCGCTGGATCAAGCGTGGGATCTCCAGCCCGCCGTCGGAATAAAAGTTGTCCAGTTCTTCGGGTATCGCGAAACTGCCATCGTGCATGTCGGGCGATCCCGTGTGCCAAACTGGGCGTCTCCGGGAATGAACCTCCTCCCGAACACCGGCCTTCTCGGACGAGAGCGCCAAGACTTCGACGCTCTGGCCTTCTTCCAGATCCTGCAGGCGAACGGTCACTCCGTTCTTGAATTGAACAGCGTCTCGATAGGTTCCAGCATTCGCAGACAGTTGGCGGAAGGTTACCGCTTCGGTGGTGGAGAGACCATGAACTTGCTGGAGTGTGAGCGAGATCCCATGGAGCATCAGTTGAGCCCCGTCCGGAATACAGACCGCACATCCCCTGGACTGAGCGGCAAACATCCTTTTAAAAACCGACATCCAGCCCTTCGGTTTTTCGGTTGGTTTAAGATACTCGGGCGAAGTTAGTCCTTTCGATCCTGAATAGAATCGATGGACCGCCAAGACTTCGCCCTCCTCCGCAAGGCGATTCGCTATGCCATAAAGCGAATAATCGCACATACGCAATTCTCCTTCTTGTGCATTTCAAGACAAACTGCGTCTTGAGTTGGGGGTTGCAACAGCCTGGTGTGATGGGGGGCGAACTCGTTTGGTTGCCGCTTGGTGCTCAGTTCTCTTGCAACCGTGCGCTTCCCTAAAAAAGGATACAGTGGTTGTAGTCTACGCGCTCACGACGCGATCAGGCAATAGGCGTTCCATCCTTTGACGCACAGGATCACCGGATTATTTCTCCAGGAGTCACTACAGCAGTTGCCTCTTTTGGCAATCGGAAGGGTCGCGGCGCATAATGCTCCAAGCATGCGACAACTGTGCCGGTTTCACTTTCTTCCGCTGTGCTGGGGATTGGCGAAGCCGGTTCGCTCGCTAACACCGCGCTGCTGAGCTGCGTGAATGACATTTCCGCGGTTGCGAATGCAGCGCTGTCCGCTAGCGTCCGTAAGGAGGACATATGGCCGACGTGTTTGGGGTGGCCTACGACGCCTACAAGGAAAACAAGAACGCAAAGCAAGAGAAGCGTGATCGACTGGCAGGCCTGTACGCCGCAGTCTCAACCTGCATGGAGTCTCTCGCCTCTTCGTTACGCGAGGGAAAGATTCCTCTGAAGCGTTCTGCCGAGTTCGCGATATACATCGATGAGCTCAATGAAGTGCTACGGTCGAAGAAGAAGCGTCCCTCCAGCGCAGCGATGCTTTCGACCGGATTCAAAGGCCGGGCAAAGTAGACGCCTGTAAAAACCCCACTTGCGATGTGTCGTTCCAGTTGTGGATCACTCCGACCAGCCAACCTCTGTTACGATTTGATCATGACTCTGCGCGATACCAATCCAAATCACTGGTACAATCGCGAAGATTGGCGACTATTTGTTCCGAAGCGGTACGGATACGGCTGGACCCTGAACTTCGCGAATCGTTGGACATGGCTGCTCAGTGGTGCCATGGTGTTCGCACTGATCGGCAGCCTTCTCAATCGTGGGATGAGGCGACGTTCGTAAACCTTCTTTGACCTACCAATGTAGACCTTCTAAACATCCGTCGCGCCGGGAGAAGATAGCGGCAAAGCACATACGCTCCCGGCACGACCGTCCACAACATTGCGCTAAAAAATGAGTTTCAGCGAAAGTTGGACTTGCCTCGATGTGGTCGCCGTGGCAACGATTATCCCTGCAGTTGCATTAGGGACGAGGGCCGGCGACGATCCGAACTGACAGCTTTTCACGGCATAATTCGGACCGCACTGAATCGCCGCAGGCGAGCTCAATGAGGCGATGATGTTCGTGTTATTTGCCGCGCCGGTACCTTGGCCGGTACCCGGGTTGGCGAAATTGGGCCGGTTCAGAATGTTGAAAACTTCCGCCCGAAATTGCACGACTGCTTGCTCGCGAAGCCTGGTGTCTTTATTGATCGCGAAATCCACGTTCTTCAGATCGGGGCCGCGCAGAAAGTTCCGCGGCGCGTTCCCCAGGGTTCCCGCCAAGGGCAGGTCAAACATCGTTGGGTCGAACCATCTGGCTGGATTGTGCGTGATCACTTTGTGGCGGTCGAATGAAGGGTCCAGATCCGGCCGATCGGTTGCGGAACCGGCGGCCCCTGGATTGTTCGAAAGGGAGCGATTACCGATGAGCGGGTTGATCGGAAGGCCGCTCTGCATCG
>WNGL01011171.1_pt1 | contig 10305 bp, 9 predicted proteins | sample 5400591 | NCBI WGS metagenome assembly WNGL01 (sample SAMN13153377, study PRJNA577476) | soil metagenome | isolation source: 80 cm soil or saprolite under Garry oak tree replicate 1 | place: USA:California | collected 2016-06-15 | reverse complement strand
AGCTCGACGTCTACCGCCGGCTCCTCGACCAGATGCGACCCCACTCGGTCACGGTGCGGACCTGGGACGTGGGGCTCGAGGAGCTGGCGCCCGGCGGCCCCAGCAGCCCCAACCCCGCGCTGGGCGAGCGGGCGCTCCGCCTCGTGCGACGATCCCCGCACCCGTTCCGGGTACAGCTCCGGGCTCTCCTGCGGGCCGGCCTGCACGGCCCCATCCGCATCATGTTCCCGTTCGCCAGCGGGCCCGCCGACCTGCGGCTCGCCCTGGAGCTCGTGGAGGAGGCCCGGGCCGAGCTCCGTCGGGACGGCATCCCCTTCCGCCCGGACGTGCCGGTGGGCCTGAACCTAGAGGTGCCGAGCGCCGCCCTCACCGCCGACCTCCTGGCCCGCGAGGTCGAGTTCTTCAGCGTGGGCACGAACGACCTCATCCAGTACCTGCTGGCGGTGGACCGGACCGACCCGCGGGTGTCGAGCCTCTACCAGCCGCTCCATCCGGCCGTGCTGCGCACCCTCGATCGCATCGCGCGGGCCGCGGAGGCCCATTCCCTACCCTTCTCGGTATGCGGCGAGATGGCGGCCCAGCCCCTGCCCGCCGTGCTCCTCGCGGGGCTGGGCTACCGCGAGCTCTCCATGACGCCGGCCGCGGTGCCGCGGGTCAAGGCCGCCCTGCGCGCGGTCCGGATCGAGGCCGCGCGCGAGGTCGCCCTGCGCTGCCTGTCGCTGGGGACGGAGGCCGAGATCGAGGCCCTGGCGCGCCGGGAGCTGGCCCCCTGCCTGGCCCCCGCCGATTCGTAGAGCCCCCGGGGCGCCGCCTCAGTAGCGCTTCAGCTCGCGGATCGCGTCGGCGATCGTGGACACCTGGGGGAGGATCGAGTCCTCGAGGATCGGGTTGTAGCCCACGAAGGTGTCGAGGGCGGCGACACGCCGCACCGGGGCGTCGAGGTGCTCGAACAGCTCGTCGGCGATCCGGGCCGCGATCTCGGCTCCGTAGCCCCAGGAGCGGCTGTCCTCGTGGGCCACCACGACCCTGCCCGTCTTGCGGACGCTGGCCGCGATGGCCTCCCAGTCGTAGGGGGAGAGCGAGCGCAGGTCCAGGATTTCGGCCTCCATCCCGTCGAGCGCGGTCTGCCGCGCCGCCACCACCGACCGCTGGACGAGCGCCCCGAAGGTCACGATCGTGACGTCCTTTCCCTCGCGGACCCGCGCCGCCTTGCCGAACGGGATCGTGTACTCGGAGCCGGGGTAGACCCCCTTGTTGTAGGTCTGGCGGTAGAGGTGCTTGTGCTCGAGGAACAGCACCGGGTCGTCGCAGCGGATCGCGGTGCGCAGGAGGCCGTTCGCGTCCTGGGCGTTCGACGGGATCACCACCCGCAGCCCCGGGATGTGGGTGAAGAGCACCTCGCGGCACTGGCTGTGGTAGACCGCGCCGCCCTGCAGGTAGCCGCCGTAGGTCACGCGGATCACCACCGGGCACTTGAACGCCCCCGCGGAGCGCCAGCGGATCAGGGCCAGCTCGTTGTGGATCTGCATGAAGGCGGGCCAGATGTAGTCCAGGAACTGGATCTCCACCACCGGCTTCAGCCCGCGGGTGGCCATCCCGATCGCCCGCCCCACGATGTTGGCTTCGGCCAGCGGCGAGTTGAAGACCCGCTCGGAGCCGAACTTGCGCTGCAGGTTGTAGGTGACCTTGAAGACCCCGCCCTTGCCCTTCACGAGGCCCAGGTTCTCCTCGCGCGTGCAGTCGGCCACGTCCTCGCCGAAAACCACGATCCGCGGCTCGCGAGCCATCTCGTCGTAGAGGCAGGCGTTCAGGAGGTCGACCATGGTCTTGGGGTCGCCCACGGGCGCGGGCTCGGTCGCGAACGCGCTCGAAGTCGGGTCCACGTCCTCGGAGTAGACGTGCCGGGTCGCGGTCCTGGGGTCGGGAAGGGGCGCGGCCAGGGCGGCCTCCGCGGCCGCCACCACCTCGCGGTCGACCTCCGCGCGCAGAGCCGCCAGCTGCTCCTCGGTGGCCACCCGCTCCGCGAGCAGGAACTCGGGATAACGCAGGAGGGGGTCGCGGAGCGCGTCGGCCTCGCGCTCGGCGGGCGGCCGGTAGAGCGCCTCGTCGTCCGAGAGCGAGTGAGAGTACGGACGGATCACCCGGGCGTGGACCAGGGCCGGCCCCTGGCGGGCCCGGCACCAGGCGGCCGCCTCCCGCATCACGGCCAGGCTGGCCAGGGGGTCGCAGCCGTCCACCTCGCGCACCAACAGGTTGGGAAACGATTTCACGAGGCGGGAGATGCTGCCCCCCGGGGTCTGCACCTCGACGGGAACGGAGATCGCGTAGCCGTTGTCCTCGATCACGTAGAGCACGGGCAGCCGGCGGCTGCAGGCCGTGTTGAGGCTCTCCCAGAACTCGCCTTCCGAGGTTGCGCCGTCCCCCCCCGAGCAGTAGACGACCTCGTCCCCCTGGAAGGTCGGGGCGGGCGCTCCGGGGACGTGGCCGGTCGCGAGGTAGAGGCCCGCCTCCGCGCAGCCCACCGCCTGCAGGAACTGGGTTCCGGTCGGGGAGGAGCGGGTGACCACGTGCAGCTTCGGGTGGCTCCAGTGCGACGGCATCTGCCTCCCGGCCGAGGCGGGGTCGTCCCTGGAGCCCACCGCACCGAGCAGCATGTCGTAGGCGGTGATACCGAGCTGGAGCATCAGGGCGCGGTCGCGGTAGTAGGCGTGGAACCAGTCGTATCCGGGGCGCAGGGCCAGGCCTGCGGCCACCAGGACGGCCTCGTGCCCGGCCCCGCTGATCTGGAAGAAGATCTTGTTCTGCCGCTTGAGCTGGATCTCCTTGTCGTCGACCCGCCGGGAGAGGTACATCGTCCGGTAGATGGCCAGGAGGGTCCTGCGATCCAGGGCGAGCCCTTTGTCGAGGGAGGTGGTGGCCATCGAAGGTCTCCGAAATTCTACTTCACCGGATTGCCCAGGGGGCTAGACTCCTTGCGTGGCCTCGCGATTATTGTCCAGCCGAGGGCTCCTGGTGGGGGCTTTACTCGGGTCGGGCCCGAGGGCCGAGGCCGTCGCTCCCGAGCCCCCCGCGGCCCTGGTCTTCCGGGTCGACGCCTCGGCCAGCCGGGTCACCATCAAGGTCGGCAAGGCGGGTCTCTTCAGGTTCGCCGGGCACGAGCATGAGTTGTCGGCTCTCGGGTTCTCGGGAGAGGTGGTGGCAGATCCCGCCGAGCCGACCCGCTCGTCCGTGAACCTCACGTTCGAGGCGGCCGCGGTGAAGGTGACGGGCTCCGGCGATCCTCCGGGGGACGTCCCGAAGATCCAGGAGACGATGACCGGCCCGCGGGTCCTCGACGTGGCGCGCTTCCCTGAGGTGCGCTTCGACTCGCGCAGGGTCGGCGGGCACCGGAACCGCGACGGCTCCTGGGAAATCGAGGTGACGGGTGACTTCCGGCTGCGGGCGGAGACGCGCCCCCTCACGCTTCCCATGCGGGTCGAGCTGTCGGGCGACACCCTGGCGGCGAGCGGCCGGGTGACCATCCGGCACAGCGACTTCGGCCTGGAGCCGGTGTCGGTGGCCGGGGTGGTCAAGGTCAAGAACGAGCTCCTCATCGAGTACCGGATCGTGGCCCGGCGCGCGCCCTGAAGGCGGCTCATCCCGCGAGCAGATCGTAGACGAAGCCGATGCCGAGCGCGGTCCGAGCGGGGACGAAGTCGCCGGCGATTCCCACGAGCTGGTGGGCCAGGTCGGGCCGTCGGGAAAGCCGCCGGGCCACGAAGTTGCTCAGCTCCGGTACCGCGACCACTCCCTGAAGCAGCCGGTTGAGGCGGAACTTGTCGCGGGTCGCCTCCTCGCGCCGGCGGTCGTAGGCCCTGAGGTCGTCGGTACGCCCCGCCCGCAGGGCGCGGTCGGCTTCCTCCGCCGCCATCTCGGCCGTCCGCAGGGCGAGGGTCACCCCCTCGCCGGTGAAGGGGTCGTAGAAGCCGGCCGCATCACCCACGAGGAGCACCCCGGGGGCGGACACGCGCCGGGCCACCAGGGCCAGCGGCCCCACCGCGCGCGGAGGTGCGGCGAGCCTCGCGCGGTCCAGGCGCTCACCCAACCGTGGCCAGCGGGCCCGGATGGTCTCGCGGTAGAAGCGCTCGAGATCCCCGCCCGCGCCGCGGATGTCCAGCCGTCCCAGGACGAAGGCGACGTTGGCCCGGGTGAACGACAGGGGGGCGACGCCGCAGTAGCCGCCCGCGGCCACGTGCATCTCGCCGTACTCGGAAAGGCCCTCCATGCCTTCCCAATAGCCCCGCAGCGCGAACTTCCGCAGCCAGGGATGCTCGTGGAGCAGACCCAGGCTGCGAGCCACGCGGCTTCGCCGGCCATCGGCCCCGACCACGAGCCGCGCCGCCCAGGCCTCGGAGGCGCGGCCGTGCTCGAGCTCGACCCCGGCGACCCGCCCTCCCTCGAGCCGAAGGGCCGTGACCCGCGCCCCTTCCCGCACCTCGACGCCCGCCTCGCGCGCGCAGCCGAGCAGGGCGTGGTCGAGGACCTCGCGGGGGGCCGCGAAGCCGGGCTCGCGGTCCGGGCCGTACTCGCCGCGAAACGTGGTCCCGTCGGGAGCGGTCAGGGCCATTCCGCGCAGCGGGTGCGGCCGGAGCGCCCGCACGGCGGAGACCGCGTCGAGGCGGTCGAGCAGCCGCCAGGCCTCGGGCGACATGCCTTCGCCGCAGACCTTGTCCCGCGGGAATCGGGCGGCGTCGAGGAGCAACACGTCGTGCCCGCGCTTTCGCAGCAGGATGGCGGCCGCCACCCCCGCCGGCCCCCCCCCGACCACGATCACGTCGCGGCGAGGGATCGTGTTCATCGACTCCCCCGATCGTTCATCGACGCCCCCTCCTATCCTCCCCCACGTAGGGGGGAGGAAGCGCTGGTGCGCGTCTGGCGCCGCGCCTTCATCGACCTCCCCACACTATCCCGCCCCATCGCGCTCGGCCACCGCCACCAGGCGGTAGGGGAACCGGCGGCGGATCGTCACTCTTTCGATGCCCGCCGCGGCGAAGCCGGCCCGCAACTCTTCGGCGCGGAATCCGCGGCGGATCGACAACAGGCCGTCGCTCACGCTCACCGGGCTGCGGAAGACCCAGGGGAAGACCGCCCTTCCGAAGATGAGGGGTACGCGGGCCCGGCGCAAATCGTTGACGACGAGCGCCCGCCGGGAGAGGTCGAAGAGCGCCCGGAGGATCCGCGGCACCTCCGGGGCATCGAAGTGGTGCAGGAAGAGCGAGGCGGTGACCACGTCGAAGGAGCGCGGGCCGAAGGGCAGGGCCCGCACGTCGGCCACCACGCGATGGACCTCGGGGGGGGCCTGCTGCAGGTGAAGAGGCTTGATGTCCAGCCCGACCGCGGTGACTCGGTCGGGAAAGGAGCCAAGGAGGAAGGCGGGCAGATCGGCGGAGCCGCAGCCCACGTCCAGCAGCCGGGCGCCCTCGCGCAGGTAGGGGCGGACCGCGTCGCCCAGGCTCCGCCGCCCGCCCAGCCAGCGGTTCACAAGCCGGAGGTCACCGAGGCTGCGCCGGGCCTCCTCCTCGGGGACGCCCGCGTCGAGGAGCTCGGGAGCGGTGGCGCGACGGGAGAGGTGCGTCCCCCGCACGGCTCAGGGGAACTCCAGCAGGGCGAACTCGGCGCAGAAGCCGGGCCCGAAAGCGCCCAGCACGCCCCGCTCGCCCGCTCGCGGCCGGTGCCGGCGCAGGACCTCGTCGAGCACATAGAGAATGGTCACGGAGCTCATGTTCCCATGCTCCGCTAGCACGGCCTCGGTGGGAGCGAGGTCCTCGTCGGTCAGGCCGAGCTGTTCGCTCATGACTTCGATGATGCGACGCCCCCCAGGATGGAGGATCCAGCGCGTGACGTCCCGGCGTCCGAGGCCGCGCGGCTTCAGGAAGGCCTCGACCGCCCCCACCAGCTCGCGGCGGACGAACGGGGTCAGGCCCTTGTCGAGGATGATCTGGAGCCCCTGGTTGCGCAGGGCGAAGCCCATGAGGTGGGTGGTCCCGGGAAAGAAGATGCTGTCCGCGTCGGTCAGGCGGGCGAGCGCAGGGCCCTTCGCTCGGGCGTGCGCGGGGCCAACCAGGGCCACCGCCGCCCCCCCATCCCCGAAGATCGCGGTCGAGACCACGTTGGTCGCCGAGCGGTCCCAGCGCTGGAAGGTGAGGCTCGAGAACTCCAGGGCCAGGAGGAGGGCCGCCCGGTCGGGGTGGGCGGCCAGGTAGTCGCCGGCCCGGGCGAGCCCGACCACGCCCCCCGCGCAACCGCTCTCGGTGATGGGCAGGCGGGCGAGGCGCGGCCCCATGCCGAGGACGTCGGCCACGTAGGCGTCCAGGGCCGGGATCATGAAGCCGGTGCAGGACACGCTGACCAGCAGGTCGATCTCGGAGGGAGCGAGCCGGGCCGCCTCGAGGGTCCGTCGCGCGAGGTCGATCCCGGCCGCGCGAGCAATCTCGCGGTAGCGGTCGTTCTGGGTCTCGAAGTCCCCGGGGCGGAAGACCTCCTCGATGGGGACGACGCTCGCCCGCGTCTTGACCCCGGCCGACCCGTACACCGCGAGCAGCCGCGCCGAGGCCGCCGACGCGTCCTCCTCCAGCCACTCCCTCACCCAGCGCGAGACTTCGTCCTGGGGATAGCGGTGGGGCGCCAGGAAGCGCTCGACGGCGAGAATCGTGGGCATGGCGGTGCGCGACCGACTCCGAACCGCGGCGCCTCCCGGGACCTAGAAGGGCACGTCGTCGTCGGAGGCGTGGAACTCCTCGGCGGCGGCGGGCGCCTCGGGGGCAGCCGGCCCCCCACGGGCCGGACCGCCCTCGCCCCGCCCACCCAGGAGCACGAGCCGCGAGCCGGGTCCGCTGATCCGGATCTTGGTCATGTACTTCTTGTTCCCGTCCTTGTCCGTCCACTCGTCGTAGCGGATGCTACCCTCGAGATAGACCTGCTTTCCCTTCGTGCAGTAGTCGCGCACTACCTGGGCAGTCTTGCCGAACACCTCGACCCGGTGCCATTCCGTCCGCTCCTGCTTCTGGCCGCTCTTGTCGGTCCAGTTCTCGCTGGTGGCGAGGGAGAAGTTCGCGATCGGCTCGCCGGCCTGGGTGTAGCGGATCTCGGGGTCCCGGCCGAGGTTGCCGATCAGGATGACTTTGTTGACGCTGGCCATGCTGCCTTCCTCTCCCGGGGACGCGCGGGGCGTCCGCCGCTCAGGGGTTCAGTCTCTCGCGCGCGATGCGCGCAGCCTGGGTGTTGGGGAAGCGATCCACCACGTAGCGGTACTCCACCAGGGCCTGGCTGCGGCGCCCCAGCTTCTCGAGCGCCATCCCCTTCTTGACCCGGGCGTCGGGAAGCTTGTCGCTCGAGGGGTAGTCGCGGAAGAGGGTGTTCCAGGCCTCGATGGCCTCGGCGAACTGCTTCTTGCCGTAGAGGCACTCGCCGATCCAGTACTGGGCGTTGTCGGTGAAGTCGGTGGCCGGGTAGGCCTTGATGTACTCGGTGAAGCCCGCGATCGCGAGGTCGTAGTTGCCCCGCGCGAAGTCCGCATAAGCCTGGGTGTAGAGCTCGCGGGGCGCCGGAGCAGGGGCAGGGGCGGGCGCGTTGGGGACGCCCGCTTGAGGCGGACTCCCGGCCGTGGTCCCCGCCCCGGGCTGGATGGAGCCTGACGGAGTTTCGGAGGCGGGCGGAAGCGTGGCCTTCAGGGCCTGATAGCCCTCGTGGATCTCGGCCAGGCGGTCAGAGAGGTCCTTCAGGGCGGCCGCGATCGCCTCTTCCTGGACCCGCTGGTCCGCGAGCGTCTTGCGGAAGCTCGCGCCCTGATCGGCGAGCTGTTCGTTGAGCCTCCGGACCTCGCGCTGCGTCTCCTCCGCGGATCGCTGCAAGTCCGCCAGCTGGACCTGCAGGCCCGCGATCTGGATCTGCAACCGCTCGATCTCCTTGCTCGCGGCCCCGGCGGGGGCCCCGAGGGCCAGCAAGAAGGCGGCCACCGCGAATCGACGCATCACTCTCTGAAACCTCCCGCTCCGGTCCATCGAGGAACGACGGCCGCATCATAGCAGAGGGGGGGCGGCCCCGGTCCGCAGAGGGCCGCGCTCAGCGCGAGACCGCGAAGTGCGCGCGCCGGTTCTTCGCCCGCGCCTGTTCGGTCCCCGTGGTATCGAGGAGGCGCTCCTTGCCGTAGGAGACCGTTCGCAGGCGCGCCCCCGCGACTCCCAGGCTGACCAGGTATTCCTGGGCGGCCCGGGCTCGCTGCTCGCCCAAGGCGAGGTTGTACTCGGTGGTGCCGCGCTCGTCGCAGTGCCCTTCGACCGTGACCTTGGCCTCGCGGTGACTCTGCAGCCAGAGGGCGTGCTTCTCGAGGGCGGCCCGCGCCTCGTCGGTGAGGACGGCCCGGTCGTAGTCGAAGTGGATGTCGGCGAGGGGCCCGCCCTCCCCGGAGGGCTCGGAAAGCGGGAAGTCCTGGGCAGATGTCGAGTCATCGCGAAGGACCTGCACGTCTTGACCGGGGTCGAGCCTCTGGGTCGCCCGCGAGGACGCGGCCCGGTCGCCCGACCCCCCGCCGTTCCCGCCCGCGGCGCCGGCGAGCGCCGGCGGCCGGTGGTGACTGGTACAGGCAGCGAACGTGGTCACCAGGAAAACCAGCACGAACGGGTGACGCTTCATGAGACCTCCTTCATCGACCGCTCCGCCATTTTCTTTCATCGACCCCCCCACCCTTTCCCTGCCCACGCGCTAGGGCCCCCAGTCGGGCTGCACGTTGTTGCCGGGGCCGGTGGACAACGTGCGCAGGACGGTACCCATGCGGTCGGAGACCGTGATCTCCCACTTCCGGTTGCCCCGGTCGCAGGAGAAGACCAGGTGGCGGCCGTTGGGCGCCCAGGACGGGTACTCGCAGCTCCCGCGCCCCTGGGTGAGCTGCCGCACCTGGCGGCTGGCCAGGTCGATGACCGCGATGTCGAAGCCCCCCGCCTCCAGGCGCGCGGTGTAGGCGATCTCGCTGAATTGCTTGGAGGGGTTCCAGGCGGGGGCGTCGTTGTAGCTGCCCACGGTGGTGAGTCGCCGCACGTTGAGCCCGTCCGCGTCCATGAGGTAGATCTGCGGGCTGCCCGTGCGGTCGGAGGTGAAGGCGATCTCCTGGCCGGTGGGGCTCCAGCAGGGCGCGGTCTCCTGGGAGGCGCCGCTGGTGAGCCGCCGCGGGCTGCTGCCGTCCGCGTTGGCCACCCAGACGTCCATGTTGCCCGCTCGGTTGCTCGCGTAGGCGATGCGCTTGCCGTCCGGGCTGAAGGACGGTGCGAAGGCCTGGTTGTTGTTCTTCTCGCCCGTCAGGTTGGCGATGCTCCGCCCCTCGAAGATGTGGGCCAGGAAGATCATCGGCGTGCGGTCCTGCCGGTAGGAGACGTAGGCCAGGGACCGCCCGTCGGGGCTCCAGGCGGGCAGGATGTTGAGGGAGCCGTTGACCGTGACCCTGCGCGGGTTGAAGCCGTCGTAGTCCGCGATGTACAGCTCCTTGACCCCTTTGCGGTCGGCGCCGGCGTCGCGATCGGAGGTGAAGGCGATCCGAGTGCGGGCCACCCCCCGGTACTGGGTGAGGGTCATGATGTCGTCCGAGGCCTGGTGGGCGAAGATCCGCGGGTTGTCGGCCTTTCCCGAGTAGCGCTTGGCCAGGATGGTCTGGCCCGAGTCCACGAAGAACACGCGCACCTCGACGGTCAGGTCGCCACCCGACAGCTCGGCCCGCGTGACCACCAGGTACTTCGCGCCGATGCCCTGCCAGTCGGTGAAGGTCGGCGCGTCGGGGTTCTGGGCGGGTACGGCGGCGATGAGGTTCTCCGGCACGAACGCGAAGAGCCCCTCGAACTCGAGGTCGTTGCGCAGCACCGTCTGGATGGTGCCGCAGGCGTCCGTGGTGGCCGGGTCGGGCTTTCGGGAGACGCAGGGGGGGATCGCGAATCGGGCCTGCTCCCCGGTGATGATGATCTTGGGAACCTCGGCCTGCTGGGCGGCCCCCGGTTGCTCGAAACCGAGGACGGTCACGACGAGACCGAGGCCCGCGCTAAGGCGTCGGCTGGAAGACAGCCTGGATGGTCTTTCGGGTGGTGTCATAGCTCCTGGGGAGGGGGGCGAAGGGGGCGGCGGAATCGATGGCCCGCCGGGCCGCCAGGTCCAGCAGCGACGCCCCGCTGGATTGCGTGACTTGCACGTCGGTGACGCTGCCGTCCGCGAGGATGGTGAAGGTGACGGCCACCGGCTGGGTGAAGCCCGACTTGATCTGCTGGTTCCAGATCATCCAGATCTTCT
>WNGL01011170.1_pt1 | contig 10305 bp, 9 predicted proteins | sample 5400591 | NCBI WGS metagenome assembly WNGL01 (sample SAMN13153377, study PRJNA577476) | soil metagenome | isolation source: 80 cm soil or saprolite under Garry oak tree replicate 1 | place: USA:California | collected 2016-06-15 | reverse complement strand
GAGACCAGCGTCGAGGCGTGCCGGCTCCTCTGCCGCGTGCACCAGGACGTCGCGGCCCGCCAGCTCTACGGAGACGAGCTGATGGACCGCTACACGCGGCCGAAGGGTGGGCGGTGCTCCGAGCCCGTCGCGGTCTACGTCGCGGCCGGAGCCGCCCACACGTGCGAATCAACCGCAGGCGAGCGTGGACGGGTCGCTGCAGACGACGTTGCAGCGGTTCGCGGAGGCGTTCAACCGCCTCGACCCGAAGGAGTTCGCGACGTTCCTGGCGGACGACGCGACCATCCTGAACCCGCTCGGCCACTTCGCGAGGGGCCGCGGCGCGGGGGAGAAGCTCTTCCGCGACGAAGGGACGAAGCTGTACGAGGGCTCGACCTCTCGCCTCACGATCGTCGCCGCGCGCAAGCTCCGCGACGACTGCGTCCTGCTCGACGTGGACAACGACGTGCAGAACTTCAGGCAGCCGGACGGGACGAGAGGGCCGATGAAGATGCACATCACGTTCGTCGCCCAGCGGAAGGGCGAGCAGTGGCAGTGGCTCGACATCCGGGCCTTCACCTACATGCAGCGGCCGCAGCCGCTCCACTGACGGCCTGAGGGCTGGATGGGCGGTCGGCGGCGCCCTGGCCGCCCGCCCCCTGGCGTCACGCGAACGAGACGGCCTGCGCAGCCGCCCGCCCGGCCTCGAGGTACCGGCGGCGGAGGCCCGGCCTGAAGAACGCCGCGAAGGCGCTCCCCTCGAGCGGCTCGAGCGGCCGGATCTCGACGACGTCCACCTGCCGGAACGCGCGCGGGTCGCGCCGCGGGTAGAGGCCGCGGATGACCTCGTCGCGGGCCCCGGGCGCGAGCGCGCCGCTCGCCTCGAGCCGCGCCAGCGTCGCGACCCAGCCGTTCACGGCGCGCGCCTCGGCGAGGTCTCGGGTGAGCCGCTCGTCGATGAGCATCTCCACGAGGCGCAGCAGGAGGTCCGAGCCGCCGAGCGCGGCCGCGCGCCTCGGGCCGAGGCACATGTCCGCGGGCTCGGCGGCGACCACGTACACGACGTCGATCCCGGGATCCTGGTCGATCGCCTCCCCAATCGGCGTGTTGTTCACGACTCCGCCGTCCACGCACGGCCCGACGTCGGCGAGTGTGACGGGACCGAAGGCGAACGGGAACGCCGCGGACGCCGCTGCCGCCTCGAAGACGCGCTCGCGCGACTCGGCGTGATCGAGGTCGGCCCCCTCGAAGCGCTCCACGTGCTCGAACGTCGTCCGCTTCGTCCCGACGCCGGCAAGCGGGGCGACGACGATCCGCAGCGAGACGTGCTGCGAAGCCGGCGACGTCGGGAGCGGGCACTCCCGCCGCAGGAGATCGACGATGCGCCGGGTCCCGGACGCGCCGCGCCCGTGCACCCAGCTCGCGAGGTCCGGCTCGAACACGTGGCAGACGTCCGCCCGTTCCTCCCAGAGAGCGGCCAGCCGTCCCGACGCGGCGACCGGATCGCCCGCGCGCACGCCGGCGGCGATCATCACCGCGTTGAGGGCCCCCGAGCTCGTCCCGACCAGCCTGCGGATGGGCGTGCCCGCGCGGTGCAGCGCCAGGGTGAGCGCCTCGAGCGCGCCCGCCGCGAACGCGCCCTTGGCCACCGCTCCGCCGATGACGATCGCCGCTCCGCGCGCCATGCCGTCCTCCCGCCCGGGAAGACGCGACGGTACGGAGAGGAGCGGCGCCCCGTCCACGCACGACATGGAGCGCTCCCTTCGGAGGACGTGAGGGCCTGCACGTTCGGAGACTGAGACCCGGGCACGCCGGCGTGGACCGACGCCGTGCTGGTTCGCCGCTTCGGGCGGCGCGGGCGGTCCCGGGGGACGCACCCGCTCCAGGCCTCGTTCCCCCGGAGTCGTCCCAGAAACGCGACGGGCGGCCAGGTTTCCCTGACCGCCCGTCTCTCTACTGGTGGACTCGACCGGGATCGAACCGGTGATTTCCTGAATGCCATGCGAGAAAGACGGCCTGAAGTCACGGGCACTTGCGTGTGATCCCGCGGGGTTAGCGGACCCCAGCGGACCCCCGCGGACCTGCGTGGTGGTGGAAAGGTGGTGGACGAGACCGATCCACGGTGCGTCCGCCCACGCGCTCGTGGTCGCCAGGCTACTCGTCCAAGCCGTCAGGTTCGTCGGGCGGGCCCACGTGCCCGGTGTCCGGGACGACTTCCTCTACCGCGGTGGTGGGCTGGCCCCATGACTTCTTCGTCACGAGTACGCGCTTCACGAGACCGTCCAGTCGCCCTAGCCGCGAGCGCGCGAGGGCAGACACGTTCATGACCTCGCGAAGGCCGCCTTTACTTGCCGCATGACTTGCTCGGCCACGTAGCACCAGGAGTCCCTTGATCTCGCGTTTGGTGAACCCCATCGCGAGAGCGGGCTTGAACGTGGATAGCAGTTCCACGAGTCCCTCGCCCTCCCGCCCGAACGCCGATTCAAGAACTCGCCACAACTCTCGATACTGCGAAACGGCACCTTGAAGGTGAGCTGCCTCGCTGTAGAGCCTCAGCCCCGCATGCTTGGGCAGTAGTTTCCTTACGGCGATGTCGAGGTTCGAGACTGGCATCGGCCCAACGACTCTCACGTTCCCGCGAATCCGCAACACGACCCTGTTCGTACCGAGCCGCCGCAACGTGCCCTCGTCCGCGGCGTTCTCCGGGATGAGCTCATCCGCCCCGGCGTGCGTTACGGTCAGTGGAGCGTCGTAGAGAAGCGCCAGTGCATCAACCACTGCACCGATGAACTCCCACACCGGAGCCGGGTTGGAAACGATGACGCCGCCGGTGTTCCGGACCTCGCCTGCGGCGTCGAGTTCGTCAGGTTCGACGCTGAGAGACGAAGCGTCGACCGCAACCTCAGCGAGCGCTCGGCACGAGGTCGCATCCTCGCGCTGCATACGAATCGTGAATGGGTCGGACGTGAAAGCGAACGGGAGCGGCAGGTGGTCGATCCCGTACTTCGCGCCGAACAACTTTGAGTTCGCTTGGAGCTTCACCCGATTCGATTCTACAGCGGAGCACAGAGCGTCTCGGGTTCAACAACTCGCGCGCTGCTGCTTCTTGAGAGCCGTAGGTACCAGGTCGTGTGAACCGAGCACCAAGGCATCTGCGGTTTCGATGATTCGTCGGATGAGACTCTTTCCGAACAGGTGGCTGAGGGCAACAACTCCGCTTCCGCCGTCAAGTTCGGCCGCGATTCCGTGGTGTTCCACAGTGAAGAGCCCTGGACGAGCGCGGACGGACTGCCTTCTGGTGTCCTGTCGCGCTCTCAATGGAATGAAACTGAACCCAGTTCCGCCGAGGATCGCTTCTACAAGGGCGTCACGGCTCAGGACCTGAGGCTCGCGGCGACTACCGATGACCTGTGGATGCGGTGCGATTTCCGTACGACAGTGACCACCGGTCGCGGTGCTGTCCTTTAGACCGAGCAGGTACGTCCTGCTCTGCCGGAACTCGTCGAGGCTTCTGCTGTCGAATGCACGCTTCGTCGCAACGGGCCAGTACTCGTCGAGCCTCTCGACAACGCGCAAGCAGTGGTTCCGCTGAGGAATCGGGACGCACTCGCCGACACAGAGCACGGTGTCGCACCAGAGGAGATGAGTTGAAAGGTAGTTCCCGAACACGACCACGTCCCCGGGACGGACCAACTCGCTCAAGACCGCGCGATCAGCGGCTGCCGGCGGCAAGTGTCCACGAACGGCGGTCTTCGACGTCCTCTTGTCGATGTTGCAGAAGCTCAGATGCCAGGGGACAAGATCCGAGAACACGTGAGGATCGACGTTGGGCCCTGGTGTGTTCTCGGCAAGGCCGTCTGCATAGATAGACAACGCCAGTCCAATCACGGCTCTCGGCCCGCACGAGATCAATGATGCGACCCTTGACGTCATACGGGTACCGGCCTGGAACGCCGCGATACTCGTCGAGCCCGTGCTGGAAGAAGTAGACCCGCATGGCGCCTCCGCACAGAGGGTGATCCGCTCGCGTCGGTGGACGGCCGCGTCCTCGGCCTGCCTCGCAACGTCCTGAACGCCCTTGTCGGGTCGGGCGGCCTCTGGCCCGCTTCGACTCCGCGTGGGGGGGCGAGCGGGGCTGTTTACAGGATGGGCATTGCGTTCGCGAATCACGGTTTGGAGTTCCTATCCGCCGAGTGAGATCCGCGTTGCGAATTCGTGCACGCGCCTTCGGCCGCAGGCCGCGCCGCCAAAGCCCGCGATACCTCAAACCCCTTACAGGGAAGGTGCGCACCGCTCACCAATCAGGTCTGCCCCGGACGGCTTCGGCCCGACCCGCCGGCGCGGGATGGGCAGCCGTCATGGCGAACGACCTCGGGGATCGGGTGGTGGTGAGGTCTTCCGCGCCGCGCGGCGGCGGGCCCGTAGCGTCCGGGCCCGCGCGCGCGGGCGCTACTTCCTCGCGCCGCCCGCCTTCTTCGCCGGCGGCTTCTTCGCCGGCGCGGCCGCCGGTTTCGCCGGGGCGGCGGTGGGCTCGAGCGCCGCCGACGACGGCGCAGGGCGCACGTCCACCGGCCCGATCGGCAGGTCCGCGAGCTGCGCCTTCACGGTCTGCGGGTTCGCGACCATGACGAGCGTGAGCTGGGACTGATCCATGAACTTCTTCGCGAACTGCTGCACGTCCGCGGCGGTGACCTTCCGGACGAGCTCGGCGTAGCGGTTCCAGTAGTCGTCGGGGAGGCCGTTCGCGACGAGGTCGGCGATCCGCCCCGCCGTCGCGCCGGCGGTCGCGAAGTTCGCGGGCAGGGAGAGGACGAGCGAGTCCTTCGCCTCCTCGAGCTCCTGCGCGGGGACCGGCTCCTCGCGCATCCGCTGGACCTCGGAGAGGAGCTCCTTCAGCGCGGCGCCGGTCACCTCCGCCTTCACGCTCCCCACGACCACGCTCGCGCCGGCGAGCTTGCGCGCGTCGCTGCGGGCGTAGACCCCGTAGGTGTAGCCCTTGTCCTCGCGGAGGTTCCGGAAGAGCCGCGAGGCCATCCCGCCGCCGAGCACCTGGAACGCGACGGTCCCCGCGACGTAGTCCTCCGACGACCGGCGCAGCCCGGGCATCCCGAGGTACAGGTACGACTGCGGCGCGTCGGCCTTCTCGAGCATGAGGGTCCGGCGCGGCGAGGCGGGCGCGGCCGCGCCGAGCGGGGTCGCGGCGCTGCCGGCCGGCCAGGCGCCGAGGCTCTTCTCGAGCAGCGCCTTCAGCTCCGCCTCGGAGACGTCGCCGACCACCACCAGCTCCGCGTTCGCCGGCCGCCACAGCCGGTCGTGGAACGCCGCGAGGTCGGCCGGACGCATCGCCCGCACCGAGTCCTCGGTGCCGAGCGAGTAGTGGCCGTACGGGTGGGCGCCCCAGAACACGGGCTGGAACGCCTTGGAGGCGACCGCCTGCGGCTGGTCGCGCTGCTGGAGGAGCGTCACGAGCCGCTCGTCCTGCACCCGCGCGAAGTCGGCCTGCGGGAAGGCGGGGCTCACCGCGACGTCGGCGAAGATCTCGAGGAAGCGCGGGAGGTGACGGGCGAGGGTGGACCCGGAGAGCGCGGCCGAGTCGACCGAGGCGCCGGCGCCGAGCGAGGCGCCGAGGAACCCGACCTCGTCCGAGATCTGGGTCGCGGTCCGGGTCTTCGTCCCCTCGGTGAGCATCGTCGCGGTGAGGCTCGCGAGGCCGGGCGAGGTGCCCGGGTCGCGCGCCGCGCCGGCGTCCACGACGAGGTTCAGCGCGACGATCGGCAGGCGCCGGTACTCGACGAGCCGGACGCGGAGCCCGTTCGCGAGGACGAACTTCTTCTGCGCCGGGACGTGGAGCTCGGGCGGAGGCCCCTTCTCGGGCGGCTTCGATCGGTCGGGCGCGGGCTGCGCCGCGGCGACGGCCTGGGGTGCCTGCCTCGACGGGCCGGCGCAGGCGGCGGCGGCGAGAACGATCGCGAGGAACGCGGTGCGCTTCGAGAGGCGGCTCATCGGGACTCCCCCTTCGCGGGCGCTGCGGCCGCAGCGGGGCGCGGGGTGACGGTGAGGACGACGCGGGCGTCCTTGCGGAGGTACTGCTTCACGGCGGCGGACACGTCCGCCGCGGTCGCCCGGCGGTACCGGGCGAGGTCCTCGCTCAGGTAGCCGGGGTTCCCGGTGCGCAGGTAGTAGCTCGCGAGCGTCGAGGCGCGGCCGCCGAAGCCGCCCACCGGCTCGAGGCCGAAGATCGCGCCGGCCTCGATCTTGTTCTTCGACCGCTCGAGCTCCTCGGCGGACGGGGGCTCCGCCGCGAGCCGGGCGAGCTCCTCGTCGATCTCCTTCTCGAGCCGCTCGAGCGAGACGCCCGGCTTCGGCGTCGCGACCAGGAGGAACATCGAGCCGAGGAGCTGGCTGTCCTGTCCGGCGGAGACGTCCTGGGCGATCCGCTCGTCCATCACGAGCCGCTTCACGAGCCGGGCGCTCTTCCCGTCGGAGAGCACCTGCCCGGCGAGATCGAGGGCCGCGTCGCCCGGCGCGAACACCTTCGGCGTCTGCCAGGCCATGTAGATCCGGGGCAGCTGGACCCGGTCCTCCATCGCCACGCGCTTCTCCTGCGTGAGCGGGACTGGCGTGGGCTTCTGGTGGACGGGCGCCGGCTTGCCCGGGACCGCCCCGAACCACTTCTCGACGAGCGCGCGGACCTTCGCCGTGTCGACGTCGCCGGCGATGGCGAGGACCGCGTTCTCGGGGCCGTAGAAGCGCTTGAAGAAGTCGCGGACGTCCTCGAGGCTCGCCGCCTGGAGGTCCTCGTGCGAGCCGATGGGCATCCAGTGGTAGGGGAACTCCGGGTCGAAGAGGTTCGCGAGGATCTTCTCGAAGGTGAGCCCGTACGGCCGCATCTCGTAGCTCTGGCGGCGCTCGTTCCGGACGACCTCCCGCTGGTTGTCGAGCTTCTCCTGCCCGAGCGTCGGCAGGAGGAAGCCCATCCGGTCGGCCTCGATGTAGAGCATCTGCTCGACCGCGTTCGACGGCACCTGCTCCCAGTACTGGGTCGTGTCCTGCGAGGTGGAGCCGTTCGTGTCGCCGCCCGCGGCCTCGACGAGCCGATCCGCCATCCCCTTGGGAAGGTGCTCCGAGCCCTGGAACATGAGGTGCTCGAAGAGGTGGGCGAAGCCGGTGCGGCCGGGCTTCTCGTCCTTCGCGCCGACGTCGAACTGGACGTGGACGCCGACGATCGGGTTCGTGTGGTCCTCGTGGACGACGACGGTGAGGCCGTTTGCGAGCTTGAACGTCGTGTAGGGGAGCTCGGGGGTCGTCTTCGCCGAAGGGGCGGCCGCCGGGGTTTCGGGCGGCGCGGCACGCGGGAGGGACGCGGGGACGAAGGCGAGCAGCAGGGCGAGCGAGAGGGATCTCGGCGTCATGGCGCCCGCCTTATAAGCCGTGTTCCCGCCTTCGTCACGCTCCGCGAAGAGCGCCCGCCCCCCGTCACCCCACCGTGACGTAGGGCCCCTTCGCGGCTCGGGGCGCGGTGGCGCGGCGCCTCCCATCGGAATTCCCCTGCATGACCGCGGCAAACCGTCACGGGATACCGGAAGGGACCGGCGCGTCGTATGCTCGGTCGCGTGGTGAACCCGCCCTCTCCGCTCCGGATCCTGGTCGCCGAGGACGACCTCGCGGTCGCGCGGCTCTACGCCGCGTACGCCCAGAGCCGCGGGCATCGGGTCACCGTGGTGCACGACGGCCCCGAGACGCTCGTCGCCGTCGCCACGGACCCGCCCGATCTCGTCCTGCTCGACATCGGCATGCCCAAGCTCGACGGGCGTGACGTGCTCCGGCAGCTCAAGGCGAACCCCCGGACCGCGAAGATCCCGGTGCTCGTCGTGACCGCGTTCGGCGGGGACCAGAACCTGCGCGACCTGCTCCTCGAGCTCGGCGCGACGGACGTCCTCGAGAAGCCGGTGGACCTCGCGATCGCCTTCAACAAGGCCGAGCGCGCGGTCGAGCGCCGCTGACCGCGCGCCGCGGCGCGCCTACGAGGCGTGCCCCCCGTCGATCCGCATCCCCTTCGGGATCACCACGATGCCGCTCTCGGTGACGTGGAAGTGCTTGCGGTCCTTCTCCGCGTCGTAGCCGATGGTGGTGTGCGCCGGGATCTCGACGTGCTTGTCGATGATCGCCCGGCGGATCCGGCAGTGCCGCCCGATGTTCACGTTCTCGAACACGATCGAGTCCTCGACGTACGCGTAGCTGTTCACGCGCACCTGCGGCGACAGGATCGAGTGGTGGACGTGACCGCCCGAGATGATGCAGCCCTCGGAGATGAGCGAGTCCGTGGCGCGGCCGACCCGGTTCTCCCGCACGTTGTTGAAGACGAACTTCACCGGCGGCGTGTTGCGCTGGATCGTGTAGATGGGCCAGTGGTCGTTGTAGAGCGAGAAGATCGGGTCCACCGCGACGAGGTCCATGTTCGCCTGGAAGTAGGCGTCGAGCGACCCGACGTCTCGCCAGTAGCCCCGCTCCTTCTCGCTCTGGCCCGGCACGGTGTTCTTCGCGAAGTCGTAGATGAACACGCGCTTGCGGTGGTGCATCGACGCGACGATCGACTTGCCGAAGTCGTGGACGCTCTTCGAGTCCCCCGCGTCTCGCACGATCTCCTGCACGAGCGCGTCGGTCGTGAAGATGTAGTTTCCCATCGACGCGAGGCACCGGGTCGGATTGCCGGGCATCGTCTTCACGCCGGCCTTGGGCTTCTCGGTGAACCCGATCATCCGCCCGTCGGAGTCCACCTCGATGATGCCGAAGTCGACCGCCTCCTCCACCGGGATCGGGATCGCGGCGACGGTGAGGTCCGCCTTGTTCCGGACGTGGAAGTCGAGCATCTGGCGGACGTCCATGCGGTAGACGTGGTCGGCGCCGAACACGAACGTGTGCTCCGGCTCCTCGTCCGTGATGATGTTGAGGTTCTGGTAGATCGCGTCCGCCGAGCCCTCGAACCACTTCGGGCCGACTCGCATCTGGGCCGGGACGATCTCGACGTACTCGTTGAGGAGCGCGGTGAGCCGCCAGCCCCGCTGGATGTGCGCGTTCAGCGACTCCGACTTGTACTGCACCAGCACCTTCATCTTGAGGATGCCGGAGTTCGCGAAGTTCGAGAGGACGAAGTCGATGATGCGGTAGCGGCCGCCGAACGGCACCGCCGGCTTCGCGCGTTCGCGGGTGAGGGGGTCGAGACGGCGCCCTTCGCCGCCGGCCAGGATCATCGCGAGGAGCTTCTGCATCGGTGACTCTCCGGCGGCGGACGGGGACGGTTCGATGCTACGCACCCGCCCGGAGCAGGGCAAGGAAGCGATCGATCGGGCCGTCCGCGCGGCCCACGAGGGGGCTACGGCGGAGCTTGCCTGCTCCGCGCCGCCGCCTAGCGGGTCCGCCGGAGGGCGGGCGCGTGGGCCGCCTCGTGGGCGAGGAGCCAGCGCTTCACGTCGAGGCCCGCGGCGTAGCCGCCGAGCCGGCCGCTCGCCTGCACCACCCGGTGGCACGGCACCAGGATCGCGACCGGGTTCTCGTGGTTCGCGCCGCCGACCGCGCGCGCGCCGCCGGGGCGCCGGAGAAGCTCCGCGATCTCGCCGTAGGTCCGGACCTCGCCCCAGGGGATTGCGCAGAGCGCGTCCCAGACCGCGCGCTGGAAGGAGGTCCCTGGAAGCTCGAGCTGCGGCGGTACCGGCGCGCGCCCCGCGAAATACGTGTCGAGCGCCTCGACGGCGCCGTCGATGTGAGCCCGCGCGCGGGCGGAGACGCCGGCGCGGGAGGGACCGCGGTCGCCGAAGGAGATCCCGACGACGCCCTCGGCCGTCGCCTCGACGGCGAGCATGCCGAGCGGGCAGCGGTAGCGGGCTCGCGCCGTCACGGGCGCCATTCTAGCGCGGTGCGCGAGCGATGGGTTCCAGGTACTCCGCGTCCTGGGTCACCTTCCAGACGTCGTACAGCGGCCGGCCCGCGAGGATGTTCCGCGCCGTGAGCATGGCCGTCATCATCGAGTGGTCCTGGTTGTTGTAGCGGTGCATGCCGTTGCGGCCGACGAGGTGGAGCGTCGGGAAACGCTCGGCGAGCTCGAGCCGCAGGCGCTCGACGTGCCCGGCGTAGCCCTGGTCGTAGATGGGATACGCCTTCCGCTGGCGAACCACGCAGCCGTCGAGGACGTCCGCGGGCGCGACGAGCCCGAGCGCCGCGATCTCCTCCTTGGCGAGGGCGAGCAGCGCCGCGTCGGAAGCGGACCAGAGCGCGTCCGACTCGGAGCAGAAGTACTCGAGCCCGACCGAGCAGATGGCGGGATCGGGG
>WNGL01031922.1_pt1 | contig 10310 bp, 10 predicted proteins | sample 5400591 | NCBI WGS metagenome assembly WNGL01 (sample SAMN13153377, study PRJNA577476) | soil metagenome | isolation source: 80 cm soil or saprolite under Garry oak tree replicate 1 | place: USA:California | collected 2016-06-15 | reverse complement strand
CAGCCCGCTACGAGGTGAGCCGCGGACCCGTTCGCGAAGCTTTGCTGCAACTGGAGCAAGAGGGCCTGGTCATGCTCCGTCGCAACCGCGGGGCGGTGGTCGCGCGCATGTCGCGCGCAGACCTGGAGGAGGTCTACAGCTTGCGGCTGGCGCTCGATCGGTTAGCGGTGGCACGCGCGGCACGGCACGGCACCGAGGCGGACTTTGGGGTGATCGACGCGGTGCTGCACGAATTCCGCGGCACTGGCTCAGACCAGCCGCTTACCGAACAGGAAGCTGCCGACCAGGACGTGCGCTTCCACGATGCGGTGTATCGCGCCGCGCACCACGAGCGCCTGTACGCGAGTTGGAGCAGCATTCGCTCGCAGGTCTATGTGCTGTTGCTGGGCCGCAATGTGGCCGGGCCAGATTTTCGCGAAGACACCTATGTGGGACATCTCGAACTGGCATACATGATTCGCGCACGGGACGAACCGCGGGTAGTCGCGGCGATTGAGCGCCACCTGGAGGCGAGCTACGCGCGTGTCCTGGCCAGTTATCCGGATGAGCCGCCAGTGACCCTGGCCGTCTACTCCGCCAACAGGTCGCGAACCGCCTGAGCGATGCTGGCCGACGTCGGTACCAGTGCTGCCTCCAGGGGTGGGCTGTATGGCACCGGTGCCGGCAAGCTGTTGAGTCGCCGCACTGGTGCGTCCAGGTCGTCAAAGCCGCGGTCCGCGACCTGAGCCGCGATTTCGGCGCCCATGCCGCAGAGCGCATAGTCTTCGTCGACGACAAGCAGCCGACCGGTTTTGGCCACGGACGCCAGGACCGTGTCGATATCCAGAGGTGCGAGACTGCGCGGGTCGATGACTTCTACAGAGACTCCGCTGGTGGCCAGCTCTTCGGCCGCGGCCACCGCCCTGTTGACCATGTAGGCGATTCCCACGACGGTCACGTCAGTGCCGGCGCGGCGGACGGTTGCTGAACCGAAGGGGATCACTTCGTCCAGGTCCGCATCGGGAACCGGACCTTTGAGTGAGAGCAATCCGCGGTGCTCCATGAACACCACTGGGTCGTCGCTGCGGATCGCGGCCTTGAGCAATCCCTTGGCATCGCGTGGTGTCGTTGGCGCAACTACGCGCAGGCCGGGGACATGCGCAAACAATGAGTAGTAGCTGCCGGAGTGGTGCGTCGCCGCGGACGAGCCGATGCCCACGCAGCCGCGCAGCACGATCGGCATTTTGAGTCGACCGTCGCTCATGTACTGGATCTTGGCAGTCTGGTTGATGATTTCGCCCAGCGCATCCAGCGCGAAATCGAAAAACATGTAGTCCACCACCGGTCGCGCGCCGCCCATGGCTGCGCCGGTACAAAGTCCGGTAAAGCCGCGCTCGGCAATCGGGGTGTCGCGCAGGCGCTCGGGCCCGAACCGTTCATACAGTCCAACGGTCGTCGCGAAATTGCCGCCGCGCTCGCCGACACCTTCGCCCACGACGAAGACCATTGGGTCGCGCTCCATTTCCTCGGCCAGGCCTTCGCGGGCGGCTTCGGTGAACGTCAACTCACGCATACACGTGCTCCATGACTGTCGCTGGATCCGGCCACGGGCTTGCCGTAGCCCATTCGAGTGCCTCCCTGGCAACCGCCAGGACCTCGCGATCGATGGCATCCAGGGCGCCGGAATCGACAGTCTCACGCAGCACCAGGTCCTCACGCAGGCGCTTTATGGGATCGCGGCCGCGCCACTCCTCAACTTCTTCGCGCGTACGGTATCCGCTGTCGCGCATGCCTTCAGAGTGCGGCCGCGTCCGATAGGTGGTGCACGCCAGCAAGGTCGGGCCTTCCCCGCTGCGGGCGCGTGCAATGGCTGCACCCGCTGCCGCGTGGACCGCGAGCACGTCGTTGCCGTCGACAGCCGGTGATAGCATCCCATAAGCGGCTCCGCGTGCGCTCACGTCGGGATTGCCCGCGACCGTGACGAACGGCACTTCGGTGGCGTACTGGTTGTTTTCGCACACGAACAGCACCGGCAGTTTCCAGATGGCAGCCATATTCAGGGCTTCGTGGAACGCGCCATTGTTACTCCCACCGTCGCCGAAGAATGCGACGCTCACACGATCCGACTTTGCCAGTCGATAGGCATACCCGATACCTGTCGCCATGAGAATGCTCGGGCCGACGATGCCGCTCGTCCCGAGCATGCCGACTTCAGGCGAAAAGACGTGCATGCTGCCGCCACGGCCATGCGAAACACCAGTCGAGCGCCCCAATAACTCTGCGATCAGGGCGCGTGGCGAAACACCCTTGGCCAGGGCGTGGCCATGCCCACGGTGCGTGCTGAACACCGCGTCATCGATGCGCAGGTGCGCGCACACGCCAACCGCGATCGCTTCTTCGCCAACATAGGTGTGACAGGCGCCGTGCACGAAGCCCTGCTGATGCGCGCGGGCGAGCTGCTCCTCGGTCCGCCGGATGACGAGCATCTGGCGATACAGCTCGACCAGCTCATCGGTCGGCAGCCCAGGAGTCGGTCTGGACGTCAGTGGAACAACCATAAGGTGGGACGCTCCACGAGATGTTTGATGCGCTGGAGAAAGCGCGCCGCGGGGGCGCCGTCAACCAGCCGGTGGTCGAAGGTCAGGCTCAGCGTGAGCATTCGTCGCACCGCCACCTGCTCAGTGGCCTCGTCTACTACTACTGGCCGCGCGACGATACGGCCCAGTCCGAGGATGGCGGATTGCGGCAAGTTGACAATGGGCGTGAAGGCGTCGATGTCATACATGCCGAGGTTGCTGATGGTGAAGGTCGCGTCCGCAAGGTCCTCGGCGCGGCTTCGCCCTGATCGCGCCGCCTCGCTCAACCGGCGAACTTCCCGACCAATCATTTCCAGACTCAGGGTGCCCGCGTCATGCACGACGGGTGCGACAAGCCCCGCCGGAGTGTCGACCGCAACGGCGACGTTCACCTGAGTATGCTCCACAATTCCGTTCGCGGTGAGCTCCGCGTTCAACGCCGGGTATTCGATGAGTGCGATGGCGAGGAGCTTGACCATCAGCTCCGTGTAGCCAGGCACGCAATCCGCCGCGCCATGTTCAGTCAATGCCTGTTGCCGCAAGCGGACAAGATTGCTGGCATCTGCTTCTGTCGTCAGCGTCACCGGCGCGACTGTCCGCGCGCTCAACGTCATACGCTCCGCGGTCAGCCGCCGAATGCCGCTCACCCGCGGTCCAGGTGTTGCAGACTGGGGTATTGCCTGGGCCACGTCGCGCTCGAGAATGCGTCCGCCACGACCGCTGCCGACCAGCGTGCGCCAGTCCAGGCCGAGCGCGGCCGCCGCGCGACGTGCTCGTGGGCTTGCCACGATGCGCCGCGTGGCGTCGGAGCGCATCCCAGTATCTTCAGGCGCCACATCCGGCTCGTGCGGGATTTCTTCGCCCGGCGCCACGAGGTAGGCGAGCACTGTTCCGACGGGCACCTCAACGCCTGGCTCGGGGGACCGCGGCGACAGACGCAGAATGCCGCTGTCGACCGCTTCGAGCTCGGTCGTGGCCTTGTCACCGGCGATCATGCAGATCGGTTCGCCCGCGGCCACTCGTTCACCGTCGCGTTTCAACCACTCGGCGACGCTGCCAACCTGCATGTCCCAGCCCAGTCGGGGCATCAAGACCTCAGTTGGCATGCAGCTGTTGTTCGAGAACCGCGCGATTAACCACGTCACTCGGCACCCCACCGCGCAGCACGGTGACGACGTGCTCGAGGGCGACGCGCCGGCACTCCGCGCTCGACTCGACCGACCAGCTCGCCGAATGCGGCGTCAGAAGCACGTTGTCGAGCCTCCGGAGCGGGTCATCCGCTGGCAGTGGCTCGATCTCGAAGACGTCCAGCCCGGCGCCGGCCAGGCCGTGGTGCGCCAGCGCATCGGTCAGCGCCGCCTGATCGAGCACCTGACCGCGAGAGGTGTTTATCAAAAAAGCGTTCGATTTCATCAGCGCCAGCTCGCGCGCACCAATGAGGTGGCGAGTCGAGGCGTTCAACGGGCAATGCACGCTGATGACGTCGGCCGTGGAGAGAAGATCGTCCAGGTCGACGAGCGGTGTTCCATCCACGGTGGTGTGCTGGCGGCGCAGGTAGGGATCGTACGCCACCACCTCCAGCCCGAAACCACGCGCCTTTTTGGCGACGAGTCTTCCGATATTCCCCAGGCCGACCAGCCCGAGGCGCTGGCCGTGGAGTCTGCGCGGGGGAGCTATCTCGGCGCCGCGGGACCAACCGCCCGAACGAATGGCATCGATGTCGTACAGCAGGCCGCGATTCAACATCAGCAACAGTCCCATGGCGTGGTTGCTGACTTCATCGAGACAGTACGTCGCCGTGTTGCATACCAGAATCCCACGTTCGGTTGCTGCCTCCAGGTCGATCATGTCGACGCCGATGCCGAAGCGAGCAATGACGCGGCAGCGGTTGAGCTCCTGGATGAGCTGGCGTGTCACCGGCAGCCAGGACATGACCAGCGCATCGGCATCGGCGGCGTGGTCGAGTACTCGGTCCGACTCCGGGCCGCCGAGCCACACTGTATTGAGCGTCAGTCCGCTGGCAGCCAAAGCGGCGGCTTCGACCTCGTGGTCTGGGGCTGGCTGATCGGCAACCACGACTTTGAACACCGCCACGTAGAGCTCCTTCGCCGCGTGCCCGACGACCGCGGCACGATTGTCAACAATGTTCGCCGGCGCACACCCTACGCGCGCTTGCACAGAGTTGTCAATGGTGTATGATGCTCCGCGATTGTCAACCAACTGAGGTCAAAGTCAGGTTGCGAAAGCGCCGACACGAAGGGGACGACGATGAGTCAACAGCACCTCGAGAATCCGCGTGCACTGTCGCGGCGGCGCTTCCTGGTCCTATCCAGCGTCACATTGGGCATGGGTGGACTTCTGGCCGCCTGTCAATCGGCAGCCGCTCCAACTGCGCCGGCGTCCGGTGCGCCCGCGGCTGTCGCACCGGTGACCACCGGCGCCAGCCCACTCAAAGGCACCAAGCTGACGATCATCGGTGGTAACTCGTATGTGCCGGCCCAGGACGGCGAGCTGGATGACCTCGTCAAGCAGCTCAGCCAGGACACCGGTATGGACGCCAAAATCGAGCGTTTCGCCGACGCACAAATGGACGCCAAAGTAGCGGCGGTGATTGAAAGTGGCGGCGCCGATGTCGCGGTCCTGCGAGACACCGATCCGCATCTGTACGGCAACAAGCTCCTGGATGTGACCGATATCGCCAACGAGCTGGATGCCAGCTGGGGAGGCTGGTACGACGTCGCCAAGCAGGCCGGCATCGTCGATGGCAAATGGAAGGCACTGATGCTCGGTCAGGCGCCGGCGGCGTGGAACTGGCGGCCCGATTTCTTCACCGCCGCCGGTGTCAGTAAGTTCCCCGACACGTTCGACGAGCTGCTCGCGGCCGCGCGCAAGATGCATGACTTCGGCAAACCCATCGGCATGACGCTCGGCCACGCGCCCGGCGATGGCAAGTCCACGAATTTCCCTGTCTTGTGGGCATTTGGCGGCAAGGAATTCGAAGCCGACGGCAAGACCGTCGCACTCAGACACCGAGATGTACAAGTCCATGGATCCGGCGGTGCTCGGCTGGCTCGATCCTGACAATAACCAGGCATTTCTCACCGAACAGATCTCGGCTACGGTCAACGTCAATACGATTTACCTGGGCGCTCGCGACGCGGCCGACCAGAAGGGTGACGTCGACAAGAAGCGCATCGCCGAGGCAATGGACCATGCCAACTGGCCCGCCGGGCCCGCCGGACGGTTTGCCAACTACAACATCAATCTTTGGGCGGCTTTCGCAGACTCTCCCAACCCGGATGGCGCCCGAGCCTTTCTTCGCGCGTTCTTTGACAAGAAGTTCCTCGTGCCCTGGACAAAGACCGGGCGCTCGTACTTAACAAGATCAACCGGCTGCCTGGCTACGCCGGGCCGCCCAGCGCCGCGGCCACCGATGCCGTCAACAAGTTCGTGTTGGTGGATATGTTCGCCAGCGCGGCGACAGGCAAGATGAAGCCCGAAGAGGCGATGGCCTGGGCAACCGATCAGTACAAACAGAGCGCCGCCAAGGTCCAGAGCTGAGGAGAATAGCGTCCGCGTGGCGCAGGTCGCTCGAGCCGAAGTCCAGATAAGCCAGGCCGCACTCCCCCGCGGTCTGCTCGAGCGCGCACTCGACCACGAGCAGATGTTGGGTTACCTGCTCGTGGCACCCGTCATCCTGCTGCTGCTGGTGCTGGTTGCCTACCCGTTTGCGATTTCGGTGTCGATGGCCATGACCGACAGAACGATTGGCAATCCTGGTCACTTCATCGGGCTGACGAACATCCAGCGGCTACTCGGCGATTCCATTTATCTGCAGACGTTGCACAACACGCTGATCTACACCGCCGGCGCCACCGTGCTCAAGCTCGTGGCGGGTTTTGGATTGGCACTGTTGATCAACGAGCGTTTTGCGTTCCGTCAAGTGGTCCGTTCGGCTGTCCTGTTGCCGTGGATCGTGCCCGCGGCTCTGGGCACGATGGCCTGGCTGTGGATCTTCGCGCCGAGCTTCAGCGTCCTGAACTGGATCCTGATCCATCTTGGGCTGATCAAGACCGGTGTGCCGTGGCTGGTGGAAGGCAACCTGGCCCTGTTCTCGGTCATCCTGGTGAACGCCTGGCGTGGCATTCCGTTCTTCGGCATTACCCTGCTCGCCGGACTGCAAGCCATCCCGCACGAGCTGTACGAAGCGACATCCATCGACGGTGCCGGCAAAGTCGGCCGCTTCTGGTACGTCACCCTCCCACTCATGATGCCCATCCTGCTGATTACGCTGGTGTTGTCGATCATCTGGACCTTCTCGGACTTTCAGACGGTGTATGCGCTCACCGGCGGTGGTCCACTGAACAGTACGCATCTGCTGGCGACGCTCAGTTACCAGGTCGGCATCGCATCCGGGCGCCTTGGCGAGGGAGCGGCAATCTCGCTGACGATGTTGCCGGCGTTGCTGATCCTCGTCAGCGTGCAGATTTACTACCTCCGCAGGGCGAATTCCGCATGATCTTCCGCCAGGCTCGCCAGCCCGCGGGATTCTCGGGTCGCCAGACCGGCTGGTGGTCACCTGCCACCGCTCGGCGCGTAGATCGGCTGCTCACGCTTTATTTGCCGCTGGGCCTTGTGCTGTTGTTCCTGCTGTCGCCGTTCTACTGGATGTTGATCACGTCGCTGAAACCCGACGCTGAGCTGTACAGCGCGCAGGGTAACCCGATGCTGGTGTTCCATCCATCGCTCGAGCACTATTGGCAGCTGCTCTCGACGACTGAGTTCCCGACGTGGACGCGCAACACGATGGTCATCGCGATCCTCGCCACGGCCATCTCGCTGCTCCTCGGCGTGCCGGCCGGGTACTCCCTCGCGCGCTTGCGCTTCCGCGGTGCCGGCTTCGTCGGATTGGCGATCTTCGCGACGTACCTGGTGCCCACCTCATTGCTGTTCATACCCATGCTCCAGGTGGTGAAGACACTTCATCTGCAGGACAATTTCTGGTCGCTGATCTTGATCTATCCCACGTTCCTGACGCCCTTCTGCACATGGCTCATGGCGGGCTACTTCAAGACGATCCCGAGCGAGCTGGAGGAGTGTGCCCGAATCGATGGCGCGACCCGTTTCGCGGCTATGTGGCGGATCGCCTTTCCACTGGCTACGCCGGGCATTCTGTCAGCCGGTATTTTCTCGTTTACGCTGAGCTGGAACGAGTTCATTTACGCACTGACGTTTGTGACCGCGAGCAGCTCGCGCACGATTCCGGTTGGCGTGCTGACTCAGTTGACACGTGCCGACTTCTATTTCTGGGGTCCCTTGATGGCCGGCGCGCTGCTCGGCTCGGTGCCGGTTGCCTTGATCTATTCCTTCTTCGTCGAGCAGTACGCGGCGGGCCTGACGGCCGGGGCAGTCAAAGGGTAGCTGGTGCGGACAGCGCGGGCGGTCGTCCTGGATAAACCGCTGGGCTCGTTCAGCGTCGAGGAGCTTCCGCTACCGGAGCCGGCGCCGGGCACCGTGCTTCTGCGGATGGAGCTGTCAGGCTGTTGCGCGACTGACGCGCACACCTATCTCGGACAATGGAAAAATGTGGTGTTTCCGGCATTTCTTGGGCATGAGAATGTCGGTACCGTCGTCAGCACTGGGTCAGGCGGACAGCGCGACTACCTCGGGCAGGAGCTGGTGCCGGGCGACCGCGTGTTTGCGCGTTGGGGTTGGTGCGGCCAGTGCTACGAGTGCCGCACGCTCCAGCAACCGCGGCGTTGTCGAAATCGCGCCACTGGAGCGCCCGCTCCGTTCAGCGGCGGATTCGCCGAATACCTCTACGTGAGCGCGCCCCAAACGACGTTCATGCTCAAGATGGCAGCGTCACCGACGACGGCGGTGCTGTCCGAGCCACTTGGCGTGGCCGTGACAGCTGTTCGCCGTGCGGTACCGAAGTTGGGCGAGACGATTGTCGTTCAGGGCTGCGGCGCCATCGGGCTGCTGACTCTGGGGGTCGTGAAGGCGGCCGGCGCCGCCCGGGCTATCGTCGTTGGCGGCCCACCCGAGCGACTGGAGGTTGCCCGTTCGTTCGGCGCTGACGTGGTGGTCGACATCGACCAGGTGCGCGATCCGCACGACCGCACACGCGCAGTGCTGGCAGAGACGATGGGTGGTCTGGGCGCAGACCTGGTATTCGGCTGTGTTGGCCTGGCACCTGCATGGCTCGAGGGCATTTCGTACGTGCGAGACGGCGGCCGGTTCATGGAGCTCGGTCTGGCCAGCGACACCGGCGACGTGACCTTCAATCCATCCACGCAACTGGTCGCCAAAAACATCAGCCTGATGGGCACACTTGGCCTTGAGAATTACCAGGATGCGCTGATCGCGGGCCGTATCCTCGAAGCCGGCCGCCTGCCGTTCGAGGAGGTCGTGTCGCATCAACTGCCGCTGGGGCGGGTCGGCGACGCCATGCGCCGGGCAGCACGTGACGCTGCTGGCAACACCGCGCAGCGCGGCTCGGCTTCGGGCCGCGGGCGCAATCCGGCTCTGCGGAGCGGTGGAAACCCGAGTTCCAGTTGGAACATCCGGAGTAGCTGTAACGAGCGACCCGTCGGACGTGCCGGACGGCGCGGCCGCGCTGTTCACCACGAAAGGTAACGATCTGGCCGGCGCGATCGAGTCCGTTCACTTCGCGGCTGGCGGACGCCTTGCATGGGCTGGCGGAGTCCAGAACGGACTCCTCAAGGACGACTTGCTGGTGAGCGCATTCGGAGCTGATCGCACAGTTGGTGCTGTGACTATATTCGGAGCACAGCGTCAGCCAGACGAAAGCGTTACCGTAGGCAGCCTCGGCATGACCTACTTTGGGGAGCTCGATGGCCACGTTTCCGAGCGCGTGCAGAAGGCTTCCGACACGTTTCAAGCGGCCGGTATTCCGTCGCAGGCGCATGCCAACATCCGCAGCGTGCTGTGGAGCAAGGCGTGCAATGCCACCGGCGTTTTTGGCGTCACGTGTCTGGCCCGAGCGAGCAATCAACGCTTGTTCAGCAATGCACATCTCATGCGCGCGTACCTGGCGCTGGTTCGCGAGACGGCCGCGGTAGCCGCCGCCTACGGCGTTCAGGTCGGAGACTACCCGAGCTTTCCTCCGATCGGCACCTACGTCGAGCATGACGACCAGACGACGATCGACCAGCTCCAGCCCCATTCGGAGTCCGGCCTGGCCAGTTACGCGTCGATGACGCACGATGTACTGGCTGGCCTGCCGCTCGAAGTGGACGCCGTTTTTGGCGATATCGTTCAGCGGGGCGAGCGAAAGCGGATTTCCGTACCGTGTTTGCGGCTGGCGCGTGACCTGCTGCGCGGAGTGGACCCCGGCCAGGCGTAACCTGCGCTTATGGCACACTTTCGCCGCCGGGTGCCATGAATTGCAGTTAGCCGCGCGCGTGGAGGTGCTCCACCTGTTCCCGGAGGAGCGTACCCACCTCCTGGACGTGCTCGCCGATCTCGAGCCGGATCGGTGGCACCTGCCGACGGTCTGTCCAGGCTGGTCGGTGGCGGACATCGCTCGCCATCTTCTCGGAGACGACCTCGGCCGCGTGTCGCGTATGCGGGACGAATTCAAGTCGCCGACACAGGCGCTGCTCGGCGAAAGCATTGTGGATCTCGTCAACCGGCTGAATGACGAGTGGGTTACCGCGACGCGGCGCCTGAGCCCGCGGCTGGTCTGTGACCTTCTCACTATCACCGGTGAGTGGACCCAAGTACACTTCG
>WNGL01011160.1_pt1 | contig 10310 bp, 8 predicted proteins | sample 5400591 | NCBI WGS metagenome assembly WNGL01 (sample SAMN13153377, study PRJNA577476) | soil metagenome | isolation source: 80 cm soil or saprolite under Garry oak tree replicate 1 | place: USA:California | collected 2016-06-15 | reverse complement strand
ACCACTCGCCAAGTACATGCACCGGTTCAAGGAACCCCCCGACAAGATCAACAAGGGGGGCCAAAACACCCTGCTGAACGAGCAGGTCCCGTGGGGGACCGAGCCAGCACTCCTGCTGGAGGGAACCAGATCGGGTCTTCCTGGAGCAGCTGGGGTCCGGTGCGTTCAATTCTGACACTCTCCACCGGGTACCAGCGCCTCCAGCCACGGATCATCACTCGCAGTTGCCCCTTCCACCCGGCTTTCGGCCACAATCGGCCCCAGCGGACAACTCACCCGCATCGTGCCGAAGAACGCTTGCTCCACGAGAGCCGCCTTGATCTGGCGAACGTTGGTTGATTGCATCTGCCGCTCCTTTTGCGATGTCACCGATGCGCGATACGCTCACTCACCTGCCCCCTCATGCGCCTGAGGGTGTGCTGGCACCTCTGCGGGAGCTGCGCCAGGTGGCGTGAGCACAAAGAGCTGGTGGTAGGGAGCAGGAGGGCTGAGGAAGGTGTAGAGATCCACCATGATCTCCGTGGCAAGCTCGACGGCGCACGCTGCATGGTAGACGGCCAGCCTGGCATCGTCCGAGAGAATGAGTGGGTAGGAGGCTTCGGCTTTGCAACAGTACTGGCATCGTTTCGAGAGGCTTCCAATCCCTGCCCGAAGGCGTTGTTCATCATTGACAATGAGCATGATGTGCTTCCTCCTACATCAGAACTCAGGCTTGCGCCAAAGTGCTCCATTGCTCAGTGTAGGAAGTGATTCCGAGGTTGACAAGAGGGTTTGCCAGTTTGAATACCCCAACGGCGTAAAGTCTTTAATGAGGAGGTCTCTTTTTTAGGAAGCGGCTCTTCTGTATTATACGCTGCACACATGGAGAAGTTGGGGTTGGATTTGAGAATCATTCCATAAATAGCGCGTCCAGGTGTTCCCGCACAAAATCCTGTTCTTCGGGGTAAGGCAGTAGCGCGACGGCTTCCGGGGGAGTGAACCAGCCCACCTGTATGAATCCCAGGTCAGTCGGAGTTTTCGTCTGGCCGTCATCCAGCGCGTAGGCCAGGTAGAAATGTATTGTCTTATGTACAACATCGCCGTTGCTTTTTTCCGACTTGCGCAGGATGGTACCGAGGTGTTTGATCAATTGCACGTTTGCAAGGCCGGCCTCTTCGTGAATTTCACGCAGGGCGGCCTGTTCAATCGTTTCGCCTGCTTCGACATGGCCTTTCGGCAATACCCACGTTTTAATGGCTCGTTGGTGTTGTGCCAGTGCGATCTTGAGTTCTCCATCAACTTCGCGCAGGATGATCGCGCCTGCTGAAGTGGCTGTTGTCAAAGCCATGATTGATTCCTTCTGTAGGGTTCGCTCATGCCCTTACTGCAGGTATTGGTAAGCAGGCAAGGTCAAAAATTCGACGAACTGCTCACTGGTAATGATTGAATCTAGTATATCAGATGCAGTCTGGAATTTGCGACGGGAAAATTGCTCTTCCCCAACTGCCGCGCGAATTTTCGCCAGTTCGTCGTTCAGCAGTTCGCTGAACAGGTCGATTGTCACCTTGCGCCCGTCGTCGAGGATGCCTTTGGGGTGGCGAATCCATTCCCAGATTTGCGCCCTGGAAATTTCGACGGTAGCGGCATCTTCCATCAGGTTATTGATGGGAACGCAGCCCGAACCGCGCAGCCACGATTCCAGGTATTGCAGGCTAACGCTGATGTTAGTGCGCAGTCCTGCTTCGGTAATCGTGCCATCGGGAATCTTCAACAGGTCGGCTGCTGTGACATGCACATCTTCACGTTTGCGATCAATCTGATTGGGGCCTTTCATCACCGCGTTGAATTCTTCCATCGCTATAGCGACCAGCCCTGGATGTGCTACCCATGTACCATCATGACCGTCTGTGGCCTCGCGCTTCTTATCGGCGCGCACGCGGGCCAGCGCCTCTTCGTTGGCTTTTGGATCGTTCTTGATGGGAATCTGCGCCGCCATGCCTCCGATAGCATGCGCGTTGCGCCGGTGACAAGTTTTGATAGCGAGCAGCGAATATGAGCGCATGAAATGCGTGGTCATGGTCACCTGCGAGCGGTCTGGAAGAATATAATCGGGGATGTTGCGGAACTTTTTGATAGCGCTGAAGATGTAATCCCAGCGTCCACAGTTCAAACCTGCCGAGTGCTCACGCAGTTCGTAGAGGATTTCATCCATTTCGAAGGTTGCCAGGATGGTCTCAATCAGCACAGTGGCTTTGATGGTTCCCTGGGGAATGCCCAGTTCCTGCTGCGCCAGCACAAACACGTCGTTCCATAGGCGCGCCTCCAGGTGATTTTCCAGCTTGGGCAGGTAGAAGTATGGACCGGTCCCCTTGTCGATCAAGGTTTTGGCATTATGGAAGAAGTAGAGGCCAAAATCGAAGATGCCGCCAGAAATGGGCTTCCCGTCTATCAAGACATGTTTTTCGAACAAATGCCAGCCGCGCGGTCGTACCAGCAGCGTGGCCGTCTTCTCATTAAGTGTATATTGCTTGCCATCTGGATTGCTAAATGTAATTGTGCGGTTGACGGCATCACGTACATTGATCTGACCTTGAATCGCGCCTTCCCAGGTGGGGGCAAACGAATCTTCAAAATCGGCCATAAAGACTTTCGCCCCAGAGTTCAAGGCATTGATCACCATTTTGCGCTCGACCGGGCCAGTGATCTCGACGCGCCGGTCTTGTAAATCAGCAGGGACAGGGGCAATCGTCCAGTCGCTTGCGCGAATATGTTCGGTTTCGGGCAAGAAATCGGGCATTTTGCCTGCATCGATCTCGGCCTGGCGCTGCGCCCTGCGCTGCAAAAGCTCCTCGCGCCGGTCACTAAAGGCGCGTACCAGCGTGGCGACAAAGTTCAGAGCTTCGGGTGTCAATATCTCAGCAAATTCAGGTGTAATCTCACCCTTGATCTCAATGTTTTGAAGTGAGTGTTTACTGGTTGTCATCGGGGTGGTCCTTTCGCTGGTATTACGTGATGCTATCGGATGTAATCCAACAGTATTCTATCATATCCGTAGGGGCGGGAGAGGAGTGGATGTGGGGAGGGGACGCTTGCGTCGCCCGTCGTACCTACCGATATGGTTAATCTTATGATTGTCACGTCGTTGATACCATGTCGGGCGACGCAAGCGTCCCCACCCGGCCAACAGTGTAATCAGTCAGTACTTTCCGTATCAGTTGATACTGTGGCGGGCGACGCAAGCGTCCCCACCGCCCTTCCGCACCACCCCCGCCCCTACAGAGAGACGGGGAAGGATCAGCTTATGATCAAACGAATTGCTCTACTTCTGTCGAGCCGGTGAGGGCGGTAGTCGAGGACATGCCGCTGGAGATCACCTGGGCCACTTCATCAAAGTAGCCGGTGCCGACCTCGCGCTGGTGTTTGGTTGCGGTATAGCCGTAGTTTTCGAGGGCGAACTCCGCCTGCTGCAGCTTGGAGTAGGCCGCCATGCCATGCTCGCGATAGCCCTTCGCCAGTTTAAACATGCTGTAGTTGAGGGCGTGGAAACCGGCAAGTGTGATAAATTGGAACTTATAGCCCAATTTTGCAAGTTCGTGCTGGAAGCTCGCAATCGTTTCGGGATCGAGCTTTTTGCGCCAGTTAAAGGATGGTGAGCAGTTGTAGGCCAACATCTTGCCGGGGAATTGCTCGTGAATTTCGTCGGCGAAGCGCTGCGCCTCTTTCAGATTCGGCTCTGCTGTTTCGCACCAGATCAGGTCACAATACGGCGCGTAAGAAAGTCCTCTGGCGATGGCATTACTCAGCCCGCCCCGCATCTTGTAGAACCCCTCGGCTGTGCGCTCCCCGGTGAGGAATTTGTGGTCAACCGGGTCAATGTCGCTGGTAATTAAGTGCGCGCCGTTAGCATCGGTACGCGCAACGACAAGGGTAGGAACGCCCATGACATCAGCAGCTAAGCGCGCGGAAACGAGGTGCTTGATGGCAGACTGCGTAGGAATTAAGACTTTTCCGCCCATGTGCCCGCACTTTTTCTCAGAGGACAACTGGTCTTCGAAATGTACGCCTGCCGCGCCTGCTTCGATCATGGATTTCATAAGTTCGAAGACGTTGAGGGGACCACCAAAACCGGCTTCCGCGTCGGCCACGATGGGCGCGAACCAGTAGGTATCACCATTGCCTTCGGCAGTCTGAATCTGGTCTGCTCGCTGCAGCGCCTGGTTGATGCGTTTGACCACGTTCGGTACGCTATTTGCCGGATACAGGCTCTGATCGGGGTACATTTGCCCGGAAAGGTTGGCATCAGCCGCGACTTGCCACCCGCTTAAATAGATGGCCTTCAATCCTGCTTTGACTTGCTGTACAGCCTGGTTGCCAGTTAATGCGCCGAGCGCGGCAACGTACTCCTCGGAGTTCAAAAGATTCCAGAGCCGCTCTGCTCCAAGGCGTGCTAAGGTATGTTCAATCTGGATAGACCCGCGTAGTCGAACTACATCTTCCGGGCTATAGGGGCGCATAATCCCGCGCCAGCGCAAATTGCCGTCCCAATTGGATTTTAAGTCAGCAGCTGTAGATCCACTTATAGGACGTTTACCGTTGCTATGACCATTCATTGTGTATGTGCCGTTGCCATTCATAGGATGTTGTTCGCTCATGATGATGACCTTTCCCCTGTCAAGGGCTACCGGATGGATAATCATAAGTAAACACTTTTGCTTACCGGCTTTCTGCCATCCCTAACTAAAGGGTAACATGGAACAGGCTAAAAAAGCCAGGAAATGGCTTCGAAGGTTGTGAGGGTATATATAACATTTTAGTTATATATACCCTCATCTTTACCCGTGCATCAATGTTTTGCTTTCGAATGGGAAGGTCCTGACTGTGACCGCTAGTCGTTCAGCAGCAGTGTAAGCGAGGGTGCGGGCACTTCGTGGGTGTCCGAAATGGGGATGACGGCGGTGCCTATAGCGAAGAACTCGATAATGTGGGACTCCCAGCCATGACTGCGCTCGTGTATTTGTGTTCCCACCACGCCTTGCGCTCCCAGTCTGACAGCTTCGGCCTGCATACGTTCCATGGCCAGTTCACGCGAATCGTACAGGGCCTGTGTATAATTGGTCATTTCCACGTTCCGTCCGACTTGCTTGAACCACTGCCCGATGCCCTGGTTGGCGACGTGATAGACGCAGTTGCCCATAACCATGCCCACGGGTCGATAGCCGGTGCGCAGCAGCGTCCAGAAATCCTGCCCGGAGAGATCAGAGGTGAATGGCATCCCTTTCACATTGCGGTAGGAGTGACCGTCGCGTGAGCGGATAGCGGTGCCGATGGCGACAAACTCGGCCAGGTCCTCGCCCCACTGGTGCCGTGTGACCTCCAGGCGCACACCAACGATGCCATCTGCTGCAAGCGCGTTGGCTTCCTCTTCCATGCGGGTCATAGCCAGTTCGCGGGCATGGTACATAGCCTGGGTCAGGACGGTCATCTCCTGGTTCTGACTCCAGCCCGCTCTTTGATAGCCGATGTGATAGATGGAACTGCCGACGACCAGGCCGACCGGATCAAAACCCGCTTCGCGCACCAGCAAAAATTCGTTGATGCTGAGATCGCTGGTAAACAGTCCGCGATGAGTGGCATCACCGCGCATGAGGTTAAGGCGTTCACGGGCATGACTGGGCAGGTCGCTGCCCTGTGGAGGAATTTGCTGAGACATACTTGAGCTTCCTTCCTGTATGGACGTTATACGTTCCTTGCAGCCTGCCTGAGCCATAGGCTAGGACGCAGTCCGTTGGCAGGCTGGCTAGCAAAAGGTTCGCCATAGTGCGTCCAGTTATTTGAAACGATGGTTGAAATGGTTTCGCAGTGATTCATTCATTCATCAATCGTAAGTTCGCGTGTTTCTTCGTAGCGATCCTGGCGCAGGTCGGTGAAACTGAGCGTGGGAATTGGGGCCGGGATCACATGATCTTTTTTCTGCTCGGTAATGGTTGTTCCAATTGCTGCGAAGTGCACGAAGAAATTCAGGTACTTCCGGTCGTTGATCTCTTCTTCTTCCAGATTTTTGTCGAGTTCAATGTGCATTCCGACAACGCCAGTGGCATTTCTGCCCCGGGCTGATTCAAGAAGACGGTACATGCCCAGGTCGCGAGCCTTATAAATCGCCTGTGTGAACGGGACAATTTCCTGGTTGTAAAAGCCTCCGCCAAAAAACCAGCTGGTTAATTGCTGTGTATCATAGGTGCCGAGCGAGACACAATACGAGCAGAAGCCGGTTACCAGGCCTGCCGGGTAGTATCCTGCCTGGTGCAGCGTCCAGAACTCCTGACCAGAGAGATCGCTGAGAAATGGGCGCTGGGGCAGTGGCGCGTTTGGGAGGCGAATGGCGGTTCCGATGGCAGTGTATTCTATCAAATCTGAACCCCATACATAGTTGCGCCTGATGAAGCGTACTCCAATCACTCCATGGGCTTTCAGTAACGCTGCTTCTTGTTCCAGTCGGCCCAGGGCAAGTTTGCTGGCGTTCTGGTGAGCCTGGGTGAGCGTCATCAACTCAACTGCGGTAGTTTGCCAGGAATAATTGCGAGTGTATTGCCACCCGACATGGTAGGTTGAGCTGCCCATGACCTGGCTGAGTGGGGTATAGCCCAGTTTGCGCGTCAGCAAGAACTCGTTGGTACTCAAATCGCTGGTGAAGAGTGGATGGCCTACAGCAACTTCTTCACTCAAGCGTCGTTTAGCCTGGATCGGCAGCCCTCCTGCCTCCAACGAACGGAGACTTGTCTCCATGTCTTGCTGCGCCTGAATTTTCCTCTGTTCATCCTCTGGTGAGGATTTTTTCCCAAAAGGCATAGTTAAGCTCCATGGCACTTCTTGTACTTCTTCCCGCTGCCACAGGGGCAGGGGTCGTTGCGGCCGATTTTGTTAGCCTGAACGGTACGAGGGGCCGAGGTAAGAACGGGGGCGCGCCCGTTTTGGCGAGCGCCTGGGCTTTGCCTGCGCGCTGCCCCATCCACACCATCGCTTTTAGCCTGACCGCTGGCCCTGGCGATATCATCCACGTTTGTGCGCAGGTTGCGCGGCGCTTTGCGTTTGGGCGCGGGCTGCTGGACCTTGATGGTGATGTTGCCGCGCAGGAGCTTGAGCAAGTCATCCACGATGTGGTGTTGGATGGAGAGCTTGAGGCTCTCGAACATGCGAAACGCTTCGTTCTTGAACTCGACCAGAGGGTCGCGCTGCGCTACTGAGCGGAAATGAATACTATTGCGCAGCACGTCTACCGCGTCGATATGGTCCATCCACAGGCGGTCTACCACCTGTAACGTGTAGGAACGCTCCAGGTCGCGGATGGTTGGAATGCCCAGCCCCGGATTCTCTTCGGCCAGCTTTTCCAGTTGCTGACCCCGCTCCTCGTAGTGATCGATGACCAGGTCGGTCAGTTTTTTGAGCAGGTCATTTTTGCGCAGCGCATGGAGATTCTCAGGCAGGATATCATCGGGAATGTGTACCCAGACTTCCAGAGCGTTGAAGAGTTTCTCCAGTTCCTCTTCCTCGGTGATGACGTTGCCTGGAATGTGCATATCGACGATGCGTTGTATCTCGGCGCGTATCATGCCCAGCACGCGCTCGTGCATATCGGCACGTTCAAGCACAGCACGGCGGTCAGCGTAGATGACTTCGCGCTGCCTGGCAATCACATCGTCGTACTCAACTACATTTTTACGGAGGTCGAAGTTTTGTCCCTCTACCCGAGTCTGCGCCTGTTCGATCATGCGCGAGACCATGCCACTTTCCAGAGGCATATCTTCATCCATGCCCGCGAATTCCATGATCTTTGAGACGCGCTCAGCAGCGAAGCGGCGCATCAACTCGTCTTGCAGCGACAGGTAAAAGCGTGATGAACCGGGGTCGCCCTGGCGTCCCGCACGACCGCGCAACTGGTTATCGATGCGGCGTGACTCGTGTCGTTCGGTGCCGATGATGCGCAGACCTCCTAGCTCGACCACACGGATGTGATCCTCTTCGCACTCAAGAATCTTGTCCTGGATGAGTTGGTTCTTCTCTTCTTCCGGCATATTGGCGAGGTATTGCTGGATGGCCTCCTCTTTCTCAAGGCGATCATCTTCATCCTGCACGGGCATGTCACGAATAAAATCGACCTGCTCGGCATGTTTGCGCAGAATGGTATCGAAGTAGCCAGCAGGATTGCCGCCCAGCACGATGTCGGTACCACGACCTGCCATGTTGGTGGCAATGGTGACGGCTCCGCTGCGACCCGCCTGCGCGACAATTTGCGCCTCACGTTCGTGATGCTTCGCGTTTAAGACGTTATGCGGGATGCCCTGCTTCTCGAGCAGGTCGGAGAGGTGCTCTGATGTCTCAACGGAAGTGGTGCCCACCAGCACCGGCTGGCCCTGCTCGTGCAGTTCCCGAATCTCTTCAATGACCGCGCGGAATTTCCCATCAGTGGTGCGATAGATCAGGTCGGGTTGGTCTGCGCGAATCATGGGCTTATGCGTCGGAATAACAACAACATCCAGCTTATAGATTTTGTGCAGTTCTTCGGCTTCGGTCAGCGCGGTACCGGTCATACCTGCCAGTTTGTTGTACAGGCGGAAGAAGTTCTGGAAGGTGATGGTTGCCAGCGTATGGTTTTCGCGCTGTACCTTGACTCCTTCTTTGGCCTCGATAGCCTGGTGCAGACCTTCGCTGTAGCGGCGTCCGGGCATCTGACGGCCCGTAAACTCGTCAACGATAACCACTTCACCTTCTTTGACGATGTAGTCTTTGTCACGCTTGAAGATGATATGCGCTTTGATAGCGTTTTCCATGTAGCGCGTTAGTTCAACATTCTCCGGGTCGTAGATGTTTTTCACGCCCGCCAGTTGCTCAATTTTTTCGATACCGGCCTCTGTCAAGATGACAGTGCGCGTCTTCTCTTCAACGGTATAATCGGTTTCTGGCTTCAGGCGCGGCGCCCACTTCGCAAACCTGACATAGTGATCAGTGGATTCCTGTCCCTGGCCAGAAATGATGAGCGGCGTGCGCGCTTCGTCAATCAGGATGTTGTCCACTTCGTCAACGATGGCGTAGTTCAGGTCGCGCTGCACCATCTGATCGAGCGATCCGACCATGTTGTCGCGCAGGTAATCAAAGCCGAACTCGTTGTTGGTGCCGTAGGTGATATCGGCCTGGTATGCAGCTCGTCGTTCGTCGGTAAGCGGTTCGACGGCGTTCACAAGGATGCCGACGGTCAGCCCCAGGAATTTATAGATTTGTCCCATCCACTCGGCGTCACGGTGCGCCAGGTAATCGTTGACGGTGACGATGTGAACGCCCTTGCCGGTGAGTGCATTCAGGTAAGCGGGCAGCGTGGCGACCAGCGTCTTACCTTCACCGGTGCGCATCTCGGCGATTTTCCCCTGGTGCAGTACAATACCGCCTATCAGTTGCACGTCATAATGGCGCATCTGTATTGTGCGCCGGCCCGCTTCGCGCACGATGGCAAATGCTTCGGGCAGGATGTCTTCCAGCGTTTTGCCTGTGCGGTAGCGTTTCACGATATCGGGTAGCAACTCATCCATCGCCTCGGCTTTCAAGGCTACCAGTTCGCTGCGCAGGCCGCGCAAGACATCGCCAAACAGCGCTTCCAGTCGTTCGTCAGCGCCCTCTTCTTTGTCTGGCGCGTTGCGGCGCGCCTCTTCGAATTTCGGCCACGCTTTTTGAAAGGCTTCGCTCAGGTAGTCTTCGTCCATCTCTTCCAACACAGGCTCGACCTTTGTGAGTAGAGAAAGGGTGGCCTTTTGCGGGTCTTTGGCTTCGTCGGGCCAGTCCTGTGTTTCCTCCGCTATATCCATTGCTGCTGTGACGCGCAGGGTATTGAGGGCTGCATTCAGGTTTTCGTAGGCGCTCTCAAGGCACTCTGAAAGTGTATCGTGCAGGTTGTCGCGCAGCATTTTCTCCGGGTCGCGGCGTCTCTCGATGACCTTGCGCGGCTCGCTGATGGCTTCGCGCAGTTGTACATTGGTGCATTTGGCGGCTAGCGGCTCGATGGCGTCTAAAGCTTCGCGCAAGAGTTTGATAAGTTCGTTCTCAAGCACCAGCCCACCTTTCAGGTAGAGGGCGAGCTGCGCGCGAAATTCGGCCGTTTTCGCGGCTAACTGCTCATCGCTCAGTTTCTCTATTTCAGTTTCAAGCGCGTTAATTTTATCTATAGTGGGCTGCATAGCCCGGATTTCTTTTTTGTTGGGGTCACCCAGCATTTTCCCAAGTAGTTGCATACATTCTCCTGGCGGTCGGCCTTGATGTTGAAATCTATGGTAATAAAGGTTATGACA
>WNGL01011159.1_pt1 | contig 10310 bp, 12 predicted proteins | sample 5400591 | NCBI WGS metagenome assembly WNGL01 (sample SAMN13153377, study PRJNA577476) | soil metagenome | isolation source: 80 cm soil or saprolite under Garry oak tree replicate 1 | place: USA:California | collected 2016-06-15 | reverse complement strand
CGTGCTGAGTTTCCGACCATAAACGCAAAACATCCCACCTCAAGGTGCCGGCGATTTCCACCGGTCCGTTGGTAAAACGATGCAATTCCTCCAGTCGCATCCGTTTGCCGTTCCAGAGGCCGGCCATCACGCGGCCACTTTCGGCGCCAAGGTCAATGCCCAGATAACATTGTTCCTTCATTGCCTCGAATCATCGCGAAGCACCAAACCCCAAGCACCAAGCTTCAGGGAAACCCCAAGCCCAAGCTTCAAATGCCGCCCTTGTGGTTTGTGGGCTTGTAGCTTCCCTGGTGCTTGGAGTTTGAGGCTTGGTGCTTTCATCGCTTCCGGGATTACGAAATATCCGAGGGTATCGCTGCGGCTCAAGCCCGTCTGATTTCTGCCCAGGCCTGGGGTGATTTACCGGCGGTTGCTGAGAACTTCCCTCTCATAACGCTTGACCTCCGCCAGCCATGAGTCGCCCACAGGCACGTCTTTTTGCTCACAATAAGCATCCCACACAGCCCCGGCAGGCAATGTCTTGGCTTCTTCCTGCAAGGCCAGGCGGGCGGTGTAGTCGCCAGCCATTTCGGCGGCGCGGATGCCTGGCGGCTCCAGCAACGCCACCAGCAACGCTCGGAGCATGTTGCGCGTGCCGATCACCCACGCAGCGACACGATTTATGCTTCCGTCAAAATAATCCAGGCCGATGTGGACACGTTTGAGGCAATCATTGGCCACGATCTCGCGGGCGATGGCCTGGAGATCGTCGGTTAAGGTCACGACGTGGTCGCTGTCCCACCGTACTCCGCGGCTGACGTGCAGCAAAATCTGCGGCAGGAACTGCAGCACGCTGGAGATTTTGTCCGCAATGCTCTCCGTCGGATGATAGTGACCCGAATCCAGCGTGAGCAGCTTCTTGCGCGTGATGGCGTAGCCAAGATAAAACTCGTGCGAGCCGACCACATAACTCTCCGAGCCAATGCCGAAAAGCTTCGGTTCGACCGAGTCCAGGCTGAGCCGTGGATTGATCGCTTCTGCAAAAATCTCATCCAGCGATTGGGCCAATCGCTCGCGCGGCCCTTGGCGATCTGACGGAGTGTCTTTGTAACCGTCCGGAATCCAAACATTGGTGATGCAGGCTCTACCGAGGGCTTTGCCGATGGCTGCGCTGATTTTTCGGCAGGCGATGCCGTGGTCAATCCAGAATTTGCGGATGTGCCTGTCGCGATGCGCCAGCGTGAAGCCATCCGCGGCCTGCGGGTGAGAAAAGAACGTGGGGTTGAAATCCATGCCCAAGCGGTTCTGCTTCGCCCAATCCATCCAGCCCTTGAAGTGCTCAGGTGCAACTTCGTTCCGGTCCACGCGCTTGCCTCTGGTTTCGGCATATGAAGCATGCAGATTCAACCTGTGCGTGCCAGGAATCAAAGAGAGGGCCGCCTCAAGGTCCGCCCTCAGCTCGTCCGGCGTGCGCGCTTTGCCCGGATAATTTCCTGTCACCGCCAGCCCACCACCAAGTCCAGCCCCGGTGTTTTCGAACCCGCCCACGTCATCCCCTTGCCAGCACTGAAGGGTGATCGGGACCTTGGCGAGTTGAGCCAAAGCTTTGTCAACATTCACACCCCGTTCAACGTAGGCCTCCTTCGCCAGCTCGAGCGCGCGGCTGATGTGCTTCTTGGGCTTTTGCATAATACCGGGAGGCTCGATTCTGGGCAGCGGATTATTCAGACGCGCTCTTAGAGTCGTTGGCCGGCGGAGCGACCCGCACTTCCAGCTTGCGCGCGCGCAACGCTTCCACCAACTCGGCCGGAGCAGCGTGATCGGTCACGACCGTGTCCACGCAATCCAAACCACAAAGCGGCAGCATAGACCGCCGACCCAACTTTGTGTGATCGAAACAGAAGATGACTTTCTGTGCGGCGTTGATCATCGCGCGCTGAATATCAATTAATAGTCCGTGAGAGTTGGTTATCCCTTCAAGCGAAATGCCGCCGGCGCTCATGATGGCGATATCCGCGTGAATCCTGGAAAAGGCTTCGACCGCCAGCGGGCCCACCAGCACACCGAGGCGCGGATAGACCACGCCCCCGGAAACGACCACTTCCAACCGGTTTGCCGAGGCAAAGAGATTGGCTACGGGCAGAGAATTGGTGATGATCTGCGGCGCCTTGCTCTCAAGGTAGCGTGCGACATGATAGACCGTAGTCCCGGCATCAAGAATGACGCTTCGATTCGCCGGTATGAGCTGAGCGCAAGCGCGCCCGATGGCTTCCTTTTCTTGCAGTTGGTGAGTGTCCCGGGCAGTGAACGTAAACTCATCCGAACGCGGATTCACGATACGGGCACCACCGTGTGTGCGCTGAACCATACCGCCAGCCTCCAAGATCGTTAAATCGCGACGCACGGTCGAAAGGGATGCGTCCACCTGCGCAGCAATCTCCTCAAGTGACGCAAACTCAACCCTTTGCAAGTACTCCCCAATCCGATGTTGGCGCTCTTCCGGCTGCATCCAAGCCGGAACATGATACATTTTGAAGTATTTTGCAAGATTTATTTGACATTCTTCCAAAATATGTCAGAATTAAGCACTGTTATGGTTGAAACTAGTCCACCACGAAGCTGGCCTCGGGCAGGCAGTGGCGACGCCGACCCTACTCTGCACCGAGCGGTGGTTGAACACATGGTTCGCCAGGCGGTTTATCAACGCCTCGGCAAGCCGCTGCCGAAACCTGCTGTCGCGCCAAATCCTCTGGTCGTCAACGTCAGTGCGCGGCATTGCCACCTGACCTCGGAAGCAGTCGAAACTCTCTTTGGCCGAGGGCACCAGTTGACAGCGCACAAGTGGCTTTATCAGGACGGACAATTCGCGGCCAAAGAGACACTCACCTTGATCGGTCCGCGCAGCCGCGTGATCTCCAACCTCCGTATTTTGGGACCATGCCGCAGTTTGAATCAGGTTGAGTTGGCCTACACCGACGGCATCGCGCTTGGATTCGATTTGCCCCTGCGCCTGTCCGGAAACATCAAGGGCACGTTGGGCTGCATGTTGATGGGGCCGGCTGGCTTCTTCGAAATGACTGAAGGGGTCATCCGCGCCTTGCGCCACGTGCACATGTCTCCCGACGATGCGGTCTTTTATGGCGTTGAAGGCGGTGAGAAAATGCGCCTTAAGATCGGCGGGCCCTGTGGGCTGACGCTCGATAAACTGCTCGTGCGGGTGGATAAAAACTTCAAGCTGGAAGTCCACATTGATACCGACGAAGGCAATGCCTGCAACCTGCAACCGGACACGCCTTGTGAATTAATCAAGTGACCTCGCCGGTTTCGCATGAACTATCAACCATCAACCATCAACTAAAAAATGAGCGAAGCATTAGGAATGATAGAAACCAAAGGATACGTCGGCAACGTCGAAGCCAGCGACGCAATGGTCAAGGCTGCCAATGTGAACCTTGTCAAGACCATCCCCATCGGCGGTGGCCTGATCACTGTGTTGTGCAAAGGCGATGTGGGCAGCGTAAAAGCCGCGGTGGACGCAGGCGCCAAGGCTGCCGCCAAAGTCGGCGAGTTGGTCAGCTCCCACATCCTGGCGCGTCCCCACGAAGACTTGCTGAAGTCATTCCTGGGAGACACTACCAACAGACCCGCCAAATAAGCCACTCAACCCTCACCCCGGCCCTCTCCCATCGGATGGGAGAGGGATCAAGGGAGAGGGAGCAACCATCAACTTTCAAGACCATCAACCATCAACGAATCTATGCCTCAACAAGCACTCGGGATGATCGAATGCAAAGGGTTGTGCGCCCTGCTCGAAGCCTGTGACAGCGCGCTCAAAGCCGCCAACGTCGCGTTCGTCGGCTGGGAAAAAATCGGCAGCGGCTACGTGACCGGCTTCTTCCGTGGCGACGTTGCGGCCGTCAAGGCGGCGACTGACGCCGGCGCTGCTGCGGCCGCACAAGTGGGTCAAGTCATCAGCGTGCAGGTGATTCCAAGGCCGCACGAAGGACTGGCCGGCTTAGGCAAGTGGCTGCAATGAGTTGGTTGGAGGGTTGCCTTGCGTCGGACGCCGCCCTGTAACCATGCAGCGATGAAACTGCGCACAAAGTGAAAATCTTAGTCGCCAATTTGGGTTCGACTTCGCTCAAGTGGCGTTTGTTCGAGTTCTCGAACGGGCGCGAGGCCGTGCTCCACAAGGGCGGCTTTGAGCGCGTGGCCGATTATGCAAAGGCCATTGAAGATTGCCTCAGTCAACTTAAAGACAGCGGCCACATCGAAACTGCAACTGACCTGGCTGCCGTTGGTTTCAAAACCATCATGGCGCGAGGGATCAACGGCTGTGTGCGCCTCGACGAGCGGGTGCTCCAAGCAATGGAAATTTGCAATCCCATCGCCCCGGCCCACAATCCGCCCTACATCATCGGCATCCGGCTCTTCGCTCAAGTTATGCCAACGGTGCCGCTGGTCGGTCTGTTCGAGACCGCCTTTTATCAATGGGCGCCCCCGGAGGCGATGCGCTACGCCGTGCCTGAAGCCTGGCATGACTTGGGCGTCCGGCGCTGGGGCTTTCACGGGGCCAGCCATAAATTCATCGCCGAACGCTCCGCTCAAATGCTCGCCCGCGACGACGTGGCCCAACGTGCCCGGCAACTGTACGTGGACGGGCCTCTCCCCCTGGCCCCCTCTCCATCGAATGGAGAGGGGGAACGGGGGAGAGGCCCGGTTGGCAAGCCCGACCTCCGCGTCATCTCCTGCCACCTCGGCGGCAGCTCTTCGATTACCGGCATTCTCAATGGCGTCGCCATCGGCAACAGCATGGGCCTCAGCCCCCAATCGGGATTGCCACACAATAATCGAGTCGGCGACCTGGACTCTTTCGCTTTGCCGTTCCTGATGCGCTCGGCTGGGGTGACGCTCGAAGAAGCCGAAAAGCTGTTGTGCAAAGAATCAGGGTTGAAGGCGCTTTCAGGCGGCTACAACGACTTGCGCGACATCGAAGCACAGGCGGCGCAGGGGCATGCCCGGGCCAAACTGGCTTTTGATGTATTGGCGCATCAAGCCCGGCATTGGATCGGTGCTTTTTTCCTTCAGTTGAACGGCGCCGATGCGCTCGTTTTTACCGCTGGCATCGGCGAGAACCGTGCCGCTCTTCGCCAGGCCGTCTGCAGAAACCTCGACCAACTCGGCATGCTGCTGGATCCGGAAAAGAACGATGCTACTCGAGGCATCGAGGCCGTTATTAGTGCCCCCAAATCGCGCGTCAAAATAATGGTAATCCCTGCCAATGAAGAATTGGTTGTCGCCCGCGAAGTCAAACGCTTCCTGGAAAGCCAGAGCGCCACCGATGCCGCTCACGCACCCGCTGCTGCGGCGCGTCAGCGCGGCGAGTCGCGCACCAGGGAGTTCCCTCACCCTGGCCCTCTCCCATCGGATGGGAGAGGGAATCTGACGGTCAGGGCAGCATACTTCCGGCAACACACAACACGCAGCACCGGATGGAAAGGGATATGGGATATAGGATCCCGACTTCTATCTTCCATCTTCCATCTTCCATCTTCGACCCCTACACCAATCATCCATCAACCAAATTATGACCCCTCAAGCTATTGGACTCATTGAAACCCGCGGGCTGGTCGCGCTCATTGAAGGCACCGACGCGATGCTCAAGGCCGCCAACGTCGAACTGGCCGGCCCGATTACCCAGGTCGGTAACGCCCTGGTCACTGCGGTCGTCGTTGGCGATGTTGCCGCGGTCAAAGCGGCGACCGACGCCGGTGCCCAAGCCATTAAAGCTATCAAAGGCGACCTGGTCAGCGTGCACGTCATTGCCCGACCGCACGCCGACGTAGAAACCGTGCTGCCCAAAAGGAAGTGAAAGGGTGAAAAGCTGAAATGCTGAAACGCTGAAACGCTGAAATGGGAACGCGGAAGGGTCTCAGCTTTTCAGCTTTTGAGGGTAAACATCATGTTCCTCGCCAAAGTCGAAGGGTCAGTCGTCGCAACCAAGAAAGATGCCTCCATGGGCGGGCGCAAGCTGCTGCTGGTGCGCCCGCAACTGGTGGACGAGAAAGACCCGGCCAAATTCCGCCCCGGGACGAACACCATCGTTGCCGTGGACAGCGTGGGCGCCGGGATAGGCGAGTTGGTCATGTTTTGCCAGGGCAGTTCTGCGCGCCTGGCGCCCAACCTCAAAGAGGTGCCGGTGGACGCTGTGATCATCGGCATCGTGGATACCGTGGACGTGCTGGGCAAACAGATTTACAACGCGAAACAGTAAGCAAGGTCGAAGATGGAAGATGGAAGTCGGCGTCCCATATCCCATATCCCATCTTCCATCCGGTGCCTCAAAAGATACGGATTATGACCGCTGTGAATGAAGCTCTAATACGAGATGTGGTCGCGGAAGTCCTGGGCCGGCTTGGCCAAGCCAGCGCCGCGACATCTACCCCGTCGCCGGCCCCCGCTCAACCGGCCTGCGCATGCGGCGGCGATGGCCATGCCGGCAGGCGCAGCCATGGCCGCGGCAAATACGGCGTCTTTCAGGATGCCAACCAAGCCTGTGAGGCCGCCCAGGCTGCGTTTCTCGAGCTTAAGGAAAAAGGCATTGCGGCCCGGGCCAAGGTCGTCGAAATCGTCAAAACGATGGCTGAGGCCAAGGCCGTCGAGTGGGGCAAACTTGAGTTGGACGAAACCAGGATTGGCCGCCTGGAGCATAAAATCGAAAAGCTCAAAATCATCAAGCTTGTGCCTGGCGTCGAGTGGCTCCATCCGGACGGCAGAAGCGGCGATCATGGCATCACCCTCGAAGAGTACACTCCTTTTGGCGTCGTGGCCGCCGTCACCCCCTCCACTCACTCGGTGCCGACCCTCAGCGGGAACATTGTCAATATCGTCGCGGCTGGAAACGCCGTGGTTTTCAACGCTCACCCAGCGGCCGCAGTCTGCGCCGCGCTGGCGGTGCGCGAATACAACCAAGCCATCGATCGGGAAGTCGGCATCGAAAACCTGGTCACAATCATCGAGAAGCCCACGCTGGATTCGTTCAAAGCCATGTGTGACCACGAGGCGGTCCGCCTGCTTTGCGTGACCGGCGGCCCGGCGGTGGTGAAGGCGGCGATGCAAACCGGCAAGCGCGCCATCTGCGCCGGCCCGGGCAATCCCCCGGTTCTGGTGGACCACACCGCCTGTATGAAACGCGCCGCCCGGCATATCATTCAAGGCGCGGCCTACGACAACAACCTGCTCTGCATCGGCGAAAAAGAGGTCTTCGTCCTAGATTCCGTCGCCGGCAAGCTCATGGCCGAATTGGAGAGCGCCGGCGCGGTCCGCCTCAATGCGGGCCAGCTTGAGCGGCTGACAAAGGAAGCCTTCACCTTCAAAGAAGGCCATGGCGCAGGCTCACCCGAACCAACGGTCAACAAGGCGCTCGTTGGCAAGGACGCTGCGGTCTTGGCTCGGGCCGCCGGTGCGAGCGTGCCTGATAAGACGGAGCTTCTCTTTGCCGAGACGGACCGGGATCATTTCTTTGTGAGTGAGGAGCAGATGATGCCTTTCCTGCCGATTGTGCGCGTCAGGAGCGTCGAGGAAGGCATCGAGGCGGCCAAAGCGGCCGAGCACAATTACAAACACACTTCCATCATTCATTCGCATGATGTCGAGCACATGACCGCCATGGCGCGCGCGCTGGACACGACGCTCTTCATCAAGAACGGCCCATGCATGGCCGGCCTCGGCCTCGGTGGTGAAGGTTATCTGAGCTACTCAGTCGCCACGCCCACCGGCGAAGGCGTCACCAATCCCAAGACCTTCTGCCGCGTGCGCCGGTGTGTGATGGTGGACAACCTGCGAATTTATTAACCAAAGCTGCACAATGGAAACTCCAAACACCAAATACCAAGGCGGCAAAGCTTCAAGCTCCAAGCTCCAAGCTTCAGGGAAACTCCAAGCTTCAGGGAAACTCCAAGCTTCACGGGTTGGTGCTTGGAGTTTGAAGCTTGATGCTTGGCCTTTATGGTTTCCCTGCGCCTTGGTGTTTGGAGTTTGGAGCTTTGTTGGCGCTTTGAGGTAACCAAAATGTTGCTGGCCCGCGTTGAAGGCAACCTGACTGCCACTCGCAAGCACCCCAGCCTGGCGGGGTGGCGATTGCTCATTTGCCAGCCCATCAACGCCGGCGGCCAGCCCGAGGGCCTCCTGCAGATCGCCATCGATCCCCACGGCGCAGCCTTGCATGAAACCGTGGTGATCTCGTCCGACGGTTTGGCTGCGCGCCAGGCGGTTGGCGACCCCAAAAGTCCTGTGCGTTGGATGATCATCGGTCTCGTGGATGACGAGCAATGACGGCGCCAAAGGCAAAAAGCTGAAACCCTGAAACGCTGAAATGCTGAAATTTGATATATGAACCTGGAAACCTTTCAGCTTTTCAGCTTTTCAGCTTTCAGCTTTTCAGCTTTTCAGCTTTTCAGCTTTTGGTGTTTGGTGTTTCCCTGCGGCTTGGTGTTTGGAGCTTGGAGCTTGCCCATAACGCTTGGAGCTTTCCCATGAGGCTTGGCGCCGTCATCGGTCGCGTGACGTTGAGCAAGAATGTGCCCGCGCTCTGCGGCGCGCGCTGGCTCATCGTTAGTCCTTTTACGCGCGAACATTTTCAGCGCGGCCGCGACGCCCCAGCCGGGCTGAGCAAGGAGCCCAGCCTGGTGGTGTATGACGATTTGGGCGGGGGTGTTGGCCAGACCATCGGTTTCATTGAAGGACGCGAAGCCGCCTCGCCGTTCGACCAGCCCACGCCCATTGACGCCATCACCGCGGCCCTGGTGGACGAGATTTTTTACAGCCCATTTAGCCCGTGAAACCCGTCATCAGCCTCAAAGACCTGCAAGAGATGCTGCGCAACGGCAAAGAGGTCCGCGCGCTGCCCGCTGATGCGCTGCTGACGCCCTCTGCCCGCGACTTCTTGCGCGACCTCGAAGGCCACCATCGCTACCCGGACCGTGCCGCAGAAGTCGCGGTCGCTCCCGAGCCGACGCAGCCTGTCACTTCCAAGAGTTCTCCGGCCGAAATTGAATCGTTCTTTAACTCGCCGCGGTTGCAAGGGCTGAAGGAGCAAATCTGCGACATTGGCCGGCGCATGTGGCAGCGGGCTTACGTGGATGGAAACGGCGGCAACATCGCCATCCGCGCCGGCCCGGACCTTGCGCTCTGCACACCGACACTGGTGAGCAAAGGTTTCATGAAGCCCGAAGACTTGTGCCTGGTGGACCTGGAAGGCAATCAGTTTTGCAGTGGCAATGGCAAGCAACGCACCAGCGAGATCCTGATGCACCTGCAGATCCTCAAGCGCCAGCCGCGCGCCGTGGCCACCGTTCATTGTCATCCGCCCTACAGCACCGGTTTCGCAGTGGCCGGCGTCCAGCCGCCCACGTGCATGATTCCGGAGTTCGAGGTTTTCTCTTCGGTCGCCATCGCGCCTTATCGGACGCCCGGCACGCCGGAAATGGGCAAACTGGTGGCGGACCTGTGTGAGGACCACAACACCATCCTCATGGCCAACCATGGTGTGGTTGCCTGGAGTCACAACAACGTCGAAGATGCCTATTTCAAAATGGAGATCCTCGAAGCCTATTGCCGTACCGTGCTGGTGGCCTCGCAACTGGGCAAACCGCCAAACAGCATCACGCCGGCCCAACTCCAGGACCTGCTCAAGATCAAGCAAAGCCTGGGCATACCTGACCCGCGCTTTGGCCTCAAGGAATGTGAGCTGTGCGACAACAACGAGTGGCGCCCAGGCGTGACTTGCGCGGCGCCGACTACCGCAGAGAGTGCGGCCACGGTCGGGGCCGATCTCGAAGCCGAAGCCCTGGTCCAGGCCATCACCGACCAGATCATGTCAGCAGCCAAGTCATGAAAGTAACCATCATCGGCGGCGGCGGGCGGGTCGGTTCCTGCGCGGCCTTCGCCCTGCAATGCGCCGGCCTCGTCGCCGAGATCCAACTCCTGGACGCCAATCAAGACCTCGCCCAGGGCGAGGCCCTCGACCTGCTCCACGGCAGCGCCTTCGCTGGCGACCAAAGAATCTACGCCAGCGATTATTCCCGCGCTGCCGATAGCGATATTTTTGTCATCACCGCCGGCCTGCGCCGCAAGGCCGACGAATCCCGCTTGGACCTCATAAATCGCAATGTCACGCTGTTCAGCCAGATCCTCGACAGCATCAAATCCGCTGGCTTGCGGGAGGACGCGCACGTGTTCGTCGTGTCCAACCCCGTGGACATCCTCACGCAATTGGCGGTCCAGCGGCTTGGACTTCCCTGGCAGCAGGTCTATGGGCTGGGCACGATGCT
>WNGL01011157.1_pt1 | contig 10311 bp, 9 predicted proteins | sample 5400591 | NCBI WGS metagenome assembly WNGL01 (sample SAMN13153377, study PRJNA577476) | soil metagenome | isolation source: 80 cm soil or saprolite under Garry oak tree replicate 1 | place: USA:California | collected 2016-06-15 | reverse complement strand
CGTCATCGTGCCCGAGCCCGCGCCCGCCCGGCCCGAGCCCAGCCCGTCCGGCTCCGCCGAGCCCGAGACCGTTCAGTTCCCGGCCGTCCCGGCCGAGGACGCCGAGCCCGTCTCCGATTCCGCGCCCGCCGCGCCCGCCCAGCCCGAGACGGCTGAGCCCGAGTCCGCCCCGTCCGCCGAGCCCGCCGCCCCCGCTGCGGCGCGGTCCCGGGCCACCGCCCAGGCGCACGTCCGGGTCGACGCGCGCCTGCTCGAGGCCGCCCTGCTCAACCTCAGGAAGCGGATCGCCGCTATTCCCCTGGTCTTCCAGATCGCCGGTTCCGCCGAGGTCAAGATCGAACGCAGCAAGCTGATCAGCCAGATCGACGACTACCTGCTGCCCCGGGTACGCCGCTCCGCCGCGCCGGTGCTCGTCGCCCTGGTCGGCTCCACGGGAGCCGGCAAGTCCACGCTGGTCAACAGCATCGTCGGCGCGCGCGTGAGCGCCACCGGCGTGCGCCGCCCGACGACGAACAGCCCGGTCCTGGCCTGCCACCCCGACGAGATCGACTGGTTCGCCGAGAACAACTTCCTGCCCACGCTGCCCCGGGTCCGGCAGGAAGGCCTGGCCCGGCCCGGCCGGGACGGCCTGCTGGTGCTCGCGGCGAGCGAGGGCATGCCGCGCGGCATCGCGCTGCTCGACACCCCGGACATCGACTCGGTGGTGCAGGCGCACCACGAGTTCGCGTACCAGTTCCTCGACGCCTCGGACCTGTGGCTGTTCATGACCAGCGCCAGCCGGTACGCGGACGGGCCGGTCTGGGAGATCCTGCAGCACGCCAGGGACCGCAAGGCCTCCCTCGGCGTGGTGCTGTCGCGGATCCCGCAGGCCTACCGGACCGAACTCGTCGACCACTTCAACGCCATGCTCGACGCGAACGGGATCGCCGCTGCGGACCGCTTCGTCATCCAGGAGACCCCGCTCGTCGACGGGATGCTCCCGCCCGATGCCTACCAGCCGGTCCGCGACTGGCTGGCCGACACCTCCGCCAGCTCCGACCGCCGGGTCGCGGTGCTCTCCCAGACCATGTCGGGCGTGCTCGACACGTTCAAGAGCCGGGTCCCGGCCGTCGCCGCGCACGTCGAGGCGCAGGTCGTGCTGCGCGCCGAACTGCGGCGGGCGGCCGATACCGCGTACGAGAACGCCTTCACCGAGGCCAGCACGGGCATGAAGGACGGCACTTTGCTCCGTGGCGAAGTGCTCGCGCGCTGGGAGGACTGCGTGGTCGGCGGCGACCTGCGGCCGCGCCGCGGCGCCAAGCCCGTCAAGGGCGGGAACAAGAAGGGCAAGCGCGCGCGCCGCGGCCCGTCGCGGACGGCGGCACTCCAGGCCGCGCTTCGTTCGGCCGTCGAGTCGTACATCGTGTCGGTCGCGGACCGGGCCGCCGAGGCCGTCGAGGGAAGCTGGCGCGCCGATCCCGCCGGGGCCGTGCTGCTCGCCGACGCGGCCGCCGAACGGGCCCGCGACGTGCGCGCGAAGCAGGTGTTCGAGTCCGTCTTCGGTCCCGCGGGGCAGAGCGGCGGCGGCGATCTGGCGAGCGCGGACATCAAGGCCGCGGACATGATCAAGGCCGCCGACCCCGCCCAGGCCTCGGCCTTCAGCCGGTCGTCGCCGGACCTGGCGCTGCGGGCGGCGCGCGCGGTCGGGGCGTGGCAGGATCACCTGACCCGGCTGGTCAAGGCGGAAGACTCGCGTCCCGCGCTCCGGCGCGTCTGCTTCGACGAGGAGGCGCTGAGCCTGGTGGTGCTGGTCGCGATGCTCGGCGAAGCAGTCCCGGCCGGGCCTGGCCCCGCTGGGGCCGGACCGGCCGGGGCCGGGCCCCGCGCGGCTACGGTCGCGCTGTCACCCGAATCCGAGGGCGGCAGCGTCTACACCGAACCGCGGCGGATGCTGACGTCGGTGTTCGATGCGGTGATGCTGACCGAGATCCTGGCCAAGGCGCGCGCCGACCTGTTCGATCGGGTCCGGCTGCTGCTCAACGAGGAACTGGTCAGGTTCGTTGAGGTGATCGACGCGGCCGGAGAATGCGATGACGTCGCGGCCATCCGGCTTTACCAGGCGGAATTCTCGCTCGAGGCGGTTAGGTGACAGCGAACACCATCGGGGTGCCTGGGCTGACGCATTCGCGGCTGCCCGCCAGGCTCGCCTCGCTCCAGGAGCTGACGAAGATCGGGTCGGCCAGAACCGGATCCGAAGGGTTCAGCCAGCAACTCCTCACCGAGGCAGAGCAGCTGCTGCGGCGGTCGGGCGAGCGGATGCGGATGTCCGCCTCGCACACCGTGGTGGCCTTGGCGGGAGGAACAGGCAGCGGCAAGTCCTCGCTGTTCAACGCGCTGGCCGGGGCGAACTTCTCGCCCGCGGGCGTGACCAGGCCCACCACCAAGCATCTGCATGCCTGCGTGTGGGGGATGGAGGGGGCCGCCCCGCTGCTCGACTGGCTCGGCGTACAGCGGCGCCACCGCTACGGCCGGGCGAGCGCCTTGGATGAGGGCGAGGCCTCGCTGACCGGCATGCTCCTGCTCGACCTGCCCGACCATGACTCGGTGGTCACCGGCTCGGCCGCGATGGTCGACCGCCTGGTCAAGCTGGCCGACATGCTGGTCTGGGTGCTCGACCCGCTGAAGTACGCGGACGCGTCGGTGCACCGCCGCTACCTGATTCCGCTGGCCGGGCACGCCGAGGTGACCACGGTAGTGCTCAACCAGGTCGACACGCTGAGCCCCGACCAGGCGGCCGACTGCGAGTCAGACCTGCGCAGGCTGCTGGACGCCGAGGGGCTGACCGAGACTCACGTGCTGGTGACCTCCGCGACCACCGGCGCCGGCCTGGGCCAACTGCGCCGCGTGCTGGCCGACGCGGTCGCCGCCCGCCGGGCCGTCACCGACCGGATCACGGCGGATATTGACGCCCTGCTCGAGCGGTTCACGGTCTACGCCGGGGACTCGGTGCCCGGCTGGCTGCCGCCGGTGCCGCAGGAGCAGCCCTCCCTGTCGGCGGCCGCGGTGACCGCCTCGCCCGAGCCGTCGGCTCCCGCCCCCGCCCCGTCCCGCCCGCCCTGGGAGGCAGACGGTGAGGAGCACGAGGGCAACGGGCGGGTAGGAGCGGCCGACTGGCAGCCCTGGCAGACGACCGACGCGCCGACGCGCCCGTCGTCTTCCGCGCGGCCGCCGTGGGAAGACGCGACGCGAGACGGCAACGGCGACGGCAAGCCCGCCGAGGATCCCGCGATCTACGTGCCCGCGGCCCCGGCCGGCGCGCTGACCGCCGCGTTCGCCAAGGCCGCCGGGGCGGCGGCCGCGGCCGAGACGCTCAACGGCGTGCGTGAGCGCAGCGCGGCCGGCTACATCGGCTGGCCGCCGGCGCGCGTGATCGCCCGCCTGCGCGGCCAGGCGCCGGCGCACAAGCTGCTGGCCAGCGACCCGGGCCAGGCCGGGCAGGCGCAGCGGTCCGACATCGACAACGCGATCAACGTGTTCGCCAAAGAGGTCGGCGGCTCGCTGCCCGAGCCCTGGTCGCGGACGGTGCGGGCGGCGGCGCGGTCCCGGGCCGACGAGGCCCAGTCGGCGCTCGGCACGGCGGTGGCGCGGGGCCTGCCGCCGCGCGACAAGGTCACCGGCTGGTGGCGCCTGATCGCGCTCGCCCAGTTGCTGCTGATGGCGCTGACGCTGGTCGGCCTGCTCTGGATCGTGCTGATCCTGGCGTTCGGCGACTCCGGCGGGTCACACAAGTCGTCGTCCCTGGTCAGCGACGTCTCCCTGACCCCATGGCTCGGCGTCATGGTGGTGGCGCTGCTGCTGCTGGGCTGGCTGATCTCCTCGTGGTGCCAGAACATGGTCGTCCTCGCCGCCGACCGCGAGCGCGAGCAGGCAGTGCGCGACATCCTGGCCCGGATCGCCGCCGTCGCCAACGACCTGGTCCTGGTCCCGGCCGGCCGCGAACTCGGCGACTACGAGCGCTTCCGCACCGAGCTAGCCGCCGCCCGCGTCACATGATCACGAGAACCGCAGGTGGGTCGGTCCGTCGATCCCGTAAGCGCCGCCGACCGTTAACAGCGTCGGATATTGCCGTAGCGGCGGCCGTGACCGCTGTCCTGACGGCGGGATCGCGGAGCAGCCCGTTCCGCTGGGCTTCCCGCTGCACCCCGTAGTCGTCACGGTCCATGAGGGCAGTGACCAGCCAGTCGCCGCCCTCATCGGGCAGCATGGGCCGGTAGATGACCACGGGCGCGGCCGGGTCGGCAGGTGCCAGCGCGAGGTAGGCGGTACCGGGCGGGGCCACAGGGATGTCGACGGGCTCCCCCTCGGTGGTCCCGACGCTGTCGATGGCTTCCCGGACAGCGTCGGCCTCCGGAGGCTCAAGGCCCTTGATCTCATCCAGGACCGTCCGGGCCACCCGGATGCTACCGGCTGCGCGCCGACGGGGGGTGCTCATAATCACGAGGATACGTCCCCGGATCCGGTGGTGGCCGGGGCGGGCCATTCGGCGCTGCCCGCGTCCTCCCCGGCGCGCACGGCGCCGGCGCCGCCGAACAACCGCTGGATGGACTCATCGCCGAAGTACACGCCGCTGCGAGCTTGCGCCGATGCCTGCTGGATCTGCATCTGATGGATCTCCTGCCTCAGCCAGGCGACTTCCCTCTCGGTCTCATCCTGCCTCTCCCTGACGCGGCGCAACTCGACCTTCACCCCGGCGAATGCGATGCCGGCGACGTCGGGGAGAATGAGCGCCCCGGCTACAGCCAGCACACCGAGCCAGCCCGTGATACTGGCCGGGATGCCAGCCGCCCACCGTCCGATCATCAGGGCAACGACGGCCAGCCATCGAATGAACGGCCATGGCGCGGCTTGCGCGTCGGCCCAGCGCCGGCCGTCAAGGATGCCGCCACGTCGCGCGGGTGCCCCGCCCGTTTGACCGGCCGACATGGGCGGGCCGGGTTTCTCGGCTGCCACGGCGGACAGCGTACCTCTCCCCGAGGCTCCCGCCTGCACGCGGTTCCTCAGCGCTCAGGCCGCCGCCAGGTCGACTCGATCATTACTCCCGGGGTGCGCCGGCCCGGCGGGGGAGGGGGCTGGTGCGGGGACGTGGTTGGCGGCGGGCGGCAGGTGGCGGCTCAGGCGCAGGGCCGCGACGGCGACGGCGGCGCAGGCCAGGACCAGCACGGCGAACAGGCCGGTGCAGGCCTTAGATGCGATCAGCGCCCGGCACTGCTCGGCGAAGTCCCACCGCGAGTCGATCGCGTCCAGCAACTGGAGAAACGGCTATCACAAGCGCTCGGCGAGCAGGCCTGGCGCGAATCCGGGCTCGGCGCCCCCGCCGACATCGACACCCTTAACCAGAAAATCACCCACCTCGAGCAACAGGTCATCGACCTGCGGCTCCAGCTCGACGAACGCGACCAGGACCTGGCCGCCGCACGAGCCGCCAACCGCGAACTCATGGCCCAGCTCAACGCGACGGCACACCGCCGATAAAGCCCAGCTCACCTCGTTACACAACAGCTGCTGCACAACTACGGGCCATCCATCAACCGCTGACCTGGACAAACCAGGAACACGCCCCGCGTCCGATTTGCACCCCCAGAGAGGCGCGCCTTGCCCGGCGCGACCTCCATGACGGCGCGGGCGATCGCGGCGCGCAGCCCGCCCGGGGTCAGCCGGGCCGCCCGGCCCAGCACCTTGACCGCGACGGCGCCCGCCTGGGCCGGGTCAAGGAACTGGGTGGCGGACACGATCAGCTGCGCTTTGTACAAGCTCACGATGCCGTCCCGCAGCGCCGCCCGGGTACCAGGCAGCTGCGTGTGCAGGTCCCGCGCGAAATCGAGCAGGTCCCCGGCACGGCCCCGGGACTCGGCCAGCGCCGCGGCCAGCTCCACCGCGGTGAACTCATCACACTGCGCCGGCATCCGCCCCTCGCCCGCTGGCTCAGAGCCAGGCCCGGGACGCCGCCGGAACAGCTCCGCGACCGCGGCGAGCTTGCGCACCGCGGCGTGCGCCTCCACCCGGTCCCACACGCACAGCACCCCGATCAGCTCGTCATCGGACACCCCGGCGAAGCCATCGTCATCCCCGGCCGCCGCATCCGCCGCCACCGCCAGCCCCGCGCAGGCCGACAGCACATCCAGCGCCATCCCCGACCCGAACGCCGCCCGGCTCCCCGACTCCCCAGGGAACACCCGCGCCGACCCGGGCTGCCCCGGGCCCCGCCGGCCCTACACCCCGCCCACGGCCCGGCGAACTCCCTGATCTCCGCGAGCTCCTCCGCCGTCAGCGGCGCAAAGTCCTCCAGGTCCTCCTCGGCCAGGTGATCCAGCCATGCCTCCCGCTCCGCCGCGGTCATCGGATCCGAGCGCCAGCCCGCCGCCTCGTCCTGCCACGGATCACCGTCAGGCCCGTCAGGGCGCCGGGCGGAAGTCTCGTCCGGCCCGGAAGGCTCCTGAGCTGACGGCGCTGCCATGAATCCTCCTCCCGGAATATGACCTACTGAAAGGCACTAATCGAAATTAGAGATGACTTTTTACTAGAAAAACACAAGCTGATAACAGACAAAAATAACCAAAAAGTACTGTGTGAAGGTAGGTACTCGAGTGAGACAGTCCGCGGCAGAGGAGAGCCCGACAGCGCCCCCGCGCGCCATCTACGTGGACTGATCCAACGCGGACGAGATGTCGACGCGCCTGCTCAGTACGACCTTGCCCCGGGCTTTCCGGTCGGCGATGGCGCGCAGGGCCCCCGGGGCGTCAGCGAACGGATACGCCTCGACCGGAGGATCAGCGAGCGCTCCGGTCCGCCGCAGCTCAAGCAGTTGCCCCCACAGCTCAGCCACTGTCGCCGGCTCCTGCTCGAAGAACTCGCGCGACGCGACCCCCAGCATGCCGGTGTTGCCCAGTAGGAGCCGGTTCACCTTCACCACCGGGATCTCCCCGCCGGCGAACCCGAGCCCGAGCAGCCGCCCTTCCGGGGCCAGCGAACGCAGGCTGTCGGTCATCCGATCGCTCCCGACGGGGTCGACCACGATGTCAACCGCCCGTTCCCCCACGAGATCGCGCACCGCAGCGAGCCAGCCGTCACTGAGCACGGCGTGGTCGGCGCCGCATCGCAACGCGAACTGCTTCTTCGTGTCGTCGCCGACGATCGCGATGGTGCGCAGCCCGAGTGCTCGCCCCAGCTGGATGGCCGCGGTCCCGACGCCTCCCGCCGCTCCGTGCACGAGCAGCGTTTCACCCGGCTGCGCCCGTGCTCGCCGGATCAGCGCGAACAGGCCGGTCAGGTAGTTGAGGGGAGCGGCGGCGCCCGCGGCGAAGCTCATTTCGTCTGGCAACGGAAGCACCCGCTCCGGCGGAGCGCTGAGGACCTCCTGCCAGCAACCGTGCGACAGCAGCACCGCCACCCGCTGGCCCGGTGACAAGCCCGAGCTGGGCCCGGCCGACCGGACGACTCCTGCGGCGTCCATGCCCGGCGTATACGGAACGGGCACCCGCATCTGGTACGCGCCCCTGGTCTGCAGCAGATCCGCGAAGGATACGCCGGCCGCGACCACGTCGATGATCACGCCGCCGTCGCTAGCGGGCTCGTCCGCCTCTTGCCAGAGGACATTGTCAGGGCCGCCGAGGCCCACGATCTTATGAGCGAACATCGCAGGCACCCTTATCCGCGATCATCACAGGCGCCAGACGGGAACCGCAGGTGGTTCGGCCCGTCCAGCCGGGCTTGGAGGTACCTGATGGGCGTGACGCCGGCGAGTTCCCTGAACTCGTCGGCCAGGTGCGGCTGGTCGGCGTATCCGTGCTCAGCGGCGGCCGCGGCCCAGTCGACCTCTGTTCGCCCGTCGAGGTCACGGACCAGCCGCTGCAACCGCTGCACCCGGCCGAAGCGCTTGGGGGTGAGCCCCACCTGCGCCGTGAACCGCCGTCGCAGGGTCCGGGGCAGCAGCCCGAGATCCCGGCACACCTGGCCCACCGGAACCCCCCGGGACAGCGCGCGGGCGGCGGCGATCACCGCCGGGTCAGGCCCGGGATCGTCGGCCATGCGCCGGAGCAGGAAATCCTCCATCACCGCGAGCGCACCGTAAGGGGCGGGCGCCTCGAGCAGCCGCTCGCGCAGGCAGGCGCCCGAACGCCCCCACAACTCCTCCGCCGGCACCTGGCCGTCGCGCAGCCAGGCCACCGGCGGCGCGAAGAAACCACCCGCCGCCCCCAGCGCGAAGGTCACGGACACATGCCCGTGCCCCTCTTCGAACTCGATCACCGAGGCGCGGCTGGCCGGCCCGGCGACCATGGCGCCGGGTACCCGGCGGGCCTGGCCGTTCTCGCTGAACGAGCGGAACGCGTCGCGATTCAGGTTTACCCACAGGCTGGTGCCGGGACCGGGCAGGATCTTCTCGACCGACGTCCGTGGCTGCTGCCCGGAACGGTAGGTGATGGCCATGACGAGCCGGCCGAGCGGCGGCGCGGGGCGGCGGACGACGACAGTCATGAGCTCGGGGCCTACCGGTCGCCGCGCAAGCCGCCGGGCCGGTGTCCTTTTTCGCCAAGACCCGCGTGGTGGCCAGCTGACAGGATCAGCGAGAACACCGAGATCAGCGAGCACACGGAGGACACCTTACCGATGGTAGAAGAGCAGCCAGGCAGGACTGAAGACTCTGTCGACCTCGACAGCATGCTGGACCTGTCCACCCCGTGGAGCCTACGGGCGGTCGCGACGCTCCGCCTCACCGAACACATCGCCGCCGGCCGCACCACCATCACCGAGCTCGCCGCTGCGGCCGGCTGCGACCGCGACGCTCTGCACGCCGTCCTCGGCCACCTGGTGGCCAGGGGAGTGTTCGCCGAAACCGCGCCCGGCCGGTTCGCCGTCAACCGGGCCGCCGAACAGCTTGCCCAGACGCCATTCCTTGACCTGACCGGCATCGGCGGCCGGATGGCCCACACCTGGGGCACCCTGCTGGACTACGTCCGCACCGGGCAGCCCGCCTACCAGCAGGTGTTCGGCCGGCCCTTCTGGGAGGACCTGGCCGCCCATCCGCGGATCGCGGCGGACTTCGACGCGCTGATGGGACCGGCCGGGCACGGCATCCCCGACTTCGACGTCGAGCTCAGCGACGGCTGGGAGGATGTCCGCACGATCGTCGACGTCGGCGGCGGGACCGGGGCCATGCTGGCCTCGCTGCTGCGGCGGCACCCGCAGGTTCGGGGCATCCTCGTCGACCTTCCGGGCACGGCGGTGCGGGCCGGGGAGGTCCTCGAGAACTTCGGAGTCGCCAGACGGGTGGCCGTCCGCGGGCAGAGCTTCTTCGACCCGCTGCCCGCCGGAGCCGACCTCTACCTGCTCAAGGGCGTCCTCAACGACTGGCCCGACGAGCCGACCGTGGCCATCCTGCGCCGCTGTGCCGAGGCGGCCGAAGCAGGCACGAACGCCAGGATCGCCGTCCTCGGCGGCGTCTCGCCCGACGAATCGCCCCGCTCGCTGGGCATCGACATGCTAGTGGCGGGCGGGAAGACCAGCACGCTCACCCAGTTCACCGCGCTGGCGCGGCAGGCCGGCCTCGAGGTCGCCGCGGCAAGAACGCAGGCCTCCGGTCGTTTCGTGGTCGAGTGCCGGCCCGCCGCGCCGCCGACGCAGCAGCAGAACTATGCAGCAGAACGTCAAGGAAAGCCCGTGACCCAGGACCCCGAAGCCACCCGAGCCCAGGCCCTCGTGCACGGCCAGGTCTGCTACCTGCAGCTGCCGGCGGCCAGCCGGGAACGAGCCGCCGCGTTCTACCAGGCCGTCTTCGGCTGGCAGATCGACGCGCACTACCCGGACTTCGCGGCGCCCGGCCTCATCGGCCAGTGGGTCGAGGGCCGCCCGCCCGCCAGGGAGGCCGGCCCGATGATCTGGCTGGCCGTCGCCGACATGAACGACACCCTCGAACGAGTTACACGGCACGGCGGCGAGATCCTCGAGCCCCCCGCCCCCGACGGTCCGGTCAGGACCCTCGCCACGATCGTCGACCCGGAAGGCAACCCGGTCGGCCTGGCCAGCCACGCCCCGCCGGCTGGCCACGTCCCGCCGCCGTGACCAAAGGCCAAACCGATTCAGCTTCAGGCGGAACATCCGCGGGTAAATCCCCTAGCCCCACCGTGGTTACAGTGTAATCAAGTAATCATTAACGGCTTGGGGAGATGCACATGGAGGCCAGTAACCCCCTCGACCCATATTCGCAGATCGTCTCCGGCGTGGCCGCGAAGCTCACGCCCAGGGTCGCGAGCCTCCGCGTGCCCCGCGGGGGACAAG
>WNGL01034008.1_pt1 | contig 10316 bp, 11 predicted proteins | sample 5400591 | NCBI WGS metagenome assembly WNGL01 (sample SAMN13153377, study PRJNA577476) | soil metagenome | isolation source: 80 cm soil or saprolite under Garry oak tree replicate 1 | place: USA:California | collected 2016-06-15 | reverse complement strand
GCCGTACCTGCTGCCACGGATGCACGAGATCCATGTGGACGGTGCGACGCTGATCTTCACGCTGATCGTAGCGCTGGCGGCTGGCGTGACGATCAGTCTCGCGGCGGCCGGCTGGACATCGCGCCGCGAAGTGTTCGCGTCGCTTCGCAACTCGCCCTCCGCCGCCGCAACGATTATGAGCCGCGCGCCGTTGCGCGCACTCGTTGTGATCGAAGTCGGCGCGGGTGTGGTGCTGTTCGCGGGTGCTGCGCTACTGCTATCAAGTTTCGTGCGCCTCACGAGCGTAGATCCCGGTTTCGCCGCTCGCCGCATCTTCAGCTTTCAGGTGACCCTCCCGCCGGCAAATACGATGGAGCGCGCACGAGCGTGTTACTTCGCCAACTCAATACGAAGTTATCGGCGCTGCCCCAAGTGACGCAGGTCACGGCATCCGGCTCTCTGCTGGCCCGCGGCGACGGCGAAACTTTTCCGCGCGCGATTGACGGACATACGGCGTCCGGCGCCGTCCAGTTCCGCACCGTCCCGGCAGGTTTCTTCAAAACCCTGGGAATCCCAATTCGAATCGGCCGCATCTTCACGGAAGCGGACGAGTCCGCAACCCCGGGGGTGGCAATTGTGAACGAAACGCTCGCGCGCAGGTACTGGCCCGGCGTTGATCCGGTCGGCCATCACATCTCATTGCTGTCCTGGAAGGACCTGGAAGTCATCGGGGTGTCCGCTGACATGCGAGCCGGGAGACCGAATCGCGAGCAGGCCGATTTGTTCGTACCGATCGACCCGGCCAACAGCCGGTGGCGTTCGCCAATGCGTACAGCGTGTCATCTACGACGTTTGCGCTCGTGGCGCTCGTGCTCGCGGCCATCGGCCTCTATGGTGTGCTAGCGTTCACTGTGGGAGCCCGGACGCGCGAAATCGGCGTACGCGTGGCGATTGGCGCCAACCGGCGTCGTATCCTGTGGATGGTCCTTCACGATGCCCTCGCGACAGTTGCAGCAGGCATCGTCACCGGCCTAGCCGCCGCGTGGTATCTGTCGCGCCTCCTGCAGAACTGGCTCTACGGCGTAACGCCGCACGATCCGAGCGTACTCGCGGGCGTTGCGCTGCTATTCCTGATGGTCGGCATACTCGCTGCGTACGTGCCCGCTCGTCGCGCGACGCGCGTCGACGCTGTCATCGCCCTACGCACAGACTGAATCGAGTTCGGGATTTCTCCCGCCTGCGCGCCGGGGCAAGAGTTGAGAGTCAGGACACGTACATGGCGCCTACCGATCCCAGATTGGATCTCCAGGCGCCGGCAGTCTACTGCCTGACGGCCAAGGTCGTCGCGCGGAGATCGTGGAGACGAGCGAATGGGGACGCCTTTGCCGCCGCTGTTGCGACGATCCTTCGTCTACGTGCACAGAACGGTGAATCGGGAAGTCGCCGCGGGCGTCTACTCGGCGAGCTAAACCGAAAGATTCGCGAGCACCTCGAACACCAGACGCGGGACAATATCGCACGCGCGATCGATTGGGTTGCTGCCAACCCAATCGACTGCCCGGAAGTTATTGAACTGTCTGAGAAAAAGGTGGCGCGCCCTGCAGGACTCGAACCTGCGACCTCCTGGTTCGTAGCCAGACGCTCTATCCAACTGAGCTAAGGGCGCGACGAATCTCTGATTATAGCATCCTCATTCGAGTGGCCTCCGCCCCTCGAACTCCTCTACACGCTCACTTCGCTTCGCTCGTTCGCTGACGCGTCAGCCCGGCACCGCGCTCGGCGACGCCTGGAAGACCGATGGGGAGCTTTCCCGTGATCGCCGATTCGCCCGCAAGCGCCTGCACCGCGGATCGCTCCGCGCGATCGTAGAAGTCATAGGTCAGCATGATCGCCGGCACATCGGGCAGAAACGTGGCCGTGTACGGGTTTCCGAACAGCACCGCGACGAACGGCTTGCGGCTCTGCGCAGTCTGCCGCGCAATCGATCGCAGCAGCGCCTGCATCTCCGGCGGCAAATCCATGCGTCCGCTCCCCGATGCCGCGCGCACGAACACGGACGCGAGTACGGCGTCGTAGCGCGGCGCCATCGCGCGCACCAGCTCGAGCTCGTTCGCGGTCGAGCGTTCGGAGATCTCGACCGACGTCACGCCACGCCATCGCCGCTTCAATTCGGGAATGAACGTCCGGCTCGGCGCCGAGATCCGCCATCCGCCCGGCGAATCCAGCACCGACAAATACAGGATCTGCGCGTCCCGCGCGAGCTTCAGCGGCACGTCGCCGCGCTCGTCTTTCACCAGCGTGATCGACTTCTCGCTGATCTGGTCCGCCACCGCCTGATGCGCGCGCCCGCCGACGATGTTCGCCAGCGCATCGAGATTGACGCTGCGAACGCGATGCAGCCCGGTAAAGGCCTTCGCGCGCAGCACGCGCTCGACCGACGCGTCGATCTGCGCCTGCGGAATCTCCCCCGATTGCGCCGCCGACTTGATCGCCGCAAACGCCGCGCCCTCGTCGGGCGAATGCAGGACGACGTCGTTGCCGGCCTTGATGGCGCGGACCGCGGCCTCGCCCGGCTTGTAGAGCGCCGCGACGCCGGCCATGCCCATCGAATCGGTATAGATGATCCCGTCGAAGCCCATCTCGCCGCGCAGCACGCCGGACACGATCGGCCTGCTGAGGGTCGTCGGTGTATTGGGCGCCGGATCGAGCGCGGGCATTTCGATGTGCGCGATCATGACGGCGCCGGCGCCCGCGGCGATCCCGGCCCTGAACGGCGGAAACTCGGTCCGGTCGAGCGCCTCCCGCGGCTCCTTGATGATCGGGAGCCCGAGATGGGAATCGACATTGGTGTCGCCATGACCGGGGAAATGCTTGAGCGTGGCAATCATCCCGCCCTCCTGCAGGCCGCGCACATATGCGCTTCCCAGCCGGCCGACGAGCGCCGGATCCTCCCCGTACGATCGCGTGTTGATGACGGGATTGCGCGGATTGTTGTTCACGTCGACGACGGGCGCGAAATTCACCTGCACGCCAATCGCACGCGATTCCATCGCGGTGATCCGGCCTGCCTCGTACGCGAGCTTCTCGTCGCCGGCCGCGCCGAAGGCCATGTTGCGCGGAAAGGCGGTCGCTCCCTCGAGACGGAACCCCGCGCCCGTCTCGAAGTCGGCGGAATTCAGCAGCGGGTACGGCGCGATCGCCTGAAGCCGGTTCAGCAGCGAGGCTGCCGCGAGCGGCTGGCCGAGCGTCACGCTGCCGTAATTGGCGTCCAGCAGGACGTCGGGCGCCCGAACGGCGCCGCCGAACACGTGAAATCCGCCGATCCGATAATCGTGGATCGCCTTCGCCAGCGCGTCGAACTCGGGAGAATCGGTGCTCAGGTAGTCTGAGCCGAATCCCCGACCCCCAACCTCCATATAATCAACAGCGTGGGCGTTGCCGAGCACCGCAAGACGGCCGTGACCGGCGTACGCTGCGCCGTGCTCACCATCAGCGACACGCGCGCGGTGGAAACCGACGTCAGCGGACGGACGATCGTCGAACTGCTGGAAGGCGCCGGACATGTCGTCGCGAAGCGCCAGATCCTGCAGGACGAGCCGAAGGACGTGCACGACGCCGTCCTCTCGAATCTCGGCGACGTCGACGCCGTGATCACGACCGGCGGAACCGGCATCACGTCGCGCGACAGCACGTATGAAGCGATCGAGACGCTGCTCGACAAGCGGCTGCCGGGCTTCGGTGAATTGTTCCGGACGCTCAGCTATCAGGAGATTGGCAGCGCCGCCATGCTGACGCGCGCGGCAGCGGGCGTCGCGCGGGGTACGGCGATCTTCATCCTGCCGGGATCAGAGCACGCGGTGAGGCTGGCGATGACGAAACTCATCGTGCCGGAACTCGGCCATGTCATCAGAGAATTGCGGCGCTGATGGATCACATGCCGAACGAGCGGTAGCGAGAGAGCCACGCGAACGGAGCGCGCCGGCGAAGCAGCGAGCGAGAGAGCGTGCAGGGGGGTCCGGCGGGGCGAAGCCCCCCGGCTAAAGATGACGAAGCTGATCGTGCCGGAACTCGGCCACGTGATCCGCGAGTTGCGGCGGTAACATACCAAGAAAGGGGACAGCCCCCTTTTTTGCCAAGAGAGGGGACACCCAGGCAAGTGGCGACGTCCATGCGCCCGATCCGGGAAACGATCCCGCTCGATGAGGCGCTCGCGCTGATCCTCGACGCGGCGCCGCCTATCGAGCGCACCGAACGGATCGCGCTCGGCGACGCGATCGGCCGGGTCGTCGCCCGGCCGCCGTCCGCCGCGATGGACGTGCCGCCGTTCGATCGCGCGGCGATGGACGGCTATGCCGTGCGCGCCGAAGACACGTTCGGCGCCGGCCGGTACGACGCGAAAGTCCTGCGGTGCGTCGAAAAGGTTTATACGGGCCAGGTGCCGTCGCGCGCGGTTGCCGCGCGCGAATGCACCGAGATTGCGACCGGCGCGCCCATGCCCGACGGCGCCGACGCCGTCGTCATGGTCGAAGAAACCGAGCGCCTGGCGGAAACGGGCGACGTCAAGATCTTCACGCCTGTCTATCCTCGGCAGAACGTCGGCCGCCGCGCGGCTGACATTGCCGCCGGGCAGGCCGTTCTGCAGAGCGGCGACGTGCTGACGCCGAGCCGGATTGGTGCGCTGGCCGCGATTGGCGCGCTCGGTGTCGATGTCTTTGCGCGGCCGCGCATCGCCATTCTGTCGACGGGCAACGAAATCGTCGAACCCGGCCTGGCTCTGGGGCCGGGCCAGATCTACGACATCAATCGCTTTACGCTGGCGGCAATCATCTCGATGCACGGCGGCGTGCCGATCGTTCTCCCGACGGCGCAGGACACACTCGACGCCTTGTCCGCCGCCCTCGATGCGGCGCTGGCCGAGGACGTGCTCGTTTTTTCGGGAGGCAGTTCCGTGGGCGAGCGTGATTTGATCCTCGACGTGGTGATCAAGCGCGGCGAGGTGCTCTTCCACGGGGTGGCGGTCAAGCCGGGCAAGCCGACGGTTTTCGGCCAGGTGGACGGCAAGCCTGTGCTCGGCATGCCCGGTTACCCGACGTCGTGCCTCTCCAACAGCTACATGCTGCTGATCCCCATGCTCAGACGGATGGCGCGGCTGCCGCCGCATCAGCCGCAGATCGTACGCGCCACGCTCGCGCGCCGGATTGTCTCGACCACGGGCCGGCACCAGTTCTACACGGTGCGGATCGCCGACGGGCGGGCGGAGCCCGCGTTCAAAGCGTCGGGCGACATCACCAGCATGGCGCACGCCGACGGCTACATCGAGATTCTCCCGCAGGTCGACATCGTGGAAGCCGGCGAGATCGTGGACGTAAAGCTGTTTTAGAGCTTCTCTTACAAGTAGCCGAGGACAGTGGAGACACCGGAGCGAACGAGCGGAGCGAGAGAGCGTGCAGGGGGGTCCGGCGGGGCGAAGCCCCCCGGTGGAAAGCGAACGAGCGGCGCGAGTGAGCCACGCGAACGGAGCGCGCCGACGAAGCGGCGCGCGAGAGAGCGTGCAGGGGGGTCCGGCGGGGCGAAGCCCCCCGGTGGAAACTAATGCACGTGTCGCCGCTCGCGCGCGCGCCGGGGTTCATGCTGCCGGATCAGAAAGGACGGCTGCGGTCGCTGGTGGAGTTCCTGTCGCGCGGCTCGCTGCTGCTCGCCTTCCACCGCGGCACGAGCTGACAAAATTGCCGCCACCGGTTCGGTGAGCTCGCGCACGACTTTCCTTCTTACACCGCACGCGGCGTCCAGGTCACCGCGGTCGTCGCGGACAAACGCGAGCGGATACGGCGCTACATCGAGGAGACCGGACTGCCGTTCGACGTGCTCGTGGACGAGCGCCGCGACGTCATCCGCGCGTACGGTGTGTGGCACCGCCTCGGCATTATGACGTGGAACCGCGCGCGGCCCGCGGCGTTCCTCATCAATCCGGATGCGACGATTCGCGCTTCGTGGATCGGCGACAACCAGTTCCAGTTCCCGTCGAGCGAAGAGATACTCGCCAAAATCGGGTAATTTGGGAATCGGGTAATTACCCGATTACCCGATTACCCGATTATCTGAACCGCTTATTCACCGCGTCCCAGTTGACGACGTTCCACCAGGCTGCGAGGTAGTCGGGACGGCGATTCTGATACTTCAGGTAGTAGGCGTGCTCCCAGACATCGACGCCGAGAATCGGCTTCTTGCCTTCCATCAGCGGGCTGTCCTGGTTTGCCGTGCTCTCGATGACGAGCTTGCCGCCCGTGTCGATCAGCCAGGCCCAGCCGCTCCCGAAACGCTTCACGCCGGCGTCATTCAGCTGCGTCTTGAACTTCTCGAAATCGCCGAAGGCTGATTTGATCGCTTCCGCGATCGGACCGCTCGGCGCGCCGCCCTTCCCGGGACCCATGATCTCCCAGAACATCGTGTGGTTGACGTGCCCGCCGCCGTTGTTCCTGACGGCGGTGCGGATGTCCTCAGGGACGGTGTTGATGCTCTTCAGCAGATCCTCGGCGCTCTTGTTCTGCAGCTCGGGGTGCTTTTCGAGCGCTGCGTTCAGGTTGTTCACGTACGCCGCATGATGCTTGTCGTGGTGAATCCGCATCGTCTGTTCGTCGATGTGCGGTTCCAGCGCGTTGTAGTCGTATGGAAGGGGTGGAACTGAGTGGGCCATTCTGCGTCTCCTAACCTGTCAAACGAACGTCAGTGAATGTCGAGCATCCGATCGAGCGCCACCTTCGCCCAGCGCTTGGTCTCATCGGGCACGACGATCTGATTGTGGATATGACCTTCCAGCAAGCCCTCGAGGATCCAGAGCAGGTGGTTCGGCGACACGCGGAACATCGTGGAGCACAGGCAGCCAAACGGATCGAGCGTCACCACGCTACGGTCCGGCGCCATCTGGGCTGCGAGCCGGTTGACCAGATGAATCTCGGTCGCGACGGCCCAGACCGATCCCTTCGGACTGTTCCTGACGGTCTCGATGATGAACTCGGTCGACCCGCTCAAATCGGCCGCCTGCACGACCTCGAAGGTGCATTCCGGATGGGCGATGACCTTGCCGTCCGGATAGCGCTTGCGGAACGCGTCGATCTGCGCGACGTTGAAACGCGTGTGGACAGAGCAATGCCCCTTCCACAGAATCACCTTCGCGTTCGTGACGTCTTCCGCGCGCAGCCCGCCCCAATGCTCGTTCGGATCCCAGACCGCCATCTTGTCGAGCGGGATTCCGAGCTTGTATCCGGTGTTCCGCCCCAGATGCTGATCCGGCAGCATCAGCAACCGGTCGCCGCGGACTTCATCAGAGTCGCGAGAGAGCGCCCACGCCATGACCTTCGCGGCGTTGGACGAGGTGCAGACGACGCCGTCGTGTTCTCCCACCGACGCTTTGATGGCCGCCGACGAATTGATGTATGTGACGGGCACGATGCGCGCCATGTCGAGTCCCATCTCTCCGAGCTCGCGCCACGCCATCTCGAGTTGATCGGCGGCGGCCATGTCGGCCATCGAGCAGCCGGCGGCCAGGTCGGGCAGGATGACCTTCTGATGTGGACCGCGAAGGATGTCCGCGCTCTCGGCCATGAAATGGACGCCGCAGAAAACGATGAATTCCGCGGAGTCCACGCCGGCCTGCGCAGGCGTGCCTCGAAGGGCGGCCGCGCGCGACAACTTGAGGGAGTCGCCGATGTAGTCGGCGAACTTGATGACTTCGTCGCGCTGATAGTGATGGCCGAGGATGACGAGCCGCTTGCCGAGCGCTTGCCGGGCCGAGGCAATACGCGCGTCCATCTCATCGTCTGAGAGACGCAGATACCGCTCGGGCAGCGGCTGCCGCTCGCCGATGCTCTGCTTCTCGACCTGGTTCAGCAGCTGTAGATCCATCTACGCTGTAAGACTGTGCAAATCCGCGTCCGGTCCCGTGATCACGTTATACAGCGTATCCCGTTCGTAGGGCTCGCGGCCGGCGTTGCGGATGAGGCGGCGAATCGCCGTCGTGGTCATCGCTTCTGGCGTCCGTGATCCAGCCATGTGATAAATGCGTTCTTCCTGGACCGTTCCGTCGAGATCGTCGGCACCGTACCAGAGGGCGAGCTGCGCCGTTTCCACACCTGTCGCGATCCAGAACGCCTTGATGTGCGGAACGTTGTCGAGCATCAGCCGCGCGACGGCGTGCACCCGAAGCGTCTCGATGGCGCTCGGCGCCGGCAGCTTCCGCATCTGGTTATTGTCGGGATGGAAGGCAAGGGGGATGAAGGCCTGCAGCCCGCCGGTTTCGTCCTGCAGCGCGCGCGTCCGCAGCATGTGATCGACGCGCTCCTCCATTGTCTCGATGTGGCCGTACAACATCGTGATGTTGGTGCGCATGCCGAGACGATGAGCGGTTCGGTGGATGGACAGGTAGCGATCCACGCCGCACTTGTCGTCGCAGATCTTCTTGCGGACGCGTTCGGCGAACACTTCCGCGCCGCCGCCGGGCAGCGAGTCGAGTCCCGCCCCCTGCAGTTCGCGGAGCACCTGTTCGTCGCTCTTGCCGTACAGATCGGCGAAAAACGCGATCTCCACGGCGGTAAAACACTTCAGGTGGACGTCGGGCCGGATCCGTTTGAACCCGCGCAGCATCTCCGTGTAGTAGTCGAACGGCAGATCGGGGTGGAGTCCGTTGACGACGTGGATTTCGGTGAGCGGTTGACCCGCGCGCTGGCGCAGTTTGTCCCATGCCTGCTCGCAGCTTGCGACGCAGACATTTGTCGCTTCGAGGCGGATGTTGAAGTTGTAATAGGTGCGCGCGCCATGCCGCTTCTCGCGCTCGCGATTCGCGAGCCATCCGAGCGCGAGGATGTCGGAACACTCGAAGAGCCGCACCCCCTCATCGAACGAGAGGCGTACGCCCGCATCGAGTCTCTCGGCGATCTCGCTCAGCCCTGCCGCCGCCACTCTCTCCAGCACGACTTTCGATCTTACTACGGTGCTATACTCGTCTGCTCTGCAGGCTCTCAGAACCCTAGAACTCTAGGACCCTGCAGCCGCCCGGCGGTCATGCGAAGTGGGTGTGAAGCCCACGCGGTGCCGCCACTGTAAGCGGGGAGCGACGTCTCCACAGCCGATCGAAGATCGGCCGCCACTGCTGTAGCGCAGGCCTCGAGGCCTGGCCGACGCGGGAAGGCGGGGGACGCGCGCGACGATCCGCGAGCCAGGATACCTGGCCGCCCGGGCCCGTTCACTTCGATCCATCGGCGCGTGAACACGCCGAAAAGGAGGCCCGAGTGTTGCTGTTCCTTCCCGCTCGTCTGTTCCTGTCTCTGTTCCTCATCACGACATCCGGATCGCCGGCGATCACAGGTGTAGTCGTCGACTCATCCGGACGGCCCGTACCGCGCGCGCTCGTGCACGTCCTGACGCGCGACGGCGCGACGGCGCTGTCGGTTTTCTCCGAGGCCGACGGATCGTTCCGCGTGGCGAACCCGCCTGACGGCTGCCGGATCCAGGCGTCGCTGGCCGGCTTCGAAGCGGCGGCGGCCGAGTGCCGGACGGATGCCGCGCTGCGCCTCACGCTTCACGTCGCTCCGGTCGCCGAGCAGATCGTGGTCTCGGCGACGAGGACGGAGGCGCCCACGGGACAAGTCGCATCGGCCGTCACCGTCTTCGACGCGGCGGAGATCGAGCGGAGGCAGGAGCCGCTCCTCGCGGATTTGCTGCGCGACGCGCCCGGCGCCACCATCGTTCGCAGCGGCGCGCCGGGCGGCGTGACGTCGCTCTTCGTCCGCGGCGGCGAGAGCAACTACACGAAAGTCCTGCTCGACGGCATTCCGCTGAACGAGCCCGGCGGCGGATTCGACTTCAGCAACGTCACGAGCCAGGGACTCGATCGCGTCGAATTCGTCCGCGGCGCGAATTCGGCGCTCTACGGATCCGAGGCGATGACCGGGGTCGTCCAGCTCTTTACCAGGCGCGCGCGATCCACGCGTCCTGAGGTCCGCTTCTCCCTGGAGGGCGGTACGTTTTCCACCGGACGCGGGTCGGCCGGCGTGTCGGGAAAGGCCGGCCCGTTCGACTACTCCGCCGACGGGGCCGGGCTCACGACCGACAACGATGCGCCGAACAGGACGTTCCGCAACGTGACGCTTGCAGGATCGGCGGGCGCCTCGTTCGGGCACGGCACGACGCTGCGAACGATTGGACGGCTGGAGCGCGGACGTGCCGGAACGCCAGGCCAGATCGCGTTCGGACGGCCGGATCTCGACGCGTATTACAAGCAGGACGCCGGCATATGGGGCGTGACGATCGATCAGGCCGCGGGAATCGTGCACCAGCGCGCG